>OIEZ01000003.1_pt1 | contig 155207 bp, 137 predicted proteins | sample 1581941 | NCBI WGS metagenome assembly OIEZ01 (sample SAMN04414078, study PRJEB24778) | human gut metagenome | material: faecal | host: Homo sapiens | reverse complement strand
AGCGACGACGACGAATATTAAGGAAGACCTTCTTGCCACGAAGAGGAAAATCCTGAACAATAACAGGATCATAAAAGCCTTTACTCTCAGTATCCTGATCTGTATACTTCTCAGGAACGATATTTTTCTCCTCAAGATAGATCACAACTTCATTTACGCTTTCCTTCACATCAACAAGATCAAAGTAATCTAAAGTGCCTTCAGGAAGAAGAAGGCGATAACCGTTTAACTCCATAAGCTATGAATTTGGAAACAAAGATAACAATTTATAAATTTACCCCTCAGCTTTTTACATTGACCCGAAATAATCCTATGTTCTGTAACATGAATATGGTATATTTTTCTCTTTTTGCAGTACTTTTAGTGTAAATTCTATCATTAAATTCTTTTTCTATCATTGATTTTTGTACTTTTGGGCTATTCTTTTTGAATTTATTGAAGAAAGAAAGTGTTAAACTCAAAAAAATATCTTCTAAGAATATGGAAAATAAAATTCAGGAGCTTACCGATAAGATTTATCGTGAAGGTGTGGAAAAAGGAAATGAAGAAGCACAGCGACTTATCAGTAGTGCTCGCGATGAAGCAGCAAAGATTGTAGAGGATGCCCGTAAGGAAGCTGAGTCTATTCTCGCTGTAGCTCGGAAGTCAGCCAAGGAAACTGCCGAAAATACACAATCAGAAATTAAATTGTTTGCCGGACAAGCAGTAAATGCATTGAAGACCGAAATAGCTACCTTGTTGACCAATGAGGTAGTCAGTGAAAGTGTGAAAGGATTTGTGGCAGATAAGGAGTATCTGAATAAGTTTATAGTTTCATTAGCTGCCCAATGGTCTGCTAACGAATCTATCGTGATCTCTACCGCAGATGCCGAAGGACTTAAGAAATATTTTGCAGCGAACGCAAAAGCTTTGTTGGATAAAGGAGTGAGAATAGAAGAAGTGAACGGAACGAAATCACTTTTTACTATCTCACCAGCTGACGGCTCTTACAAAGTGAACTTCGGTGAAGAGGAATTTGAAAATTATTTCAAGGATTTCCTTCGTCCTCAATTAGTAGAAATGTTGTTTTAAAACGGGACTATGACAAATTATTATTGCCTGGTAGCCGGTTTGCCGGATCTTTCGTTGGAGGATGGCAAACTGAACTATACAGTGGCTAATTTTAAATCGGAAATCTATTCGGAATTATCGGAAAAGGATAGGAAGTTAATCGACTTGTTCTATTTGAAATTCGATAATGCTAACCTGTTGAAACTGTTGAAAGATAAGGAAGCTACGACAGATTTTGAGGGGAATTATTCTCAGAATGAGTTGCTGGCGCTTATCAGTTCGGTGCGTGAAGGCGATGCTCCGGATAAGAGATACCCATCTTATCTTTATGAATTTATTACTGCTTATTTGGCTCTTTCCGCAGAGGAACTCTATCGTGCGGAAGATATGTTATCTGCCTGCTATTATGCGTATGCCATGAACTGCGGTAATCAATTTGTTTCCTCCTGGTTTGAATTTAATTTGAATATCAATAATATACTGGCTGCCTTAGCTGCACGTAAATATAAAATGGACGTATCTCAGGTAGTAGTGGGCAAGACGGATGTGAGTGAGATGATTCGTACATCGAATGCCCGAGATTTCGGTTTGTCCGAGATGCTGGAATATTTTGAGCAGGTACTCCGTATCAGCGAGATTGAAGAATTAGTGGAAAGGGAAAAGAAGATAGATTTGTTGAAATGGAACTGGATGGAAGACGCTGTCTTTTTCAACTATTTTACTGTGGAGCGGATTTTCGTGTTTTTGTTGAAACTGGAAATGATTGGCCGTTGGATTTCTATGGATAAGGAAAAGGGAAGCGAACTGTTCCGTCAGATTATTGATAAATTAAAGGACGAGATACAGATTCCCGCAGAATTCAGATAATAAACAGATTAAAGATATATGGCAACAAAAGGAACTGTTAGTGGCGTAATAGCCAACATGGTTACTCTTACCGTTGACGGACCGGTGGCACAGAATGAGATTTGTTACATTCTGACTGGCGGAGACCGCTTGATGGCAGAGGTTATTAAGGTAGTAGGCAGCAATGTTTATGTGCAGGTGTTTGAAAGTACACGTGGATTGAAAGTTGGTGCTGAAGCCGAATTTACGGGACACATGCTTGAAGTGACTCTAGGTCCGGGTATGTTGTCTAAAAATTATGATGGTCTGCAAAACGACCTTGATAAAATGGATGGAGTGTTCCTGAAACGCGGACAATACACCTATCCATTGGATAAAGAAAGAGTGTGGCATTTTGTACCGTTGGTGAAAGTGGGTGATGAAGTTGGTCCATCGGCTTGGTTGGGACAGGTGGATGAGAACTTCCAGCCACTGAAAATTATGGTACCATTTCAGTTGACAGGTACTTATAAAGTGAAATCCATTGTTCCTGAAGGTGATTATACTATTGAGGATACTGTAGTGGTTCTGACGGACAGAGAAGGTAAAGATATTCCGGTAAACATGATTCAGAAGTGGCCGGTAAAGAAGGCTATGACTAATTATAAGGAAAAGCCGCGTCCTTATAAATTATTGGAAACCGGTGTCCGTGTTATTGATACGGTCAACCCCATTGTAGAAGGGGGAACGGGATTTATTCCCGGTCCGTTTGGTACAGGGAAAACAGTGCTTCAGCATGCCATCTCCAAGCAGGCGGAAGCGGATATCGTAATTATCGCTGCTTGTGGTGAACGTGCGAATGAGGTGGTGGAAATCTTTACGGAGTTCCCCGAACTGGTAGATCCGCATACAGGACGTAAGCTGATGGAACGTACTATCATTATTGCCAATACCTCGAACATGCCGGTGGCTGCCCGTGAAGCGTCTGTGTACACGGCTATGACCATTTCTGAGTATTATCGTGCTATGGGATTGAAAGTCTTACTGATGGCAGATTCTACTTCCCGTTGGGCGCAGGCCTTGCGTGAGATGTCCAACCGTATGGAAGAATTGCCTGGTCCGGATGCATTCCCGATGGATATCTCGGCTATTATCTCCAACTTTTACGGACGTGCGGGATATGTACATCTGAATAATGGTGAGACCGGTTCTATTACCTTTATCGGTACTGTATCTCCGGCAGGTGGTAACTTGAAGGAACCTGTAACGGAGAATACTAAAAAGGTGGCCCGTTGCTTTTATGCCTTGGAGCAGGAACGTGCCGACAGGAAGCGTTATCCGGCTGTGAACCCGATTGACTCTTATTCAAAATATCTGGAATATCCGGAATTTGAGGAATATATCGCCAAACGTATTAATGGTGAATGGATTGGTAAGGTGAACGAAATCAAAACAAGATTGTTGCGTGGTAAGGAAATTGCTGAACAGATTAATATTTTGGGTGATGATGGCGTACCTGTAGAATATCATGTAATCTTTTGGAAATCAGAGCTGATTGATTTTGTGATTCTGCAACAGGATGCTTTTGATGAAGTGGATTCAGTGACTCCGATGGAACGTCAGGAGGAGATCTTGAATATGGTAATCGACATCTGTCATACGGAATTCAAGTTTGATACTTTCATTGAGGTGATGGATTATTTCAAAAAGATGATCAACCTTTGCAAACAGATGAACTATGCTAAATATAAATCTGAGCAGTATGAGGATTTTAAGAAGCAGTTACAGGAATTGGTTGCCGAGAGAAGTGTCTGATTTTAATTTTTAATTTTAATTTATAATGAGTAGAGATGGCAACAAAAGCATTTCAAAAGATATATACTAAGATTAGCCAGATTACCAAGGCAACCTGTTCGCTGAAAGCGTCAGGAGTGGGCTATGATGAGTTGGCAATGGTTAATGGGAAATTAGCCCAGGTGGTAAAAATCATGGGTGATGAAGTGACTTTGCAGGTGTTCGAGGGTACGGAAGGTATTCCGACCAATGCTGAGGTCGTATTCTTGGGCAAGTCGCCTACACTGAAAGTGAGCGACCAGTTGGCTGGACGTTTCTTCAACGCTTTTGGTGATCCGATTGATGGGGGACCGGAAATTGAGGGACAGGAAGTGCCTATCGGCGGTCCGTCTGTGAATCCGGTTCGCCGTAAACAGCCGTCGGAACTGATTGCGACCGGTATTGCCGGTATCGATTTGAACAATACGTTGGTATCAGGACAGAAGATTCCTTTTTTTGCTGACCCTGACCAGCCGTTCAATCAAGTGATGGCCAATGTGGCATTGCGTGCCGAAACCGATAAGATTATCTTGGGCGGTATGGGTATGACTAATGACGACTACCTGTATTTTAAGAATGTATTTTCTAATGCCGGTGCGCTCGACCGTATTATCAGTTTCGTGAATACTACGGAAAATCCTCCGGTAGAACGTCTGTTGATTCCGGATATGGCGCTGACGGCTGCTGAATATTTTGCAGTGGAACATAATCAGAAAGTATTGGTGTTGCTGACTGATATGACCAGTTATGCTGATGCGTTAGCTATTGTGTCTAACCGTATGGATCAGATTCCTTCCAAGGACTCTATGCCGGGATCTCTTTATTCGGATTTGGCGAAGATTTATGAAAAAGCGGTACAATTCCCCGCAGGTGGTTCAATCACTATTATTGCGGTAACTACCTTGAGTGGCGGTGATATTACGCACGCTGTTCCTGATAATACGGGTTATATCACTGAAGGTCAGCTGTTCCTGCGTCGCGATAGTGATATCGGTAAGGTTATCGTGGACCCGTTCCGTTCGTTGTCTCGTTTGAAACAGTTGGTGAGTGGTAAGAAAACCCGTAAGGATCATCCTCAGGTGATGAATGCTGCTGTACGTTTGTATGCTGATGCCGCCAATGCCAAGACTAAGATGGAAAATGGTTTTGACTTGACTAATTATGATGAACGTACTTTGGCATTCGCTAAAGATTACGCTAATCAGTTACTCGCCATTGATGTGAATCTGGATACTACCGAAATGCTGGATGTTACATGGGGATTGTTCAGCAAATACTTTAAGCCGGAAGAAGTCAATATAAAGAAAGAATTGGTTGACCAGCATTGGAAAAAACAATAAATTAACGAAGAAACATGGCAATAAAGTTTCAATATAACAAGACCTCGCTACAACAGCTTGAGAAGCAGCTCAAGGTCCGTGTGCGTACGCTTCCTATTATTAAAAATAAGGAAAGCGCTCTCCGCATGGAAGTAAAGAGATGCAAGACAGAAGCTGCCGGGTTGGAGGAAAGGCTTGAAAAACAGATTCAGGCATACGAGGCCATGTTCGCACTTTGGAATGAATTTGATGCTTCATTAATAAAAGTGAGTGATGTTCATTTGGGTATAAAGAAGATTGCCGGTGTACGAGTTCCCTTGTTGGAAAACGTAGACTTTGACATCCGTCCCTACAGTCTGTTCAACAGCCCGAAGTGGTATTCCGATGGAATATATTTGTTGAAAGGATTGGCACAGACTGCTATTGAAAGGGAATTTATGCTTGCCAAACTGAACCTGCTGGAACATGCGCGTAAAAAGACCACTCAAAAAAGTGAATCTTTTTGAGAAAGTGCAGATACCCGGATATCAGGATGCTCTGCGAAAGATAAAACGATTTATGGAGGATGAAGAGAATTTGTCCAAATCATCGCAGAAGATTCTGAAATCTATTCAAGAGAAAAGAAAGGAGGCGGAGGCATGATTACAAAAATGAAGAAGTTGACTTTCCTTATTTATCATAAGGACTATGAATGTTTCCTGCAAAATATCCGTGATTTGGGCGTAGTCCACGTGGCGGAAAAAGCGCAGGGGACAGCGGAGAATACCGAACTTCAAGAGAGCATCCGTCTGTCCGACCACTATGCTTCAACTATTAAGTTTTTGCAAGGTTTTAATGTTGAACTGCAAGAACAGAAGGGGGATACAGCCCGTGGAGAGAAAGCGTTGGAGGAAGTGGAGGCGTTACAACTGGAGAAAACCCAGTTGCAGCATCAGTTGCAGATTTGCGACAAAGAGCGTGCCGCGTTAGAGGTATGGGGAGATTTCGATCCTGCGTCGGTTATGCGGTTGCAAGAAGTTGGATATCAGGTGAATTTCTATATTTGCTCAGAGAAGAACTTTAACGAGGAATGGTTGGATACGTACTATGCTACGGAGGTTAACCGTATTGGTTCACGCATTTATTTCATTACCATAACCAAAGAAGGAACGTTGCCCGAATTGGAAGTGGAATCGGTCAAATTGCCGGTAATGTCCTTGAGTAGGCTTGCTGCCAGATGTGAAGATTTGGAACAGCAAATGAAGAGTGTGGATGATAAGTTAGCTGCCATAGCAGGAGAAAAACTTCTTTCTTTGCAAGTTGCACAAGCTAATATCCGCTCACAGATAGAATTCTCAAAAGTGGTGCTAAGTACTGAACAAGCTGCGGATGACAAATTGATGTTGTTACAGGGTGGCACCGGCTACGCAGATTCCGGAGATTACTAATTTTCTGAATCAACAGGAGGCGTACTTTGAAATTGCTGACCCTACGCCGGAGGACAATGTACCTATTCAGTTGAATAATAAAGGATTCTTCCGTCTGTTTGAACCGATTATGAAACTGTATATGCTTCCTAAGTATAATGAACTGGATTTGACGCCGTTCTTTGCTCCTTTCTTTATGCTCTTTTTCGGGCTGTGTTTGGGCGATTCGGGCTATGGTCTGTTCATGGTATTAGGAGTAACTGTTTATCGTATGTTGGCGAAGAATGTCGGTGCTTCCATGAAGCCCATCTTAACTTTGGTGCAGATTTTGGGTGCTTCTACTTTCTTCTGCGGTATGCTGACAGGTACTTTTTTCGGATTTAATCTGTATGGTAATGATATTCCGTTCTTTAATAAGATGCGTGATTTGTTCTTCTTGGACAATCAATGGATGTTTAATCTTTCATTGATTTTGGGAGCGGTACAGATTATTTTCGGTATGATACTGAAAGCGGCTAATCAGACCATTCAGTTCGGATTGAAATATGCATTGTCAACTATCGGATGGATTATTGTATTGGTAAGTACAGCTTTGGCATTCCTATTGGGAGATACCATGCCGATGGGAGGAACTGTCCATTTGGTAATTCTGGGGCTTGCCGGTGTGCTGATTTTCTTGCTCAACAGTCCAGGAAAGAATATTTTTCTCAATATCGGTTTGGGGTTGTGGGATTCCTACAATATGGCAACCGGTTTGCTGGGGGATATCCTTTCGTATGTGCGTTTGTTTGCTTTAGGTCTGTCGGGTGGTATTCTTGCCAGCGTATTCAATAGTCTGGCGGCTGGAATGAGTCCTGATAATGCAATTGCAGGTCCGATAGTGATGGTATTGATTTTCTTGATAGGTCATTCTATCAACATGTTTATGAATATATTGGGAGCGATGGTTCATCCGATGCGTCTGACTTTCGTGGAGTTTTTTAAGAATTCGGGTTACGAAGGAGGGGGTAAGGAGTACAAGCCTTTCAAGAATTGAAGAATGAGAATAAAGAATTAAAAGCTGTTTAAGCCTTTTCGGCATTGTCATTTTGAATAAATGTTGTATCCTTGTGCAGACAGAAAAGCTAGAAAGGGAGAATCTGAAGCATAGTATGCAGATATTTCGCTAAGTTCTGGATGACATGAAAAGTATTCCTTTTAGGAGAAGTTTGATAAAATAAAGAATTTAAAAATTAAAAATAGAAGAATTATGGAAATGAATTTATTGATTGCTTATGTAGGTATTGCAATTATGGTTGGTTTATCAGGTATCGGTAGTGCGTATGGTGTAACTATCGCAGGTAATGCATCTATCGGTGCATTGAAGAAGAATGATAGTGCATTCGGTAACTTCTTGGTGTTGACTGCACTTCCCGGTACACAGGGACTGTATGGTTTTGCCGGTTATTTCATGTTCCAGAGTATTTTCGGTGTTCTGACTCCGGCTATTACAGGTATTCAAGCTGCTGCCGTGTTGGGTTCCGGTATTGCTTTGGGACTTGTAGCTCTTTTCTCCGCTATCCGTCAGGGGCAGGTTTGTGCTAATGGTATTGCTGCCATTGGCCAAGGACATAATGTATTTGGTAATACATTGATTTTGGCCGTTTTTCCTGAATTGTATGCTATTGTTGCTTTGGCTGCAACCTTCTTGATGGGATCTGCATTGGCTGCGTAATCAGATTAGTTTTTTTATATGGGCGGCTATTTCCTGTTTTTATGGAAATAGCCGCTTTTCTTATTCTAATGTAAGACAGAACCTTAAAAATATTTATTATTGTAGCCGATATCAGTATTTTTTGTGAAGATTGTTAGAGTAAAATAATTGAATGCTAATTCAGAAACTATCTGAATAACATAAAGTTGCAAAAAAACTTTATTATCTCATTGAAAATATGTAACTTTGCGCTCGAATTAAGATTAGTTAATAGATGGCAAAAGAATTGTTAGCCCCTGATTATATATTCGAAGCAAGTTGGGAGGTATGTAATAAAGTAGGGGGAATTTATACGGTGTTGTCCACCAGGGCCAAAACACTGCAGGAAGCATTCAAAGACAAAGTCTTTTTCATAGGACCCGATTTTTGGGCAGGAAAGGAAAATCCTTTGTTCAGTGAAAATGAAAATCTTTGTGCGGCATGGCGTGAACATGCTTTGAAGAAAGACGGATTGAAAGTTCGTGTGGGACGCTGGAATATTCCGGGAGAGCCTATTGTCATATTGGTGGATTTTTATCCTTTTTTCTCTAAAAGAAATGAAATATATGGCCGGATGTGGGAGGATTTTAAAGTTGATTCACTTCATGCTTATGGAGATTACGACGAAGCGTCTATGTTTTCTTATGCAGCCGGAAAAGTGGTTGAAAGCTTTTATCGTTTCAATCTGACCGAAAATGATAAGGTCATTTATCAGGCACATGAATGGATGACAGGTATGGGGGCCCTTTATTTGCAGAAAGCGGTACCCGAAATAGCTACCATTTTTACTACTCACGCTACTTCTATAGGCCGGTCTATCGCCGGAAACAATAAACCCCTTTACGATTACTTATTTGCTTATAATGGCGACCAAATGGCGCGTGAACTCAATATGGAGGCAAAGCATTCTATTGAGAAGCAGACTGCGCATCATGTGGATTGTTTTACTACGGTCAGTGAGATTACCAACAACGAATGCAAGGAGTTGTTGGACAAGCCGGCAGATGTGGTGTTGATGAATGGGTTTGAGGATGACTTTGTTCCGCAAGGTCGTACATTTGCCGCCAAGCGTAAGAAAGCTCGTGCTGCGATGTTGAATTTGGCTAATAAATTGCTTGGCTTGACGATGAGCGATGATACTCTTATTGTGGGTACAAGCGGTCGTTATGAGTTTAAAAATAAAGGTATCAATGTCTATTTGGAGTCCTTGAACCGATTGACCCGTGATAAAAATTTGAAAAAAGAGGTGCTGGCATTTATTAATGTACCAGGTTGGGTAGGGGATCCTCGTGAGGATTTGGTGGAACGTTTGAAAAGCAAAGAGAATTTCACAACTCCGTTGGAGTGTCCGTTTATCACACATTGGTTGCATAATATGAGTCATGATCAGGTACTTGATATGATGAAGTATTTGGGAATGTCCAATTCGGCGGAATCTAAGGTAAAAGTAATATTTGTACCTTGTTATCTGGATGGAAAGGATGGTATCTTGAATTTGGAATATTATGATTTGGTGTTGGGGAATGACTTGAGTGTTTATCCTTCCTATTATGAACCTTGGGGGTATACACCTTTGGAAAGTGTAGCATTCCATGTACCTACTATAACAACTGATCTGGCTGGATTTGGTTTGTGGGTAACTCGTTGAAGGGTAGATACAGTGAGTTGAAAGATGGTGTGAAAGTTATCCATCGCTCGGATTACAACTATTCTGAAGTGGCGGATGTTATAAAGGACACTATATCGGAATTTTCGGGATTGCCGGAAAATACAATCAAGACAGTGCGTAAAAATGCGGCGGACATTGCTGAAAAGGCATTGTGGAAGCATTTTATCAAATATTATTATGAAGCTTATGATGTGGCATTGCATAATGCACAGAAAAGGCTTGTTATGAATAGCTAATTAATTATTAATAAATAATTTGAGAGACATGAAAATCAAAGTAAGTAATGCGAATACTCCTAATTGGAAGGAAGTTACAGTAAAATCACACATTCCCGAAGAACTGAAGAAGTTGGAGGAAATGGCTCGTAACATCTGGTGGGCATGGAATTACGAAGCAACAGACCTGTTTAGAGATTTAGATCCTGCAACTTGGAAAGAAGTGGGGCAGAATCCCGTTGCTTTATTGGAACGTTTGAGCTATGAAAAGCTGGAGGCATTAACTCAGGATAAGGTGATTGTAAAGCGCATGAATGATGTATATGCTAAATTCAAAGCTTATGTAGATGCTAAGCCGGATAGCAAACGTCCTTCTGTTGCTTATTTCTGTATGGAGTATGGTTTGACACATGTTTTGAAAATCTATTCCGGTGGGCTGGGTATTTTGGCCGGTGACTACTTGAAAGAAGCATCAGACAGTAATGTAGATATGTGTGGTGTTGGCTTCTTGTATCGTTATGGGTATTTTAGCCAAAGCCTTTCAATGGATGGTCAGCAGATTGCTAACTATGAATCACAGAATTTCGGTAGCCTGCCTATTGAACGTGTAATGGATGAAAACGGACAGCCGATGGTAGTTGATGTTCCTTATTTGAACTATTTCGTTCATGCATACGTATGGAAGGTAAATGTAGGACGTGTTCCTTTGTATCTGCTAGATACGGATAATGAAATGAACAGCGAATTTGATCGTCCTATCACTTATCAGTTGTATGGTGGAGATTGGGAGAACCGTTTGAAACAAGAAATCTTGTTAGGTATCGGTGGTGTGTTGCTGCTGAAGAAATTGGGCATTAAGAAAGATGTCTATCATTGTAATGAAGGACATGCTGCTTTGTGTAATGTGCAGCGTTTGTGTGATTATGTAGAAAGCGGGCTGACATTTGACCAGGCTTTGGAAGTAGTTCGTTCTTCTTCTTTATATACGGTTCATACTCCGGTTCCTGCGGGGCATGACTATTTTGATGAAGGCTTGTTTGGAAAATATATGGGTGGTTATCCACAGCGTATGGGGATTTCTTGGCAGGATTTGATGGACTTGGGTCGTATTAATCCGGGTGATGCAGGCGAACGTTTTTTGTATGTCTACATTTGCTTGTAACACTTGTCAGGAAGTAAACGGTGTGAGCTGGTTGCATGGCAAGGTTTCTCAGGAGATGTTCTCTGGAATTTGGAAAGGCTATTTCCCTGAAGAAAGTCATGTGGGTTATGTAACTAATGGTGTTCATTTCCCAACGTGGAGTGCTACTGAATGGAAGAAGCTATATGCTAAGCATTTTGCTCCTAATTTCCTGGAAGATCAGTCTAATGAGAAAATTTGGGAAGCTATTTATAATGTAGCCGATGAAGAAATTTGGGAAACCCGTATGGCTTTGAAGTACAAATTGGTTGACCATATTCGTAAGCAGTTCAGTGAAAGCTGGTTGAAGAACCAAGGTGATCCTTCACGTATCGTTTCTCTGATGGAAAAGATTAATCCGAATGCCTTGTTGATTGGTTTTGCCCGTCGTTTTGCTACTTACAAACGTGCGCATCTGCTGTTTACTGATTTGGAACGTTTGTCTAAGATTGTGAACAATCCTGATTATCCGGTACAGTTCTTATTTGCAGGTAAGGCTCATCCACACGATGGTGCAGGTCAGGGGTTGATCAAGAAGATTGTGGAAATTTCCCGTCGTCCGGAATTCTTGGGCAAAATCATCTTCCTGGAAAATTATGATATGCAGTTGGCACGGCGTCTGGTCTCAGGTGTTGATATTTGGATGAATACTCCTACCCGTCCTTTGGAAGCTTCTGGAACATCAGGCGAGAAGGCTTTGATGAATGGTGTTGTTAACTTCTCTGTGCTTGACGGTTGGTGGCTGGAAGGTTACCGTGAAGGAGCAGGATGGGCGTTAACTGAAAAACGTACTTATCAGAATCAAGATCATCAAGATCAATTGGATGCCGCAACTATTTATAGTATTTTGGAAAATGAGATTCTTCCATTGTATTATGCACGTAACCGTAAGGGATATTCTGAGGGTTGGGTGAAGACTATCAAGAATTCTATTGCTCAGGTGGCTCCTCATTATACAATGAAACGTCAGTTAGACGATTATTATGCTAAGTTCTATACTAAAGAAGCAAAACGTTTTAAAGAATTGGTAGCCAATGATTATGCAAAGGCTAAGGAACTGGCTGCTTGGAAAGAAAGAGTTGCAGAACTTTGGGATTCCATTGAAATCGTTTCATGTGAAAAGACGGAAGAGCTGGCTAGCGGTAATATTGAAAGCGGAAAAGAATATATCATTACTTATGTTATAGATGAAAAGGGATTGGATGATGCAGTAGGTATTGAACTGGTTACCACTTTCACGAATGCGGAAGGTAAAGAGCATATCTATTCTGTAGAACCAATGGAAGTAATTAAGAAAGAAGGTAACTTGTATACATTCCAGGTTAAACACAGTTTGTCTAACTCAGGCAGCTTCAAGGTGGCATACCGTATGTTCCCGAAGAATGTTGATTTGCCTCATCGTCAGGACTTCTGCTATGTTCGTTGGTTTAACTAATCATTGAATTAAGATAATATTTCTATTTAAAGAACTGTTTCCTTGGAAAAGAGAGGAAGCAGTTCTTTTTTATTAGTATGTTCGCCCAAAGTTTCATTGATATTATCATTCCAGTTAAGATTGTTATGGAAAGTGCGCATTATTGGGAAGGATAGGACGAGTATAAAAAATACCGATGCCTTTCTAGACATCGGTATTTTACTTTGTAAACTATTTTGCAGTTATTTTATTTCAATAGTTCGTTCAGTTTGGACTTGATGGCATCTCCACGGAGATTACGTGCAACAATGGTACCTTCCTGATCAACCAATACGGTAGCAGGAATTGAATTGACACCATAAAGTTTTGCACCTGCATTGTTCCAACCTTGCAGGTCAGACATTTGCGGCCATGTAATATTCAAGGCAGTGATAGCCTCTTTCCACTTGTCTGCATTCTCGTCTAAAGAAATACCTACAATTCCGAAGCCTTTATCTTTGAAAGCCTTGTATGCTTCTACAACATTGGGCATTTCTTTACGGCAAGGTCCGCACCAGCTAGCCCAAAAGTCAATCAAAGTATATTTATTTTTGCTGACGAAATCAGACAGGCTTACAGTTTTACCTTCAGGGGTCTGCATAGAGAAATCAATGTATTTCTGACCTACAGCCGTTTTCTCTGAAGTTTCAATGTGGGCTTTCAACTTGTTGATACGTTCATTAACTAATGCAGCGGGAATTTTTTTCTACCAACGCTTTTTGTTTGTCGAGTTCGAATGCGCCTGCATAGGAAGGGAGAAGATATACACCGACCGGATTGGTGATATTGGCTTCAATTGTTTGATAAACCATATCCATGCCTACACTGTCTTTCTTTTCAATCTCAGCCATGATAGCTTCTACCTGTTCTTCTGTCAAGCTAGTGTCGCTTTGAGCCTTTTGGTACATTTCATTCATTTCCTTGCTTAAAGCCATGAAGCCATCTTTGAATTTTTGGTAAGCGTCGTTATTAGGAGTACCTGAAACTTTGCTTTCCTTACCTAAGGTTACATTAATATTTCCATTTTCAAGAAAAAGATCAGTAAAGTAACGCTTGTCTCCTTTCATATAAGTGATGTAGCGGTTTACAGCCGTATCTTGTTTTCCGGTGAATACGAAAGTTCCGCTTTTGACAATAGCAGAATCAAGTTTTACAAGGTTTCCTCCTGCGTATTCCTGTAAATAGATCGTGTCGCCATCAGTGATGTCTTCTACTGAACCTGTAACCTTATAGGAAGGCGAATTCTGACATGCAACGAAAGCCATACTTCCTGCAGCCAATAAATAAACTAATTTTTTCATTTTAATATGATTATAATTTGAACGCAAAGATAACTACTTAATTAATATGTTTGCGGAAAAAAGGTTTTTATTTTCAGAATGAAATAAGGAATCTATAGTTTTGCTTTGCTTTTTTTGAATTTTATGGGCACTCATTCAATTCCTTTGGTTATAATTTGTACAGGGGGCTGCCTTACTGTTACAGTTGATCGGTAATATTCTGGATCTTTCGAAAATCGAATCGGGCACATTGAAGTTTGTGTAGAGTGATGTGAATATTAATGCAATGATGTACGATTTGGAGGAATTATTTCAATTACGGAATAAAAATAATCCGGAGGTGGAGATCGGGTAGATGTTGAATCCGAGCAGGGAGAAGGTCTCATTTTTTTGTTTACAATTTCTCAAAAGCCTATCATTCACTTTGCTGGGAGAAGAGAAATAGTACGCACAATGGAAAATTATTAGTCGGATGAATAAATATTACTTTATTTATATCCTCCATTCTTGAAAAATACCGTAATTTTGCAACTCAATTACAAAATGAGTATGCAACAATCTAATTATATAATTGAGGTAAAAGGTGTTTCCAAGTTTTTTGGTGATAAAATGGTCTTGGATAACATTAATTTATATGTAAAAAAGGTGAGTTTGTAACTGTGTTGGGGCCCTCCGGTTGCGGAAAGACAACTCTTTTACGTTTGATTGCCGGTTTTCAGACTGCTTCGGAAGGCGAGATAAAGATAGCTGGAAAAGAGATCACGCAGACACCTCCGCATAAGCGTCCGGTAAATACTGTGTTCCAGAAGTATGCTTTGTTCCCTCATTTGAATGTGTTCGATAATATTGCCTCGGATTGAAATTGAAAAAGATCTCTAAGCAGACTATCGAGAAGAAAGTAAAGGCTGCTCTTCGTATGGTAGGGATGACGGACTATGAGTATCGGGATGTGAATTCCTTGTCGGGCGGGCAGCAACAGCGTGTAGCCATAGCCCGTGCTATTGTCAATGAGCCGGAGGTGTTGTTGCTGGATGAGCCTTTGGCTGCTTTGGACTTGAAGATGCGTAAAGATATGCAGATGGAATTAAAAGAGATGCATAAGACATTGGGCATCACTTTTATTTATGTGACGCATGACCAAGAGGAAGCTTTAACACTGAGCGACACGATTGTTGTAATGAGTGAAGGAAAAATACAGCAGATCGGAACACCGGTGGATATTTATAACGAACCCATCAATTCGTTTGTAGCTGATTTTATAGGTGAGAGCAATATTCTGAACGGAACTATGATACAGGACAAGCTTGTGCGTTTTGCAGGAGTGGAATTTGAATGTGTAGATGAAGGTTTCGGTGAAAATATGCCGGTAGATGTTGTGGTACGTCCTGAAGATTGGTATATTTTTCCGGATTCGGATGCTTCACAGATTTCAGGTATCGTAACCTCATCCATCTTTAAAGGTGTGCATTATGAAATGGTGGTTGAGGCCAATGGTTATGAATTTATTGTACAGGACTATCATCATTTTGCTGTGGGTGAGCAGGTAGGTTTGTTGATAAAACCTTTTGATATCCATATTATGAAAAAAGAACGTGTATGCAATACGTTTGAAGGAGAACTGACAGATGGAACACATGTGGAATTTCTGGGATGTACGTTTGAGTGTCTGCCAGTGGTTGACATTGAGCCGGGAACTAAAGTAAAAGTGCAGGTAGATTTCAAGGATATCATTTTGCAGGATAATGAAGAGGATGGAACTTTAACCGGAGATGTACGTTTTATCCTATATAAGGGAGATCATTATCACCTCACTGTGTCATCGGACTGGGGTGAGGATATTTTTGTTGATACCAATGATGTATGGGACAATGGTGATCATGTAGGTATCAGCATCTTTCCCGAAAGTATAAAAATAACTCAGATTGTAGAATCATAATAAAGAAAAGAGGTGCTCAGAACGATACGATTTTTCTTGTCTTCACGTAAAAGTTGGACTATTCCTTACGTGATATTTTCGGCGGTATTTGTTATTCTTCCGCTACTTTTAATAGTGGTTTATGCATTTATGGATGATGCGGGGCATTTCACATTGGGAAATTTTGCCAAATTTTTCGCCCATCCCGAGGCAATCAACACATTTGTTTATTCTATTGGCGTGGCCATCATCACAACAGTGGTATGTATCTTATTGGGATATCCTGCTGCCTATATTCTGACACAGACGCGGATGAAATATGCATCGACAGTGGTGGTATTGTTTATTTTGCCCATGTGGGTGAATATTTTAATACGTACACTGGCTACGGTGGCCTTGTTCGATTTTATGAACGTATCTTTAGGAGAGGGGGCTTTGATATTCGGTATGGTATATAATTTTTTGCCTTTTATGATTTATCCTATTTACAACACTTTGCAGAAATTGGATAAAAGTTATGTGGAAGCGGCGCAAGATTTGGGCGCCAATCCCATGCAAGTGTTTTTCAAGGCTGTGTTGCCCCTGTCTATGCCAGGTATTGTGAGTGGTATATTAATGGTATTTATGCCTACTATCTCCACATTTGCTATTGCCGAATTATTGACAATGAATAATATTAAATTATTTGGCACTACTATCCAGGAAAATATTAATAATAGTATGTGGAATTATGGGGCGGCCTTGTCGTTGATCATGTTGTTCCTTATTGGTGCGACAACCTTGCTCGCTTCAGATGATAAGGATCATAACGAAGGAGGCGGACTATGGTAAAGAAAATTTTGTGTCAGGGGTATTTGTGGCTGCTTCTGCTATTGCTTTATGCGCCTATTTTTATCATTATGATCTATTCGTTTACCGAAGCAAAGGTGCTGGGCAACTGGACCGGGTTTTCCACCAAACTCTATTCATCCCTATTTGTTGCGGGTACACATCATTCATTGACAAATGCCTTGGTCAATACCTTGAGCATTGCCTTTATTGCAGCTACCGTATCCACCTTGCTGGGCAGTATTACGGCAATCGGCATATTCAATCTTCGTCCCCGTGCCCGTAAAGCAATCAGTTTTGTCAATAACATTCCTATTTTGAATGGAGATATTATTATTGGTATATCTCTATTCTTGCTGTTCGTATCTTTGGGTATTCCACAAGGATATACCACTGTAGTGCTTGCACATATCACATTCTGTACTCCATATGTGGTGTTAAGTGTGTTGCCGCGTTTGAAACAGATGAATCCGAATATTTATGAGGCGGCGCTTGACTTGGGGGCTACTCCTATGCAGGCACTCCGCAAGGTGATTGTTCCTGAGATTCTTCCGGGAATGATTTCAGGTTTTATGTTGGCGGTGACTTTGTCCATTGACGATTTTGCCGTGACTGTATTTACTATTGGTAATGAAGGGCTTGAAACTCTTTCCACCTATATTTATGCGGATGCACGGAAAGGAGGGTTGACCCCTGAACTTCGTCCGCTTTCTACCATTATATTCGTATTGGTGCTGGTATTGCTGGTTATCATCAATCGCCGTGCAGGCAAGAAAAAGGAGGTATAAAAAATGAGGAAAATAAATAGATGGCTGATGGTGTGTGTGTGCGCGTTATTCTCTTTAACCGGATGCTATAACACAGAGCCTCGTGAGAGTGTGCTGAAAATATATAATTGGGCCGATTACATTGATGAGGATATGTTGGCGGAATTTCCCCGGTGGTACAAAGAACAGACGGGGGAAGATATTCGGATTGTCTATCAGACTTTTGACATCAATGAAATCATGTTGACCAAGATAGAACGCGGGCATGAAGATTTTGATGTAGTTTGTCCTTCGGAGTATATCATAGAGCGCATGCTGAGGAAAGGTTTATTGCTTCCCATTGATACCGTTTTTGGAAAGACCCCCAATTATCTGCATAATGAATCTCCTTATATCCGTGAACAATTGGATAAATTGAGCTGGTCGGGGCATCGTGCTTCAGATTATGCCATCGGTTATATGTGGGGAACAGCAGGTATCCTTTTTAATACCGATCATGTTCTAGCGGAAGATGCCAGGACTTGGGCCAGTCTTTGGAATCTGAAATATGAGAACAAGATCCTGATGAAGGAAAGTTATCGTGATGCATATGGTACCGCATTGATTTATGCCAATGCCGAGGATTTGAAAAAAGGCAAGGTTACGGTAGAGGAGTTGATGAACAACTATTCGCAAGCATCCATCGATACAGTTGAGAAGTATCTGAAAGCCATGAAACCCTTGATAGCAGGTTGGGAAGCTGATTTTGGCAAGGAAATGATGACTAAAGGTAAAGCATGGCTGAACATGACCTGGAGCGGGGATGCGGTATGGGCGATAGAAGAGGCTGAAGGAGTGGGCATCCATCTGGACTATGAGGTGCCGGTGGAAGGAAGTAATGTGTGGTATGACGGATGGGTGATCCCTAAGTATGCTAGAAATAAAAAGGCTGCCAGTTATTTTATTAATTATTTATGCCGTCCCGATGTGGCTTTACGTAATATGGACGCCTGTGGTTATGTGAGTGCCGTTGCTACTCCCGAGATTTTGGAGGCAAAAATAGATACTACTTTATCTTACTTTGCAGATTTAAGCTATTTTTTCGGTCCTGCTGCCGATAGTATACAAATAGATAAGGTACAGTATCCTGACCGTACAGTGGTGGAGCGTTGTGCCATGATTCGTGATTCCGGTGACAAGACCGAATTGGTCTTGGAAATGTGGTCGCGTGTAAAGGGGGATAATTTGGGGGTAGGCGTGGTTATTGTGATTCTGGTATCTGCCGGGATTATGGTAGTATTCACCGTGTATAGAAAACTTCAGCGTTATCAGCATGAAAAGGCTCAATATCGTCGCAGGAATCATCGAAGAAAGAAATGACTTTATAAGGGAAGGAAACATTTAGTCTTGCTGATAAAACGATTTAGGGAATCCAATCTTTAGGTAGAATTAAAATAAAAGTCCGAACTTGGGAAAGTCCGGACTTTTATTTCTATAATCATATAAAGATTAAATGATGTATTGTGAAGAGATAGACTCATTATTCATCACGCGGCGGATTGTTTCAGCAAACATATCAGCAATGGTCAGTTGCTTCACTTTAGAGCAACGGTTAGCATAAGGAATACTATCGGTAAATACCATTTCTTCCAAGCCGGAGTTCTGAACGCGTTCGGATGCAGGACCTGACATTACACAGTGAGAAGCGATAGCGCGGACGGAAATAGCTCCCGCTTCTTTCATAATATCGGCAGCTTTGGTAATAGTACCTGCTGTATCTACCATATCGTCAATTAAGATGACATTTTTATTTTTTACATCACCGATAATTTGCATGGTGGCCACTTCATTGGCTTTCAGGCGCGTCTTGTTGCAGAGTACCAAGGGTACACCCAAATATTTGGAATAAGTGCTGGCGCGTTTTGAACCACCCACGTCCGGAGTTGCGATTACCAAGTCTTCCAGTTGCAATGATTCAATGTAAGGCAGGAATACGCCAGAAGCGTAGAGGTGGTCTACCGGTACATCAAAGAATCCTTGAATCTGATCGGCATGCAAATCCATTGTGATTAAACGGTCGATGCCTGCTACGCTCAGAAGATCGGCTACCAGTTTAGCACCGATAGAAACACGAGGTTTGTCTTTTCTGTCCTGACGTGCCCATCCAAAGTAGGGAATAACGGCTACAATGCTTTTTGCAGAGGCTCTTTTAGCTGCATCAATCATTAGCAGCAGTTCCATTAAGTTGTCAGAGTTAGGAAAGGTAGATTGAACTAGAAAAACATGTGCGCCTCTAATTGATTCTTCATAAGAAACAGCGAACTCACCATCAGCAAAATGCATGATGTTCATGTTTCCTAATTTGCAACCGAGGCTGTTGCAAATCTTTTCTGCAAGGTATCTCGAATTTGTTCCTGAGAATACCCTAAAAGGTGATGTTTTGCTCATTTTTGTAATAGATATTACCTATTTGTTAATTTGCGTGCAAAGGTACGTATTATAATTAGAAATTAAAAATAGAAATTTAAAAATAACTTCTCATTATTGTAATATGCTTGGTTTGAAGCATATTCTTCGTTTTTTAGGCTTCTATTCTAAATTATTTTGATAAATCAGTCTGCTAAATCTCTTAATTTCCGGAAATGTTCTATCACGCACCGATAATCGCGATCGGTACACGCATCGAATTTATTCCAAAGGGCGCCCAATATGGCGGCTCCTCCGAAACCAAAGTCCTTTACCTCCAGCAAGTTTTCTTCGTCAATGCCTCCCAAAGCTATGACTTTTTTGTCAATAATGCCTGCTTTGGCGGCGGTACGGAGTTCTTCGGCGGTGTATGCCGAGTTATAATTTAGTTTGGATATGCTATTGAATACCGGACTCAGAAATACATAATCGCAACTGGATTTGCGCTCTTTAACTTCGTCTAGCGAATGGCAAGAACAACTGACATGTCCTTTGTATCCTTCCGGCAGGTTCGGATTACGACCGTTCAGGTGAATTCCTTTCAGTTTGTATTCCTTTTTCAGATAAAAATGTCCGTGAACCACGATGCGTTTGTGATATTGTTCGGGGATAAGGGTTAGCAGACGTTCTGCAAACATGGGTGCTGTACCGGGCTTTCGCAGATGGAGTGTGTCTAGTCCCTCCTCGAAAAGAGCTGTAATTATTTTATCTTCCTCCACAAAATAAGTGGGGGGCGTTATTAGAATTAACTTCATACCTTATGACTAATTGCTAAGCAAAGATAGCAACCTATTTGTAATAATCCTAGTGGATTTATAGATTTATTTTTGATAAACCTGTAAATCAATGGGATACTTTCCCCGAAAAAGTGATTCATGCGATGGAAAAGTTTTAAATAATCTGTGTGTATCTGTATGAAATAGGCGTTTTTTTATTTACTTTTGCGCTAATAAAACAAGACGAATAGATAGAATTATGAATAAAAAACAATTTCTTGCAGCCGCATTTTGTTTGATGGCACTTGCCGGATGTACGCAAAAAACGGAATTGCCTGAGAATCCTAAAGATCAAGAAGAGTACCGTGATCATCAGGGAAACAGTTGGATTTATAACGCTATGCTAATGCGTTGGGCATTAATGCCGTCTATGGCCAACGGACTTTCTACCACACATTATTATTATCCTAAATCTGATTCGTGGACAGATGCTAACGGAATGAAAGTGGATGCTCCTTCAAAAGTGAATGTGGGGGCAAAATCGTCTACAAAATCAAAATCGAGCGGAAGTGTTTTTGGGAAAACACGCCGTTCATCCGGTGTTCATAGTTAATAGGAAGCGGATATGAAAAGAATACCTGTTACGCCACGTTCAGACTACCGTGAGAAAATAGAAGCGCTGGGCTTTGATTTTCATGGTGATTATTGGCGCGAGGAAGCGTATTATCGTTTTACGGCTGAAGAAACAGCCTGTTTGGAGGAAGCAACCAATGAGGCGTACCGTCTGTATTGTGAGGCTGCTCAATTCATTATTGAAGATAACCCGGAATTTATGGAGCGTGCATTGAATATTCCGAAGGAGATTGGTGAGCGTATCCGTGCTTCTTGGGATGCGGATGAGTTAAGTCTGTATGGTCGTTTTGATTTTATATTAGCCAAGGATGGTACTCCGAAAATATTGGAGTTCAATGCTGATACACCGACTTCTTTGCTTGAAGCATCTGTTATCCAATGGCAATGGAAAGAGGATGTTTTTCCGGAATGCGACCAGTTTAATGGTATTCATGAAGGATTGGTGCAGTCATGGAAAGATATTTTCCCCAAAAAAGGAGAGATTCATTTTGCTGGTGCATTAGAGAATAATGAAGATACAGGAACGTTGCAATATCTGGCAAGTACGGCGATGGAGGCTGGGTTTTCTACCCGAGTATTGGATATGCAGGCGCTGGATTTGCAAAATGGACGATTTTTTGATCCGGCAGGTGAACTAGTGAACCGGTGCTTTAAACTTTATCCGTGGGAGTGGATGGTGGACGAAAGTCCTGACGGATGTCTAGCGGAAATGGAATGGTTGGAGCCGATATGGAAATTGGTGATGTCCAATAAGGCGATCCTTGCCACATTGTACGAGTTGTTTCCGGATTCTCCTTATGTGCTTCCTTGTTATTTGTCGCGCCCTCGGTCGGGATTGTTTTGTAAAAAACCGGTCTTCTCTCGTGAAGGTCATAATGTAAGCGTTGTTGATATCCGGGATTGGGAGGAATATGTACGTATAGCTGAAACGGAGGGTGATTATAACACTGGAGCTTATGTATATCAGGAGTATGCGGAACCGACAGCGTACAGTGGCAGATATCCAGTTATTGGTTCTTGGATTATAGGAGGAGAAGCTGCGGGCATCGGTATTCGCGAAAATCGTATGGAGGTTACAGATAACTTGTCCGAGTTTGTACCACATATTATAGGATAAAGTCAAACTATCCATGTGCCGGTCGATGCCGGACGACGGATGTCGTCATGCCTCGACTGTTGGCACATAATTGAGGAATTAATGTCTTTTGAATAGGGTCGGTTCGATTCCTCTAGAAGGAAATGAGATGGGTTTCCATCGTTTTTACGTTAATCGTCCATAATTTGCCGCTTAACACTTCGCCATATTCACCTATAATCTTCAACACTTCAGCAGCTTCGGCACAACCTATTATGCCGGGGGTTACACCTAATACTCCTTTGGGCGGATGGGGCATGGATAGCATTTCTGTTTCGTCGGGGAAAAAGTGGCGGTAATCGGGGCCTCCTTGGTAATTGAAAACGGATACTTGACCTTCGAAGGCACGGATGGCACCATATACATAAACTTTTCCCCATTTCACACAGATATCATTGATAAGATAGCGGGTAGCGAAATTATCACATCCATCTATAATGATGTCGTAGGTACGGATAATTTCATCCGCATTCTCTTTAGTCAGTCTTGTGGGATAGGCATTGATTTGTACATCATGGTTCAGGGCTTCAAGACGTTTCTTGGCTTGGATAGCTTTGGGCATGCCTACCTCGGCTTCACTATAAAGTACTTGACGTTGCAAGTTGCTGACACTTACCACATCATCGTCTATTAATCCGATGGTACCTACTCCGGCTCCTGTCAGGTACAAGGCAACAGGAGATCCCAGACCACCTACACCGACAATAAGCACTTTGGCCTGCTGAAGCCGTTGTTGTCCTTTTTCTCCCAATTCAGGGAGAATAATTTGACGGTTATATCTTTCCACTTTGTTTGTTGTTAATTTGAAAAAAAGGAGCTTTGTATCATTTATACAGCCCCATTCCTTTAAAAATATGGGTAAAATCTATCGTATTGGCGTGAACTTGTCAAAAGAAACATCCCAGTCTTTCCATACCGGCTCCCTTCCTAATGATTTCAGTGCGTGTTCTACTTCTACGGCTGTACGCTCATCACTTACATGGAATTGTTCCAAAGCTTGCGGATAGGTATAGTATCCCCCCGGTTCAGTTTTGCTTTCAGCACTCATGGTAGTCACTCCTAGCCCTGCCATGTTGTCGCGGATTTGTGCCGGTTCACGAGTGGAGTAGGAGATATCTACATCGTGATCGAAAATACGCATGGCAAAAGTGAGCTGTGCCAACTCACGATCATTCATGATGACATTCGGCTGGAAACCACCGTTTTCTGCCGGACGCATACGGGGGAAGTTGACACTGTATTTGGTTTTCCAATACTTTTTCTGAAGATAGCGTAAGTGATAAGCCATCATGGTCACATCGGTGCGCCATTCTTCCAGTCCGATAAGTACTCCCATGCCAATGGAGTGGACTCCTGCCTGACCCATGCGGTCGAAGCCGTTTACCCGCCACTCGAATTTGGATTTCATCCCGCGTGGGTGATATATATTATAACGGGCTTTGTTATAAGTTTCCTGAAAGCAAATGACTCCATTCAGTCCGTGTTCTTTCAGTTCGGCATATTCTTCGGCTTTGAGGGGCATTACCTCTATCTTCAGATTGCTGAAATATTTTTTGGCGATGTCCAAAGCTTTAGCCAGATAAGGGACTCCGGCTTTTGCCGGATTCTCTCCGGTCACCAGTAACAGGTTCTCAAAAGGCCCCAGTTTCTTGATGGCTTTGTATTCATCTTCAATCTGTTCGGGGGTGAGGATGGTACGTGCCATCGGGTTGCTGATATGGAAACCACAATACACACAAGAATTGGTGCAGGAGTTGGTGATATACAGCGGTATAAACATGGAGATGGTTTTGCCGAAACGTTCTTCGGTATATTTTTTGCTTAGTTGCGCCATCGGCTCCAGGTATTTTGCTGCTGCGGGGGAGATGAGCGCCATAAAGTCGTCCACATCGCAATGTTCCTTGCCAAGAGCGCGGAGCACATCACTTTCGGTCTTGGAGTAGATGGTTTTGGTGGTTTCCTCCCAATCTATTTTTTCAAGTTCTTCTGAAAACATAATTGTTATTTTTGTTATAGTTCTATAAGATGATTTCGCTTCTATAAGAGCCTATTTAAACTTTTTCGGCATTTAAACAGGTTTCAAGCTATAAGTTTCTTATTATTTTTCTACATTTCTTTTTGTCGCTTTCCGTCAGCTCGGGATGTTGCTTCGTTCCTCCCTTCTGGATAACGCCTTTGATAGAGAATCCGCTCCACTTCAGAATTTCGCGCAACGCTTTTACTACACCGCGTGTCTGGTTAAACCAGATATTGAACGGCCATGGGGTGGAGCAGGTGCTTACGATGACTGCTTTCTTGCCTTTATGCAACGCTTGGGGGATCCCTTTCGGACTTTCTCCCATCATGCCGTACACGATGCGGTCGAACACTACTTTCAGATGTCCGTTCATGTTTCCCCAATAGCAGGGTGATCCGACAATCAGCACGTCTGCCCATTGTATCTTTTGAAGCGTGCGCTGCGCATCGTCTTCGGGTAGGACACAGGCCTGCCGGCTGCGGCAAGCCATGCATCCTGTACAGGGGCGTACCTGCAATTTATGGATGGATATTGCTTCCACTTCGGCGCCACGTATGCGAGCTTCTTCGGCCATGATGTCCAGCATTCGGCTGATAAGTCCTTGGCAACGAGGACTTCCGTTGAGTATCAATATCTTCATTACCTTATTTTTTTTAGGATGTTGTTGCGGACACATTGCACTGCAACCGTATAGTATTCCGGTTCCATATTTTCCAGATATGCTTTCAGCTCTCCTGTCAGTTCCGGTTCTTCCAGGCAGATGTCGTAGGCAAGTTTCATGCAGACGGCTTGTCCGGATGCGCTTTCGGCAGAAGATAGCATACCTTGAAGGCAGAAATCGAAGAAAGCTGCGTTGACAGGCTTCGGGACAGGAAGATGATGAAGGATATTCAGTAGCAGGCGTCTTGTTCCATCGTGGGGGCATTGCATGGCCCGTAACATCAGTTCCTCCCTTTTATCCATCAATAGGGAAGGAAGGAGGAAACTCAGTTTTTCACAAGCCCAAGTGGCACGCCAGGCTATCCTTGTTTCTTCATGCTGCGTTAGAGTATAAAGAGCATCAAAGCGGTCGGGGGAGCTGGCCACTTGATCTACTATGTTGTCTATGTGTTTTCTTCCTAAAGTTCCTTCAAGTGCTTTCTTGAAATCTTCCATAGTTTTTACAAAGTCAGTTGTTTAATTACCCACGTTCTTCAAGTCGCGGCTCAGTTTCATAGCGCAGAAGTTGGGTCCGCACATGGTACAGTACTCACCGTCCGTATGGCGGCCTTCATTGAAGTATTCCAAAGCGCGGTCGGGATCCAGACTCAGATGGAACTGGTCGCGCCAACGGAATTCATAACGTGCCTTGCTTAAAGCATTGTCGCGGATCTGTGCGCCCGGATGCCCTTTCGCTAGATCGGCAGCATGGGCAGCAATCTTGTAAGTGATGACACCTATGCGTACATCTTCTTTGTTGGGCAATCCCAGATGTTCTTTCGGGGTGACATAACATAGCATGGCAGTGCCTAACCAGCCGATTTGTGCGGCACCGATGGCCGAAGTGATATGGTCATATCCCGGAGCGATGTCCGTTACCAGCGGACCGAGGGTGTAGAACGGTGCGTTGTGACAGTGAGAGATCTGGCGTTCCATGTTTTCTTTGATTTTATGCAAAGGTACATGCCCCGGTCCTTCAATGAATGCCTGTACGTTTTTGTTCCATGCTCGGAGTACAAGTTCACCCATGGTATCCAGTTCGGCAAACTGTGCCTCGTCATTAGCGTCAGCGATACAGCCCGGACGAAGTCCGTCACCCAAGGATACGGCTACATCGTATTGTGCCAGAATATCACAGATGTCATCAAAATGCTCATATAAGAAACTTTCCTTGTCATGTACCAGACACCATTTGCTCATGATGCTGCCTCCGCGGCTTACGATGCCACACAGACGTTTGTCGGCCAGATGTACATTCTGGCGGCGTATTCCGGCATGGATGGTAAAGTAGTCCACTCCTTGTTCGCATTGTTCGATTAATGTATCTTTATAAATCTCCCAATTCAGATCCTCTACTTTACCGTTTACTTTCTCTAATGCCTGATAAATAGGTACGGTACCTACGGGGACAGGACAGTTGCGGACAATCCATTCGCGTGTTTCGTGAATGTTATCGCCGGTCGAGAGATCCATCAGGGTATCACCTCCCCATTTGCAGCTCCACACGGCTTTTTCCACCTCTTCGTCAATGGAGGAAGTGGTGGCGGAGTTTCCGATGTTCGTGTTGATCTTCACTAAAAAGTTCCTGCCGATAATCATAGGCTCGCTTTCGGGGTGGTTGATATTGGCGGGAAGTACGGCACGCCCTGCGGCTATTTCATCACGCACGAATTCAGGGGTGATAAAGGTGTCGATGCCCAGTTCCCGGCAATTCATGTTTTCACGGATGGCTACATATTCCATTTCCGGTGTAACTATGCCGGCTTTGGCGTATGCCATTTGTGTGATGGCCTTTCCGGCTTTGGCACGATAGGGCAGGGCGATGTGTTCAAAGCGCAGGTGGTCCAGACTTTTATCGTCACGGCGCATCTTTCCGTATTCTGAGGTAATGGAGGGCAGTTTTTCCACGTCTCCCCGTCCAATAATCCAGCTTTCGCGCATACGGGGAAGTCCTTTTTTCAGATCGATTTCCATATTGGGATCACTGAACGGACCACTGGTGTCATAAATATAAACAGGAGCATTGGGCGTTGTTACCTTTTCACCGTTCACTATGTTCACAGTAGGAGTCAGGTTTACTTTCTGCATTCCTACTTTGATGTATGGGAACAGGGTTCCTTGCATATATGCCTTTTCTGCATGAGCGTATGCTTTTTTATCTTGCTTTTTGTCTATCATATTTCTGTTTAATCTAAGAATGAAGTTAAAGGGGATGAGGCGGATGCGATCAAGTTCTGTCCTACTGCTCCTAAGCCTGCTTCATAGGCGCGGCGTCCGGCAATGACAGCTTCCTTGAAGGCTATTGCCATTTCTACCGGTTGGCCTGCTACTGCGATGGCTGTATTGACCAGACAGGCGTCCGCACCCATTTCCATCGCTTCGGTGGCATGGCTGGGGGCGCCTATTCCGGCGTCTACTACCACAGGAACGGAAGCTTGTTCGATAATGATGCGCAGGAAGTCACGTGTCTGCAAGCCTTTGTTTGTCCCGATGGGGGCGGCAAGCGGCATGACGGTTGCTGCTCCTGCCTCTTCCAGCCGTTTGCATAATGTAGGATCTGCCTGGCAATAGGGCAATACGACGAAACCTAGTTTGACTAGTTCCTCGGTTGCTTTCAATGTTTCGGTAGAATCTGGCAACAAGTAGCGCGGATCGGGATGAATTTCCAGTTTCAGCCAGTTGGTACCAAAGGCCTCGCGAGCCATTTGTGCGGCAAAGACGGCTTCTTCGGCTGTGCGCACACCGGAGGTATTGGGCAATAGCTGTATGTGGGGGTGAATGATATGTTTCAGCATATCATCTTCCTTATCGTCCAGTTCAATGCGTTTCATGGCTACGGTTACCATTTCACATCCTGATGCCAGAATGGCTTCTTCCATTACGGTGTTTGAATTGAATTTACCGGTTCCCAGGAATAAACGGGAATTAAATTCTTTTCCAGCTATAATCAGTTTCTTCATTGTATTTTGTGATTTTATTATAAATTCATGATTCGTTTAGTTTCCGCTACCGGGTCTTTCGCCCGGAGTATGGTTCCGCTCAAGGCAATACCGGTGATTCCCGTTTCCATGATGGAAGGGATATCTTCCAAAGTAATTCCCCCGATAGCAACGATGGGCAAATGGATATTTGCCTCTTTCATTTGCAGAATAATGGAACGGTAACCTTCCAGTCCCAGCACTGGAGAGAGATCCTTTTTTGTAGTAGTAAAACGGAACGGGCCACAGCCGATGTAGTCAGCTCCGGCTTTGTAATGCATCTTTACATCGTCAAATGTATTGGCGGTGCCTCCGATGATGAATTCTTTTCCTAATATTCCCCGTGCTTCGGCTACGGGCATGTCCTTTTTTCCTAAATGCACTCCGTCAGCATGAATTTTCTTAACTAACTCCACGTGGTCGTCTATGATAAATGTCGCTCCATAGTCTTTGCATAAGCCTTGCAGGCGTATGGCTTCCCGTTCCACTTCGTCAACGGGAGTGTCTTTCATGCGTAGCTGGATCCAGCGGCAACCGCCTTCCAAGGCCATGCGTGCGGAATCATAATAGGAATATGTGTCGGTGAAGTGAGTGATGAATTGAAGTTCCACGGTCTTATCCTCCACATGCAGCTTTAATGACTACCAGACTGTCATTGGGGTGTAACACACATTTCTCCCACTCTATACGGGGAACCATCCGGTTGTTTACCGCTATGGCGATACCTTTCTCAGGAAGTGCCAGAAAGGTGGAAGTTCGGCTATGGTGCATCCGTCCTTTACTTCGGTTTCTTTGCTGTTTACTGTCAGTTTCATACTATATCAGTTTATGAATTTACTTGTAAATACAAAGAGTTGCTTTTTGACCGGATGGTATGAGGTAAGAAGTAACAATCCCTTCGGCGGTACTAACCGCATCAGGTTCACAGGGTATAATCTCAGCCCGTCCGCTGTTTACGTGGGGCACCCCTTTGTTTTACGATGGCAAAGATATGGGAAAGAAATGAATAATGCTACAACAGACTGCTTTATTTTTTGTGGAAGAATGTTTTTTTATGATTATCTTGCATTATGCTTGTTTATTCTTGTAAAAGGATGAATGCATATCTGCTGTATCTTTGCATCTTAAAGCAGATTGCCCCGCTCCCTGAATGAATAGGGTGCGAGGCAGCTTTATTATGATGTATAGTTAAGGGTTCTTTTATAGACGTTTTTCTACTACATCCCAGTCAATGATTTCCCATAACTTGTTCACATGATCTGCACGGCGGTTCTGGTAATCCAAATAGTAAGCATGTTCCCATACATCGAAACCCAGCAATGGTTTCAGGCCTGCACGCCACGGGTTGCTTCCGTTTGGCTCTTTGGTGATATGTAGTTTTCCTTGCTTGTCTATAGAAAGCCAAGCCCAGCCCGAACCAAACAGTCCTGTGGAAGCGGCGTTGAATTCTTTCTTGAAGTTTTCAAAGCTTCCGAAGTCCCGGTTGATGGCTTCTGCCAATTTGCCGGACGGTTCATGCTTGTTGGGTTTGGGGGTGAACTGAAGGAAATATAATGTATGGTTCAATACTTGTCCGGCGTTATTGAATATCGCTCCGTCGGGAGCTGATGCAACAATTTCCTCTACGGTCTTTCCTTCAAATTCTGTACTCGGAACCAAAGAGTTCAAATTGTTTACGTATGTTTGTAAGTGCTTGCCATAATGGTAGTCTATAGTAGCCTGACTGATTACAGGTTCGAGTCCGTTGTTTGCATACGGGAGTTTGGGCATTTCGTAAGTCATAACTAATGAAATTAAAGTGGTTAATAATATATTCATTTTTAGTCGAGGTTTTAATTAAACTTCTATCATAATAACATTATTGAGCATAGAATTGTTCTGATAAACTCAAACTTTCTCTATCTTTGCGGGCGAAAGGTGAAATTTATGACGAACTATTTAGAAGAATTGAATGAAAGTCAGCGCAATGCGGTGCTTTACAACGAAGGTCCCTCTTTGGTGATAGCCGGAGCAGGTTCGGGGAAGACACGCGTACTGACTTATAAAATAGCTTATTTACTGGAGCGGGGATATACTCCTTGGTCTATTCTGGCATTGACTTTTACCAATAAGGCTGCTCGTGAAATGAAAGAGCGTATAGCCCGTCAGGTGGGCGATCAGGCACGCTATTTATGGATGGGAACGTTCCATTCCATTTTTTCGCGTATCCTGCGGTGTGAGGCACAGGCTGTCGGCTTTACCTCCAATTTTACCATCTATGATTCTTCAGATTCGAAGAGTTTGATCAAGTCTATTGTAAAAGAAATGCAATTGGATGATAAAACCTATAAACCGGGGGTGATACAGGCGCGTATCAGCAATGCGAAAAACCACTTGGTTTTTCCCGATGCATATGTTTCGAACGCAGAGCTTTATCAGTATGATCTGAATGCCAAAGTACCCGCTACCCGTGATATTTACCGACGATATTGGGAACGTTGTCGCCAAAGCGATGCGATGGATTTTGATGATTTGTTGGTTTATACTTATATGTTATTCCGCGATCATCCCGAAATCTGCCGTAAGTATGCGGAGCAGTTCCGTTATGTGCTGGTGGATGAGTATCAGGATACTAATTTTGCGCAACACAGCATTGTGCTTCAGCTTACCCAAGAACATCAGCGTGTATGCGTAGTGGGGGATGATGCACAAAGTATTTATTCCTTCCGAGGGGCTAATATTGACAATATATTGAAATTTACTCAGCTGTATAAGGGAGCCAAGCTTTTTAAATTGGAGCAGAACTATCGTTCTACCCAGACCATTGTATGCGCGGCAAACAGTTTGATAGAGAAAAATAGCGAGCAGATAAGGAAGGAGGTATTTTCGGAAAAAGCGAAAGGGGAGCCTATCGGAGTTTTCAATGCCTACAGTGATGTGGAGGAAGGGGAGATTGTTGCCAACCAGATTGTGAAACTGCGTTCGCGGGAACATTATTCTTATAATGATTTTGCTATTTTATACCGTACAAATGCTCAGAGCCGTATTTTTGAGGAGGCTTTGCGGAAGCGTGCTTTACCTTATAAGATTTACGGAGGGCTTTCTTTTTATCAACGCAAGGAGATTAAAGATGTTATATCTTACTTCCGTCTGGCGGTAAATCCGAATGATGAGGAGGCTTTTAAGCGGGTGTTGAATTATCCGGCGCGAGGAATCGGGGATACTACGTTGAACAAGGTCATTGATGCGGCTGCACAGCATCATGTCAGTCTTTGGATGGTTTTGGAAGAGCCGTTGGCATACGGCTTGAATATTAACAAGGGTATGCATACTAAATTACAGGGGTTTCGTGAACTGGTAGAAAGTTTTATAGTGGAGGTCCCGAAGAAGAATGCATACGAATTGGGAGCAATGATTGTTCGTCAGTCCGGCATTATGAATGAGATTTATCAGAGCAATGATCCTGAAAATCTGAGCCGTCAGGAGAATATTGAAGAACTGATAAACGGTATGCACGATTTTTGTGCAACCCGTGAAGAAGAAGGGAATGAAAACATCCTGTTGACGGATTTTCTGTCGGAGGTTTCTCTGTTGACAGACCAGGATAACGAGAAAGAGGGGGATGCCGAGAAGATTACCTTGATGACCATTCACTCTGCTAAAGGCTTGGAGTTTAAAAACGTCTTTGTAGTTGGGATGGAAGAGAACTTGTTTCCCAGTGCTTTGTCACTCAATTCGTATAAGGAGCTGGAAGAGGAGCGCCGCTTGTTTTATGTGGCGATTACACGTGCCGAAGAGCATTGCTATTTGTCTTTTGCCAAGAGTCGGTTTAAATATGGAAAGATGGAGTTCAGTAGCCCTAGCCGTTTCTTGAAAGATATTGATGTACATTTCCTGAAGTTACCTCAGGAGGAACAGATGGCCCGGAGAATAGACGAGAGAGCCAGCCGTTTCTGTCGTGAGCAAAATGAACGTGCGGCTCGTTCCTTGTTTGACGAACCTGCTTCTCAGTCTTCTTACGGGCGTTCTTCATTGAACATCTCTGGTGGTCAGAAAACATTTTTAGTTGGAGAAAGACCGAAAGTTGAGATTATTCGTCCCAGTATACCACGTAATTTGACCAAGGTTGGTCCGGAAACGGTCTCAAAGCCGTCCGCAGCGAGAAACTTGTCGGTGAATGTACAGGCAGGGCAGGTGATAGAGCATGAGCGTTTTGGAATAGGCGATGTGATAAAGGTGGAAGGAATTGGTGAGAACAGCAAAGCGACTGTCCGTTTCCGGAATGCCGGAGAAAAACAATTATTACTGAAATTTGCCCGATTCAAAGTTGTGGAATAGAATAAATATTTTAATAGAATTCTGATACAAAAATGATAGATATCCATAAAGTACCTTCTCCATGCTATGTAATGGATGAAGCATTGCTCAGAAAGAATCTGAGTTTGATAAAGAGTGTGGCAGACCGAGCCGGAGTTGAGATCATCTTGGCTTTCAAGTCTTTTGCCATGTGGAAATCATTCCCCATTTTCAGGGAATACATTCGTTATACTACAGCCAGTTCCGTATATGAAGCCCGTTTGGCGTATGAAGAATTTGGCAGTAAGGCCCATACTTATTCTCCGGCGTATACGGATACTGATTTTCCGGTTATCATGCGATGCAGCAGTCATATAACCTTTAATTCTTTCAGTCAGTTCCGGCGTTTTTTATCCTATGGTTGAGGCCTTTGGAGAAAAGATAACCTGTGGTATCCGCATCAATCCTGAATATTCGGAAGTAGAGGTGGAACTTTATAATCCTTGTGCTCCCGGTACGCGTTTTGGGGTGACGGCCGATTTGCTTCCTGAAACTTTACCGGAGGGCATCGAGGGCTTCCATTGTCATTGTCATTGTGAATCCAGTTCTTATGAATTAGAGCATACTTTGCAGCACATAGAAGAGAAGTTTGCTTCTTGGTTCCCACAAATAAAATGGTTGAATTTGGGAGGGGGACACTTGATGACACGTAAAGATTATGATACGGAGCATCTTATTTCTTTATTAAAAAACTTGAAAGCCCGTTATCCTCATTTGGAGATTATTTTAGAACCGGGTTCGGCTTTTACTTGGCAGACCGGACCTTTGGTAGCTTCTGTTGTCGATATAGTGGAAAACCGGGGGATAAAAACCGCGATTTTGGACGTTAGCTTTACTTGTCACATGCCCGACTGTCTTGAAATGCCTTATCAGCCGGCAGTGCGTGGTGCCAAAACTTTACCAGTCGATGCGATAAAAACAGCTTTAACGGAAGAGAATGTTTACCGTTTGGGTGGAAACAGTTGCTTAAGTGGCGACTATATGGGTAGCTGGTGTTTTGACCATCCGTTACAGATAGGAGAACGCATTGTTTTGGAAGATATGATTCATTACACTATGGTAAAAACAAACATGTTTAATGGAATCCATCACCCTTCTATTGCTATTTGGCATACAGATAATACATTGGAAGTATATAAAGACTTCCGATATGAGGATTATCGTGACCGTATGTCTTGATAGTAAGTAAAAAAAAACTTTTGTTTTATATTGACTATGAGGAGTTTGATGAAATAATGTAATAAAAGTACTATAAAAAGTATAGAAAATTTTTGGAAGTTTAGAAAAAAGCACTACCTTTGCATCCGCAATCGGGAAACAGCTGGGAAATAGTTAAAAACCGAAAGCGGAAATTGCGGAAATAGCTCAGTTGGTAGAGCATAACCTTGCCAAGGTTAGGGTCGCGAGTTCGAGTCTCGTTTTCCGCTCACATAAATAAAATCTTGTGCGTTGTGACAAGAGTGTTACACAGAATGCCCAGGTGGCGGAATGGTAGACGCGCACGTTTCAGGTGCGTGTGTCGAGAGGCATGCAGGTTCGAGTCCTGTTCTGGGCACCATGTTAGAGGTTTGCGGAAATAGCTCAGTTGGTAGAGCATAACCTTGCCAAGGTTAGGGTCGCGAGTTCGAGTCTCGTTTTCCGCTCAAAAGAAAAGATCAGTGTAGAAGTACATTGATCTTTTTTATTTATCATGGCGTAAATGTTAGAAAACGGAAGAAGGTCAAATCAAAATATTGATATATCCTCCTCCCGCTGTTTTAGTCAAATTATCCGCAATGGAAATATTTATTGACCAATGCCAACATCCCTTCCGGGTTATCTTTTAAGTCGTTACGTAAGGTCAGATCGTTATAACTGGTTAATTTGCTGATGATTCCATCAATCATAGTGGGGCTGAACACATTATGTTTTTGGAATATTTCGCGCTGTTGTTGCAAACAGGTTGCGGAAGCTGCACAGCTATCGGGAAGCTGGGCTAATGCCTTCAGTTTGTCTGCATTTTCTTTCTGATGGATATTGACGTTTACGTAAGTTTTTTCTGCAATGTCCAGTGCATTTTCTATTTCAAATCCATGGCGACAGGCTACAGCTAATCCTGCTATCAGTTGGTAGAGATCGGCCGAACCGTCCGGTGACCGCATTTCCACTGTCTGTTTTTGTGTGGTATCATAATGGCTTTCTGTTTCCAGTGGATTGGCAGTCATGCACATGTCTGTTTTAGCTGCCCATCCTAGAGGTACGCGTACCAATACTGAACGGTTGCGGTCACCCCAGCAAATATTAGTTGGCGCTTCCTGATGGGGAACCAGGCGGAAATAAGAAGTAGGATTGGTATTACCGAATGCGGTGATGGATGGAGCAAGTTCCATCATGCCAGCAATAGCTTTGCGTGCTGTTTCTGATAAAACACCTTCTTTCAACATCTGGTTTTGTCCATCTTTCATGATACGCATGTGGATATGCAATCCGGAACCAGCTTTTCCTGTAGTTATTTTAGGCGCGAAAGTAATGTTATAACCATGTTTATAGGCCAGATTACGTATAATCCATTTGGCGATCATCAATTGGTCTGCCGCATCTTCGGCATTGACAGGCAGGAATTCTATTTCATTCTGTTCATATATCATGCCATTCAAGGTAAAATTACCTACTTCGGAATGTCCATATTTTATTTGTCCGCCTGCTTGTGCAATGTAGGCCATGCACTGGGTACGGAAATCATTGAACTTGGCATATGGTGCTGATTCATGATAGCCTTTCTGATCTGTAGCCTCGAACATATTTGTATCCGGAGCAATTACATAGTACTCTAATTCCCCCATAGCCTGAAATTCCATGCCGGTTACTTCATTGAATGCCTTGCATGCTTTGTGTAAGGTATGTTCGGGGGAACTTTCCAACGGCTCTCCATCCTTGTTAAAGAAAGAGCAAAGCATGGAAAGTGTAGGTATCTCGGCAAACGGGTCCAAAAAAGCCGTCCGGAATCGGGGAATTACATACAGATCACTGCTGCCCGCCTCAATGAATGGAAACAGGCTGGAACCGTCCACACGTTCTCCACAAGTCAAGATAGCATCTAGATATGCTTGGTTGTTGATAACGAAATTCAATGTCTTCAGTCGTCCGTCTCCGGCGGGATACATAAAGTTGACCATACGGATGCCATTCTGTTGAATGTATCGTTTTATGTCTTCTTTGGTAAACTCTGCACAAGGTTTTTCTAGAAATGCCACCAATTGGTTGGGGTTCATTATTAATTCTTTATTCATAGCAAAATTGGTTGTTTTTTGTTTGTTATTTGGTTAACTTTCCAAAGATAACAAAAAGTTTTCTGAAAATCCTATGAAAAGTTCATAGATATTTTCTTTCATACTGAGTGATATTCTCTTTATCTTTTTCTGTTTGGGAGAACATCGTTTTATAATTTGTCCTACCTTTGCACCGCTGTTTTAAAATATAAATAAGAGAATCATTATGGAACCGATGCATAAAATTAATAAAGTAGAGGTCCGGAATTTACAGATCGAAGATTACATCCAATTATCACAATCATTCAAGCGGGTGTATGCGGATAAGGATGTGTTTTGGACACACGAGCAAATAGAAACGCTTATCCGGATTTTTCCGGAAGGGCAAGTAGTAACGGTGGTAGACGATAAGATAGTGGGATGTGCTCTTTCTATTATTGTAGACTATGATATGGTAAAGGGAGATCATACCTATGCCAAAGTAACTGGTAATGAAACTTTCTGTACGCATAATCCGGAAGGGAATATTTTGTATGGTATCGAGGTGTTTATCCATCCGGATTATCGCGGTTTGCGTCTGGCACGCCGTATGTATGAGTACCGGAAAGAATTATGCGAGAAACTGAATCTGAAAGCGATCATGTTCGGTGGTCGTATTCCTAATTATTATAAGTATGCGGATACGATGCGTCCTAAGGAATATTTGGATAAGGTGCGTTCCCGTGAGATTTATGATCCGGTATTGACATTTCAGCTTTCCAATGATTTTCATGTGCGTCGTGTCATGAAGAATTATCTTCCCAATGACGAAGAATCCAAGCATTGTGCCACTTTGTTGCAATGGGATAATATTTATTATCAGGAGCCTACGCAGGATTATGTGGATAAGAAAACCACTGTACGTGTAGGGTTAGTGCAATGGCAGATGCGCCCTTATAAAACATTGGATGATGTATTTGAGCAGGTTGAGTTTTTCGTAGATGCCGTTTCCGATTATAAGAGTGATTTTGTTCTTTTTCCAGAATATTTCAATGCGCCGTTGATGGCCAAGTTCAATCATTTGGGAGAAGCCCAGAGCATTCGTGGTTTGGCACAATATACCGAAGAGGTTCGCGACCGTTTTATCAATTTGGCTATCAGTTATAATATTAATATCATTACGGGTAGTATGCCATACGTAAAAGAGGACGGAGGGCTTTATAATGTTGGTTTTTTAGTACGGCGTGACGGCTCATACGAAATGTATGAAAAGGTACATGTCACTCCCGATGAGATAAAGAGTTGGGGCCTCTCGGGCGGTAAGATGGTGCAGACTTTTGATACGGATTGTGCTAAAATTGGTATCTTGATTTGTTATGATGTGGAATTTCCCGAGCTTTCTCGTATCATGGCCGATCAGGGAATGCAGATTCTGTTTGTTCCATTCCTCACCGATACTCAGAACGGCTATTCCCGTGTACGTGTTTGTGCTCAGGCACGGGCAATCGAGAATGAATGTTTTGTCGTTATAGCCGGTAGTGTGGGAAATTTGCCGCGTGTGCACAATATGGATATTCAGTATGCACAGTCTGGAGTGTTTACTCCGTGTGATTTCGCTTTCCCAACTGATGGCAAACGGGCCGAGGCGACTCCGAATACCGAAATGATTTTAGTTTCGGATGTTGATCTGAATCTGTTGAATGAATTGCATACGTATGGCAGTGTGCGCAATTTGCGTGACCGCAGGCATGACCTTTATGAACTGAAGATAAAGAAATAAAAAAATGTTTCATTACGGATTACTCAGGTTAACGCTGGTTTATAGATAAGTGGTTATTATTTTATATTTCCGCCTTACTTTTAAGAATAACCTGTGTTAATCAGAGTGATCCTGTAATGAACTTTGTTATTTCAAAATAAAAGAAGCTACGGGCCATTCTATAACAAACATAGTTTTTCCTTGTCTGCTTTCCTGTAAATAGAAATTGCCCCCATGTTTTTTTATAATCTGCCGGCACAGACTAAGCCCGATACCAGTTCCTTCTGTTTTTGTGGTAAAGAAAGGAACGAATATTTTTTCTTGCAATTCCATAGGGATTCCCCGTCCATTGTCAAGTAGTCTTATATAAAGTTTGTTTGTTACTTCCAGTGTTACTTCTATTTGTCCGTCTGTTTTTCCTTCCAATGATTGCATACTGTTTTTCAGCAGATTTAAAAAAACTTGAGAGAGTTGCTTCTCATCGCCCTCAATATATATATCAGAGGGGGTGCTACGCAGAATGAAATGGATATGAGCATTTTCAAAATCAGATTGTAGTAACAGACCTAGATTGTGCAATGAATTGGTCAGTGAGAATCGCTTCTTTTTCGGTTCCGGCATATACGATAAGCGTCGATATGATTCTGTGAATTCCATCAGTCTTTCGCTTTGTTCACGAATCACTCCAAGTCCTCGTATTACTTTCTCGTCCGTACCGGGGCGCAATGAAAGTGTTTGAGACAGAGAAACAATAGGAGCAATGGTATTCATAATTTCATGAGTAAGCACCCGGGTAAGTTTGTTCCATGACTCACTTTCTTTCTCGTTCAGTTCATTACTGATATCTTTGATAGCCAACAGGGTAATCGTTTCTGAATTTAGTTTCATCCGGTTCATGGATAGTGACAGTTGTTTTTTGAGTTAGATTGTAAAAGAAAGGAATTTTCCACATTTCCATGGGTTATGAAATCTTTCAAGATCGGATATTGCTCTTCCAATTGGCGGAGGAATATGATTGACTCAACTCCCAGCAAACGTAAGGCTGCACCATTTACAAACAGAACTCTTTTTTCGGAGTTCCACGCTAGCACTCCATTTGGTACTTCTTCCAGTAAAGAGTGATAAAAGTTCTCTTGTACCCGGCTTTGCGATTTCGTTGTGGCAAGCAATTCATTGATTCGGTTTAGTGAATGGCTAAGTGCATTCATTTCTTTATCTGCCGATTGCTCGTTGAACAGTATCATGCTCTCTTTATCTTCCATCGCATCCAAGAATATTCTTATTTTGGCATTGAATTTATTCAATTGTTTTACCAAAGCTCTGATAAAAAAAAGTGAAATAATCAAGAAAAGACAGCCTAGAATAAGGGCGGTATGTGTAATAATAAGTGCGATACCAGCTCCGGCTACAGCAATTATTAATAAGATGTAGCTTAGGATAACCATATATAGATGTTTGCTGAATACCATGATCATCAGAGCTTAAAGCGTTTTATTTTATTGTAAAGTGTCTGGCGGCTGATGCCTAACTGTTCGGCTGTTGCTGTCAGATTTCCATCGTTTTGACGGATGGCTGTTTCTATGGCCTGGCGTTCTACTTCTTCCAGATTAGGAACGGTAGTGGAGAATTGTGGACTCCAGGTTTGTTTTACGAAAATGTCTTTGGAACGGATTACATCTCCTTCACATAAAATAACTGCTTTCTCGATGGTATGTTGCAATTCCCGGATATTTCCCGGCCAATGATAAGAACATAATTTCTCTAAAGCATGTTCATGCAGGAAGATTTCTTTTTTTTCGTATTTAGCAGCATAGCGCTGCATAAAATAATCAATGAACAAATGTATATCTTCCCTCCGTTCGCGTAAAGGCGGGATTTCCAGATGAATAGTATTCAGTCTGTACAATAAATCCTCACGGAAAGTCCCGGAATCCACCATATCCTGAATATTCTTGTTGGTAGCTGAAAGCAGCCGGATATCCACTGGGATTACTTTATTACTGCCGATGCGTGTAATTTTTCGGTTTTGTAATACGGTGAGCAACTTTGCCTGCATGGCTAAAGGGAGATTTCCTATTTCATCCATAAACAGGGAACTGCCGGATGCCGCTTCAAACTTTCCCGGCCGGCTCTCGTAGGCATCGGTAAAAGAACCGCGCTCATGCCCGAACAGTTCACTTTCGAATAAAGATTCACTGATTGCTCCCATATCTACCGTTACCATAGAATGTTCCTTTCGTGTGGAAAGCCGGTGTATTTCCTGTGCCAGCATTTCTTTTCCTGTTCCGTTTTCTCCGGTAATCAATATATTGGCATCTGTGCGTGCCACTTTCACCACCATCTTCATTAACTGCTGCATGGCAGGGGATGTTCCCACAATCATCGGTGATTTGTTTCTATCGGGGATTCTGTTTTTCCTTTTCTTACCGCTTCCAAAAGCATCTTTTATTTTGCGCACTAAGGTCCGGTTATCCCAAGGTTTCAACAAAAAATCAGTTGCATCATTCTTTAAAGCCTTTACTGCCAGTTCTACATCCCCGTATGCTGTAAGCATGACTACGGGTAGTGCAGGAGCTATTTCACGGATTCGTTTCAGCCAATATAACCCTTCGTTGCCGTTATTGATTCCTGCCGAGAAATTCATATCAAGAATAATCACATCTATCGGAGAGGTATTTATGATAGATATGATTTGATTCGGATGATGGGCTGTCTTTATTTCGCTGAACTCCGTTTCCAGTAATAATTCCAGTGAGGCCAATACTCCTTTATTATCATCTACTATTAAAATCGTTCCTTTTTCCATCTCATTTTTGCTTTCAGAGGCTAAAGGTATCTGCTTTTGATTGTTTCTGCAAATGAGGCGTCCAATTATTGGACGTTTTTTTATTATTTTCTGTAATGCTTTTATTTATCATAACGGTGACTTGACATTGGAATGTGTCTTCAGTCCGTGTTGTCAGCGTTCCAATATCTTCCTTGGTTCATTCTGGTTTTATAGTGTTTATAATTTGGACGTTATACCGTCTAAAATTTGGACAGCTAATTTATATTTTATTTTGTAACTGGTTGATTATTAATATTCTGTTCTTCTTGGCATATCGTTTGCTTCCTATTCTGTGTTTAAATTAAAATGCAATGAGAAATAACTTGATAATTGTGTGTTTGTTGTCCGGTCTGTCTTTGTCTGTATGTGGGCAAAGTACACTGGACGATTGCATACGTTATGCTTGGAAACATAATCCTGGTTTCAAGAATGTCCAAATAGACGTAAAGGAAGCACGAACAGACTATGTGGCTGCTATGGGTAAATTTCTTCCTTATGTTTCAGTACAGGCGGAAGTGGGCAGGCATATCGGACGTTCTGTCGATCCGGATACTAATGGATATACAGCCGATTCATATAATCAAGGAACTATAGGAATGGATATAACTCTTTCTTTATTCGAAGGATTTGCCCGGATCAATCGTTTGCGATATACGCATTGGACTAAAAAAGAGAAGGAGTGGGATCATCTGGCAAAGAAAAATGATTTGGCTTATCGGGTAGCTGAGGCTTATTATAAAGCGGTATTGGATAAAAAGCTTTCAGAATTGGCAGCTGAACAGCTTCGTTTGGGAGAACGTTATCTGAAACAGACGGAAGCTTTTGTAGAACTGGGGTTGAAATCGCTTTCGGACTTGCAGGAAGTAAAAGCGCGTCATCAAGGAGATGTGTTCAGAGAGCGTATGTATGAAAAAAATCGTCAGATGTCCTTTCTTTATTTAAAGGAAATACTGGGTATGAAAGAGGGCGATGTTTTGTCTGTTTCTTTATCAGTCAGTGAGGATACGCTCTTGTTAATGCCTCAAGTAGAGGTAGAAGAAGTCTATTTACGGTCCGTACACGTACTGCCGGATTATAAACGGATGGAAATGTGGGAACGCGCTGCCCGTAAGGAGTATGCTGTGACCCTTGGACAGTTCAGCCCGACTATCTTCGCCCGTTTCTCATGGGGATCTGATTTTTATAATTCCTTGTTCTCGTTACATCAATTGCGTGACCATTGGAATAAATATATAGGAGTAGGTATTTCATTCCCTATTCTTAGCGGATTAGATCGGAATGCCGGAATAAGGAAGAAGAAATTGAACTTGCAACGGGTGCGGAACAGCATACAGGAAGAGAAATTACATTTACGTAATGAAACGGAACGAATTGTACTTTCATTACATTCGGGATGGGAAGAGCATCGACAGGCTTCCCTGCAGGTAAAAGCAGAAACGCAAGTGCTGAAAGAAACGGAACGGAAGTGGGAGGAAGGGCTTGTTTCCGTGTTTCAGTTGATGGAAGCACGAAATCGCCTGCTTGTCGCTAAAGCGGAAAAAATAAGAGTGCGTTTGCAGTACGAACTGACATCGCGACTAACTATGTATTATCGGACAGGAAGTTTTATTAACCATTAAAAAATATGGACACACTAATTGAACGTAAAAAGCGTTTCACTCCCAGGCGGATTTATGGAGGTGCGGGAGTATTATTTATATTGGTATTCGTTTTTTATTTTATTTTTCGTGATACCGGTTCCTCCATGACCATTGACAAGAGCCGTATCACTATCGCTACAGTTACAGAAAATGAGTTTAATGATTATGTCCGTGTGATTGGACAAGTACTTCCCAGCCGCATGATTTACCTCGATGCTATAGAAGGCGGAAGAGTGGAGGAACGCCTTCATGAAGAGGGAGCGATGGTAAAGAAAGGGGATGTGATTCTGCGCCTGAGTAATCCTCTGCTGAATATCGGTATCATGCAAAGTGAAGCAGATCTGGCTTATCAGGAAAACGAGTTGCGTAATACTCGTATAAGTATGGAGCAGGAACGGTTGAGTCTGAAGCAGGATCGTATCGGTATTCAGAAAGAATTCATTATAAAGAAACGTCGTTACGGACAATACAAGCGGCTGATGGAGGGGCAATTGATAGCGAGGGAGGACTATCTCCAAGCTACGGAGGAATATGAAGCGGTAAAAGAACAATTGTCGGTATTGGATGAGCGGATCCGTCAAGATAGTTTGTTTCGTTTGACTCAGATAAGCAGTTTGGACGAGAATATAATGAATATGAAACGAAGTTTGGCATTGGTACGAGAACGTCTTGAAAACCTGAAAGTGAAAGCTCCTATAGACGGGCAAGTGGGTAATCTTGAAGCACAAATCGGGCAATCCATTTCTGCCGGGGAACATATCGGTCAGATTATTACTGCTGATCTGAAGGTACAGGCATTAATTGATGAGCATTATGTGGAGCGTGTCGTCCAAGAGCTTCCCGCTGACTTTACCCGTGATGGAGAAAATTATAAGTTGGAAGTAACCAAAGTGTATCCTGAAGTGAAAGACGGACAGTTTCGTACGGATTTCCGTTTCACGACAGGGCGTCCCGAAAACATTCGGGCGGGACAAACTTATCATATCAATCTTCAGTTGGGGGATCCTGTCAAAGCTGTTCTGATTCCTCGGGGAGGTTTTTTCAAATTACCGGAGGACGATGGATATATGTTGTGGATGAAAGTGGTAAATTTGCCGTCAGACGTCCTATCAAGATTGGCAGGCAGAATCCTCAGTTTTATGAAGTGACTGACGGGCTGGCTTCCGGTGAGAAAGTTATTATTTCCGGTTACGAGCTGTTTGGAGATAATGAGAAACTGATTTTAAACGAATAAAAAACACGTAAGAATGATTAAAGTAGAAAACCTCTCTATGTTGTTCAGCACCGAGGAAGTGCAGACCAAAGCATTGAATGAAGTAACTTTCGAAATTGAAAAGGGAGAATTTGTCGCTATCATGGGGCCGTCCGGTTGTGGAAAATCTACCTTGTTGAATATACTTGGAACATTAGATACCCCTACTTCGGGCTCCTATCTCTTTGAAGGAAAGCGAGTGGATAAAATGAATGAAAACCAACTGACCGCTCTCCGAAAAGGAAATATCGGTTTCATCTTCCAAAGCTTTAATTTGATTGATGAACTGACTGTATATGAGAATGTTGAACTCCCATTGGTGTATCTTAATATAAAGCCGACAGAACGTAACAGGCGGGTAAAAGAAGTGCTTGAAAAAGTGAATATGCTGCATCGCGCCAATCATCTGCCACAACAGTTATCAGGTGGACAGCAGCAACGTGTGGCCATAGCCCGTGCCGTAGTTACCAATGCCAGGCTTTTGCTGGCGGATGAGCCGACAGGTAATTTGGACTCTACCAATGGGGTGGAGGTTATGGAACTGCTTAGTACACTGAACAAACAGGGGACCACCATCATCATTGTTACCCATTCACAGCGTGATGCTGCTTATGCACATCGTATAATCCGTTTGCTGGATGGTAAAATTATTGCCGAGAATCGTAACCGCCCTATGGAATCTGACAGCAAAATTGAAATTTTATGATTATACAAAATTATTGGAATAGCGTTTGGCGTAATCTGATGAAGAGGAAAGGTTTCAGCTTCATCAATATCTTTGGCTTGGCTGTAGGCATGGCATCAGCTTTATTGATATTTACTTACGTTGCTTTTGAATTTAGTTTTGACAAAATGCATAGTAAGAGTGAACGGATTTATCGTGTGCAAAGTACTTTTCATGAGGGGGAAGTTCTGACGGATGATTGGGCGACCAGTTCATTCGGATATGGTTCGGCCATGCAGGAAAATCTGGCGGGAATTGAGGATTATACTCGTGTAGGATGTATTATCCAACCGGAGCAATTGGTAAAATATGGCGAATTATGTCTGCGCGAGAATGGGATAGCATACGCTGATCCTGGCTTTTTCCGTTTGTTTGATTTTGAATTGTTGAAAGGTGACCGCGCTTCTTGTCTTTCCATGCCATGTCAGGTAGTGATTACGGAACGGATTGCCCGCAAATATTTCAGAGATGAAGACCCTGTCGGGAAGATACTTATTTTTAACAGCAATATGGGGAAGGTGTCTTGTGAGGTAACTGGAGTCATGAAAGAAATGCCTTCTAATTCGCATATACATTATAATTTTCTTTTATCATATGCCACCTTACCTAAATGGGTACAGGAATATTGGTACAAACATGAAGCCTATACATATGTATTGCTGGATTCGCCCGAGCGCAAAGAAGAGATAGAACGTGCTTTTCCTCAATTGGCCGAGAAGTATAAAACTGAAGAGGCATTGAAAAACAAGACTTGGGGGGTGCGGTTGGAGCCATTGGAGAAGATTCATCTCAATCCTCAATTAGGTTATGAGGCCGAGTTGAAAGGGAACCATTCGGCCATCATCGCGTTGATTTTCGGAGCTATTGCTATTTTGATTATTGCTTGGATCAATTATATAAATCTGACAGTTGCCCGTTCTATGGAGCGTGCCAAAGAGGTAGGAGTGCGCAGGGTAGTGGGAGCTTTCCCGAAACAGCTTGTTGGTCAGTTTCTATTTGAAGCATTTGTAATGAATTTGATCGCTTTTATCATTGCGTTAGGATTGATCGAACTATTACTTCCTTCCTTCAATCAGTTGGTAGGACGTACTATTACTTTCTCTGTATGGTTTACGGAATATTGGGGGGGCGGGGTTCTATTGCTTTTTATAGTCGGTATTTATATTTCCGGTTACTATCCTGCCCGCGCATTGTTGCGTAAGAAGCCGATTGTTTTACTGAAAGGTAAATTCCAAAATAGCCGTTCCGGAGAAAATACACGTAAAATATTGGTCATAGTGCAATATACGGCATCCATGATATTGCTTTGTAGTACATTAATTGTGTTTGCACAACTCAGCTATATGCGTCGGCAGTCTTTGGGAGTAAAGACTGACCAGATTTTGGTAATCAAGTTTCCCGGGCCTACTGAGGGTATGAAAACAAAGATGGAGTCTATGCGGAGAGCTATCAAGAAATTGCCATTGGCGTCGAAAGTAACTTGTTCCGGGGCGGTACCGGGTGAAGAGGTGGCCATGTTCCTGTCCAATCATCGGGCACATGATGCGTTGAAGCAAAACCGGTTGTACGAGATGCTGAGTTGTGACCCTGATTATATAGATGCATACGGACTGGAAGTGGTAGCCGGACGGGGTTTTTCCGAGGAATATGGGGACGATGTGAATAAATTGGTTATCAACGAAACGGCTGCCCGTATGTTAGGATATGTGGATAATGATGATGCCATTGGTGAGGAAATAGCTGTTGAAACGCTAGGAGAGCCCATGCAGGTAATCGGGGTAGTGAAGGATTATCATCAGCAAGCGTTGAATAAAGGTTATACAGGGGTAATGCTTTTCCATAAAGATAAGATTGAATGGATTCCTCAGCGTTATATTTCGGTTGTGATGAAACCGGGTGATCCTTCGGAATTAGTATCACAGATAGGAGAAATATGGAATAATTACTTTGCGGATTCCAGTTTTGATTATTTCTTCCTCGACCAGTTCTATGACCGGCAGTACCGTCAGGATGAGGCTTTCGGCGTATTGATGGGAGGTTTTACCGGATTGGCTATTTTTATCTCCTGCTTAGGTTTATGGGTGTTGGTTATGTTCTCTTGTGCCGTCCGTACCAAGGAGATGGGTATCCGGAAAGTATTGGGGGCATCTCGTTGGAATCTGTTTTATCAGTTGGGTAAAGGTTTCTTTATTCCTATTATTATCGCTATTCTGATTGCGTTGCCTGTGGCATGGGGCAGCATGAATGCATGGTTGGCTCATTATCCGTTCCGAACAGAATTGAAAGTGTGGTTCTTTCTGCTTCCTGTGGTCTTGATGTTGTTGATTTCTTTTCTGACTGTAGCAGGACAAACCATAAAGGTTGTTTATAGTAAACCCGCTCGGTCATTGAAATATGAATAATGGAATATAAGATATCCGTGGTTAGTAATTCATTTACAAGGAATATCATTTAAAACCAATATAAATTATCGTACCAGTCATTATGGCAGATCAATACTGATAAACTTTGAAAACCTTTTGAATTTTTCTACAAAACTAATTTTGCGTCTAAAATTATTTTATTAATTTTACAGCGTTTTTAAGGAGAGTCTAACTCTCTATAGTTACAAATGAGCGATGAGAAAGGGTGCCCTGATGGCATCCTTTCTCTTTTGTAGTGTGTTTTTGTATAATTTATATTGTATTTTACTTATGTCACGATTATGTGAAATCACGATACATCTTTTGTATTTCCGTTTCTTTTACTTTTATCAGACTTAATCGTTTTTCTTGCATTAAAAAACAATTGGACCTCCCTTTGCTATATATTTAACACTCTTTTAATCTCATTTTGTTGAACAATCTACGCGATTCAAATGTTAATATAATGTGTTTTTCATAGTAATAGATTTAAGATTAATAGTTAGTATTTGCTTGTGAAAGTCAGTACACTTACGGATAAAAGCGTTTATCCGAAAAGAAAAGAAGAGGCGACCGGAAACGGAAGCCTCTTTCTTTTTGAGCATTTTTAGTTCACCATAATTATTGTGAGAGGAAAATTGATTCTGATTGTATAAATAATATAATGTGTTGAAAATAAGATTTTTCCCTTTTTAAGCCTTTAATAAAAAATGGAGTTCTCTTAGTAAGAGAACCCCATTTTGCTGCAAAGATAGCTATAATTCCTTAATACAGAAAATTCCGCATTAAAAAAGTATTCCAAAGTATGCTTATAAATGACAATTGTTTGCAAAAATAATATGAAAGGTTATAACTATAGGACACTCTATCAAGCATTTAAGTAAACTTGGGGTTCTCTTACTAAGAGAACCCCAACAAAAAAACGAAAATTGATGGCTTATTTGAGCCTCATTTTTTAGAAGAATAATTTAATTATGATGTTTTGATGGAAATAAAAAGTCCTATGGAGCTTGCAACCGAAGCACTCTCTTATAATAATCAAAACATAGCGAGCGAAGCGCCTAAGTTACTGCTCTGCAGTTCAATCGCTTCCGTCTCAGACCAGGGGTCAAATAAGGGAGTCACGCCATTGGCGGGAATAGGGAAGGAACATCCTGAACTCAATTGGTATTATCTGTATCTGCCTAACAAAGAATTGAAGCGCTATATCGGCGTTTTTTTTTTAGTGGCAGGAAGTCCGTAAAACTTCGTAAGCCATCAGGTGAAGCAGAAGAAAGATACTTTTGTTTCAAGGTATTTTCCTATACTTCGACGGACCACAGGAAACGCTTCGAGCAATGCGCCTATACTAAGGAGGAATATACTGCCCGTCGTGATTCCGCCCGGGTAGTGAAAGAAGCCTTTGCCACCGGTTCCACCCGGAAATTGAATGCTTTGACGGACGAGAAAGAAATCGAAGGCAACGGCTGGCTGTTTGTCTGCGCTCCTTTGGATCAGTTGGAACTTATTTTGTCTGCTATGTTTCCTCGCCAGTATTTGGTGACGGACTATAACACGCACCGTGCGGCGGTCATCCCTCAACGTCAGATGGAGGAATTTATCTATTTGTACGAATCCATGCCTTATAATATCGAGTTGATGAACCGTCCTTTGGAGGATTATCTTCAGAAGAAACAACGAATTCGCATTACCGGTGGTGTTTTCCGAGGGAAGGAGGGGTGCATTATGCGTTTGCACCGCAATACTCGGCTGGTATTTGCTTTTGGGAATATGACGGTGGCTGTGAGTTATCTTCACGCTTTTCCGTTTGAGAAGGTTGAGTGAAGATAGTTTCTGTTCTTGTGCTCATCTTTTATTGAAATAAGCATTATTGAGCAAAATAATATTTGAATTTGCTTGGATATATGATGAAAAATCATGTTCCTTGCAAAATTAACTCATACTTATGGCAAAACAGATAACTCCTACTCCTCCCTTGAAAGAGCAGGCTGCAATTGATTTCATTACGGAAATCAGCAAAAAAAGAAGGTCACCCAGCAGAAAAAGCTAAGGTGAAAGAGGGGGGGCTATGCGCATAAAGGCGTTGCTGACCTTTAATTTCTAGCACTCGTATGGATAAAGATATTCGGGTAATTTGCATGTCAGAAAATTATGAATTTAAACCATTTGACTGTGGAAATGATGATCTGAATGGTTTCTTGTTACAAGATTATTGGATGATGAGGAACAGCCGATAGATAACCTAGGGGAGTGAGCCATTCGAAAATTTACTACTCAACGAAACAATTCACTTTATTACGGTAGTGATGCCGGTGCTGAAATGGCTGCCACATATCATGGTGTGATTGGAACGGTGAAGCTTTTGGGTAGCTCTATCTGGAATTTCATCGGAATTTTTTTCAAAAATATCTTTAACGGATGCAGGGAGTATGTTAATATGGTTCCTGACAAAATCACTTTGGCTACAAGCTAATGTTAAATTCAAAGCTGATTAATTAACAAAACTCAGTTTAGGGCACAGGTATGTGCCCTTTTAAAGGGGATGCTCTAAATTGAGTGCTTAGAGATGGTAAGAGTCTCTGTTGAATATCATCATCTCAACTTGCAAAATGTATTTGTACTAAGAAACTAAAATATATTTAGCATTACTTTCCTTTAATAACAGTCGTATGACTAAAGTTCGTTGCATATTAAACGATGATATCTACATACATGATGCTGGATATGTAAAAATGTAAATTCAAATTCAATCAATTATATGGAAAATAGTAAGAAAGTTTATGTGGGGATGAGTGCGGATATGATACATCCTGGTCATCTTAATATAATCCGCGAAGCGGCAAAACTTGGGTGTGTAACAGTTGGCGTGCTGACAGATGCTGCTATAGCAAGTTACAAGCGTTTACCTTATCTTGACTATAATCAACGATCAGAAATAGTTCGTTCCTTGAAAGGAGTGGATAATGTTGTCCCCCAAGAAACATTGGATTATGTTCCTAATCTTGAGCGGTTGAAGCCTGATTTTGTTGTTCATGGAGATGACTGGATGCAGGGAGTCCAGTCCAATGTTCGTAATCGGGTTATAGAATGTCTGAAACAATGGGGAGGAAAAGTTGTCGATATAGCTTATACCAAAGGCTTTTCTTCCTCCGCAGAAAATGAACGTCTGAAAGAGATAGGAACTACTCCTGAAATCCGTCAGAAACGTCTTCGTCGTTTAATTAATGCCAAGAAGATAGTTCGCATATTGGAATCCCATAATGGCTTGACTGGTTTGATAGCAGAAAATGTATCTGTAATCGTTAATGGCGTTAAGCATGAATTTGACGGTATGTGGTCAAGTTCATTGACAGACTCTACTAGTAAAGGGAAGCCTGACATTGAAGCTGTAGATTTGACCACACGTTTGCATGACTTGAACGACACGTTGGAATGTACAACGAAACCTGTCATATTCGATGGAGATACGGGCGGTAAAATTGAACATTTTGTATTCACAGTTCGTACCTTGGAGCGCTTAGGAATTTCTGCTGTCATCATAGAAGATAAGGTAGGTTTAAAGCAGAATTCTTTGTTCGGTACAGATGCGGTTCAGATCCAAGATACTATTGAAGGATTTTGTAATAAGATCCGTACAGGAAAAATGCACAAGTGTCGGACGATTTTATGATAATAGCCCGTATTGAAAGCCTGATTGCCGGAAAAAGTATAGACGATGCACTGGCGCGTGCGGCGGCGTATGTGGAAGCAGGTGCAGATGGCATTATGATTCATAGCAAGAATAAAAGTGGGGACGATATTAAGGAATTTTGTCAAAGATTCCGGGTTGCTAACGTATCTACTCCCATTGTTGTAGTACCTACTACTTACAGTCACATAACAGAAACCGAATTGGCTTCATGGGGTGTGAACGTAGTAATTTATGCAAATCACATGTTGCGAAGTGCATACCCCTCTATGGTTAACTGCGCCAAATCAATCCTTATGCACGAACGCTCACAGGAAGCTGTTAATGATTACTGTATGCCTATCAAGGAGATTTTGGAACTTATACCTGGAACAAAAAAAACACTAAAATGATTTCACCTGATTTTTTTATTAATAGCCTTTCCCAGAGAGGCATTGATTTCTTTGCCGGAGTTCCCGATTCATTGCTGAAGAATATCTGTGCCTATATTGCAGATCACAAAGACGGACATCATAATATCATTGCAGCTAATGAGGGTGCAGCTGTAGGTTTGGCTGCCGGACATTATTTAGCTACCGGTCATATACCTGTTGTCTATATGCAGAATTCCGGTGAAGGAAATATCATCAATCCACTGGCGTCGCTTACGGATAAAGATGTTTATAGCATTCCACTCTTGCTGCTTATCGGATGGCGAGGAATGCCAGGTGTGCATGATGAGCCACAGCATGTCAAACAGGGGAAAGTGACTATCCCGTTACTTGATGCAATGGGCATTAAGCACGTTGTGATGAGCAAAGATGAAAAAGAATTGTTAAAACAAATAGAAGATGCCCTCTTTTTTATGGAAACAAAAAATGAAGCTTTTGCTTTTGTGATAGAAAAAGATACATTCGATTCATATGAATTGCAATCAGGCAGTCCTTCAACATTGTCAATGAGTCGTGAGGAAACCATTCAGGCAATTGCTTCATCTATCGGTCAAGAAGACTGCATTGTGTCTACTACTGGTATGATTTCTCGTGAGTTGTTTGAGCATCGTACCCAAATGAAACAAGGTCACGAGAAAGATTTTCTCACTGTAGGTTCCATGGGGCATGCTTCTCAAATAGCTCTAGGTATAGCATTGGAAAAGACAGACCGTAGGATCTGGTGCTTTGATGGCGACGGAGCTGTAATTATGCACATGGGTTCTATGGCCATTATAGGGAGCAAACAGCCGAAAAATTATATTCATGTAGTCTTTAACAATGGTGCTCATGATTCCGTAGGTGGCCAACCTACGGTGGGCTTGGATATTGATTTGCCGGGGATAGCCCGTTCCGTAAGATACAATGCGGTTCATACGGTTTCTGATATGAACGGTTTGAAAAAAGCTCTGTCGGATATTCGGTTGGAAGATGGTCCTGTTTTGCTGGAAGTGAAAGTAAGGAAAGGCAATCGTAAGGATTTGGGCCGTCCTACTACCACGCCTATACAAAATAAAGAAGCTTTTATGGGGTTCTTGCAAGATAAAGAGTTGAATTAATTATGCAAGAATATTATATCGGACCAGACTTGAACACTCAATTGGCTGCTCTTCTGCAGAAACTAAATGTAACAAAGGTGTTCTTGGTAAGAGGCAAGAAGTCCTATACATCCTGCGGTGCATCGGATGTGATGGATGCCGTATTAAACGGAAGGGGTATAAAAACTGTCTGTTTTTTTGACTTCTTGACAAACCCTAGAGTTGAAGATGTCAGGAAAGGGGTTCTTCTATGCAAGTCACAATGTCCCAATATCATATTGGCGGTAGGCGGTGGCAGTGCACTTGATATGGCTAAACTGATTCGTTACCATATATATAAAGAAACAGATAGCTATATTCCGCTAGTGGTTATCCCTACAACAGCTGGAACAGGTGCGGAAACAACCCATTTTAGCGTGTGTTATATAAATGGAGAGAAGCAGTCGATAGCTGATTCTGCAATGCTTCCCGATTATGCTTTTGTCTGTTCGGAGTTGACTAGCCATAATGATGCTTATCTGACAGCTTGTACAGGATTTGATGCTGTTGCGCAAGCTATAGAATCCTATTGGAGTGTGAATTCAACGGATGAAAGCCGTAGTTATTCGTTGAAAGCATTAGGTCTGTTGTGGAAGCAATTGCCTTTGCTGATAAAAAACTTGGATAATAAGGAGCTAAGAAGTGAAGTCGCAGAAGGGGCGTACTATGCAGGTCGTGCTATTGATATAACGACTACTACTGCGCCTCATGCTTTTTCTTACAAATTCACAAGTCTGTATGGAATACCGCACGGTCATGCGGTGGCACTAACTTTTCCATACTTTTTTGCATTGAATCTTTATGGTGAAAGATTACAATCTACATTGGATAGTTATGAATATGGACAAAGAATGAAGTTGTTGGTACAATTTCTGGATGCTGATAGAAGTGACTTCTTGTCTTGTCAGCTGCACATGAGTACTTATATTTCTTCATTGGGTTTGTCTGCGAAAGCATTAACATTCGATGAATTAGCTTCTGCTGTTAGCTCTTTTAATGAACAAAGGGGGCGGAATAATCCTGTTGTCATTGATGAGGAGGTAAAAAGCGGATTACAGAATTATTTTATGGAATTAAAAGAGTCGGACAAAGAATAGGTTGATCCTAACCATTCCCAATTTAAATTATTAATTATGCGTATTCAAAATTTGTATTATAAGCTAGGGGGGGAAAAAGGAGGTTTCCTTCAAACCAAGTGGAGTGGATATATACAAAAAAAAACGGTTAAGAGAAATAGAAAGCTATTGCAGGATAAAGGAATATGTGCTCTTGATGCTATGTCGGCAGCCTGTAAAGAAGCTGGTGTCAGCTTTGGAATGGAATTTGGAACCCTGCTTGGAGCCTATCGTAATCAAGGGTTTATTCCTTATGATGATGATATGGACCTTACCATGTGGGCAGAAGACTGTTCTAGGGATTTTGAAAATGTACTACTTAAATATGGTTTCTATAAAAAAAGAGCTTTCTATCTTGTAACCGTAGATTCTAATGGAAAGAGAACAAGGAAGCTGACGGAAATAGCATTGGATTACGATGGATTACAAGTTGACATATTCTTCAGTTTCAGAAAAACGGAAATAACACGCTCGATTTTTGTTTATTGCCCTCCTGTTGTAAATGAAAAAATGACGGCTCGTGAATTTGTACTGCCTATAGGGCTTTCTCCTCGATTAGTGACTGTAAGGAATAAGCAATATCCGGCTTTTGCAGACCCTCACAAGACTCTTTCTTTAATTTATGGAGAGGATTTTATGATTCCACGTAAGAATGCCAGTGCGACAAAAAGTATTCAATCAAATGTAATAATTCATGATATGTTTGTTGCTTATGGAGAAGGTTTTATGTTAGAGTAGTGTGGTTGTAGACTTTTATTTCTTTCCATGAAGAGAACATCGGGTTTTGTTGCTGTTATTTGGAGTTTGATTGAACGGTTGTCAAGTCAGGTAATAAGTTTCCTTTTGGGTATTGTATTAGCGAGATTGTTGTCCCCTAGCGATTATGGTATCGTTGGAATGACAATGATTTTTATATTATTGTCAAATGTGTTTATTGAAGCAGGCTTTGCCAATGCATTAATACGTAAAACCAATCGAACTGAGCAGGATTTGTCAACAGCATTCTATTTTAATGTGTTGATTGGCATATTGGCATATTGTATATTATGGATTGGTTCACCGTTTATAGCTGATTGGTTCAAAGAACCTCTTTTGTCTTTATTAATTAGGATATCAGGTGTCAATGTTTTATTAAATTCTTTATGCATCGTTCAAACAGCCTTGTTAACAGCGAATTTAGATATTCGTCGGCAAACAATCATTAATTTGTGTGGGCAAATACCTGCAGGGCTGATAACAGCTATTTTGGCGTATAATGGGTTGGGAGTTTATGCTCTAGTTTTCCAAACAATAATAGCTTCGTGCATTAGGGTTATTATGTTATGGCTTTATACTCCATGGAGACCTCAAGAAAAATTTAATAGAGAATCTTTTCTCTCTTTGTGGAATTTTGGGAGTAAATTACTAGGTGCTAATTTAATAGGAACAGCCTTTAATCAGGTTAGTTCTGTGCTAATTGGCAAATATATAGGAAAAAGTGATTTGGGATATTACTCCAAAGCGTCAAATCTATGTGGAAATATTGATAGCGTTTCATCGGGAGTTGTACAGAAAGTGGCATTGCCTATGTTGTCTGAATTTCAAAAAGACAAAGTTCTATTATCAGAGAAATTTCGTGAAATGATGCGTTTGCTTATCATGGGTATGGCGCCATTGATTTCTTTTTTCTGCTTTACAGCATCTGACATTATTGTAATACTTTGGACTGAAAAATGGATTCAGTGTGCTTTCGTATTTCAGATACTTATAGTAGGGGCAGCCTTTAATCCTATAGGACACATGAGTCTTAGTTTAATGCAGACAGTTGGAAATTCTGCATTAATATTAAAATTGGAAGTCCCTAAGAAAATTATCTATTGCATTTATTTAGCTATAGGTTTCTGCTATGGTTTAGTCGGTTTGGCTGTCGCCCAAGTATTAATCAATATAACAGGAGCTCTTATTAATATGTGGGCAACAAAGCGTATCGTCAAATATAGTTATATGCGACAAATAGTAGATGTTTTGGGTTATATGGTGATTGCTTTTATTGTGGGCTATATATGGTTTAATATGATACATACTGGATATATGTTCTTTAATATTTTATTAATGTTTATGTTGATTGTGTTTACTTATTTTGCAATACTTGTTATGATTAAGGATGCAATCTTAATTAAATATGTAAAAAAAATAATAGGACTCTAGCTATTAAACCTGTTTAGATGATTTTTTTTCTTCTTTCATATTCCTGTGTCATCATCCATTTGTTTCTATGTTATAGAAACCTTGCTTATGGATGCGCTTTTATGATATTTATTCATCAGGTATTTCCTACAGTATTTCGTTTAGGAAATGTAAGTATGAATACTGCCATGATTGCTGTTTTGGCCGTATTTGTTGTGATTCGTAATTATAGAAAAATGGCAAAGCTCCCAACGAGATATACATATATGTTAAAAAGGTTGGCTTTTCCGCTAATTTGTTTAGCTGCGTTAGCACCTCTTTCATTTAAACTACAATTTAATTCATGGCTACAATTTGTTGTAACGGATCTATTGCCGGGGTTTCTTATATTGTTATCAATACGTTCTTTACGAGATTTCAAGGTGGTGTTGTACACTCTCTTAGGATCGTACATTCTGATTGGTATCTATGGAATCCTCACCTATGTATGGCATATGAATCCTATATTCACTTTGTTCAATATTTATTATGGAGAACTTCAGGACAACTATACAGGGAGTGGTGAAGAAATAATACGTGGAGCCTTACGGGAGCAGCCTCCGGAAATACCTCTGGTCCTTTACCTTGGGGACAATCTTCGTTGGTAGTTCTTTTTGCTGCATGCTTCTTACCTCGGGGATACAAGAATGGATGGTTGGCCAATAGCATAATTATTTTGTCGACTCTCAATTGTTTTTTATGTGGTAAACGTTCTGTGATATTACCAATGATTCTGGTTATTGGATACTATATATTTACACGTTATTTACAATCTACTAAGGGAAGAATTAAGTTTGTTATGGGTACATGTATGGCGTGCTTGTTTATGGCTTACTTTGTTCCTGATAATGGATATATGAAGAACATTAAAACATCGCTGTTTTTTTGGGACGACAGACTGGCTGAGAAAAATGATGTAAAAGGAAGTAGCAAAGATATGCGGATGGAGCAATTTATGTACGTACATGCTATGGTACAAGGCAGTCCGTTTTGCGGTTTAGGTTTAGGCTATCCATCTTATTATTCATCTCGTAAGGGACAGCATCCTGTAATGTTGGGATTTGAAAGCATCTATTTTAGTGTACTTGTTCAGTCAGGTTTTATAGGTTTGGTAATCTGGTTCCTATTCTTTTATAGATGCTATGTATATACAAAAAAGGCTTATTTTTACTCTTTAGATGGAATAATGGTTCATGGTGCTTATTTGCTGTCTTTGTTACTGACAGGCCTCCAGGCCTCTCTCTTTATTTATGTTGTTTATGTCTGTCTGATGTTGAAAAGCAAAGAGACACCAATCTGCAATATACCACCATCAACTATATGATTAAATATGTTGGATTTTTTATAAATATTATCTTATTGACGATTAATTGAAAAAATATCAAGAATCTATATGCGACTCTCCATCATCATTCCCGTCTATAAAGTAGAGAAATACATACGGGATACATTGCAAAGTATATATCGTCAGCAGTACGACGAGAACCTTTTTGAGGTGATTGTGATAAACGACGGTACACCCGATGATTCTATGCGTATAGTGGCTGAATTTACAAACAAGCATGCCAATCTGCATATTATCAATCAAAAAAATCAAGGATTGAGCTGTGCCCGCAATGCGGGGTTGAAGATAGCCCAAGGTGAATATGTATGGTTTGTGGACAGCGACGATACTGTGACTGAGGAAAGTATAGGGAAGGTCATTGAATGCATAGAGAGAAGTAAGGCGGATGTGATAGGTTTTAGCATACTCAAAGTCAGTGAAGCGAATAGAGTGTCTGAAGTGGAATCAGCCATTTGGAACGAACATTGTCGTTTCTCATCTAACCAAATTGTCTGTGACAAAAGCATTTTATTCTCACTTCATACGGGTGCTGCCGTTCGCTATGTTTACAGACGGGCTTTCCTTCAAATGAATCATCTTCGTTTTTATCCCGGCATCCTCTACGAGGACCAAGAATTTCTTCCTCGCGTATTCAGCTTAGCCAATAGCTTTTACATTTCTTCATTCATTTCCTATCGCTATCTTTTGCGCTCATCAGGCTCTATCATGTCGCAGTTCTCGTTGCGCTCATTACGTGATACGCTCACCATTGTGCGTAGCTATGAGACATGGCTGCAGGAAGAGATAAAAGGAAAATCAGCCTTGATAAATGCTTATATCAATGGGTGCATCTTTAATCATACTTACTGGTTGTTGTCGTTTAAGGCTGTTACCTTTCGGGACGAACAGAAAGAATTTATGCGCGACCATTATGTTGAAATACGGAGGAAGTGTCTGACAGCAGGGTGGAAGTCGCTAAAAGGAAATTTCAGACTGACGCGTGCGGTCCGCCTCCTGATGGTATTCCTCATTCCACATCACCTCATAAAATAGATAAACTTAAATTATTAATTATACATTCAAGTAAATGAAAAGATTTTTATTACTTCTTCTCTTGGCGTTTGCCATGTGGGAACTGCAAGCGCAAATTCCCTACTTTGCCAGTACGGCCGGTGATGGGAAACTCTATGGATACACTTCACTGAAACTACGTCCTGGTATCAATACACAAGAGACTTATACCACATTCCAATACGGCATTGGAAATTCCGTAGCTTTGGGTACGGATATCTATACAGGAGTAGGTTCAAATTATATGGGATTCCTGGCCCGTTATGGTGTGTCACTGAGTAAATGGTTCAATGTTGGTGCACAGTTTACTCCATCGTTTAATTTAAGCCATAACTTTGAGTTTGGTTATCTCACTTCTGCGCTCTATCTTAACGGTAACATCAGCCGTGACGGCTCGTGGTTCTGGTGCGCTAATACATGGTGGGGCGTGAATAGTGGAAGCAATGTGAAGAATACGATAGACCAATGGCTTTATGTAGGTCATACTTGCAAGTTGCGTAATGGTGATAGCTTGACCCCGATGCTTGGTACACTTTATTCGTGGAAGTTCAATCAGGATGCCGATGGGGCTGCCGGATTCTACTATACGCATGGGGGATACAATTTTTATCTGTGGGGTAATGACTTCCTAAAAGACAATCCGAGATTTGTCGTGGGAGTGGATTTTAAATTTTAAGTAATCAGAGTACAATAATTAAACTTTATTTTAAAATGCATAAATTCACTTTGTTGCTCAAGAAGGAAAGCAGGTCGATCATTGCTTTTGCGATTTTGTCGGCAATCCTTGTCACTCTATTACTCCTTGACTTTGATAAGAACTTATTTTCTGAGATATTTCATGATATCTGCGTATATACCCGTGAGTTTGTAGGGTATTCTACGGTCTTTTGTATCCTGGTATTACTTTTCCTGATTTTTTCTCGATATGGAAACATTCGGTTGGGTGGGGAGAAGGCCAAACCAGAATATAGTAATTTTTCTTGGTTCTCGTGTTTGGTCATGGCAGGGATGGGCATTGGTCTGATTTTCTATAGTCAGGAGCCGTTGTACCATTTGTTTAATAATCCTTATGTTGGAAACGTATCTGGAACGCCTGAGGAAATAGCCTATTCGTTAACATTATATGATTGGACGTTTAATGTTTGGGCTTTATATGGTTTGCTCAGTATCATTATCGGCTATTTATACTATAATAAAGGGCGTGCGCTTAAACTTAGTTCCATTTTCCCCGGACGCACCCAAGAGTGGTTTAAGAACTTGATTGATGTTTTGATGGCACTGGGTATTGTAGCGGGCCTTACTACATCGTTGGGTTTAGGTGTATCACAGCTTAAAAGTGGTATCGATTATGTCTTCATGACAAATGTCAATCCTTATTTATTAATGCTTATTGTTGGTCTGGTGGCTACTTGGTCGGTCAATTCGGGCCTTAAACGGGGGGTAAAGTGGTTGTCGAATCTTTCTTCAATATTGGTCTTTATATTGCTGGTTGTTATTTCTGTATTGGCTTATATGAATTTGAATGTTTCCAATACTATCGGTTACACTTTAAACGGAATTGGTAATTTTATTAGAAACTATATACATTACAATGATTATGCGAATACTGCCTCTGATGATTGGGCAGCAGGATGGGCAGTGTTTTATCAGTTATGGTATGCTGCTTGGACAGCTTTTGTTGCCGTATTTGTGGCAAAAATTTCAAAAGGCCGCACTATACGCGAATGTGCATGGGGAGTAGTTCTGTTTCCGGCTGTGTTTGAAGCGGTATGGTTCGGTATATTCGGTAGTGCGGGGTTGCCTGTAAAAGAACAGCTCTATGCTGCAATGCAAGATAATCTTCCCCAATCTGTTTTTTTCTTTTTACACCAACTGGCAAGTGGAGGAGGATATGTGGCTTTATCGGTATTGGTCATGGTAGTGATTTGTTTTTTCTTCATCACATCCTCCGATTCAAGTTCATATGTTGTAGCGACTATTCTTTCGGATGACAAAGAAGTGCGTTCTTTTAATAAAATAGCGTGGAGTTTAATACAGTGTGTGGCAGCTATGATTCTGTTTTATTGTGGAGGGCTTGCTCTCATACAGTCTGCGTCTGTTGTTTTGGGTTTGCTCGTTTTGGCAATCATCATTTTAGGTACAATCGTCTTTTTTATATATATTGATCAGAGATGAAAAATAATTTTTATAAGCCTTTATTAAAACACAAGTTTGTTGTTTACGGTGGAGATCATGCAAACCCGTTAGGTATGGTCCGTTCGCTTGGAGAAATGGGAATAGCTGTTGATGTTGTATTGGTTGGTGAGCATCCGTCGCTTATTCCGGCCTCTAAATATCCTAATAAAATATACTATGTTGCAACTAATGAAGAAGGGTTGGACATCATTGTAAAGAACTATTGGTCTGAGCCTGAAAAAGTTTTTATATTGACAGGAAGTGATGATACTACAGCACTGCTTAATGAACATTATGATAGGTTGAAAGAGCATTTCTTCTTTTATAATTGTGGCGAGCAAGGCCGCATGAAACAAATGATGCAGAAGGCAGAGCAAATTAAGATTGCGCAAGAGTGTGGGGTTAGAATCGCTGAATCTGAAATTGTAAAAGTAGGTCAACTCCCCACCAAGGTAAAATATCCTTTGATTACCAAAGCTGTCAATTCATTAGTGGATGGGTGGAAGAAAAATGTTTTTATCTGTCATAATGAAGCAGAACTTAGAGATGCCTATAAGTATATGGATGAAAGTGAAATCATGCTACAGGAATACATTCATAAAAAAAATGAATTGTGTATTGATGGCATTACGGTAAATAGCCATGAACCTGTTTATCTTCCTATCGGAGCTTATTATCATAGACTTTTTGATGATAGTTACGGGCTTTACTATTATTATACACAATTGGATAATCCTGATTTGGTTGAGAAGATAGACAAGATGCTCAAAAAGAGCCGGTATATCGGAATTTTCTGTGTGGAATTTCTGGTTGATAAAAATGATAATCTTTATTTTTTGGAAATCAATTATAGAAATTCAGGTTGGAGTCATGCCATGACACGTGCCGGATATAATGTGGTTTATGCTTGGTGTAAGGCTATGTTGGCAAAAAGATTGGATACTACGGACATTGATATTCCTAAGCTCCCTTATTCTTGCATGGTAGAAGATAGTGAGTTCCGTTCCAATGTGTGCAGAGGTCGTGTGTCATTGTGGCAATTTTTGAAGGATGTGAAGCATTGTGATTATTTCACTTATTGGGATAAGCGTGATAACGGACCATTTTGGGCAATCATGCGACGGATGTTCAAACGGGCACTCAAAAAGATTTTCAACTGATATGAACATATTAAAGAAAACTTACCGAAAACTCACAAGCCGGAAATACAACATCGGATTCGTGGAGAATACATTGGAGGGAATCCTTCAAGGTGAGCCGTACCGGATAAAATGGATGAAGCATGGGTATGCCGACCGGTGGTTTGCCGACCCTTTCATCTTAGATGTCTGTGGAAACGAAGCTCAAGTGCTTGTAGAGGAATTCTATGACCTCATTGAACGGGGTAGAATAGCCAAACTGCTTATCGACCTTGATACGATGCAGCTTATCAACACTACACCGGTGCTCGAATTGAACACTCATTTGAGCTTTCCGGCTATCCTGCGTCGCGAAGGGCATATCTATATCTATCCGGAAAACTATGCCGGAGGCGGACTCAATCTTTATGAATATCTGCCGGAAAGTAATGAATGTAAAAAGATAAAGCATCTTTCTGATGAGCTAGTCACTGATGCGGTCTATACCGAACTGTTTGGCGAACCTTTAATATTCTCTACTTGCGAACCCGATGCCAATGGAGCGGTATTAGGCGTATATCAACAAAATAAGTCAACAGGAATGTATCAATTGGTACAGGAGTGTAAGTTTGGTGAGCCGATAGCCCGTAATGCAGGTGCCTGGTTTACGTACAGAGGAGAGATTTATCGTCCCGCACAGGATTCTGCGGTGCGCTATGGGCATAAGCTGGTCATCCAGCGGGTGCGTCGTGAGGCAGATGGCTGTTTCAGTTTCAGGGAAGTGCGCCGCGATACTTCCCCTCTAAAAGGGATGGAACTGGGATTTCATACCTTCAATATGTATGAAAATCATATTGTTGTAGATTGTCAGGGTTATCGGAATCCGCACATCGGTCCGGCTCTTGATAATATCCGTCATTCATTCTAACACTTTTTATATTGTTATGAAAGTAACCCATATCTTCTGGAGCCTCGGCTTCGGTGGCATCGAGACCATGCTTGTCAATATTGCCAATGCACAGGCGGAAGCAGGATCTGAGGTAAGTGTTCTTATCATCAATGAGCTTTATGAGCAATCATTGGTCAATTCGTTGGATAAAAGAGTAAATCTTGTTTTTCTGAACCGAAAAAAGGGGGCGATAACTCCTTGGTTTATTGTAAGACTGAATCGGATTTTGGAAAGGAGCAAACCTGATGTAATTCATTTACATCGTTCGGATTTGTATCATTTTGTTTGGGGCAAAAAATTGAAAAGCAAAGTGTGTATCACGCTTCATGCCCTGTCCAAAGGTTTGGTAAGGCGTGAAGGGGTAATGCACATCGTATGGCGGAAAATCAAGAAACGTTCTGTTTTGTATAGTAATGTGGTTGATATGGATCGCATTCCCCATGTGTTTACTATTAGCGAGGTGGTTCAGAAAACTTTGTATGATAATTATGGTGTGGAGAGCACGGTGGTATGCAATGGTATCGTGACCTCATGTTTTGTCTCACGCCCTAAGACCATGCCTAAAGGTCAGTTGCGCGTCGTCATGGTGAGTCGTCTGGAACACGATAAGAAGGGGCAGGATTTGCTCATCCGTGCAGCGGCAGCGTTGCAAGGAACTGTTACGGTGGACTTTATCGGTATCGGCTCCAGCATGGAATATCTAAAGCAGCTCACTGCCGAATTGCATGCTGAAACGTATGTACATTTTCTTGGTAAGCAAACGCAAGACTACGTGGCGGCTCATCTGACTGATTATGACCTCTTTGTGCAGCCATCCCGTTGGGAAGGTTTCGGCCTGACAGTCGCGGAGGCTATGGCGGCAGGCGTACCTGTATTGGTAAGTGAAGGGCAGGGACCTGCCGAGGTGACACAAGGCAGCCGCTATGGCTGGCTTTTTGCCAATGGAGATGCCGACGACTTGCAGCGTCAGATAGTCTTTATCAAGGAAAATTATGGTGAAGCGATGACGAAAGCCGATGAAGCGAAGGACTATGTGAGGAATACGTATGATGTGAGTGTCACGGCACGGGCCTACTTGCAGGAGTATGAGAAAATAGTCTGTGGGTGCCCCAAATCGTAAAAAGACAATGCCGATTAGGAATGCCCGAATGGGATTTGTTTCTTTGCATGAGTTAGGAATTGAGGTAGAAATTTATCAATAGGATGGAAACAACAAAATTCAATCAGGCTCGGCGGAACATTCTGCAGATGATATCTTATATAAAGACTCCGGAAGCATTGTAAAAATTAGAACAAAAGGCTAAGACAGAACGCCACTTGTCCGCCTTAGCCTTTCAATAAAAATAAATTTACTTTTCCAGAAATCCATATTCACTTTCCACATCAAAACAAGGGCACGCCTTCGGAATGCTTCCTCGCATGTCCCGGTGTCCGCGGATCTTCGCGTCCGGAAAGAGTTTCCTGAGCTTCATCAGCAACAACAGCAGCTGCTCACATTGTTCCTGCGTGCGCGTGTCGGCCGGGTGGCCTTCCGCATCCAGACCACCCTCATAGCAAATGCCGATGGAGCAACGGTTCCAGGGGCGGCAGTGCGCGCCCACTTCCTTCAGCTTGCGGTGCTGGGTGATGATGCCCGAGCGGCGGATGTAGAAATGATACCCGATGGTGCGGAACTTGCGCTGGCGGTGGCAGCGCAATAGGTCCTCTACGGTGAAGTCCCGGTTCTCGCGGGTGGCGGAGCAGTGGATGATGATATATTTCACCTCCTGCATGTACGGTCCGTCCTCGACGCTTTTCAGCAGTTCTCGTTCGCTCGCCACTTCCTCATCGGCGGTGAACAGGGGGAAGGATTCCTCTATCATAGGCTGAAAGGAAAGGTTGTGCAGCTGGTGATGCCCAGTGCGGTGAGGGCGGCGATTGCCGCCTGGATGATGGCCTGAAGAACCTTCTGCCATGTGATTTTATTATTTTCGCTCATTATTCTTTAAATTTTAGTTCTCCATAAGAGTTCGGGAAATTACCGGGACGGACATGCAGTCCGTCCCGGCCGGGTCACACCTGTCCTTCGGTGGGCTGGTTGGCTTCGTTGCCTCCTCCTTCTCCTCCCGTCAGGTCCACGGTGGTCTCGCCCGCCTTGATGCTCTTCAGCAGGATTCTGGCGGCACGGCGCGAGGGCACGAGGTTGAACACGGCGTCCTCTAGTAAGTTTCGGAACCGGTCGCCGGGAGTCCAGTTCACGTTGAGCTGTTCGATGTGTATGGCGGGGTTGAAGGTTTCCAGGTTTTCCGCCCCCCCGGCTCTGGATGCTGATGCTGAACACGCCCAGGTCGCCCATCTCGATGCGCTTTCCCTCCAGCAGCATTTCACGCATGCAGTCCACGGTTTGCATCAGCACGGCATAGATGTCGGCGCGGTTGTACTTGGATCCGTGGCTGGCGATGTGCCCGGCAAACTTGTCCAGTGTCAGGATGTTGGTGTACTGTGACTTGGCGTAGGCCTTTTTGGGCGCATCCTCATCGATGGGGTTGCCAAGCATGGCAATACTGTAATTGATCGACATAATCGGTTTGTTTTTAATGGTTAAACACTCAGTCACTGCGCGGCTGTAGCGGACTGTCCGGAATATCCACCGGGCCGGCAGGTCTTGGAGAATGTGCTGAACAGACTTGGCTTGTCCGTTGAACAGACTTAGCTTGTCCGCTGAACAGACTTAGTCTGTCCGTCGCATCTCTTTGACATGTGCAAAGGTATCACCCCTCAAAATCGCAGTGTCCGTCTATGTCTGTTTATGTCCGTCTACGGAAAAATTTCTTTCGGAATGGGGTCAGGGTGTGGCGGATGGCTCGCCCAGGTACTGGCGGATCAGGGTCACCTGCTTCCAGGTGAAGGTGCGGTTCCGGCTTTGGTAGCCGGTTCCGGTGAGGGCTTCGACCAAGGGGTGGCAACGGGCTATCCAGCGTGTAAGGTGGCGCACGGCGGTGGCGGAAGTGGCATCGGGAAAATATTGCAGGGCGAGTTCTTGTTTGTTCATGGCTCTTGAATTGTTTTTTGTAAATGCTTGAATATCAATTTTAGTGGAGGATATGGAGGGATATTATATAACTTATATAAATGATATACTTATTATTCTTTCCTTTAAAGGAAGATACTTCTTACTTTCATATAATGGAAAGTTTGAAAAATATCCTCCATATCCTCCACTAAGGGTGTCAGAAGGGGAGTTCGGTATTCTCCTCGGAAGGCTTTTCGCCGGGGGGATCCGCCTGTTCCGCTTCGGCCGGCAGCAAGTGCTGTACCTCCTCGGTAGTGCGCTCCACCACCACCCAATAGTTTGCGTTGGAGGCCTTTACTTGCCGGAAGCCCAGCTCGCGCATGGCACGGCCCACCTTCTGGAGACTCAGCCGCAGCGAGGTGTTGCCGAAACGACCGATGATCTGGCTGCTGGTGGTATAGACTCCCCGTTCCAGCCCCACGGGCTTGCGGTAGTAGGTCAGGATCAGTTCGTACTCCGGACGGGGCACCTCAAACTGCTGCACATGGCCGCGCAGCTGCTGGATCTCTTTATCGGTAAACCAGTAACGGAAATTTACATCCTGGTAGAGCGCGTACGTCTGGCTGTAGATGCCCTCGTAGGGGATGTCCGCCTCCCACGGGCTGTCTATGTCCTCCACCTCGAAGGGCAGCCATCGCCGGTTCCCCGTGTCATCGGTGAGGAACTGGAGGTTGTTCCCGGTGGCTACGAACGAGGCTACATGGGGCAGGTGCACCTTGTTGCGTCCGTAGGCTCGGCGCTCGTCCACGTAGCGTTGCGTCACCATCGCCTTCAGCTGGTTCAGCTCCGAGGGGGGCATGGTATCGATCTCCTCCAGATTGATCACCAGGTTCTCGGTCATGGTGAACAGGTCGTCTTTGGTCATGCGGCTAGAGTTGCTCTTTGTGGTGTAATATTCGGACAATACGGGCGGCAGGATATGCTGCATGAACGAGGTCTTGTAACTGCCCTGCCGCCCTATCAGGGTGAGGATCACCTGGTTCACCACGGTCTCGTTCAGGGCGGCGGCAATCATGGACACCATCCACCGTTTCAGGATGTCGGCAAAGCGGACGGGAGTTTCGGAGAGGTCGTTCCGTTCCCGGCTTTTGTCCTGCTGCAACGGACTGTGCGGACTTTCCTTGACATGCACCATGGCGGCCAGCCGGCCGATGTAGTCGGTCTCTCCGTCCCAGGGCGGCAGACCGTCCAGATACTCTTTCAACGGATGATATTCCTTGACGAAATCACTGCCGAGCAGCGTATGCAGCTCGTTCAGGTTGACCGCCATGCCATGGTGTTGCATAGCGCACCACAGGGAGTTCTCGATGTGGTCGGTGAGCCGTTGCCAGTGGCAGGCGGAAGCTTCGGGACGGTCGGTGTACGCATCAGCAATCAGTTGTGTCTCAATCTGGTGGGTAAGCATGTTCATCCGGAACTTCATATAGCCGTTGATAAACTCCTCCATCTCCTCCACGGTGGCCTTCTTATGAGAGGAATCATTCTCTTTCTCCTTTTTTCGGACGGAACGGGGCAGGGGAACGGTGTTGAACTCCATCGTGAGCGAGTAACAACTTTTTACGATGGGCAGCAGCTGCTCGCGCGGATAATCGGGAAAGTCCGGAGGGCCCATGCCTCGGCGTCCGCCTGCGGAACACCGTAGCGGTTGGTATGATAGAAACAACGGCTTACGTAGTCGTTGTAGCTGCCCGGTGCGTATGCTATTCCTTCCTCTTCCAACTGTGCACGGATAATCTTGTAGGCACGTTCTGCCGTCACGGTCACGGTAGTGCCGCGCTTCGGCTTCTCGCGGGGCTTCATTCCGCTGGTGTGGAAGGAGGAGGCTTCGGGGCGGAGCAGGGCTTCGGGGTCGTGGCAGAGGACCGACATGCGCGTGGCGTTCTTGCATTGTCCGTCAATCTCCACTTCGCACAGGCGAGCGTAATGGTCGTTCACCCACTCCCATACCATGCGGTAGTTGGCCTTGGTCACTCCGCCCTCCACGTGGCTGATGACCCGGATGCCGCATCCCGAGATGGTGATGTACACCAAAAAGGAATGAATATCCTCCTTTACCAAAGTCAGGATGGCGGCGAATCGCTCGGGGGGATGCCGTCTATGTCCACCATGATAAATCCCGTGAATCCCTTGACATGGGCGTAGGTTCTCCCTCCCTCCAGCAGGACGGAGGGGATGAATGCCGGCTGTGCGTTCTTCATGTTGCTTTTGGTGAGCTTCCACTGCTCCAGCTGCTGCGCGTCGCCTGTCGCCTCGATGTCGGACAGCGTGGCCAGATGGGCGCGGTAATGACGGGTGGCAGCGGTGTGGGTGCTGTTGGTTATCTCCTTGAAAAGAACCTGCCAGGTGGTGGGTTCAGGCCGGGTGTCGCGCAGGGAGTGGAAGCGCGATGGGTTGCTTGATTTAAAAAAATCTTTATTCATAATGTGTAGCGTAGAATTTTGTGTCTGCAAAGTACAGAGTAAATTTTCAGGAGGACAATAGCGATTTAAAATAATCACTCTATGATTTAAAATAATCGGGAATAATTAGAAATCAAGATAAAACGATAATGAAAAACGAGACTAAAGAATCTCAAAATACTGCGAGGGCAAGTGTTGTTATCAACATTCATGGCGGTAACAATCAAATACTGCCCAACGCTACAGAGGTAGTGCAAAATTTTTATGGTGCTGAGTTCGCCCATGTGAGAACACAGAACAATGGTATGGAAGAGAAAGAGGAGGATGAGGCAGTGCGTATTGCCCGTGGCACGTTGTGCATTTACTACTCTGATGACTGGGAACTGAATGATATCATCCGCCGCATAGCTGATTGCCGCAGTGCATCGGACTTGGCGAACCTTGTGGTGAATGATATGCATAAGCATACCATCCTTACTGCCGAACGTATGGTAAGCAAGGATTTCATAGAGGCGCTCCAGCAGTTCCTGACGTTCAAGTCGGGGACGTCCACGGGTAATATTCGTACGCAGATAAATAATGTGAGGAGAGAATGACCAGAAAGATAATTTAAAATTGATAAAATAAAAGTTACAATGAAGAGTCAAAACAAACAATCTGTATGGACGTGCATGAGTGAAAAAGCATTTTCTGCCGATGTGCATTGGATGACGATTTTCACTTCTGCTTATCAACGTGAAGCTACCATGGAGTGTTTCTATCGTACACTCATCACTGACGTGTATTCGTTTATCGGCAAATGCCTTGTGCTGGCGTTTATGCCTGCCGGCTATTTGCTTTCAAGAAAATAGGTCTATATATTCTTCTTTGCCATGTTAAAACTAAATCAAAAAAACTGTCTTATACATTTGACCGGTGCCAGCAGTGCGGCATTTGTTATGCGGTGTGTCCTGAAAATGCCATTTCATTATCTTTGCGGCATGACGGGTTGCACGATATAAAGATAAATGCTGCGCTTTGTATCGCTTGCGGCAAATGTGTGAGAAGTTGTCCGGCTAACAAAGAGTATGGTTACGAAGGCTATTTTGATGGCTTTGCACAAAAGAAATACTACTTGGGATATCATGCGGACAACCGTATCCGTAGGGAATCTTCTTCGGGTGGTGTATGTAAAACATTGATCATCGATTCCTTAAAGAATGGCATGGTAGACGGGGCTTATTCGTTGAAGTGTACAGATTCTTTCCCTTTTGCCCAAGGTGAGTTTTATACCCGTGAGCATATTCCTTCATTCGGAGATATGCCAAATTCCGTGTATCACTCCGTGATGGCTTGCACGGAAATTGACCGGATTCAACCTTGCAAGCGATTGATGTTAGTGGGGACGGCCTGCCAGTTGAGAGCCTTGAACTCCATCATAAAGGATAAATGCGATGAGGTTGTCCGGGTGTGTATCTTTTGTAAGCAACAGAAAACACTGGACTCCACACGTTTCCTGGCTAAGATGATGGGTACGTCCGTTCCTCCAAATTTAAAATTCCGACCCCGCTATCGCGGAGATGGTTGGCCGGGAATCGTGAGAGTGGACGGATTTGAGCTGCCCTGGAATAGGGCAGCTCAAATCCCGTTCGGTAAACGATTGTGGACGGTGCCTGGATGCGGCATCTGTGGGGATTCTTTTGGTATGGAAGCAGGAGCGGACATCACGCTGATGGATCCTTGGACTATCTGCTCGCACAATGAGTTGGGAGAGACTTTGGTAACGGTTCATACTCAGAAGGGGGATGAATTGCTTCAACAATGTGTTTCCCTGAATCTGGAACCCCGGTCATTTTCCGAAGTGGAGCCTGCACTTTCGCTCAAGGATGTGTGGCGCAAACAAGTGACCGAGCCGGCCTACAGGGGAAGACCTTGTAAGAAACGTTATGTCCGTGCAGTCCGTGCGGAACGGAGGCAGCAAAGATTGTTGCGCATGGTGGTGGAAATGCTGCCTCGCTTACCCATTATCTGCTATCGGACTCTTGCTAAACTGCCCGATTTAAGAAACAGAATACTAAAATAACCCTTCATTCTTTTTAACGATGCAAATTAAAGTGATTACCAGACATACGCCCAATAATTACGGTTCGTTGTTGCAGTCCATTGCAACCCTCCGGGTGATTGAATCTTTGGGACATCAGTGTGAGATTATTGATTATTGGAAACGCGATGAGGTGGGACTGCAAGGAATTCTCACATCGCTGCAAGGAAAATCATTATGGAAAAACAGTTTGTTTAAACGTATGGCATACGTGGCTTTGCGGTATCCGGGTGAGAAAATAGCGGCGTTACGTTTCGATAAAATGCGTAGGCGGTATCTAAAGCTGACTCCCCGTTGCTATTCAATGGAGGAGTTGGAGTCGCTTCAAGCGGATGTGTTTATGACGGGTAGTGACCAGGTATGGGGACCGTTGCTGGATGGAGGATATGATGAAGCCTATTTTCTTTCTTTTGTAAAGGAAGGTATACGTAAGGTATCGTATGCAGGCAGCTTTGGCCGCACTGAGTTTTCGGACATTATTATTGCATCTTATAAGCGGTTACTGTCAAAATATGATGCGCTTACCGTACGTGAAAGCAGTGCCGTGAAACTTTTAGAGGAGTGGGGGATTGACTGTGGAGGACAAGTACTGGATCCTACTTTATTGCTTGACTCCAGTCAGTGGAGTGAGTATATTGAAGAAGATGTGAAAAAGAGTATGTATTGATTTATGAAATACATAACAATCCCCGGTTGGACGATTATGCCAAGCGTTTTGCCGCTCATGTCGGTCTGCCGTTAGTACGTGTGTCTCCTACGTTTCACCAGTTAGCCCGAGGGGGCAGATTTGTGTTTTGTCCGGAAATAGGTACATTCCTTTCGTATATCAAGAATGCACGTTACATGCTTACCGATAGTTTCCATGGAACAGCTTTTGCCATTAACTTCCATACTCCATTTCTGGAAGTGCTGCCTAACAACAAGACCGGAGCACGAAATCAAAGTATACTTCAACTGACAGGACTGGAAGACCGAATTGTCACAGATTTTAATGATTTCTCTTTAGCAGACCGGCAGATTGACTATGCTAAAGTGAATGAGATAATGCATAGAGAGCGGGAGAGATCGATGGAAAAACTGGCGGAGTTGTGCGAATGTCAGATGTGAGAATTAGTTGATATTCTTTACTCTTGAAGTGTATAACAAAATAACTTAATCAGGCTTTGCAGCCTTGAAAATCTTGCAGGTCATATAATTAATGTTTATATATGAAAATCTTACTGGCTAATAAATTCTATTACCGCCGGGGTGGTGACTGTGTTCATACACTCAACTTGGAGCAACTGCTCAAAGCGCACGGTCACGAAGTGGCAGTGTTTGCTATGGACTACCCTGAAAATCTGAAAACTCAATGGAGCAAGTATTTTCCTTCTGAGGTGAAATTCAAACTCGGAACGGGCATGATTGAGGCATTGATGAGACCGTTTGGCACGCGGGAGGTACAGCGGAAGTTCAATGCGCTGCTCAATGATTTCCATCCGGATGTGGTACATCTCAACAACATCCATTCGCAACTTTCGCCGGTCATTGCAGAGATGGCGCACGAAAGGGGTATAAAGGTGGTGTGGACCCTACACGACTATAAATTGCTGTGCCCTCGATACGATTGTTTGCGGAATGGGGAAACGGTATGTGAATCCTGCTTTGCAGACAAGCACAAGGTGTTGGAATATAAATGCATGAAAAACTCGAAAGTAGCAAGTTTCCTCTCTTATGGCGAGGCAATGAAATGGCACCGGGAGCGCTTGGAGAACTGCACGGACGCTTTTGTCTGTCCTTCACAATTTATGCGCGACAAGATGAAGCAGGGTGGATTTGCTGCTGCAAAGTTGCACACATTGTGCAATTTTATCGATGTAGCCCCATGTGTGGCCGATGATTACAGTCAACGTGATGATTATTATTGCTTTATCGGCCGCCTTTCGCACGAGAAAGGTGCCAAGACTCTGATTGAAGCGGCCAATGCGTTGCCGCAACATAAACTGGTGATTATTGGGGGAGGTCCTTTGGAAGACGAGTTGAAGTCTATGGCAGGCAAGCACATTGAGCTGGCAGGCTTTAAACAGTGGAGCGAAATCAAGCGCTTGGTGGGCAAAGCCCGTTTCTCGGTCATCCCATCGGAATGGTACGAGAACAATCCGCTTTCGGTGATAGAGCTCAGTGCTTGGGTACTCCGGTGCTGGGTGCCCGGATTGGAGGTATCCCTGAATTGATATCAGAGGAAACGGGCATGACTTTCGAAAGTCGCAATACGGCCGACTTAAAGAAAAAAATTGAAGCGATGTACGGTCGGACTTTCAACAATACTAAGATTGCTGTCGCTTCACATAAGCGTTATAATGCGGAAAGGTATTATAATGAAATAATCACAGTGTATAAAATGTAAAAATATTATAATATTTATGGCTTATCAAAAAACTGTTCCTACTCCTACGGATGCAAGTATTATCCTGACTTATCGTTGTCCCATGAAGTGCAAGATGTGCAACATCTGGTTTAATCCCACCAACAAAAGCGAAGAGATAAAAGCGAGTGATTTGAGAACACTGCCTAAGTTGAAGTTTATCAACCTGACGGGTGGCGAACCTTTCGTCCGCGAGGATTTGGCGGAGATTGTGGAGGAATGCTACCGGCATACCGACCGTATTGTCATTTCGACGAGTGGATGGTTTGAGGATCGTGTGGTGGCGCTGGCCAAAAAGTTTCCAAATATCGGCATCCGCATTTCCATCGAGGGGCTGAGTGGCAAGAACGACGAACTGCGCGGTCATGCGGGAGGTTTCGACAAGGGACTTCGCACACTGCTGACATTGAAGGAAATGGGGCTGAAGGATATCGGTTTCGGCTGCACGGTGTCTAACAATAACTCTAAAGACATGCTTTCGCTCTATCAACTGAGCAAGAGCTTGGGGATGGAGTTCGCCACAGCGGCTTTTCATAATTCGTACTACTTCCACAAAGAAGACAATGTAATCACTAATAAAAATGAGGTGTGTGGTGACTTCAAGCAACTCATTGAATGGCAGCTGAAGGAGCGTCATCCGAAGAGCTGGTTCCGTGCCTGGTTCAATATGGGGTTGATAAATTATATTGAAGGCGGTCGCCGTATGTTGCCTTGTGAGGCCGGTTCGGCTAACTTCTTCATTGATCCGTTTGGCGATGTGTTTCCCTGCAACGGGCTGGAAGAGAAATACTGGAAAAAGTCGATGGGGAATATTCACGAAACTCCCGACTTTATGACCATATGGGAGAGTGAGCAGGCACAGGAGGTTCGCGCCATGGTGCGCCGTTGTCCCAAAAACTGCTGGATGGTGGGTACGGCTTCGCCGGTAATGCACAAATATATTAAGTATCCGCTGAAATGGGCGTTAATCAATAAACTGAAATCACTGCAAGGGAAAGATATTTGTCTGGAACCGAAATGGTGCGATGTAGGGCAAGACTCTTGTCAAGGTGATTTAAGGGAGAAATTCTGATGAAACTAGTAGTTACCGGCACCCGTGGTATCCCAGATATCATGGCTGGCGTAGAGACGCATTGCGAGGAACTGTTGCATGTTATTAGACATAAAATAATATAATTCACTTGATAGTTATCCTTATATGAAAAATAAAAGCTATATTTGTGATAAAATCTCGAATGAAGCAATTAAAGTATGATTATTCAATTTACAATAGGAAATTTTCTATCTTTCAAAGAACAGTCTACATTGTCATTAGCGGCATCGGCTTTGAAAGAAATACAGGTTCCGGCTGAAGATATAATCTTTAGTGTAGGGACTGCCGGATTATTGTTAATGAAGAGTGCGGTTGTTTACGGTGCCAATGCATCCGGTAAATCCAATTTCATTAAAGCATTTGAGTTCTTCAAGTGGTATGTGATAAATTCATCGAAGGATATTCAGGCAGGGGAACGTGTCAATATAGAAAGTTTCCGGTTAAATTCGCTTACAGCAGGTGAACCAAGTTATTTTGAAGCCATATTCTGTGATGAGGATAATCAATATCGTTATGGTTTTGAAGCTGACAATTCATCGGTACATTCGGAATGGCTCTATCAAAAAGCTAATAAGAAAAGGGCTAAGGAGGTGGAATTATTCTACCGGGAAAAAGACAGTTTTGATATTCATACCAAGTTTGCCGTTGGTAAAGAACTTGCAGGTAAACGAATGGTGAGAGCAAATGCACTATTACTTTCTGTTGCGGCACAATTCAATGATCCGACGGCAGTGGAGATCATGAAATGGTTGAACGATACCACTATTATTTCAGATTCTAATGATGAGAAAATATGGAATACCATCACCATCCAACTGGATGACATCAGAATGAAACAGCGAATTGTGGAGTTTTCCCGTTATGCTGATTTAGGTATTGAAAATATTGAAAAAATAGATAATACTATTGTCAGTACGCATACACAATACGATGATGAAGGTAATGAAGTCAAAGCTGTTACCTTCCCATTCAGGAAAAATGAATCGGAAGGTACAATAAAGTATTTTTCTTTAGCATATCCCATTATTGATGCTTTGGATAATGGGAAGCGTCTGATTATAGATGAATTTGATTCCAAAATGCATCCACTTCTTACGTGTAGAATTATTACCTTGTTTAATTCAAAAGAAACAAATCCGAAAAATGCCCAATTGATTTTCACTACCCACGATACAAACTTGTTGAGTGCTAGTATATTCCGACGAGATCAGATTTGGTTTACACAAAAAGACCGTTATGGAGAAACCGAACTTTATTCATTGGCAGAGTATAAAGTTCGTAATGATGCTTCGTTTGAAAAAGATTACCTGTCCGGAAAGTATGGAGCTATTCCAATTGTCGGAGATTTAACCCGTTTGTTTAATACGCGAGAAAAATAAACTATGGCGGCTACAAAAAGGAAAAATATGAATCCGCGTATCGAAAGAAAGATAACCCGTATCAGTGGTGTGCGTGAAATGAAACAAACATTTCTGATTATTTGCGAGGGGGTTAATACTGAACCAGACTACTTTAATGCCTTCCGCTTGACTTCTGCCACTGTGAAAGCTATCGGCCAAGGCATGGGGACATTAGCATTAGTACAGAAAGCTATCAATATAAAAGAGCAGGAAAGGCAAAGAGGAAGGACATATAATCAGAATTGGGTGGTCTTTGACAAAGATGATTTTCCAGAAAATGACTTTAACTCCGCAATCCTGTCAGCTCGCCAGAATGGTTTTGAAGTGGCTTATAGCAACCAGGCTTTTGAATTTTGGTTCTTGCTTCACTTCAATCTGTATCAGGGGGCTTTGCATCGTTCCAGATATGAAAAAATGTTGAGTACTTTGCTCGGATTTGCTTATACAAAGAAGTCGGGCGTAAGCTCTAAAATGTTTAATGCTTTATTTCTTAAACAAGAACAAGCCATTAATCACGCTAAAACTATCATGAAACAATTTGATGGGAATAATCCGGCACAACAAGAGTCTTCTACTACTGTTTATAGGCTTGTAGAAGAATTGAATAATTTTTTATAGAAAGCCAAATAATTGGGGCGAAGTTGCCTTTGTCTGGTTGTTGAGGGATTTGGCGTGGATTCTTAATAACTAATATTTACCGATAAAACTTATCTCCTCATTTCCTGTATCAGGAAATGAGGCTGAATGCATTGTGGCTGTCCTATTCGGATTGTAGCCTTCATTAATAATAATCTAAAATTTTGATGAAACTAGTAGTTACCGGCACCCGTGGTATCCCCGATATCATGGGTGGCGTAGAGACGCATTGCGAGGAACTGTTTCCCCGCATTGCGGCCAAAGGTGTGGACACCACTCTCATCCGCCGCAAAGATTATGTGAGAGATTCTCTCACCGAGTGGAAGGGGGTGAAGCTGGTGGATATCAGCGCACCGAAAAGGAAATCATACGAAGCGGTTGTCCATACGTTTCGGGCTGTAAACAAGGCGAAAAAGCTGGGAGCGGATGTGGTGCATATCCATGCCATCGGGCCTGCGCTGTTAGTGCCATACGCCAAGATGCTCGGCATGAAGGTGGTGTTCACGCATCACGGGCCCGACTATGACCGTGACAAGTGGGGCTTTGCCGCCAAAAGTGTGCTGAAACTGGGCGAACGGTTGGGATGCAGGTTTGCAGATGATGTAATCGTCATATCTGAAGTAATTCAGGATCTGATTGCCCGGAAGTACCATCGGCGTGAGAGGGTACATCTGATTTACAATGGTGTGCCGAAGCCTGAAATTTGCGACTATCCCGAATACTTTGAAGAACTGGGTATTGAGAAAGGAAAGTACATCCTTGGCATGTGTCGTTTTGTGCCGGAGAAAAACCTGCATCACCTGATAGAAGCTTTCAAGAAGTTGGAAGCTGGAGATTGTAAGTTAGTGCTGGCGGGCGATACGGATTTTGAAGATGAATATTCACTGGGATTGAAAAAGATGGCGCAAGAGGCAGGCGTGGTGCTGACAGGATTCGTGAAGGGACATAAGTTGCACTCGTTGCTGACAAATGCTCGCTGTTATTGCCTGCCTTCATCGCACGAAGGGTTGCCTATTGCATTATTGGAGGCCATGAGTTATCACTTGCCGGTGGTGGTGAGTAATATTCCTGCCAATCTGGAGGTAGGTCTTTCTTCTGACTGCTATTTTCATTGTGGAGATGTGGATGCTCTTGCCGCTCGATTGCAGAAGGTGATAGACGAGGATTATCATAGTGTGCAGTATGACATGGCTCCGTATGATTGGGACAAGATTGCAAAGCAGGTGATGGGAGTTTATGAGGGTTTGTTGAAATAAGAATAAAACTGATGATGATAAAGAAGTTGATTTGTGCGGCGGCATTATTGATGGTAGCAGGTTTGCAGCATACGCGGGCACAATATGTATATGGCACCACGGGGCTTCTTCACGCCCCCAGCGCGGATATGCAGCGCGACAAGACTTTTCTGTGCGGGTTTTCCTATCTGCAAGTGGCGGCTACCCCGAAGCATTGGAATTATGACACGTGGAATTACTACATAAACATCACCCTTTTTCCGTGGCTGGAAGTGGGCTATACCTGTACGCTGCACAAAATAGGATTGCCCCAGTATGGTTATTCATATAAGTTCCGCAATCAGGACCGCCAGTTTTTCGCCCGGCTGCGTGTATGGAAGGAGGGATGGTGGAAGGAGTGGACACCGCAGATAGTGGTGGGGGCGAACGATCCGTCCACCAACGATGTGCTGGGCGACCCCAATAAGGACGATTATGGTTTTACGGGTACGTCTTCGGTGGGTAACGGACACTGGAACCGCTATTACATAGTTGCCACCAAGCATTTCGGGGTGAAGAATGTGGGGGAGTTGGGGATGCACTTCGGTTATGTCTATAACAAGCGGCTGGATTATCACCGGAACGGACCTGTGGCGGGGGTGAATTTTCAGTTTGCCCTGCCGGCTACCTCTTTTTGGATGAAGGCTGTGAATGGGCTGAATGTGATAGCGGAATACGATAGTTATTCGGTGAATTGCGGTATCGGGTATAACTTTTGGAAGGATTATATTAGTGGTGTGGTGGAACTGACCCAATGTAAGTATCCCAGTGCAGGGATGGTATTCAGGATACATCTGAAATAAGGGATGATGTATGGCAAGAAACGACGGTCTCCGTGACTACCAGCAGGAGATGAAGCTCCGCCTCTTTGAAGAGTGGGAGCTTCACCGGAGTGTGATGGTACAAATGCCTACAGGCACGGGAAAGACACATCTGCTGGCTGCGGTGGTGAAAGAGTTTCTCTGTGGTGGCGGTGTCGGTATGCGGGTGTGGATAGTGGCACACCGCAGGGAGCTGGTGGAGCAGATAGAGGAAACCGTAGCCCGGTATGGAATGGGAAAAGAACCGGACAAGTCGGCAAAGAACGGAAGGACGGGGAAAGACAGTATGCCGGAAGAATCCGGGAGGGTGAGGGTATTTTCCATCCAGTGGTTGTCACGAAACCGGAAGATTATGGACGGACAGCCGGATTTGATCGTCATTGACGAGGCGCATCATGCCCTGGCGGAAACCTACCGGGAGCTTTGGAAGAGATATCCGGAGGCGAGGAAACTGGGCATGACTGCTACTCCCTGCCGGCTGAACCGCAAGGGATTCACGGATTTGTTTGATACCCTGATTACCTCATGGAGCATTGCGGAATTTATCGGGAGGGGCTGGTTGTCGTCCTTTGACTATGTGTCCATCCGTGCGAACAGCAGGGAACAGCGGCTGGTTGACTCGTTGAAGAAGCGGGGTGCGGACGGGGATTACCAGGTGAAGGAAATGAATGCGGTGCTGAACCGGGAGACCGGTATCCGCCAATTGTATGAGAGCGTCCGTCGATATGCCGCCGGGAAGAAAGGGATAGTCTATGCCGTGAGCATCGCACACGCCCGACAGATTGCGGCTTATTACAGCCTGCATGGCGTGGAGTCTGTTGCTATCGACAGCAGGACCCCCGCTCTGGAACGCAAGGAACTGGTGGAGGATTTCAGGCGGGGAAAGATCAGCGTGTTGGTCAATGTGGATATTTTTTCCGAAGGGTTTGACTGTCCCGATGTGGAGTTCGTGCAGCTGGCACGTCCCACGCTTTCGTTGGCGAAATACCTGCAACAGGTGGGCCGGGGGCTGCGGAAGTCGGATAATAAGGAATCATGTGTGCTGATAGATAATGTGGGATTGCACCGGATATTCGGTCTGCCTGTCCGTGACCGTGACTGGGAGGCGATGTTCGAAGGACGGATGGCGGGAAATGCTCAGCCCCGGACACGGATGGAGAACAACGGGCTGTCTGTGTCCGTTCCGTTGCCGGAGGATGGCAGGCGGAATGAAGAACTGGAGGTCGTGATGACACACAACTGTCTGCTGGATGCTGTCCGGAACGGGGACTTGGTTCGTCTGGGAGAGGACGGTCCGGCCGGTGGGGAGCAACGGACGGCCTTGAAAGCCTGTCATGACCGGCAGAGTGGTTTGTGGGGCTTGAGGTGCGGGAACAAAATCACCGTGTTTCCTCAATACCGGGAAGTATTTGATATTTGTGCAAACCGGGCTGCTGTCCGTTTTGAGGACGGCCGGACAGGAGTGGTGGATGATTCCGGAACTCCCCTGATGGTGACAGACCGCTGCCGGAGATTGAGATTCCTGAAGGGAGAACTTCTTTCTGTCACCAAAGAGGATGGGAGTGACTGTTATACCGATTTGAAGACAAACAGAACTTATCAGGAGAGGCCGGTAGTTTTTCATACGGCGGCATAGAGTTGCTGCGGGTGGGGGAGACTTTCCATAGCCGCACGCGGAAGGCGTATACCTCTATGCATGGTTTGCACAAAGACAGTCTTTGTTTTTATGGTTTCTACTTGAAGATACCGGATTACCGTGTTCCGAAGTCTTTCCGGCTAGTTGATCCTGTGTGGTCTGCTATATTTGATGTCTTCGCCTGCGTGCTGGAAGGGGATGATGAAGAGGTGTACTGGTGTTGTGGTTGTTTGGCGGATCGGAGCATCGTGGTGATGGACGGGGAAGGAAACTATTATCATGTGGAGAAAGGAAAGGGGAAGCGGTATATAGCTTGTAATGCTCCTAAGGCGGGCGAGGCGGATTTTGCCTCCGTGGTGGAAGGTCTGAGGAAGGAAGCCGGGCGGCGTGCGGAGAGCGTACAGCGGGAACGGCAACAGAATGAGGAAGAGAAAAGGCGGAAGAGGCTGGAGGAAATAAAAGATGTCCTTCCTTTCCGGATGGGGATGAAGTGGGGGCTGAAATGGGGAGATCGTATCGTAGTGCCTCCTTGTTACCGGAATATCTGTATTCCTGTAGGCGGTTATTGTGCTTTTGAAGGGAATGCCTGCCAGTGGGGGGTGATGGCGCTGGATGGAAAAGTGGTGGTGGAGGCCAGATATCAGAAGGTGGAGATAGAAAAGGATGGAACGGTGCATCTGACCATCATTCCGGGTAAGGTAAAGACTATCAAACTTTGACGGATATTGAATTGTTTGGGTATGGAGTGGGTAAATTTCAGTATATCACGGGTATTTGATGAGGAGAGCAATTAGTGTAAAATAGTTTTTACGCCTTGATGTTATAATCTTTACATAAAAGAAAACAATTCTATCGTTGAAGCTCTTACGTGGGATACCGCTTTCAAGAACATAAACGAACCAAGCGGATGGGCCATGAAAGGGATACATGAAGAAGCCTACCAATAAATCCGGCATCAATTGACATAACAAAATCGGATAACTGAAAAATTATCCGCTTTTAGTTTCTTTATTTCGAAAGAAAGATATATATTTGCAACGCTTTTTCAGAAAAGCACCCGATATTGCAGAAAAAACAGTTGCCGAAATGGCTCAGTTGGTAGAGCAATTCATTCGTAATGAATAGGTCCCGGGTTCGAGTCCCGGTTTCGGCTCAAGAAGCGGTAGAATACCGCTTCTTTTTATTTTATATAGTTCTCTTTTTCCATATAATAAAGCCCTTCTCCACGGTCACCATTCTCTAAATCAGTTAACTCTACTTTAAATATTCGGTAGGGGAGAATATTTTTTTGGTGTTTGGGCATATCCACGGTCAGCAGATAGGCATTGCCGTATTCGGTAGCATCGAAGTACTCTTTTATCTCTTGTTTCATCAGAACAGGTACTTCTTCTCCATCTATCCAAACGATAGCTTTTAGTTTGTCTGCCGATGGTGCCAGCAAAACGCCTTTGGCTTGTTTGCTTAAACCTGTTTGCTCAATCTTGCTAAGATCCTGTGCATGTACAAGTGAGGATTTTTCTTCTTTTTGCCATTGCAGGGTGCGGGTCAGACTCATGGGTCGAACATATATCTGATAGGTGGGCATGCCTCCAGGGATGTGGAAAATACGTAGTCCATAAACTTCCATACGATGATAGCGAATGTTGAGAGTGGTATCACGATCGGCAATGAAATTCCATGCCCAAAATTCGAGACGTTGGTCTTTTTCCGCTAGTCTGGGTTTTACGGTATGTGGGTAGGTAGACATATTGATAGCTCCCATACTTTGATATTTTCCTTTAGGAATACGGGTGGTGTAGTATCCGTTTTTGTCAGTGATGGCTTGTTTAATGTCATCAAAAGAAGGGCTCTGCCAAAAGATGGAACAACTGTCAATGGGTTGTCCGTTATAATCTGTTACTTGTCCGCGTATGGTTACTGAATCCCGTTGTTGTGCATATCCAGCAGAATAAAGAAAAAATAGGATAAAAAGGAGAATCAATTTAGGAATAAAAGGTGTTTTCATTATTTTATCTATTAATTGTGTTTTTAATGTGTATCTTTTTCACTTCTCACCACTTCCCATCCTTTGAACTGTATCAGGACTTTATGTAACGTGGTTCCTTGAGCCAGATACAGCACTTTTCTTCAAAATTATCATAATAAAAAGAAGCGTAATCCTTTATGAACACGTAGAGGACAACATTGCAATAAGTCTCAAAACATTTTTCCAGTCTTTCCAATGAAACCCCTGTCTTTGAGAAATCAAAATAAATCATCTGGAAACGGTTGCGCTGGTCGGTGGAATTCTTACCTATTCATAGTCCGCTGAATAACTTTCGAAACGGTCTTTTTGCAAAATGTCATAGTAGGCTTTCATTATGCTTAGGAAAAGGCTTTTTCCGAAACGGCGCGGATGTATCATAAAGATATAGCTGGCTGTATCTTCAATCAGGGGCAAATACATGGTCTTGTCCACATAATAATAATTTTCAGTCCGCATCCGCACAAAGTCCGAGATGCCGTAAGGGATTTGAGGCGCTTTTTTTTGTTTCCATCTTTCTTCTTCTCTTTTTTTATAGCTATACAAAGTTACACCATTTTTTTCTGATACCCGGCATGGAAAGGGCTGTTTTTTCCACTCTATTTCGAAAAACGTTGGCAAAAGCACCGCGCAGCCTTCCTCTTTTCGAAGGCAAGGCCGCGCAAGATTTCGGGGTGCAAAGCATCTCTTCTTTGAATACATGCTGTAAGAGAAGCGGTAAAGATATGCATGAAATTGTTGGAATCAGACTCACGTTGCCATATTATGAATCATATGCTTCTTCGTGCACTCCCTTCACGGCCCGTCCGCTTGGTTCGTTCATGTTCTTGAAGGCGGCGTCCCACGCAAGGGCTTCGGCTGTAGAACATGCCACACTGGGCACGCTTGGCACGCTGCGGGCTGCGCTTTCACTGGGAAAGTGCTCCTGGAAGATGCTGCGATAGTAGTATTCTTCCTTGTTTTGCGGCGTATTGATAGGAAACCGTTCGGCTGCGTGCGCCATTTGCTCGTCACTGACGGCTTCGGCGGTAAGGGCTTTCAGTGTATCAATCCAACTATAGCCCACGCCGTCGCTGAACTGCTCTTTCTGTCGCCATGCTACACTGTCGGGCAACATGTCTGCAAAGGCTTTGCGGACGATTTTCTTTTCGATGGTGCTTCCGGGGCACATCTTTGCCTCGGGATTGAGGCGCATGGCTATGTCCAGAAAATCTTTGTCCAGGAAAGGCACTCGGCCTTCCACTCCCCATGCTGCGAGGGATTTATTGGCACGGAGGCAGTCATAGAGGTGGAGCTTGCCTAGTTTACGCACGGTCTCTTCATGAAAGGCTTGGGCCGTAGGAGCTTTGTGGAAATAGAGATAGCCGCCGAACACTTCATCAGCCCCTTCGCCACTCAGCACCATTTTGATTCCCATGCTTTTAATGACGCGTGCCAGCAAATACATCGGGGTAGAGGCGCGAACGGTGGTGACATCGTAAGTCTCGATATAGTAAATGACGTCGCGGATAGCGTCCAATCCTTCTTGGATGGTATAGTGGATTTCATGATGCACGGTTCCGATAAAGCGGGCCACTTCGCGGGCCTTTATCAGGTCGGGCGCACCTTCCAGACCGATGGCAAAGGAATGGAGCTGAGGCCACCAGGCATCTTTTTTATTGTCGGTTTCTACCCGTTTGCCTGCATATTTCTTGGCAATGGCAGAGATGACGGAACTGTCCAGACCGCCGGAAAGAAGTACGCCGTAGGGCACATCACTCATCAGTTGGCGTTTAACGGCCTCTTCCAGTCCGTCGTGTATGTCCTGGGAATAGGCATTGTTGTTTTTCACGGCTTCGTATTCAAACCAGTCGCGGACGTACCAACGGGTCATCTTGCCTTCTTTTCCCCAATAGTAATGGCCGGGAAGGAAGGGTTCGTATTCATCACAGAACCCTTCGAGGGCTTTCAACTCGCTGGCGCAGTATATTTTGCCGTCCTTATCCTTACCTATATATAAAGGTATGACTCCGATGGGGTCGCGGGCAATGAGGAAATCGTCTTTCTCCTCATCATAGAGGGCGAAGGCGAAGATGCCGTTCAGGTCTTCGAGGAAGTGAATACCTTTGTCACGGTAAAGGGCAAGGATGACTTCGCAGTCGCTTCCGGTCTGGAAATCATACTTTCCGACGTACTTTGCACGGATATCCCGATGGTTGTAGATTTCTCCGTTCACGGCAAGGATTTGTTTCCGGTCGGGACTGTATAGGGGCTGCCCTCCGCTTTGAGGGTCTACGATGGAGAGGCGTTCATGGGCCAGGATGGCAGATCCGCCTACGTAGATGCCGTTCCAGTCCGGCCCGCGGTGGCGGAGCTTTTGTGACATTTTCAATGCCTTCTGACGCAACTCTTGCGTTTGTTGCTTTATCTTGAATATTCCTACGATTCCACACATAATTGTATTTGTTGATTTATTTATTGAGATAACTGTCTATGTCCGTTGCCGCTTTCCGTCCGCTGGCAATGGCGCGTACCACCAGGCTGGCTCCGCTTGCCGCATCGCCGGCTACGAATACGTTTTCGGCGAATTGGGGATGTTCGGGCTTTAGGAATCCCATTGCCAGAAGAACCAGGTCGGCTTCAATCACTTCCACCTTTCCGGTGGGCTTCATGGCAGGGCGGCCGCCGTCGGGACCGGGAGTCCATTCCACCTGTTCCACTTCCACACCGCACACTTTACCGTTTTTGCCTAAAAACTTACGGGTGGCGAGAGACCATAGGCGGCTGCACCCTTCTTCGTGGGAAGAGGTAGTTTTCAGTACGATGGGGAATTGGGGCCATGGAGTGGCAGGATTCTGTCCTACGGGCGGCTGGGGCATGATTTCTATTTGGGTGACGCTTACGGCGCCTTGCCGGTTGCTGGTCCCTATGCAGTCGCTGCCGGTATCCCCTCCGCCGATGACCAGTACCTTCTTGCCTTTGGCTGTAACCAGTTGTTCTTTCGGGAACGTCATGCCGGCAAGGATACGGTTTTGTTGCGCCAGCATGTCCAGTGCCGGGTGGATGCCTTTCAGTTCGCGTCCGGGGACAGGGAGGTCACGGGCGGTCGGAGCTCCGGTGCAGATGCAGTAGGCGTCAAAACCTTCGGGGAGTTGCCGCACATCCACGTCGCTGTTCATTTTGAAGTGGATGCCTTCTTCTTCCATCACCCGGATACGGCGGTCGATGATGGGCTTGTGCAACTTGAAGTTGGGGATGCCGTAACGCAGCAGGCCGCCGGGCGCCTCATTCTTGTCGAAGACGGTCACAGTATAACCTTTTCCGTTGAGCTGGTTGGCGGCGGCCAGTCCGGCAGGCCCGGCACCGATGACGGCTACTTTCCGTCCGTTGCGTTCAATGTTCCGGGGCTTGATGTAACCTTCGCGGAAGGCTGCTTCGGCAATGGCCGCTTCGTTCTCGCGGATGGTGACGGGAGAGTCCATGCTCAGTTTCAGCACGCAACTCTTTTCGCAGAGGGCGGGGCAGATGCGGCCGGTGAACTCAGGAAAATCGTTGGTTTCGTTCAATATCTTGTAGGCTTCCTCCCATTTGCCCTTGTAGAGGGCATCTTGGAATTCGGGCTGCTTGTTGCCCAGCGGACAAGCCCAGTGGCAGAAGGGAACGCCGCAGTCCATGCAGCGTGAGGCTTGAAGTTTCCGGTCACGGCTGTTCAGAGTCTGTTCTACCTCGCTATAATCTGATATCCGGTCGTGGATGGGACGGTAGCCTGCTTCCTGACGCGGAATAGTTAAAAATGCTTTTGGATTTCCCATATCTTTGTTGTATTTCTTTTGTCGTTAATAATCTCTTTGTACATCAGCTATTTTTTGCTGTAGCTTGCGCATTTGTTCTTCTTGCAATACTCGTTTATATTCGATAGGTACTACTTGGATAAATTCATCCACATAGTGATTCCAGTTATCTAATATTGTTCGTGCCAGTTTGGAACCGGTATAGAGGTAATGCTGACGGATCAGTTCATGCAGCTCCTTCCGGTAAGATGCCTCCTCGATAAGTGAGAGCTCCACCATCTCCATGTTGCAGAAATAATCGAAGTTGTGGTTCTTGTTCCACACGTAAGCCACGCCGCCACTCATTCCGGCAGCGAAATTCCGTCCGGTTTCCCCCAGTACCACGACCCGTCCTCCGGTCATGTATTCGCAACAGTGGTCGCCTACACCCTCTACCACGGCCGTCACACCGGAATTGCGGACGGCGAAGCGTTCGCCCACCCGTCCGTTGATATACACCTCGCCGTCAGTAGCGCCATACAGCAGGGTGTTTCCGGCGATGGTATTCTTTTCCGCATCGAAATTGCTGCGCACGGGGGGCAGTACCGCAATGCGTCCGCCGCTCAGTCCTTTTCCCAGATAGTCATTCGCTTCGCCTTCCAGCTTGAAACTGATGCCGTGGGTCAGGAACGCACCGAAACTTTGGCCTGCCGAACCTTTGAATTTGATGTGGATGGTCTGTTCCGGAAGTCCTGCCTGCCCGTATTTCTTGGCAACCGCTCCTGCCAGCATGGCGCCTACCGAACGGTCCGTATTGGCGATGGTGTATTCCAGGGAAATTTCTTTTCCGTTTTCTATGGCATCCCTGGCGGCGGCCAGTATGGTCACATCCTTCACATGGGCAATGTCGTGCTTCTGTTCCATGACATGGTGTATGGCAGCTCCGTTGTCCACCCGGTGTAGCAGTCTGCTGAAATCCAATAGTGAGGATTTCTTCTCACTTGGCGCTTGTTGTATTTCAATCAGGTCTGTCCGTCCAATGATATCCTCCAACCGGGTGAATCCCATTTCGGCCAAATATTCGCGTACTTCCTGTGCTAGGAAAGTGAAATAATTCACTACATATTCATAGTGTCCGCGGAAATGTTTGCGGAGTTCGGGGTCTTGGGTGGCCACGCCTACGGGACAGGTGTTGGTGTGGCACTTGCGCATCATGACGCATCCCAGTACAATCAATGCGGTGGTACCGAAACCGAATTCTTCCGCACCCAGCAAGGCCATGTTGATAATATCCCGTCCGGTTTTCAACTGTCCGTCCACTTGCAGTTTCACTTGTCCGCGGAGTCCGTTCAACACCAAGGTCTGTTGCGTCTCGCTCAGTCCTATTTCGGGCGAGATACCTGCATACCGCATACTCGATGCAGGCGACGCGCCGGTTCCTCCTTCCGCTCCCGAGATGACAATCAGGTCGGCTTTCGCTTTGGCCACTCCGGCGGCAATGGTTCCCACGCCGCTTTCGGCTACCAGTTTCACGCTGATTCGTGCCTGTGGGTTTACGTTTTTCAGGTCGAAAATCAACTGGGCCAAATCTTCGATGGAATAAATGTCATGGTGGGGTGGAGGGGAAATGAGCGAGATGCCCGGAATGGAGTGGCGGGTTTTGGCAATCACCTCATCTACCTTGAATCCCGGCAGTTGTCCTCCTTCTCCCGGCTTGGCGCCTTGGGCTACCTTTATCTGAATCTCTTCGGCATGGACCAGGTATTCGGCGGTGACTCCGAAGCGTCCCGATGCTATCTGCTTGGTCTTGCTGCAAAGTGAGATACCCTGGTAAGTGCCGGTAATGCGGTCGCTGTCCTCACCTCCTTCACCCGTATTGCTGCGTGCGCCCAGTTTGTTCATGGCCAGTGCCAGCGCCTCATGTGCCTCCTTGCTGATAGCACCGAAGGACATGGCTCCTGTCACGAAATGTTTCACGATGTTTTCTACCGGCTCCACCTTTTCCAAATCAATGGGGTTTCGCTTGTGCCCGAAGAAGTCGCGCAGGAAGAGGGGTGACTCTTTTCCATCTACCATGGAGGTGAATTCCTTGAACTTCTTGTAGCTGCCCAGCCGGGTGGCCAGTTGCAGGGTGGAGATGGTTTCCGGATTCCAGGCGTGCCGTTCTCCGTCTTTGCGGAAAGAGAAAAGTCCGTTGTGCGGTAAAATGTCGCTCACTTCTTTTGCAGCGAATCCGGCATCGTGCAGGGCGATGGCGTCTCTGGCGACTTCTTCCAGACGGATGCCTCCGATGCTGGATGTCTGTGTGCCGAAATAGCTTCTCAGCAATTCCTCGCTGACCCCTACGGCTTCAAAAATCTTTGCGCCCCGATAGGAACGGATGGTAGAAATGCCCATCTTGCTCATGATCTTGAACAAGCCCTTGCGGATGGCCTTGATATAGTTCTTTTCGGCCGTTTCGTAATTCATCTGCACATCGCCTTTCCTCACCAGTTCATCCAGTACGGCGAAGGCCATGTAGGGATTGATGGCACTGGCGCCATATCCCAGCAACAGGGCGGCGTGCATCACCTCGCGAATCTCGCCGCTTTCTACAATCAATGCGGTTTGCACGCGTTTCTGAACGGAGATGAGGTGATGATGGACAGCGCTAACCGCCAGCAGCGACGGGATGGCGGCATGGGTGTCGTCCACAAAACGGTCGCTCAGAATGATATAGTTCACTCCGTCGGTAACGGATTGCTCGGCTTGTTTGCACAGGTCGTTCAGGGCCTCTTGCAATCCGGTTTTTCCCTTGCTCACCTCGAATACGATAGGGAGTTTCACGGTATTGAATCCTTTATACCGGATGTTGCAGAGGATGTCCAGTTGGGTGTTGTTCAGCACGGGATGAGGCAGGCGTACCATTTTGCAATGGCTTTCGCTGGGCACCAGGATATTCATTCCCACGGCGCCGATGTACTCGGTGAGCGACATGACTAACTCTTCACGGATAGGGTCGATGGCGGGATTGGTCACTTGGGCAAACTGTTGGCGGAAATAGTTGAACAGTAACTGCGGCCTGTCCGAAAGGACGGCCAGCGGCGTGTCATTCCCCATAGAGGCGATGGGTTCGGCCCCTGTGTTGCACATCGGCATGAGGGTGCGTTCTATATCCTCGCGCGAGAATCCGAAGGTACGCAGCATACGGTCATAGCCGTCTATCCGGTTGTCTATCTTGCGTCCGCTTTTCAAGGTATCGAGCTCGATGCGGTTGGCAGACAGCCAGGCGCGATAGGGGCGTGCCGATGCCAGTTGTTCTTTTAGTTCACCGTCATAATATATTTTACCCTGTTCGGTATCAATCATCAGTATTTTTCCCGGTTGCAGACGCCCTTTCTCTTTAATCTCTCCCGGTTCGAAATCCATCACGCCTACTTCACTGGCCACTACCATCATGTCATTATTGGTAATGAGGTAACGGGCAGGGCGCAGACCGTTGCGGTCCAACATTCCTCCGGCAAACCGTCCGTCACTGAACAGCAGTGCGGCAGGCCCGTCCCAAGGTTCCATCAGGATGGAGTGATATTCGTAAAACGCTTTCAAATCTTCACTGATGGGGTTTTTGTCGTTGAACGATTCGGGTACCAGCATCGCCATGGCATGGGGCAGGCTCAGTCCCGACATCACAAAAAATTCCAGCACATTGTCCAGTGAGGCACTGTCGCTCATGCCCGGCTGGATAATGGGACGGATGTCTTTGACATCCCCCAATGCCGGAGAGGAAAGGACACTTTCGCGCGCCTCCATCCAACCCCGGTTACCGCGGATGGTATTGATTTCGCCGTTGTGCGCTAACAAACGGAACGGTTGGGCGAGGCTCCATGTAGGAAATGTGTTGGTGCTGAAACGGGAGTGTACCAATGCCAATCCACTGGTAAAATAGGGTTGCGTCAGGTCCGGGAAGTACTCGCGCACTTGCATGGACGAGAGCATACCTTTATATATAATGTTTTTTGCCGATAGCGAAACGATGTAGAAGTCCGTGTGCCGCACGCGCTTTTCTATCTTCTTGCGGATGATGTAGAGGGTGCGTTCCAGGCTGTCCGCATCTGTCACTCCGGTGATGAATACCTGTTTGATGTCCGGTTCGGTGGCCCGTGCGTCCTTTCCCAGGCAGGCGGGGTTGGTGGGCACATTGCGCAGGTGCATCAAGGTAAGTCCTTCGCGTTCTATTTCTTCAATCATAATGCTTAGGATGCCGGCCTGCTCTTTTTCGTCTTTGGGCAGAAATACGAGTCCGGTTCCGTATTTTCCTTTTCGGGTACGGGGATGCCTTGCAGGAGGATGAATTCGTGGGGAATCTGTAGCATGATTCCGGCTCCGTCGCCGGTTTTGTTATCGGCTCCTTCTGCGCCTCGGTGGCGCATGTTTTCCAATACCTTTAATGCGGAGTCTACCAGTTCATGCGACTTGTTGCCATGAATGTTGACTACCATGCCTACGCCGCAAGCGTCATGTTCGTTGGTTGCGTCATAAAGACCTGTTTGCTCTGTTTTTACCATTATTGCTATCTTTAGTTTATAATAATGTTGGTTTGTATTTCATATTGTTCTGCAAAAGTAGGTAATTTATTTCTTTTTGATGAAGAGTTGATGCTTTCTTTTGATACAAAGATGCAGTCTTGCGTCTTTGTATTACAGTTTGTTGTATATATGACGTGTCTATTTAATATTTGAAAGCTAGATTATGAAAAATACTTTTAAATTGTAAGTTTGGGCATTTCTTTTATTCATATAGATTGTATTTATGACGGCATATCCCCTTATAGTCAATCGATCGGATATAATAATGGGAATATTACATTCCCCAATCATATAACGACCTATTGACTTACAATTCAAAACTATCTACCCTTGTTTTGATGCAATTTGAAAGAAAAAATAAATGCTTCTGTTTCTATTTGTTATTAGAATGAAAATAAATAAGAAAATAGAAACAATTATATCTTATAAAATATCAAAAAGATATATATTTGCACAGAATTAAAAGCAAAAGGAAACTACAATAAATAAGTATTAATCAAAATGGCAACAACTATCAAGTTTACCAAGATGCAAGGAACCGGTAATGATTATATCTATGTAAATACCTTGTCTTCTCCGCTGCAAGATCCGATAAAAGCCGCCAGAAAATGGAGCGCTTATCATACCGGTATCGGTGCAGACGGTCTGGTACTGATTGGAGCATCCGAAAAAGCGGATTTCAGTATGCGTATATTCAATGCAGACGGCTCCGAAGCATGATGTGTGGAAATGCCTCGCGCTGCATAGGCAAATATGTATACGAGAAAGGACTGACGGATAAGGAGGTGATCACGCTGGAAACCCTTTCGGGAATCAAAATCCTGAAACTTCATACAGGCAACGGGGTGGTGAAGGATGTAACCGTAGATATGGGTACGCCCCTGCTATCAAACCCCGGACAGATAGCTATGAAAACCGGTGGAATGCTGGCAGAAACTATCCTGGCCGATGGAAAAGAATACAAAGGAACATTCGTCTGCATGGGAAATCCGCATGTTGTCATTTTCGTAGATGATATAAAAGAGGTGGATTTGCCCGCGGTTGGCCCGAAACTGGAAAATCATCCGCTTTTTCCTGAGCGGACCAATGTGGAATTTGTAGAAATATTGCCGGACCAATCCCTACGGATGAGAGTGTGGGAAAGAGGTTCGGGCATCACAATGGCTTGCGGAACAGGGGCCTGCGCCACCGCCGTGGCGGCCGTACTGAACCATAAAGCCGGACGAAAATCGTGGGTAAGGATGGACGGAGGCGATCTCCACATCCACTGGGACGAGAAAGACGGACATGTATACATGACCGGTCGGCCGGAAAGGTTTCGAAGGCGAAATAGAGATGTGATACTGATTTTGAAAAACTAAAACAACGATAAAAACAATAACAGCGATGGCACTAGTAAACGAACATTTTTTAAAACTACCAAACAATTACTTGTTTTCGGACATTGCCAAAAAGGTAAATGCATTCAAAGTCTCTCATCCCAAAACGGACCTCATCCGCCTGGGCATCGGAGATGTAACCCGCCCGCTGCCTCAAACTTCCATCGAAGCCATGCATAAGGCAGTAGACGAGCTGGCAAACAAAGAGACATTCCACGGTTACGGTCCCGAACAAGGCTATGATTTCCTGATAGATGCCGTCATCAGGAACGATTACGCTCCGCGCGGCGTCTATCTGGAACCCGGCGAAGTCTTTATCAGTGACGGCGCCAAGAGCGATACGGGAAATATCGGAGACATCCTTCGCCACGACAACAGCATCGGCGTGACAGACCCCATCTACCCCGTATACATCGACTCGAACGTAATGTGCGGCCGTGCCGGGATACTGGAAGACGGGCGATGGAGCAACGTGGTATACTTGCCTTGCCTGAGCGAGAATAATTTCGTGCCCGAAATTCCCGACCGCAGGATAGATATCCTATACCTCTGCTATCCCAATAACCCTACGGGGACGGTCATTAGCAAGGCCGAACTGAAAAAATGGGTGAACTATGCATTGGAAAATGATACCCTCATCCTTTACGATGCTGCCTACGAGGCCTACATACAAGACCCGGACATTCCTCACTCCATTTATGAGATAAAAGGAGCGAAGAAAGTAGCGATAGAATTTCGCAGTTTCTCGAAGACGGCCGGATTCACCGGGGTGCGTTGCGGATACACCGTCGTACCGAAAGAACTCACAGCCGCCACGCTGGAAGGAGAGCGCATTCCGCTGAACCGGATGTGGAACCGCCGCCAGTGCACCAAGTTCAACGGGACATCCTATATCACCCAGCGTGGTGCCGAAGCGATCTATACCCCCGAGGGCAAAAAGCAAGTGAAAGCCATCATACAGTATTATATGGCTAACGCCCGCATCATGAAAGAAGCGTTGGAAAGTACAGGACTCAAAGTTTTCGGCGGAGAGAACGCCCCCTACCTGTGGGTGAAGGCGCCGGGCGAGGTAAGCTCGTGGAAATTCTTTGAACAGATGCTGTATGAAGCCAATGTAGTGGGCACGCCGGGAGTAGGCTTCGGCCCCAGTGGTGAAGGATATATCCGCTTGACCGCTTTCGGAGAGCGGGCGGATTGCGAAGAAGCCATGAAACGGATCAGGAAATGGTTGCTCTGAGCTGTACACGGCAACACCTTGAAGCACTGTGTGCTTGCACCGGACTTACATCAATCAAGCCAATAGGTATATAAAATATGACATACTCACTATTATTAATTAAAAGGTAAAAAGCTATGAAGATGAATTTTAAGGAAACGGCATTGCTATTAGGCATGTCCATGGCAGTGCCGGCAACGAGCATCGCTCAAGACAAGGTGGAAGCCAGCGTAGGAGCTGACTTGGTAAGCGGCTATATTTGGCGCGGACAGGATTTGGGAGGCGTAAGCATACAGCCGTCATTGTCCGTTGCCTACAAAGGGTTTTCGCTCGGTGCATGGGGATCCGCAGGCATTGAGTCCGCTGATACGAAAGAACTGGACCTGACGCTGGGCTACTGTACCGGCGGTTTCAGCATTTCGGTGACAGACTACTGGTTCAATGGCGGTCCCGGCTATTTCCACTATGGCACGCACCATACCAGCCATGTATTCGAAGCGCAGATAGGCTACGATTTCGGTCCGTTGGCAGTGAACTGGTACACCAACTTTGCAGGCGACGATGGGGTGAACAAGGACGGCGACCGGGCTTACTCCTCTTACATATCACTCGCCGCCCCCTTCAAATTGGCAGGTCTGGACTGGACGGCAGAAATAGGAGCCACGCCATGGGCCAATGACTTCTATAACGTGTCCGCAGATCCGGAATGCAGTGGTTCGGACGGGTTCGCCGTATGCGACATCAGCCTTGGGGCATCCAAGGAAATCAAGATTACAGACTCATTCTCAGTCCCCGCCTTCGCCAAGGTGACGGTGAATCCGCGCACCGAAGGGGCCTATTTCGTATTCGGACTGGGTTTCTGACAGGAAGTGCTGAAAATGCAGGTACGACAACAAATTCAGACATAACGACAAAATAGAGAGGTATCAGTTTTTAAAAAGGTAAAAAGATTGGAACATATAAATTACAAGTACAACAATGAAGAAAATTGAGGCTATTATCCGTAAGACCAAGTTCGAGGACGTAAAGGACGCGTTGCTCGAAGCCGACATCGAATGGTTTTCCTACTACGATGTAAGAGGCATTGGCAAAGCACGCCAGGGACGTATCTACCGTGGCGTGGTGTATGATACCAGTTCGATTGAAAGAATCCTGGTTTCCATCGTGGTGCGCGAAAAGAATGTGGAGAAAACAGTGCAAGCCATCATCAAGGCGGCGCACACCGGCGAGATAGGCGACGGACGTATTTTCGTCATCCCCATTGAAGACGCCGTCCGCATACGCACGGGCGAGCGGGGTGACATAGCCCTGTATAATGCAGAACAGGAAAAATAAGCGCAAGCTACTTCCCTTTACCGGCAAAAGTAAAGTCGGGAATAAAACAATACTACAACGTAAACGAGAAAAATTATGGATACTATACTCTTATTTATGCTCCCCGCCGGCCTTTGGGCGCAAGATGCAGGCGTGGCAGCCACCACCGCGGCGCCCGATGCAACCGCCGGGGCCCTGGGCGAACTTGCTACCGGACTCAACACTGTATGGATGCTACTTGCTGCCATGCTGGTATTCTTCATGCAACCGGGATTCGCCTTGGTAGAAGCCGGGTTCATCCGTACCAAGAACACGGCCAACGTGCTGATGAAAAATCTGGTAGACTTCATGTTCGGCTCCATCCTGTTCTGGTTCATCGGCTTCGGGCTGATGTTCGGCATAGGCGGTTTTGTGGGCGCCCCCCATTTTTTCAACTTGGAGGCGATGGACAAAATCATCGACAACGGATTGCCCATCGAAGGCTTCCTGATTTTCCAGACTGTATTCTGCGCCACGGCGGCCACCATCGTGTCCGGAGCCATGGCGGAACGTACTAAGTTCTCCATGTATCTGGTCTATACTGTCTTTATCAGCGTACTCATTTATCCGGTTTCCGGCCACTGGACCTGGGGCGGAGGATGGCTGATGAACGGAGACGAAGGCTCCTTTATGATGAGGACGTTCGGCGCTACTTTCCATGACTTTGCCGGCTCTACGGTGGTTCACTCCGTAGGCGGATGGATTGCCCTGGTGGGCGCCGCCATTCTGGGACCGCGTATTGGCAAATACGGGAAAGACGGCAAATCAAGGGCCATCCCCGGTCATAGTTTGACGCTTGCCTGCCTGGGCGTGTTTATCCTTTGGTTCGGCTGGTTCGGGTTCAACCCCGGTTCGCAGTTGGCAGCGGCAACAAGTGGAGACCAGACAGCCATTTCGCATGTGTTCCTCACCACCAACCTGGCAGCTTGTGCAGGAGGTTTCTTCGCACTGGTGGCGAGTTGGATGAAGTATGGCAAACCTTCCTTGTCCCTCACACTGAACGGTGTGCTGGCAGGACTGGTGGGCATCACGGCGGGATGTGACCTGGTATCGCCTTTCGGGTCTGTACTTATCGGTGCCATTTGCGGCGTGGTAATGATATTTGCAGTCGACTTTATCGACCATGTGCTAAAGATTGACGACCCCGTAGGCGCATCGTCCGTACACGGCGTTTGCGGTTGCCTGGGAACGATTCTTACAGGACTCTTCGCTACAGAAAAGGGACTGTTCTATGGCGGCGGCAGCAGCTTCCTGCTGGCACAGCTCTTCGGCGCGGCCGTGGTAGGAGCGTGGGCGGCAGGCATGGGCTTCATTGTCTTTAAAGTGCTGGACAAGATACATGGCTTGCGTGTTCCGAAACGCATTGAAGAGGAAGGACTCGATATCTACGAGCATGGCGAGTCAGCATACAATTAATCACAAAAGTTTTTTCCATTCACTCTACTAATCAACAACTAAACAAATTTAGGTATTATGTCAAAATTAAGATTCAGAGTAGTCGAAACGGCTTTCAAGAAGAAAGCAGCAACGGTGGAGACACCAGCCGAAAGGCCCAGTGAATATTTCGCCAAATACGTTTTCAACCGCGAGAAAATGTTCAAGTATCTGCCCGGCGCCGTTTATGCCAAACTGACGGACGCCATGGACAACGGTGCCCCCCTGGAGCGTGCCATAGCCGACGAAGTGGCGGCAGGCATGAAACGCTGGGCAACTGAGCTAGGGGTAACCCACTACACCCACTGGTTCCAACCCCTGACTGAAGGCACAGCCGAAAAGCACGACGCCTTTGTGGAACACGACGGCAAGGGTGGAATGATGGAGGAATTTTCGGGCAAACTCCTCGTACAGCAGGAGCCCGATGCTTCCAGCTTCCCCAACGGCGGCATCCGAAACACTTTCGAGGCACGCGGCTACAGCGCATGGGATCCCTCATCGCCTGTCTTCGTGGTGGACGACACCCTGTGCATCCCTACCGTCTTCATTGCTTACACCGGCGAGTCGCTGGACTATAAAACGCCACTGCTGAAAGCCTTGAGTGCTGTGGGCAAAGCCGCCGTGGACGTGTGCCGTTACTTCAACCCGGAAGTGAAGAAAGTGGTGGCCTACTTGGGCTGGGAACAGGAATACTTCTTGGTAGACGAAGGACTGTATGCCGCCCGTCCCGACCTGCTGCTGACCGGGCGCACCCTGATGGGACACGAAGCCAGCAAGAACCAGCAATTGGAAGACCATTACTTCGGAGCCATCCCCACCCGTGTGGCTGCCTTTATGAAAGACCTTGAAATACAGGCGCTGGAACTGGGCATACCCGTCAAGACCCGCCATACGAAGTGGCTCCCAACCAATTTGAGCTGGCTCCCATTTTCGAAGAATGCACCTGGCGGTAGATCATAACATGCTTCTCATGTCGCTCATGCGCAAGGTGGCGCGGAGCCACGGCTTCCGCCTGTTGCTGCACGAAAAACCCTTCAAAGGCGTCAACGGCTCGGGGAAGCATAACAACTGGTCACTGGGTACAGACACCGGCGTTCTGCTGATGGCTCCGGGCAAGACCGCCGAAGACAATCTGCGCTTCATCACCTTCATTGTCAACACCCTGATGGCGGTATACCACCACAACGGTTTGCTGAAAGCCTCTATCATGAGTGCCACCAACGCCCATCGCCTGGGAGCCAACGAAGCGCCGCCCGCCATCATTTCTTCTTTCCTGGGCAAACAGCTCACGCAAGTGCTGGACCATATAGAAGAAAGCGGCAACGATGACCTTGTCTCACTGGCAGGCAAACAGGGAATGAAGCTGGACATCCCGCAAATTCCCGAACTGCTGATTGACAATACCGACCGCAACCGCACCTCGCCGTTCGCCTTCACCGGCAATCGCTTCGAATTCCGCGCCGTAGGCTCGGAGGCAAACTGTGCCAGTGCCATGATTGCGCTCAACGCGGCCGTTGCCGAACAACTTGCCCGGTTCAAGCAGGACGTGGACGCGCTCATCGAAAAGGGTGAACCGAAAATCTCCGCCATCATCGAAATTATCCGCCGCTACATCAAGGAGTGCAAGCCTGTCCGTTTTGACGGCAACGGCTACTCGGACGAATGGAAGGCGGAGGCCGCCCACCGGGGTCTGGACTGCGAAACGAGCTGCCCGCTCATTTTCGACAACTACTTGAAGCCCGCGAGCATCGCCATGTTCGAATCCACCGGCGTGATGACCCGCAAGGAGCTGGAGGCGCGCAATGAAGTGAAATGGGAAACTTACACAAAGAAAATCCAGATCGAGGCGCGCGTGCTGGGCGACCTGGCGATGAACCACATCATCCCCGTAGCCACCGAATACCAAAGCAAGCTGATAGACAATGTGTATAAAATGAAAGAGCTCTTCCCGGCGGAAAAAGCATCCCAACTGTCGGCCGAGAACATGAAACTCATCGAAGAGATTGCCCGGCGAACCATTTTCATCACCGAGCATGTAAATGCCATGGTGGAGGCGCGAAAAGTGGCGAACAAAATAGAGAGCGAGCGCGAAAAGGCCATTGCCTATCACGATACCATCGCCCCGATGCTGGAAGAGATACGTTATCATATTGACAAGCTGGAGCTGATCGTAGACAACCAGATGTGGACATTACCTAAATATCGTGAATTGCTTTTTATTAGATAATCACTGCATAAAGGTTATCTATTTCTTTTGTTGGTTGTTTTAAGTTTGCGGAGAGGGGCGTCGGGATGACGGTCCTCTTTACACATTACTCTTCTTGCTTGCTTACTGTCTTTCAAATCGTAACTAAAACCACAACAGACAATATCATACTGTAAGTTTTCATATTTATAAAAAAACGAATAAAATATTTCTTTTCGATTTTTATTCTTACTTTTTTATCGCTTTCGTCAATTATTTATGGTTTTTTATTGCATTTATGTTAATTGATATTTGTATCTTTGCAGTCGAATCAGAACATATACTTAGTAGATTATGTGTGGAATAGTAGGCTATATTGGAAAACGAGATGCTTACCCTGTTCTCATAAAAGGCCTGAAGCGGTTGGAATACCGGGGCTATGATAGCGCAGGAGTCGCATTGATAGACAAAAAAAGGAGGTTGAACGTTTATAAAACGAAAGGAAAGGTTTCAGACCTAGAGGCTTTTGTTTCCCAAAAAGACGTTTCCGGTACAATTGGTATTGCCCACACCCGATGGGCCACCCACGGAGAGCCTTGTCAGGCTAACGCTCATCCTCATTTTTCTTCTTCAAAGAATCTAGCTCTTATCCACAATGGTATTATTGAAAACTACGCTACCCTGAAAGAAAAGCTACAAAAAAAAGGGTTCATCTTTAAAAGTAGTACAGATACCGAAGTTCTCGTACAGTTAATTGAATTTTTCCAACTTTCCAACCATTTAGATTTACTTACTGCCGTTCAGTTGGCTCTGCATGAGGTGATTGGCGCATACGCTATAGCGGTGCTCGACAAGAATAATCCCGATGAGATTATTGCAGCACGCAAAAGCAGTCCGCTGGTGGTAGGGATAGGGAAGGATGAATTCTTTCTGGCTTCGGATGCTACTCCGATTGTAGAGTATACGGATAAAGTGGTGTATCTGCAAGATGGGGAGATAGCGGTGATTCGCAGAGACAAGACATTGGAAGTCGTCAATCTGGACAACGTGCTTCAAAATCCCGAAGTACGTACGGTGGAAATGAATCTGGGACAACTGGAGAAAGGGGGATACCCGCATTTCATGTTGAAGGAGATATTCGAACAACCCGATTGTATTAACGACTGTATGCGTGGACGCATCAATGCGGACGGTGATAAAGTAGTACTGTCGGCGGTTATTGATCATAAGGAACGTTTGCTCAAGGCTCGTCGCTTTGTAATTGTGGCTTGCGGAACTTCGTGGCATGCCGGATTGATAGGGAAACAACTGATAGAAAGTTTCTGCCGTATTCCGGTAGAAGTGGAATATGCCTCCGAGTTCCGCTATCGTGATCCGGTGATTCATGAAGACGATGTGGTAATAGCTATCTCGCAATCGGGTGAAACGGCCGATACATTGGCTGCCATAGAACTGGCGAAAGAGAAAGGAGCTTTTATCTATGGTATATGCAATGCGGTAGGTTCATCCATTCCGCGCATTACAGATACCGGTTCTTATATTCATGTAGGACCGGAGATAGGAGTGGCGTCCACCAAGGCATTTACCGGACAGGTAACCGTGCTTACCATGCTGGCGCTGACACTGGCAAAAGAGAAAGGGAGTATGGCAGATGAGAAATACCTGGAAGTGATCCGGGAATTGACTGTGATTCCGGCTAAAATAAAAAAGATATTGATCAGTAATCCTAAAATAGCGGAACTGTCGCGTATTTTCACCTATGCACATAATTTCCTCTATTTGGGGCGGGGGTACAGTTTCCCGGTAGCTTTGGAAGGCGCGTTAAAGTTGAAGGAGATATCTTATATTCACGCTGAAGGCTATCCCGCCGCTGAGATGAAACATGGACCTATCGCATTGATTGATGCCGAAATGCCTGTTGTGGTGGTAGCTACGCATAATGCGATGTATGAAAAGATAATGAGTAACATACAGGAAATCAAGGCGCGGAAGGGAAAAGTAATCGCTTTGGTCACAGAAGGAGATACGGTAATCAGTAAGTTGGCCGATGATTGCATTGAGTTGCCCGAAACATTAGAGTGCCTCGAACCGTTGATAGCTACGGTCCCCTTACAGTTATTGGCCTACCATGTAGCCATTTGCAAAGGGAAGAATGTGGATCAGCCACGAAATCTGGCGAAGTCGGTAACAGTAGAATAGAAGGCAATGCTGCCGGAGATTATGCAGGAAGTTTCCGGCATAATTCTTGAAAGATGTACCGTAAGTTTGGAAAAATGACAGAAGGTCTTGTTATACCTTTGGGATGTTTTTATAAGAATCTGAAAATGAACTATTAATTTAAGTAGTAAAGAGAGAGCATGGAACCGTTAAAGCATGAATGTGGAGTCGCTATGATACGACTGCTGAAACCGCTGGAATATTATCAGGAAAAGTATGGAACCTGGATGTATGGCTTGAACAAGCTGTATCTGCTGATGGAAAAACAACATAACCGCGGACAGGAAGGCGCCGGGCTGGCCTGTGTCAAACTGGAGGCCAATCCCGGTGAAGAATATATGTTCCGTGAAAGAGCTTTAGGTTCAGGGGCGATAACAGAGATATTCGGTACGGTGCAAAATCATTTCAAGGATTTGGCGCCTGAACAATTGCATGATGCCGGATACGCCAAGAAATGCCTTCCCTTTGCCGGAGAGGTATATATGGGGCATTTGCGTTATTCCACTACCGGAAAAAGCGGTATCTCCTACGTGCATCCGTTCTTGCGCCGTAACAACTGGCGTGCCAAGAATTTGGCGTTGTGCGGCAATTTCAACATGACCAATGTGGATGAGATTTTCGCACGTATCACTGCCGACGGCCAGCATCCGCGTAAATATGCCGACACATATATTATGCTGGAACAAGTGGGGCACCGTTTGGATCGCGAGGTGGAGCGCCTCTATGTGGAATGTGAGAAGGAAGGTCTGAAAGGCATGGATATCACTCACGCTATAGAAGACCGCATTGACTTGGGTAATGTCCTCAAGACTTCGAGCAAGGAGTGGGATGGAGGCTATGTGATCTGCGGTATGACCGGTAGCGGTGAATCTTTTGCGGTACGCGATCCGTGGGGCATCCGTCCGGCTTTCTGGTACATGGACGATGAAATCATGGTATTGGCATCCGAGCGCCCTGTCATTCAGACTGCCTTGAATGTATCTGCCGGAAGCATCAATGAATTGCAACCGGGACAGGCTATCCTTATAAGCAAGACTGGAAAGATGCGTTTGGCACAGATCAACCGGGCGAAAGAGAAGAAAGCCTGTTCCTTCGAACGTATCTATTTCAGCCGGGGAAGTGACATGGATATTTATAAAGAAAGAAAACAGCTGGGCGAAAAACTGGTGAATCCTATTTTGAAAGCGGTAGACTATGATGTGGAGCATACCGTATTCTCTTTTATACCCAATACGGCGGAAGTGGCTTTCTATGGACTGCTGGAAGGATTCGACAATTATCTGAATGAACTGAAAGTAAAGAAGATAGAGGCTTTGGGGCATCATCCCAATCACGAGGAACTGGAAAAAATCCTGTCCTGGCGTATCCGTAGCGAGAAAGTAGCCATCAAGGATATCAAGCTGCGTACTTTTATCGCCGAAGGCAACAGCCGGAATGATTTGGCTGCCCATGTGTATGATATCACTTATGGAAGCCTTGTGCCTCATGTGGATAATTTGGTGATTATTGACGACAGCATCGTCCGGGGAACTACGTTAAGACAGAGCATTATCGGCATCCTCGACCGCCTGCATCCGAAGAAAATCGTCATTGTTTCTTCTTCGCCACAGGTGCGTTATCCTGATTATTATGGTATTGATATGGCCAGTATGGATCAGTTTATCGCTTTCAAGGCTGCTATCGATTTATTGAAAGAACGGGATATGAAAGATGTGATAGCCCGTGCTTACAACAAATCGAAAGACCAGGTGGGGTTACCCAAAGAGCAGATGGTGAATTATGTGAAAGAAATTTATGCCCCTTTCACTAATGAGGAGATTGCGGCAAAAATGGTGGAACTTCTCACTCCGAAGGGTACGCAGGCGAAAGTGGAAATCGTTTATCAGACACTGGAAGGATTGCATGAAGCGTGTCCCAACCATACGGGCGACTGGTATTTCAGTGGGGATTATCCTACTCCGGGTGGAGTGAAGCTGGTGAACCAGGCGTTTATAGACTATATAGAAAAAGTTTATCAATTCTAAAGAACAACCATTCAAGATAGATTAGATGAGAAATGTAACATTGATCCTCGACGACGGGAGCCGTTTCCCGGGCAAGTCGTTCGGTTATGAGAAACCGGTAGCCGGCGAAGTGGTGTTTAATACCGCTATGACCGGTTATCCTGAGAGTTTGACAGACCCTTCATATGCGGGGCAGCTGATGACCTTAACTTATCCGTTGGTCGGTAACTACGGGGTACCTCCCTTTACTATCGAACCCAACGGCTTGGCTACTTTTATGGAAAGTGAACGTATCCATGCCGAAGCGATTATTGTAAGTGATTACAGTGAAGAATACAGTCACTGGAATGCGGAAGAAAGTCTGGCCGACTGGCTGAAGCGTGAGCAAGTGCCGGGCATTACAGGCATCGATACCCGTGAACTGACCAAAGTTCTTCGCGAACATGGGGTAATGATGGGGAAAATCGTATTTGATGATGAACCTGGCAATGTGCCCGAAGCAATGTATGCAGGTACCAATTATGTAGATAAAGTATCGTGTAAGGAAGTAATTCGTTACAATGAAGGTGCCGGTAAGAAAAAAGTGGTGTTGGTGGATTGTGGTGTAAAGACAAATATTATCCGTTGCTTACTGAAACGGGATGTGGAAGTGATCCGTGTTCCTTGGAACCATGACTTTACAGGGATGGAGTATGACGGATTGTTTATTTCGAACGGTCCGGGTGATCCGGATACCTGTGATGAGGCGGTACAGCATATCCGCAAGGCGATGAGCCTGAGCGACAAGCCTATCTTCGGCATTTGTATGGGGAATCAGTTGCTTTCCAAAGCAGGAGGCGCCACCATCTATAAATTGAAATACGGTCATCGCAGCCATAACCAACCGGTGCGCATGATAGGAACGGAACGTTGTTTCATTACCAGTCAGAACCACGGTTATGCGGTAGATAATAATACATTGGGAACCGATTGGGAACCGCTGTTCATCAATATGAACGATGGTTCCAACGAGGGTATCAGGCATAAAACCAAACCTTGGTTCTCGGCACAGTTCCATCCGGAAGCTGCATCGGGACCTACGGATACCGAGTTCCTGTTTGATGAGTTTGTGAAGTTGTTATAAACCGTGTATTAAAAAGAACAAGTATGAAAGACGAAATAAAGAAAGTATTGTTATTAGGTTCCGGTGCCTTGAAGATTGGCGAGGCCGGAGAATTTGACTATTCGGGTTCGCAAGCATTGAAAGCCTTGAAGGAGGAAGGGATTGAAACGGTTCTGATCAACCCGAACATCGCTACCGTGCAGACCAGCGAAGGGGTGGCAGACCAAATTTATTTCCTGCCCGTTACTCCTTATTTTGTAGAGAAGGTGATAGAAAAGGAACGTCCGGACGGTGTGCTCCTGTCTTTCGGCGGGCAGACTGCCTTGAACTGTGGGGTGGCACTGTACAAAGCAGGCATCTTCGAAAAATACAATGTCCGTGTGCTGGGTACTCCCGTGCAGGCCATCATGGATACTGAAGACCGTGAATTGTTTGTAGAAAAACTGAATGAAATCAATGTCAAGACCATCAAGAGCGAAGCGGTGGAAAACCTGAAAGATGCCCGTCGCGCCGCTAAAGAATTAGGTTATCCGGTCATTATCCGTGCCGCCTACGCATTGGGTGGTTTGGGCTCAGGTTTCTGTGACAATGAAGAGGAACTGAATGTTCTGGCTGAAAAGGCCTTCTCTTTCTCACCGCAGGTATTGGTGGAAAAGAGTTTGAAAGGCTGGAAGGAGGTGGAGTATGAAGTGGTCCGTGACCGTTATGATAACTGCATCACTGTATGTAACATGGAGAACTTCGACCCGCTGGGTATCCATACCGGCGAGTCTATCGTGATCGCCCCTTCGCAGACACTGACCAATGCCGAGTATCATAAACTTCGTGAACTGGCTATCCGTATCATCCGCCATATCGGCATTGTGGGCGAATGCAATGTACAGTATGCCTTCGATCCCGAATCGGAAGATTACCGTGTCATTGAGGTCAACGCCCGTCTTTCGCGTTCGTCTGCATTGGCTTCCAAGGCTACCGGCTATCCGTTGGCTTTCGTTGCCGCCAAATTAGGCTTGGGATATGGGTTGTTCGACTTGAAAAACTCGGTGACAAAGACCACCAGTGCCTTCTTCGAGCCTGCACTGGACTATGTGGTGTGCAAGATTCCCCGTTGGGACTTGGGCAAGTTCCACGGTGTGGATCGTGAACTGGGCTCGTCCATGAAATCGGTGGGCGAGGTGATGGCTATCGGACGTACTTTCGAAGAAGCCATTCAGAAAGGTTTGCGCATGATTGGTCAGGGAATGCATGGTTTTGTAGAGAATAAGGAATTGGTTATAGAAGACGTGGACAAAGCCCTTCGTGAGCCGACGGACAAACGTATCTTCGTGATCAGCAAAGCCATGCGTGCAGGTTACACGGTAGACCAGATTCATGAGCTGACCAAGATTGACAAATGGTTCTTGCAGAAATTGCAGCACATCATGGACACTTCTAAAGAGATGCACGAATGGGGCAATAACCACAAGCAGATTACCGATATGCCGGACGAATTGCTCCGCAAGGCGAAAGTGCAGGGATTCTCCGATTTCCAGATAGCCCGTGCCATTGGCTACGAAGGAGATATGGAAGACGGTATTCTGTATGTGCGTAATCATCGTAAGCAGGTGGGAATCCTTCCGGTGGTGAAACAAATCGATACTTTGGCGGCCGAGTACCCTGCACAGACCAACTATCTGTACTTGACGTATAGCGGTGTGGCCAATGATGTGAAGTACTTAGGCGACCATAAATCCATCGTGGTACTGGGTTCGGGTGCTTACCGCATCGGTTCGTCGGTGGAATTTGACTGGTGTGGCGTGCAGGCTTTGCAGACTATCCGTAAGGAGGGTTACCGCAGTGTCATGATTAATTATAATCCCGAAACGGTTTCTACCGACTATGATATGTGCGACCGTCTGTACTTTGACGAGCTGACTTTCGAGCGTGTGATGGATATTCTCGAACTGGAGAATCCTCACGGAGTCATTGTATCTACCGGTGGCCAGATTCCCAATAATCTGGCTCTCCGTCTGGATGCGCAAAATGTAAATATCCTCGGTACCAGTGCCAAGAGCATTGACAATGCCGAAGACCGGGATAAATTCTCGGCCATGCTGGACCGCATCGGAGTGGATCAGCCCGAATGGAGCGCATTGACTTCTATGGAAGACATCCATGCCTTTATTGACAAGGTAGGCTTCCCTGTTTTGGTACGTCCCTCGTATGTGCTGAGTGGTGCGGCCATGAATGTCTGCTCCAATCAAGAAGAGTTGGAACGCTTCCTGAAACTGGCTGCCAATGTATCGAAAAAGCATCCGGTAGTGGTGAGCCAGTTCATCGAGCACGCCAAGGAAGTGGAAATGGACGCTGTGGCTCAGAATGGTGAGATTGTGGCATATGCTATCAGTGAGCACATTGAGTATGCCGGAGTGCATTCGGGCGATGCCACTATCCAGTTCCCACCGCAAAAGCTGTATGTGGAAACGGTGCGCCGCATCAAGCGCATCTCCCGTCAGATAGCCAAGGAATTGAATATCTCCGGTCCGTTCAATATCCAATATCTGGCAAAGGACAATGATATCAAGGTAATTGAATGTAACCTTCGTGCTTCACGCAGCTTCCCCTTTGTCAGCAAGGTGCTGAAAATTAATTTTATTGAACTGGCTACCAAAGTGATGCTCGGACTGCCGGTTGAGAAACCGAACAAGAATCTTTTCGAGTTGGATTATGTGGGTATTAAGGCCAGCCAGTTCTCTTTCAACCGTTTGCAGAAAGCCGATCCGGTATTGGGGGTAGACATGGCCTCTACCGGTGAAGTAGGCTGCATCGGTACGGATACTTCGTGTGCCGTATTGAAGGCGATGCTGTCTGTGGGGTATCGTATTCCGGAAAAGAGCGTGTTGCTTTCTACAGGTAATGCCAAGCAGAAAGCGGATACCTTGGAAGCGGCCCGTATGTTGCAGAAGAAAGGTTATAAACTTTATGCCACCGGAGGCTCATCCCACTTCCTGACCGAGAACGGGGTGGAAAATACCCGCGTGTATTGGCCCAGTGAGGAAGGGAAACCTCAGGCACTGGATATGTTGCATCGGAAAGAGATAGACATGGTAGTCAATATCCCGAAGAATCTGACAGCCGGGGAGTTGGACAATGGATATAAGATACGTCGTGCCGCTATCGACCTGAATGTGCCCTTGATAACCAATGCTCGTCTGGCAAGTGCGTTTATCAATGCTTTCTGTACCATGACGATAAACGATATCGCTATCAAGAGCTGGGCGGAATATAAATGATTTTAATGGCTGATGATATGTGGTTAATGGGGTGTGGCAACAGTGCACTCCATTAACTATTAATCAGTGACTTCTCTTTTATCGGAAAATAAATCACTATTCTTTCTGTGTTTACAAAAAGTTTTCTACTTTTGTCCAATTAGGAATCCTAAAGATATTCAAAACAAATGGATTGTGAACACAAGCTTAAAGTATTAGAGCAGGAAATTGAATCGTTGAAAGAGGAGAACAGGCTGCTGAAAGAAAAATTATCTTCTTCTGAAAAAAACTTTGATGGCGTTAGTTTCAAGGAGAAATATGCGGTAAGAATATTAGATTCCTTGCCGGATATGTTGACCGTTTTCAATCATGAGGAAATGGGGATAGAGGTGGTGTCTAATGAGGAAACAAATCATGTGGGTGTATCCAACAACGATTTTAAGGGGATGCGTATGCAGGATATGGTTCCTAAAGAGGCTTATCACAATATACATAATAATCTTCAGAAGGTTATTTCGACAGGTAGGGGTTCTACAGCCCATCATGAATTGGATGTGGACGGGACGCTTCATTATTATGAAAATCGTATTTTCCCCTTAGATGAAGAATATGTGTTGATAATGTGCCGTGATATTAGTGAAAGAGTTGCCACACAGCAGAATTTGGAAATATTTAAACGGATATTGGATAGGGTCAGTGATAGTATTCTGGCTGTATCGGCTGACGGAACCTTAGTCTATGCCAACCGGCAGTTTATTGAGGAATATGGAGTGAAAGGGGAATTAGGAACACAGAAAATCTATGATTTGCCTGTTTCCTTGAATACTAAAGAACAGTTTGATAAACGTGTTCAGGAGATTCGCGACAACGGAGGTAATTTTGCTTATCGTGCCAAATATACCCGTGTGGGAGAAACAAAACTTCGTGTTCATCAGGTTTCGGCCTTTATGATTCAAAATCAGGGCGAGGAAATGATTTGGTTCTTTACACAGGATATAACAGATGTTATCAAGAATCGTGATGAATTGCGTGAATTGAATTATCTGATGGATGCTATACTGAATAATATTCCTGTTTATTTGTTTGTGAAGGACCCTGAAGATGATTTCCGATATCTTTATTGGAATAAGGCGTTTGCCAGTCACTCTAAAATTTCTGCTTCCAAAGCGTTGGGGCGTACTGATTTTGAAGTATTTCCCGAATATGAGAATGCGGAGAAGTTTCATCGGGATGATTTGGAATTGATTCGTACCCGCGAACGTATGGAAATGCAGGAAACGTATGTGACGGCTACAGGAGAGCCCCGTATTGTGCAGACCTTGAAAACGTTGGTTCCTCTGGAAGGGAGGACACCGCTCATTATCGGTATTTCATGGGATATTACCAATAATACAGAATATAGAGCAGGAATTGATATTCGCCCGTATCAAAGCCGAACAGTCCGACAGGTTGAAAACCGCTTTCCTTGCCAATATGAGCCATGAAATCCGTACTCCGCTGAATGCAATTGTGGGATTTTCGCATTTGATGACTATAGCGGATAACGCAGAGGATGAAAAACTTTATTCGGACATCATCAACCAGAATTCGGAAATATTGTTGCAATTAATCAATGACATACTTGATTTGGCAAAAATAGAGGCGGGTACATTGGAATACATCAGATATCCAATGGATTTGGGAGAATTGTGCCGTAATGTGTATGAGATGCATAAGGATCGGGTGCAGACTGGGGTTGTTTTGATATTAGACAATAAAGACACCAGCTTGATAATCAATGAAGATCAGAACCGAATTATGCAAGTTGTTACAAATTTGATAACCAATGCTATAAAATTTACTTTCAAAGGGGAAATCCGTTTTGGTTTTGAAGTGAGGGAGGAGTATATTGATTTTTATGTAAAAGATACGGGAATGGGTATCTCCGAGGAGAAGATTAAAATGATTTTTGAGCGTTTCGTGAAACTGAATACTTTTGTTCAGGGAACAGGTTTGGGGCTTGCGATTTGTAGGGTGATTGTAGAAAAACTAGGTGGAGAGATTACTGCGGAATCCAAACTGAATGAAGGTTCTACTTTTCGTTTTACGATTCCTTATAAGGCGGGTAAAAAAATTCCGGAATCCGGAAAGGTTACGAAGTGTCCGGAATCAGGGAGTACGGGACCGAGAAAAGTGTTGCAAAGAAGAACAGTACTGGTGGCGGAAGATGTAGACAGCAACTTTTTGCTGTTAAAGACATTGTTAGGGAAAAGATGTAATCTGCTATGGGCTAAGAATGGAGAGGATGCGGTGAATCAATTTAAAGAACATCAGCCCGACTTGATTTTGATGGATATCAAGATGCCCCATATGGATGGGCTGGAGGCTACGCGCCTGATTCGTTCTTATTCAAAAGAAGTGCCTATTGTCGCTTTGACTGCCTTTGCTTTTGAGTCCGACAAAGACAGGGCTATAGAAGCCGGATGCGATGATTTCCTGACTAAGCCGGTTTCACAAAATGCCTTGGAAAAAGTGTTGGATAAATATGTTAAGTAGACATTGGCGAGGTATAGTGCGTAAAGACAACAGGCAATATGGAACAGAACAGGGAAGGGAGGATGCAATGCGAAGATTATAGATCTTACCCCCGGAAGATTATAGATCTTACAGGTGAAAGATTTATATCTTTGGGTTGTAAGATTACGATGGACTCATAGGGAATAGAAACGGACTTTTATAAAAACAAAAGAGGAACTGCCTCTGCGGCAATCCCTCTTTTCTGAATTTGAGAGCATGTTATTTAACTTCGATAACCTTGGCTGCTTTTTCTTTGTCTTCCGGCGTACGTTTCGGCAACTCGATAGTTAATACACCATCGTTTACTTTTGCATCAATTTTATCTTTATCTACATCATCAGGCAGGATCAATGTCTGTTGGAATTTAGAATAAGAGAATTCGCGACGCAAGTAACGGCTTTCTTTCTTGCCTTCTTTATCACCTTCGGTACTTTCTGTTTTCTTTTCCATAGAGATAACCAAGTCGTTGTCTTCGTTGATATGAATCTTGAAGTCTTCTTTGGTCATTCCCGGAGCGGCGACTTCTACTTTGTAGTCTTTGTCACTTTCAATAACATTGATGGCGGGAGCTGTTGCATTGGCTTTTACCATCCAGTCGTTATCAAAGAAATCATTAAAAATACTTGGTAACCATGTTTGGTTTGATCTTCTTACTGGCATCATAATCTTAATCTCCTATAGGTTTTGGTTAAACATTTTGTTTATTTCTGAATTCCTTCACCTTTCGGCTTTGTCATTCACTATCCATAATGCAAACCGCATACCATTAGTTCGATGATATGCGGTTTATATTGCACTCTTTTAAACCTATAAAGGTTTTCTTAAAGATTAAAACCTTTGCATTAAAAGTTGGTAAGCCTCTTTAAACATTTGATTGTCAAGGCTACTGCCAATTTGTAATTTTAGGGGGACAGATTGACAGTTGTTCTATATCAGCTTGAACCGCATACGGAAGATTCCGTCTTTATAGTCGTGGCTTATAATTTTAAATGTACCTATTTCGGACGTATTTTTCACGTGTTGACCTATACAGAGGCATTCGTCGTAATCGCCGACTTTTACAATCCGTACGGTTTCGGAAGCTTTTTCCGGTAAACGTTTCATGTCAAAGCGCCCTATAGCTTCCTCTTGAGAGATAAATTCCATTGTAACGGGCAAATTTCTTCGCAATACTTCGTTTACGGTGTTTTCTATTCTTATAATATCCGCTTCTTCCGGACAGGTTTGCAGCGCAAAATCCAGCTTGCTTTTTTTGCGTTCTATATGGGCGGATATTGCCCGTCCGCATCCGAAAAGATTGACCATTGTCCTGTTTATGACATGCTCTGTAGTATGCATGGGAGGGTATTCCTGTTTATTATGGTCGTTGAGTGATGGTTGTTCCATAGTTATTTTATTTTTGTTCTGATTTTGATGGGATATTAAAATCCGTTCAAAGATAAATTATTCTTTTGTAATAAGGAAGCAGAGAGGAAATGATTGCTTTTGTATTATTATAAAACAACGAATTTTAAAAGATACTCAATGCCGGAGGGGAGTACTTTTGCAGAAAAGTATGACGTTCACGAGGCTCTTAACTGATTTTAATGAGGCATGAACGTCATATTGATTTTTACTGTTTTACATCACAGGGGTTTGGAATAAGAATACAAATGAGTCGCTGTCTTTTAAATCTTTTACAGCATCTCCTGCATAAATCTTTCCGTTGGTGAGGGGCAGTTTCTTGATTCCGGCTTTGGGACTGAAGTCGATTTTCTTCAAATCCAACCAAAACAGATTAGGAGTCATGACCGATTCAAAATAATATATTTTATTCTTCTGATCGGATACAGAACGCCAGCGGGTGGAAGATATATGAGGTTTGTCCGGTGTGGTAATTCCGAAAGGGACAGATACATTACGCATCACACTGAGTACACTGGGTACAGCTATTTTAGCGTCCGGAGTCTGAGGGATTGCATGTATATAAAAAGAGGCACGCACAAAGCGGTCGCTGGAACGGTTCGTGCCCGGCAGCATTTGCAATCCTCCTACTTCTTTCCAGTAATCATTGATAGCCAACTGATAATCATATCGTGGAGAATTGGTCATCACTTGGAATTCTTTTCCTTCGTGTATGCTTAAATTCCCGTCCAGATATTCCAAAACCGCTGTATTTCCTGTTTCATCTGTAATAGCCAGGTGAAGAGTGGAAGCTGAACCGTTGGGCATGTGGGGAGCATCAATGCGGAATGATTCTTTTTTCAGCTCCTCAACAGCTTCATGTACGGTGGCAAAATTGTCCAGTACATATTGTGTCCATATGCTGATTCCCATGACAGGACGTGTATCTCCCGGACGGTCAAAGACGGATTCTGGCAAAAATAACAGACTGGCAACCAATCCTTTTTCATTCATTCCGTCACACGTACCTATATCATATCCTGTTGCAATGACGCTGCCGTATTTTGAAGTCCATTTCACGGCATTTTCTTTATTATATCCTGCACGTTGTATTCCTCTGGGGAAAACATAGATATTACTCATAATATCTTCTTTCCAGTCCATTGTACGTCCGGTTACTACCATATGGTCCGGTCCGATATAGACGGCACGCGTGCATGCATCCGCTTTTTGTACGCTCATATAGAACATACCTGCCAATGTTAGTAATGCAATACTTCCTTTTTTTAATTTCATGATTCTATCATTTATAAAGATTGTCTTTGCCATTTAGAACAAACCGGATAAGGAACAGGTTTATGGAAATGCAGTGATTTGTGATACATTTGTTGATAAATGCTAATTCATCGGTTCGATTGGAACGTAAATCACATCCGCATTCCCTTCATAAATTTCTACCTGATTATCCTGTCGGAGGGATTCTGTTGAGAACGATTGAAGATAGGTCGAGGTTTCTGGATTAAAAGAAATACTTGTTTTATCGTAAAAGTAAGGGGGATAAAATAAAAAAGGAGCAACGCCTTGCTCCAACCTTTGTTAACCTTAAATCTAATACTATGAAAAACACATTGCAAAGGTACGGATTTTTTGGAAAATAGCAAATAATCAGACTTAAAAAGTATGCTATATAACATTGTTTAATATTTGCGTTTCTCGAAAACCTGTTTTTAAGACTTCTTTTGCGTATCTTTGCAGCCGTTAAAAAATAGCAGACGATAGTAAAAAGAGAAAATATATGGCATTTGAAGCGACAAAGAGAGAGTGGGGCGAGCTTTACGCCTTTTTCCGCTTGTTAGCGGACGGATATGTGTATGCAGGTACGCCTGATGTGAAAAGGAATGAAGTGCAAAAGCTTCCTGTGGCGATGGTACAGCGTGAGGAACATGACGGGACACGCCGTTATATTCTGGAGGATGAGGCGACCGTACGTATTTGTGGGGAAAAGATAGATAAGCAGATACCTCGTGGGGATTTTGCGGCTGTGGCAGAGTTGGTTTTTGCTGCTGTCAAAGAGAGCCGAGAGAATGATGTGATGTCTCCCGACGGTGTGGAAGAATTTTTAGATGAAGTCGCCATTTATGACTTGGAAGCAAAGACGGATGACCGTACTGATTTCTATGTTGCTTTTTACAGTATAGAGGCTCCGTTGGTAGGTTTTGCGTTCGTTCCCGTTTGGGAACTATGTTCCCGTTGTTGGATGGAGGGCGTACCGCCAATTTGAAGTTCGAGCAGACTGGTGTTAAATTCGCTACTCCTACCGTAAACAAAATTAATGCTTTTGGTGAAGAAGATGATGTGGCAGGACGTATGTTGATGATAGAACGCTTGGGAGGAATCTTAAAATATAATGATGTGGCCGATAAGGTATTCCGTAGTAATCTTTGCATGATAGATCTTCATTTTCCCCGTATGTTGGGCGAGATGTTGCGTGTCATGCATTTGGATGGCATATCCAAAGTTAGTGACCTGACAGAAGCAATCAAACAAATCAATCCGTTGAAAATAAAGGATGAATTGATCCATAAGCATAGTTATTATGAATATAAGATGAAGCAGTTTCTTATGGCTTTGGCTTTAGGAATGCGTCCTGCCAAGATATTTAATGGGATAGATTCTGCCATATCCGGTTTTCTGTTTGTAAATGGTAATGGAGAGGTACTTTGTTATCAGAAGGTTGACCGTCAGGTATTTGCCGATTTCCTGTTTGTTAATTCCCGGTTTGAGAAAAGTTCTACTGAAAAAGATAAGTACGGATATCTGGAACGTGAGAACGGAGTCTATTATTTTAAGCTGAACTTGAAAATCGGTCTGTTGAAGAGATAGGACAATGAAGGAATTTGTATTTTCCTAGAGTTAAAATGTTTTTTACCACAGATTACACAGATTGAAATACGATTTATTGCTTATTTCAATCTGTATCTGTGTTAATCTGAGTAATCTGTGGTGGGAAACTATAGCTTGAATTTCAGAATTTTTCCATTCATTCCATCTAGTAATACGGGAGTTGTTTTGTCCGGCATAAGAGTCAGCTTCTCTGTGTTTCCGGTCAGCAATTCGGTTGCCTCATATTCTCCATAACGATGGATGCCTAAATAATCAAACGCATGTTGCGGAATATTGACGGCTGAACGTGCCGGTATGGAGTCAAAGTTGACCATAATTAATATCAGTTCATCATCCTGTTTTCGTAAAAAGGCGTATTGTTTATGTTCGTTAAATACCCATCCGGCCAGATTGGCATAGGTTAAGTCAAAGAACACACCTTCCCGTATGGCTTTTTCACTGTTGCATATATTCAGCAGACGGGTATAGAATTGTTTCAATTGCTTTTCATCCTCATTCAGGAATTTATTGTCAAACTTGCCTCCATTGCGCCAGCGGCGTATGCTGTCCACACTCCAGTAATCAAAGATGGTAGTTCTTCCGTCACGCCCGCTGAAACCTTCCGTATCCATGCCATGTTCTCCCAATTCCTGCCCGAAGTAAATCATGACCGGATTGGTATTCATGCAAGCCGATACAATCATTGCGGGGATGGCTTTTGAGCCGTTTCCGGCAAAATAATCGGAAGCTATGCGCTGCTCGTCATGATTCTCCAGGAAATTGAGCATTCGTTTTTCAATACCTCCCAAGCTTTGCCAGCGTTGTGGAATAGCAGTTGCCGATTCCCATCCGCAGGTAATGGCACGTAGCGTATCATACAGACCTACTTTGTCATATAAATAGTCGAATTTGCCATTGAACAGATAATTCCTGTATTCTCCCGGATTATAGACCTCGGCGATAAAGATCAGTTTCGGATGTTCAGCTTTGATTTGCGGAATCACCCATCCCCAGAATTCTACAGGAACCATTTCTGCCATATCACAGCGGAATCCGTCAATGCCTTTGGCAGACCAGAACAGTAGGATGTCACGCATCTTCACCCATGTGTCCGGAATCGGTTCGAAGTGGTGGCTATGACCGTTCAAGTAGTCTATACCATAATTCAGTTTCACAGTTTCATACCAGTCATTGGAGTTGGGCCATGCGTCAAAACGGTCATTACCGGTTGCTTTTGCCGGAAACTCTATGTAAGGTTCCGCTGCGCCACGGTGCAGGTCAATATTGCCTTCCAGCTTTGTATCGGGAATATAATAGAAATTATTGTTGGGGCTGAAAGCTTTTGTCACATCATCTTTCTCACCTAAATCGGTTACTCCTTCAGGCTTGGCGTCTGAACCATATTGGCGGGCTACATGGTTGGGGACAAAATCAATGATGACCTTCAATCCGGCTTTGTGGCTTCGTGTTACCAGATTCTCGAACTCTTTCATACGGTCCGGGATACTGGTTGCCAAATCAGGGTCTACATCATAATAATCCTTGATGGCATACGGTGATCCGGCCTTTCCTTTTACTACTGCGGGATGATCGGGTTTGATGCCATAGCGGGTATAATTGGTTTGGGTAGCATGTTCAATGATACCTGTATACCAAATATGTGTGGCACCCAGTGTTCTGATCTCGTTTAAAGCCTTTGTCGTGAAATCGGCCATTTTTCCGCAACCGTTTTCCTCCAAAGAACCATTAGGCTTACAACGCAGGCTGTTGTTCCCGAATAAACGGGTGAATACCTGATAGATAATAATTTTTTCTTGTGTATCCATTTTATTCTTTTTTTGTTTATCTCCAAATTGTTCCATTCTCCAGGAGTAGTCTGTCCAGGAGTTCCGTTGCCGTATTGTATCCTTTTTCGAATATCTCTTCGGCTCTTTCCAGTTCTCTGTTGCTGTATTCTTCCAGTCCGTATGATTCGATCAGCAAATCTGCAATCCCTTTTTGAGGCAGTGTATTGGCTTGGAAAATAAAATGATAGGCTCTGAGTGCGATGCTTACCACATTCTTGCTATATTCATCTGCTACCAGCGGGTCTACATTGAGTGCTATCACTTTCTCGCATTCTTTGCGAATGGGGCTGACCGGCAGGTTCATCAAGATTCCTCCATCTACATAATATGTATTGTTGATGCGTATGGGGGCAAACAAGATAGGCATACAGCAGGAAGCAGCCAGTCTTTCGGCTATTTTCCCTTTTTTAAAAGAAACGATGCGTCCGTGATCCAAATCGGTGGCGGTAATAATAGTGGGGATTTTTAGTTCTTCTATCGTTTTCGACTCCAAGTTGCTGTTTAAGAAATCGATAAAACTATCCAGTTTCAGCAGACCTTGTTTGTTGATAGAAAAAGTGGTCAGTTCTTTGAATGAATGGTGCTCAAAAAGTTCAACAATATGATAAGGCTCTTTGCCGTCGGCATAGAAGACAGCGGCAAGAGCACCTGCACTTACTCCGGAAAGTATTTCCGGCCTGATGCCATGTTCATGCAAAGCCTGCATAATCCCCAAATGGGCAAATCCTTTTATAAATCCTCCGCTCAGGGCATAACCAATGTTATATTTAAATTCATTCATAGTCTGATCTCGTTTAGATACCGACAAACTTACGAATATTTTTGTGAAATGCCATAAAAAAATACGGATTACTCAGCATATTCCGGTAATCCGTATGAAATTTATGATAACTGAATTTTGTTTATCAAGCAATACCGTGTGCGTTGACCGATCCATCAATTTTCTTGATCAGTCCTTGCAGTACAGCACCCGGTCCGCATTCGGTAAAGTCATCGGCACCATCGGCAACCATATTCTTCACTGTCTGGGTCCAGCGTACGGAAGCGGTGAGCTGAGCTACCAGGTTTGCCTTGATTTCAGCGGGATCTGTGTGAGGCAAAGCGTCCACGTTCTGATATACCGGGCATTTCGGAGTATGAATTTCAGTAGCGTTGATAGCAGCTTCCAGTTCCACTTTGGCGGGGTTCATCAACGGAGAGTGGAAGGCGCCTCCCACTTTCAGCGGCAGGGCACGTTTAGCACCGGCAGCTTTCATTTGCTCGCAAGCCTTGTTGATTCCTTCGATAGAACCTGAGATGACAATTTGTCCCGGGCAGTTATAATTGGCAGCCACTACCACTTCTCCTTCTTTAGAAATCGCTTCACAGATTTCCTCTACTTTTTCGTCAGGCAATGCAATGATGGCAGCCATCGTAGAGGGTTGTGCCTCACAAGCTTTCTGCATAGCCATAGCACGTGCATAAACCAGTTTCAGACCATCTTCGAAAGACAATGCTCCAGCTGCAACCAATGCGGAAAATTCGCCCAGCGAATGTCCGGCAGTCATTTCAGGTTTGAAATCATCACCCATGCAAAGAGCGGAAATTACCGAGTGCAGAAAAACGGCAGGCTGAGTTACTTTAGTCTGGCGCAAGTCTTCGTCAGTACCTTCAAACATGATGTCTGTGATACGGTATCCTAAAATGTCGTTTGCTTTTTCAAAAAGTTCTTTGGCTAAAGCCGAGTTTTCGTACAGGTCTTTACCCATACCTACAAACTGTGCTCCCTGTCCGGGGAATACAAATGCTTTCATATTTTTCCTATTTTGGTTTAAAAACGTTGCAAAGTTAATTATTTCTTTCGGAACTACGGAATAATAATGAGGCAATTTGCTAATATGCTGCATTATGTACCGCATGGTAATTAGCACATTGACAAATTATTTCATTGTTTTCATCGGAACAGGTGCGTAAAAGTGATTCAGCGGACCGTGTCCTTCGCCTATATGCACGTCTTTCCCGGCGTGGATTCCTTTGGTGACATATGCTTTTGCATGTTCTACGCCTGCGGCATATCATATCCCAGTGCCAGAAAAGTAGCAATGGCGGAAGAAAGAGTACATCCTGTTCCGTGTGTGTTTTTGCTTTCTATCTTATCTGAGATAAAGAGATGAGGCTTGTCTTCTCCAGCTGTTTGTAATACATCGCACATCTTGTCGCCCTCCAAATGTCCTCCTTTCAGTAAAACGGATCCGCAACCGAATTTTAATAATTCCGATGCGGCAGCTTTCATTGTGTCCACATTGCTTATGCAGTGTTCCGTCAATACTTCCGCCTCACTCAGATTGGGCGTAATCAGACTGGCCAGAGGCATCAGTTCCCGGGTCAGTGCACTGATGGCGTCCTCTTCTATCAGCCGGTGTCCGCTAGTCGATACCATGACCGGATCGAACACAACGAAACGGGGTCGGTATGTACGAAGGCAGGAGGCTATGGCCTCGACTATTTCCACATCATTAATCATACCTATTTTAACAGCATCCGGACGGATATCTTCCATTACGGCTTCTATCTGCCCACGTACATATACCGGTGGTACGGGATGTATGGCACGTACTCCCAAAGTGTTCTGTACGGTGATTGCAGTAATGGCTGTCGCAGCATAACCACCCAAGGCGGAGATGGTCTTCAGGTCAGCCTGTATGCCGGCTCCTCCGCTGCAATCGGATCCTGCTATACTTAATACACAAGGATATTTCTTCATATAAATCTCATTTTGACAAAGTATTTGCAAAGATAACGAATAATCTTGTTTTAAATGTTTGCACAAGTGAAGGGAATCAATTATTTTTGCTAAACATAAAATAAAGTAAAAATAAGGGGAATGAAAAGAATCCTAGTAACGGGAGGCGCAGGATTTATAGGGTCACATCTATGCACTCGTCTGATAGAGGAAGGTAATATTGTTATATGTTTAGACAACTTTTTCACGGGGAGTAAAGAGAATATAAGTTACCTGATCGGGCATCCGCGCTTTGAACTGATAGAACACGATATAATTAATCCGTTTTGGACGGATGTGGACGAGATATACAATCTGGCATGTCCCGCTTCTCCTATACATTATCAGCATGATGCTATCAAAACGGCTAAGACGGCTGTCTTCGGCACGTTTAATATGTTGGGACTGGCGAAGCGTAACAAAGCAAAAATACTTCAGGCTTCTACCAGTGAGGTGTATGGTGATCCGTTGTCGCATCCCCAAAGGGAGGGAGATTGGGGAAATGTGAATCCCATAGGCTACCGGTCTTGTTATGATGAAGGAAAACGTTGTGCCGAGACTTTGTGCATGGATTATTACCGTCAACATGGCGTCTTGGTAAAAATAATCCGCATATTCAATACGTATGGTCCTAATATGCTGACCGATGACGGACGTGTAATTTCCAATTTTGTGGTACAGGCATTGCTAGATAAAGATATAACCATTTATGGAGACGGAAAACAGACACGTAGTTTTCAGTACATAGATGATCTGGTGGAAGGGATGATACGTATGATGGCTACGGAAGATCACTTCACAGGACCGGTGAATATCGGTAACCCTTGCGAATTTTCCATATTCGAACTGGCTCAGAAGATATTGGAACTGACCTGTTCTCATTCTAACATTATTTTCGAACCTTTACCTCATGATGACCCTCGTCAGCGCAGGCCGGATATTACTCTGGCAAAAGAAAAGCTGGATTGGGAGCCTCACATTCATCTGGAAGAGGGGCTGATGAAAGTGATTGATTATTTTAAAAGTGTTCTGGCTAAATAATATATACCTATGACACCGGATGTAAATGTTGTAATAAGTCATTCTGAGTACACTGTTTTGGTTGTGGATGATGTGGTTTCTAATGTCTTGTTGTTAAAAGTGTTGTTAACAAACGAGAAGTTTAAGGTGATAATTGCCGGTAATGGAAAGGAGGCATTATCCCAGGCGGTCAATGCCCGTCCCGATTTGATTTTGTTGGATGTCATGATGCCCGAGATGAATGGTTTTGAAGTTGCCGAACGATTGAAAGCCGATCCGGAAACACAACATATTCCTATTATATTTCTGACAGCCTTGAATACCACTGCCGATATAGTGAAGGGTTTCAAGGTAGGTGCGAATGATTTTATATCCAAACCTTTTAATAAGGAAGAGCTTGTGATCCGTGTTACCCATCAGATATCCCTGATTGCCGCCAAACGGATCATCATGAAGCAAACGGAAGAATTGCGTAAGATTATTATGGGGCGCGACAAGTTATATTCTGTTATCGCACATGACCTGCGTTCACCCATGGGATCCATTAAAATGGTGCTCAATATGTTGATACTCAGTCTTCCGTCCGAACAGATCGGTAAGGAAATGTTTGATATGCTGAGCATGGCCAATCAAAGTACGGAGGATGTTTTCTCTTTGCTGGATAATTTATTGAAATGGACTAAAAGCCAGATAGGCAAGCTGAATGTAGTTTATCAGGACTTTGATATTGTGGGGAATATTGCTTCGGTTATCGAAATTTTCAATCTGGTAGCCGGTATGAAGAATATAAAGGTGAACTTCCCGGTGCATGGAAAGATTGAGGTACATGCCGATATGGATATGATGAAAACCATCTTGCGTAATCTTCTCAGCAATGCAATTAAGTTCAGTTATAATGATTCCGAAATTCTGGTTAATGCCGAAATAGAGGGTGATAAAGTCATAGTCAGTGTAAAAGACACCGGAAAAGGCATGAGTGAGGAAGACCAAAAGAAATTGTTGAACACGGAAACTCATTTCAGCAAATACGGAACGAATAATGAGGAAGGTTCCGGATTAGGCTTGTTATTATGTCAGGATTTTGCTGTTAAGAATGGTGGGCATTTATGGTTTGAGTCTGAAGAGGGAAAAGGTTCCACTTTCTTCTTTTCGGTAGCTTTGAAGAAGTGATTTATCAAAGCCCCACCTCCAGATATACCGGGTTATGGTCACTCATATCATAAGGAATCACCTTATATTTTATACCTTCCAATAAGGTGGAATGGAACAAGTAGTCTATCCGTAGTAAATGGTGAAACCCCCGATAAGTGGCTCCGTACCCTTCTCCAGCGGTTTGAAATCCGTCTTTCAAGCCGTTTTTCAGAGTTTCATAAGTAAAAGTTCCCGGAGGGTCATTGAAGTCACCGCATACAATCAAGGGATATTCCGTGGCATTGATCAGCGAACTGATTTGTTCAGCCTGTCCGGCACGTCTGACAGTATTTTCCCGGAAGTTGTCAGAATAGCCCAGATAAATGCCTCTTTCCTGTTCCTCATCTTGTTCTCCCCGAGCCTGTGCTGCTTTGGAACGCATTCTGTCAAAGCTGGTAGTCTGCATGTGCACGTTGATGATGCGTATCGTCATACCTTTTACATCCAGGTCGGCCCAGATGGCTCCGTTGTTGGTATTCGGAAATTCTATTGTTTGTGACTGTCTGATGGGGTAGCGGCTGTAAATGGCCTGACTCAATCCTTCGGGGATAAACGAGTAAGGGAATATTTTAGCATACGTATTCTGTAAGTCTTGTTCCGTAAAGTCGCCATTGCCTCTATATTCCTGAAAACAAAGTACATCCGTTTCCTCCTTGTTCATCATCTCGGCAAACTCCTTGGCGGAGAATCCCGTAATTTCATTTCCAAATGAGTGGACATTGTAAGTCACTACTTTCAATCTGTTCTCGTTAGCATATTTGGTAGGGTTATAAATTTGGTACATGGAAGTGATGTATTCGTAATTTACTATCAGACCCGTCAATGGAATCCATAACCAATACCGTAGTCTGATGAGCCAGTAAATAAATAATATCGTATTGACAACCACCAGTATAGGTTTGCTTAAGGCAACGTATGCGGCAAACATATTCTCCACCGGATTTATTTTACCTGAGAAGTAAGCGAAGATGGAAAGTCCCAGAATGAAGATTGTGAACAGGATAGATAAAAAATAGGCAAATTTGTATACGGCTAATCTTCCCATAAATTACTTTTGTTTTAGATACTTGTTTATAGTCATTTTCAATAAGTCGGCAGATACCGGTTTGGTTAAAAACTCATTGCATCCGCTTTCTATGGCAGCTGTTTTGTCTTTTTCATATGCGTATGCGCTTACAGCGATGACAGGTACGCTGGCAGACATTTCCCGGATGGCTTTGGTGGCGTCCAGACCATTGATGTTAGGCATTTTTATATCCATCAAAATCAAGTTGGGTTTGTATTGTTCATAGAATATGATAGCCTCCATACCGTCATGAGCATGCACCAGTTTGTACATTTTTCCGAGCATAGCCTCTATCAAGTCATAATTGCTTTGATAGTCTTCCGCCACTAGGATGGTCATTTCCTGGTGGGAAGTTCTATTGTTGTCTTTAATGGAAGCCGGTGTAAGTTTTTCCTCCCATTTCATATCTCCGTTTGCCGAAATGTAAGGCAATGTAAAAGTGAATGTGGTTCCGGTTTCCATTTTGGATTGTACAGCTATTTTTCCTCCTAACTTTTCTACAATGATTTTGCTGATGGAAAGCCCCAGTCCTGTGCCTTGCACTTGGTTGTTGGCCATGATGAAACGATCGAATATCTTGTCTATCTTGTCATCGGAAATACCGCTTCCGGTATCGGCTACATGAAAAACAATCTCTTTTTCCTTCAATTTATACCCGAAGCTGATAGAACCTTTGGCGGTGAATTTCGTAGCATTACCTATCAGATTGGAGAAAACCTGAAACAAGCGGTTCCTGTCTGTCGAGATAACCAGTGACGGATCGGACTCTTCGAAAACAAGCTCCACTCCGGGTTGACACCGGAAACTATACGTGTTTTTTACATCCTCACATAAAATATAAAGGGATACAGGCGCATAGTTGAACTCCATCATGCCCGATTCAATCTTCGACAGGTCCAAAATCTCGTTGATAAGTTCCTGCAGGCGCATGTTGTTTTTTTCTACAATATCGTAATACTGCAATCTTTCCTCGGCGTTTTCCGTTTCGGCTATAATGCGTGAGAATCCCAGAATGGCATTCAACGGCGTACGGATTTCATGGCTCATATTGGCAAGGAAGGCAGATTTCAGCTGGTTGGAGCGTTCTGCTTTCCAAACAATTTCGGATGTGTTCTGTATATATCCTTCCAATACGGTCCTTTGCATATATACCTCTTTGTGGTATGTTTTTATTCTCATATTGACGGTCTTTCCGTCAATAAGGAGTCTATAGTTTACGGTATTGGAAGCATCTTTCTCCTTCAGGTTTTCTTCCAGCCATTGACTGAAACGGTCCTTGTCATCAAGGTGCATATAGTTCATGTATTCATCTATGGAAATCTGTTTCTGTTCCTCATCGTTACAGAATATCCGGGTGTATCCCGAGTAAGTGAAGAGCCGTGTGGACGAATCGTATGCCCATAATCCTATTCTTGCGGCTTTTTCTACTTCGCACAAATCTTTTTGCTTTTTTTCCAGTTTCAGCCTGACGACACTCCGGCCTGTGATATCCCTGTATTGAAAAAGAAAATGCTCCTCATCATACTTGCTGATAATACATTTGTAGTATTTCACGTCATCTTCCAATATTAATTTGTAATTCCGTGCGGAAGGTTTGTCTCCTGCCCGTACTTTGATGAATTCCGCATACATCTCCCGTGCCGTTTCTACGGGGAAATAAGAGAATATATTTCTCCCTATAATATCTTGTTCTTTTATAAAGAAGTCCGTCGTATTAGCCTTGAAGTCTAAACAGGTGCCGTCTTTATATACGAAAACATAGTATCAGCCGTAATTTCCAGAATTTTGTCTGCATACTGCTTATCGTGCAATATATTACTCGGAATTTTCATATTAATAGTATGATTCTCAATATACTGTTTCTCTTAGCGAATTTAGATGCGTGATATTTGTTACTGACAGCAAATATACAAAAAAAATATTGTTTATATCATTTTATATCGTAATTTTGCAAGGTAATCAATGAAAAGAAGAAATGAAAAAGATTTTGGTAGCTGAAGATACGGAAAGTAATTATCTCTTATTATCTATAATTTTAAGAAAGGAGTATGAAGTTCACCGTGCCCATGATGGGCAGGAGGCTATTGAGAAATTTGAGAGTTGCCGGCCCGATATGATTTTGATGGATATAAAGATGCCTGTTATGGACGGTTTGGAAGCTACCAGAAGAATTCGTCTGAAGGGAGGGACACTTCCCATCATAGCTCTTACCGCCAATGCATACGACAGTGACCGTGACAAGGCTTTTGAAGCCGGATGTGACGATTATATGGCCAAGCCGATCATGGCTCCCGCTTTGCGTGAGATGATAAAAAAGTATTTTGGTGAGTAAATATTATGCCCTGCGGGACTTTTCCCATGTTCCGCCGGCATGTCTCTTCAAATAGAAGAAACCTTTTATCACATTGATGTTCATGAACAGGAAATAGTAGGGAATATAAAGGAATTTGTTCTTTACGGACTTGGCAGACAAGAGGCTGCCATAAACTCCCCCGAGGTAGAATGCGGATTGCAGCAGAAGAAAAAGAAAATAAACCGGGAGGCTTTCACTACAGACAACCAGCAGGATATTCAAGGGAAAGAGCAGAAACAAGGCGACCGGGGTTACCGACCATCTCAGTACGCGATGGGAAACATATTGAAAACTGAGGATTCCATAACGTAGCGGATTCAGCAGTTCTTTCAAACGATAGACAGACTGCAATCCTCCTGCCGCGATACGTACTTTTCTTTTTTCCTCTTCTTTCATATCGGCCGATCCGCTTTCCAAGGCATATGCCGTATCACAATATGCTATCGTATACTGCTTCATGGCAATACGCAGGGACAACATAAAATCATCCAGTAGGGTATCTTCAGGCATTTCCTCATATAACGGGGTGCGGATGGCGAATAATTCTCCGGCAGCACCTATGGCGGAATAGAGCTGATAATCCATTTTTTTCAGCCATGATTCATATTTCCAGTACAATCCTTCTCCTCCGGAAACCGCTCCTTCGGTACTGTACATGTCCACCCGTTTTTCTCCTGCCACACATCCCACCTGCGGATGGTTAAAACATTTTACTATCTCGCGAACGGCCTGCGGATTAATAAATGTATTGGCGTCTGTGAATATGACCAAAGGTGTGGTGACAAATCCCATGCCCCGGTTCATAGCGGCTGTTTTTCCTTTTCTTTCGGGGACGAACAATAGGGTGACATCGGGATACGCTTTTAATTTTTCATTGGTTCGGTCATTGCTGCCGTCCGTTACCCATACGGTATGCAGTTTCTCTTTGGGATAATCCAGTTCTTGGCAGTTTTTCATCTTTCCGTCTACTACCTGTTCCTCATTATAGGCGGTGATGAACAGGGTGATTTCGGGTAGGTCGGTGTTGTTGCCGTTCCGGCAGGTTTCTTGCTTCGGTTCGTCCGTATCGTAGAAGGAAATAAAACTTTGTTTTATTTTTACCAATATCCACAACAGGATTCCGTATCCCACATAGGTGTAGAATACAATGAACAGGAGAACGAAGAAGAGGATTTCAAGAGTGTTCATGCTAGTATTTCTTTATATATATTCAATATTTCTCTGGCTGTGTTCTCCCATGAGAACCGACGGACTCTTTCTAGTCCATATGCAGTTTGTGACTGATAGAATTCTGCATTTTCTTCTAAATGAAGGAGGGCGGAAGCAATTTCCTCCGGTTCGAACGGATTGACCAGAATACCCTCCGGTCCTGCGATTTCGGGCATGGCGGAAGTGGTTGAGGTGATGACGGGAGTTCCACAGGCCATCGCCTCCAGAATGGGGATGCCGAAACTTTCGCGTAAAGACGTGTATATAAAGACGGATGCTCCACTATAAACAGCGGGTAGTTCTGTGTTTGGAATGTATCCGGGATGATACAGCATTTTTTTTATTTCTTGTAATCCTTCCCGGTTCAGATATTCGTCTATGATCTCTTCTTTCAGGTCGGCGATAAGCAAGGGAAGGGGCTGACTGGATTTTTTTAAATAAATGCGGTATGCCTGCAATACCCTTGCCGTATTCTTCTTGGGATCGGTATTTCCTAAAAAGAACAGGTAAGGATGGTTCTTTATGTATCGGGCAGTGATGGCCTGTGCGTTCCATATGGGTATGAAATGTTGTGAATAGCCGTTGTATACGGCGACAAGCAGTTGTTTGTCAATGTGCAGGAAATGACTGATGCGGTTGCATTCAAAATGAGAAACGGTAATGATTCTTTTGCATTTGGTAAGGATTTGGGGAACAATGATTTTTCGGTAGAAACGTCCCAGTCTTTGGTACATGGACTGGTTCTTGCCTTGTTTTTTTTCTAGAAAGATAATGTCGTGCAGTGTAAGCACCAGTGGAATGTTTCCATACACAGGGGCAGTGTTGCTTGTGCAGTGCAGCAGGTCGGGTTTGATTTTTTTTAAAGCCAACGGTAGTCCTATCTGTTCCCAAAGCGGATAGGATGGCCAATTAACGGTCACGATATGCATATTGGCGGATTCCTGCAAACAAACATCATCTCCCGGGCTGACCAGTATGAAGTATTCGTTCTGTTGGTCTATCTTTTGCAGTTCCCGGATGGTTTCCAGAGCTACATAGTCCATGCCATGTTTCTCTTTTCTGAAGATGCGCTGGGCTTCTATTGCTATTTTCATCTGTCGTTACTTTATCAAGTTAGAATCTTCGTCCTCGTAATTGTTTTTGCTATAGAAAAGAGCCGTGAAGCTTCTTAAACCTTTTATGGCTCGTTTTTTGAAACTGCTGAACAGGGATCCGTCGGCCGAAATAGTGCCATAGCCGGTAAGGACACGGGCTTTGCGGGCGGTGACGAATCTTAATTTTCCGTATTTTTTCAATGCCAGTGCCAGGGAGCCGTCTTCTCCGCGGAGTATGTCTGTCCGGAATCCTTCTTTCCGGGCTGTCTCCGTGTGGAAGGCAAAAGCCATTCCACGTACATTGAGCTCCGGTCTGTTCAGATTTTGTATTTTCAAATAGAGATCACGTAGTGTCTCATAGAAGAAAAGTCCTAAATGATGTTCATTAGGAAGAAAACTCCACAGGGCGTATGCACCTGCCACTTCTTTGTCCTGTAAGACCTTTATCATGGTACTGATGTACTGGGGCGGATAAAGTGTATCGGCGTCTATGCAGAGATGATACTTCCCCCGGGCATGGTTCAGTCCGCATTGCCGGGCAAAACCGGGACCTTTCTGGTATTCATTGAAGTAGGTGACTCCTAATTCTTTTAGTACCTCTTCGGTGTGGTCGGTAGAATGATTATTGATGACTAGTATTTCTACAGGATAGTTATGTTGGTTTTCACATAAAGACCACAGGCAGCTCAATATCCTCTTTTCTTCATTATGGGCGATGGCGACCACCGAAACCAGCGGAGCATGAGTTGCAAGCTGCCGGATCTTGTCTTTCACTTGGTTGATAACCGCTTGTGGGGCTTGGGTGAAAGGCTTGTCATAGATGGATAAATAGTCAGCGTACCACTTCATGCGTTTTTATATATTCGGACAGTGTGACCGGATTCCGGTGATTACTGAATCGTGATTTGAATTTGTTTTTGAGGATATAGAACAGGGCTTGAATCATCTTCTTCATTTCCGTCAGGGCGGAACGGCGGGGATATAGTTTCTCCACCATTTCCCGGTTCCATTTGTTGAGAAAGAAAGAGGAGTAGTATTCATCTTCGGGATTGACTAGTATCTCCACTTCATCTTTCCACTCATAACGGTTCAAGGTTATATCTCCTTCCGTCAGCCACAGCAGTTTGTAGGGGAGGGATTGGAAAGGCAGATAATTCAGGAATAATTCTCCATAGTCGTTTTCATAGTTTCCCGGCATCTTGTTCTTTTCATAGAAGACCAGTTTGTTGTCTATATCCAATATAACCCATTTATGTGATTTTTTGGGAAACAAGTATTCGCCCAGCAGACTGGGAGTTTCTATGTATCCCCGTCGGGCTACCCTGCATAATTCCTTGACAAAAGCTTCGGGATGTTCCACGTGTTCCAATACCTGATTGCATATTACGTAGTCAAACTCCTTGTCTTTGAATGGCAGTTTTTCTCCATCGGCATGTACAAAGGTCTGATGCGGGTATATTTTCACGTCACCGCAGCGGTGGTAATTGGTGTCAATAAATTTTTCGACTATCACGTTGGAGCGATATGTCGGATTATGGCCCGGACCTATCTCCAGCACTTTGTCGTTTTTATTTATATGGATGTCTCCTCTGTCGTAGGGGGAATCTGTTTTCATTGTTTTGTTCCGTTTAATAAGTTGTTGAATAGCTGAATCCACTGTTGCATTATTACATCTTCAGCAAAACGTTGTACATTGATGCGGGCTTTTTTCCCCATTTCTTTTCTTATTTGTTCGTTCTCAATCAGATAATTTATTTTTTCGGCCAGTTCTTCTGTTTTTCCATTTTCGACCAATAGTCCGTCTTCCCCGTCCCGGATGATGTCTTTAGGTCCGCACGGACAGGCGAATGACACGGCAGGTACTCCGCACGCCATTGCTTCCGCTATGACCATTCCGAATCCCTCAAATCTGGAACTTGATACAAAGATAGAACTTTCATGGTATTTACAGAGCATATCCGGGGTTGCATTTTCAAGAAAAAGGTTCTTTAATTTCCATTTTCCGGCCAGTACTTGATATGTAGTCTTGTCTCCTTTGCCATATATATGTAATTCCCAGTCCGGATGCCGGTTACAGACTTTGCTCCATGCTTCCAGTAACAAATCGAATCCTTTTTGATAAGTATATCTTCCGGCTGCGGTTATCCGTTTATTGTTCAAGTCGCTGAATGTTCCGGATTGAAAGGGTAGAGGGTTGCTGATAACTTTTACATTTTGCAGTTCGGGCCAGTTTGCTCTGTCTTCCTCACTCAGTACAACGAACTTGTCCAGCTTTTTTAAATGCCTCACCAGACTTTTCATCCATAATTTGGCAAAAAGTTCCTTGATGAAGTTGCTTTCGTTCTTTTCAAAGTTACGATAGTTTTTCCGGTTTACATGTAGCTCCCCTATCTTTTTGCTTCCATCTTTGAGGGAAGTGATAAAGTTTATTTCCCGTCGTAACAAAGAAACTGTGATGTCCGGTTTGAGGTGAGACAAGGCGGCAGAGAGCTTGCGTCGGTATATTCTTTGTTTTTTCAGATAAACCGGCACTTTTTTCCAAAGAGGGAGTTCCCATAATTCTTCAAAATCTATATCCAGTTGGATGATTTTTACTTTAGGCGATAAAGTATAGCAGGGAGGCTTGCCTTTTCCGTCAGTCAGCAAAATATATATGTCATAATTACCATTCTCCGCCAGATAATTGGCTTTGGTGGTCAGTACCCTTTCCACTCCTCCGGGGATATGGAGAGAGGGGGTACAATAGGCGATTCGGATCATAGGCGGGAGTATTACAGGTTGTTTATTACTTTCATCATCTGTTCTTTCCATGACAGGTTTTTAATGGAATCCCTTATTTTACGAGGAGACAGATCCAGTTCCATATAGAACCGGATAAGCCGGTGGATATCTATGGGGCTTTCGTTGGCCGGAACTTTCAGTATATAAGGCATCTTGTCAAAGTCTTCATCTGTTTCTGAATATGCAAAAGATATTCCCCGTGCTGCATATTCTCTGTTTTTAATGTTTTGATTTTGTCGATGCCGCTGCGGTGGCGTGCCAGACTGCCGATGGCAAAGTCTGCTTCGTTGAATAATTCGTCTAGTTCCTCGTTCATTTTTTGTCCGTGGAAGATGACATATTTTTCTATATGATATTTGTTGATAAGTTCATAAAATCCGGGAGCGTGTTGTGAATCATGCATTTCGGATTTCCATATACCTCCTGCGATGTGGAAAAATACGGTTGTGTTTGCCGGGTTTTGGTAATATTTACCCAAACCCTCTATCAGGCGGTCGTAACCGTGCCAATAATGTACTTCGGCCACTCCTAGTAGATGAATGACGGAGGTATTTTTAGAAACCGTCTTTTTCAGCGGAATGGAATCAAAGTCAACTCCATTGGATATCTGAATGGTACGTTGGCCGAATATACAGTGATAGTCTGAGAAAGTGACGATGGCGTTCACGTGTTTTGCCAATGTCTTTCGGAATACTTTATCCACTTGTATCCCCAGGCGTGTGACCAGTGGGAAACCGGCGTATTCGCTGTCGTAAGGATAGGTAGGTATTTCCATCGCTATTTTAATTCCGGCTTTCCTCAGTTTGCTGAACAGCCGGATGGTGAACGGATTTGCATTATGGAAAGAGCGTACATAGATTAATTCCACTTGATGTGTTATAGCATAGCGGTATATGCATTGGTAGGAAACTCTTCTTTTCGCCGCAGCCGGTTTGCCTGTTCCGTAGTCTTCTATTATTTCATTGTTTATCATCCTTACCCGGTGGCCGTTATCTGCTATGCTGTATGTGCATAAACTTACCCGGTGTCCACATGCTTCAAAGCCTTTAACCTGGTGTAAGATCTTTTTACTGATGCCGCTGTAAGGGGATAGTCCGTGGAAAAGGAGGTAGATGATATTCATGGTCGGGCAGTTGTTAAGGTGTTGAATAGTTCATCCCACAGTTTCATCACTTCTTCGCGTGAATAACGTTGGATATTCTTTTGGGCCTGCTTTCCCATCCGTATGCGTTTGTCCGTATCCTCTATCAGCCGGCATATCGCGTCAGCCAGTTCGTCCGTGTTTCCGTTCTTCACCAGTATTCCGTCTTCTTCCGGAGTGATAATCTCGGCAGGTCCGTACGGGCAGTCGAATGAAATGCAGGGAACACCACATGCCATCGCTTCCAGAAGTGCCATCGGTAATCCTTCAAATCGTGAACTCATGACGTATATGGAACTTTCCAGATATTTTTCTTGAATGCTTTTTGTCGGAGGGCATAGTGAAAAACTGTTTTCTATATGATGCTTTTCAATAAGCTCTTGCAGGCTGTTCCTATCCTGTCCTTCTCCGTAAATGCGGATATGCCAGTCGGGATGCTTCCGATTGACTTTGATCCAGGCTTCAATCAGGCGGTCATACCCCTTCTGTTCGCTGTATCTTCCTATGCTGATGATTCTTTTCTCCAGGCAGGAACTCCCTTTTTCGGGTGAGAAAGGTAAGAAGTTCGGTATGACACAAGCCTTCTTCACTTCTTTCCAATTATCCGCATCATGTTGTGTCAGAACAACCAGCGCATCCAGTTTTTTTACAGCCTCCTCCTGTTTCTTTCTCCAATGCCGTGCGATTTGCTTGTATGGGAATCCCCGTTGTTCCATCAGATGCAGGTTACGAGTGTATGGTTTGGCTATATGGGATTCTCCTATTTTTACGCTTCCATCATCCAGTTGTGTCAGAAAATCCAATTCTCGGCCCAATGTGCTGATGACAATATCCGGTTTCAAGGTTTTCAGCCAATACTCCAGCTTCTTTCTGTACAGGTGCATCAGGGTAAAATAATAATATCCTCTTACTAACAGGTTGTGATGATATTGTCTGTCAAAATCAATTCCTATGTCAATGTGCCTGATTCTGGGAGATATCGGGAAAACGGGCGGGCGTTCTTTTTGTGAATCTGTGATAATAAATACATCCTGATGCATTTCGTCAGCCAGATAGTTCGCTTTTTGGATGATGCTCCGGTCTGCGCCTCCCACGGTGCATAGTGCTGTGTATAGATAAACGATGGTCATTTTTCAGTCAGTTTATGAAACAACATTTCCCATTGCGGCATGATGTTTCGGAGTGAGTAGCGTGTTATATTTTGTTTAGCTCTTTTGCCAAAAGCTTTTCTTTCTGCTTCATGTTCTATCAAGTGGCAAAGAGCGTTGGCAAATCCTTGTATATCTCCGTTTTTGACGAGGAGTCCGTCTTCCTGGTTTCTGATGATTTCCGATGGACCGAAAGGACAGTCGAAAGAAACACAAGGAACACCCAGACTCATGGCTTCGATCAAGACCAGTCCAAAACCTTCGTAATTGGAGCTTAGGGCCAGAATGGAACTGTTCAGGTATTCTTGCGTTATGTTTTGTGTAAAAGGATGAATTGTGATGGAGTGTTCCAGCTTTCTGTCTTTAATCTGCCGGGTTAAGCTATCCTTATAAAATCCTTCACCAAATATATCCAGTATCCAGTCGGGGTGGCGTTTCTGCACGATATTCCATGCGTTAATCAGTCTGTCGAATCCTTTTTGCCAGGTCAGTCTGCCTGCCGCTATTACACGGGGAGCCTCACAGGAGCTGATTGTTTGTATATCAATAGAGGTGGTGTTCGGAATGATATGTATATTCGGATGTTGTCCCCACATGGCGGCATCTCCTTGTGTCAGTGTGACTATGACATCGCTGTATCGTTTTACATCACGGAAACATTGGTAACTGACGTATCTGTCTTTTATATCTTTAAAAAAACTCTTTTTGCGGTTTGCAGGTATCCGGGTGTATATTTTGGCGCAATGCGATTCAATGATTTTCTTTGCCTTGCAGTCTAATTTACAGATCAAATCCGCTTTGAAACTGGTATTTCCTGATATGATATCGGGATTGATGAGCCTAATCTCTTTTTTAAATTTTTGTTCGAATTTATGGTTCAAAGTCCATCCCACTCTCAATTGTTCCAGAAGCGGATGCTGGTATTGCAAATGAAACTTTGTATCCAGATCGATATGTTCCACTTTGTGGGATAACGGGAAAGAAAAAGGATGATTGCCTTGGGAAGAAGTGATAAGATAGACCTCGTGCCCATAAATTTCGGCCAAGTAATTCATCTTATCCGTTAAAATCCGTTCCATGCCTCCTATACGGGCTATGGAGTCGTATACATATACTATTTTCATTCCCCTGGTTTGTTTTTCCGTAAAAATAGTGTATTCTTTTTATATATCCAATAAGAAGTTGTTGAAATTCCTGTCCATATCCGTTTTTTTATGGAATGTCGGCTGTATTCGGAGTAAAAAGTGGGTTTCAATGGATGAAGATGGGGCTATTTAGTAATTAAAGTCTTTGGAATGTTGTGAGTATCATTTGTTTTGCGAATATTGCATTTTATAATGATTAGCAGATAATGATGAAAGAGATAACGGTGGTGATGCCGGTTTACAAGGTGGAAAAATACGTATCAGAATGTCTTGATTCCATAATCAACCAAACTTTTGATTGTTTTGAGTGTATCATCATTGATGATTGCTCTCCGGATAACAGTATGCGCCTGATAGAGGAAAAGCTGGCCGGATATAAAGGGAACATCAGTTTTAGGATCGTGAGAAATGAGAGGAATGAAGGAGTCTCTGCGGCAAGGAACAAGGGAATAGAACTATCCCGGGGTGGTTATCTTTTTTTATAGATTCGGATGATATGCTTTATGAGAATTGTCTGGAGAAATTATGGGAGGAAACGAAAAGATATCCGGGGATTGACTTGGTGCAGGGGGATTCTTATTCAGAAGGGATGGAAAACAAAAACAGTGATTTGCAAAGATATACGGAAGGACGGATACGTATCAACAAGCTGTTTCTGGATTCGAAAATAACATCCACTCCGGTCAACAGATTGATCAGAAAGGAGGTGCTGACAGAGAATGCCATTTATTTCAGGACGGGCATTTTGTTTGAGGACTTTTTGTGGTGCTATTTTCTGTATAAAAAGGTGGAAACGTTTGCTTCCGTCAATTCTTTTACTTATTTCTACAGGCGTTCAAATCCTTTCTCAACCATGAATAAGGCGAAAACGGACTTTGACAAGCCGGCAAAGGATTTTATTTTTATCTTGACTGTTTTTAATGAGCACATGGAACAGGAATTGTATGCTGAAAATATCTGTTTCATTTTGAACAAGTTGATGCCGGTGGTGTATAATGCTGCTGTAATAGGGGTTACAAGGGAAAGTAATGATGCGATAGATAAGTTTAAAAGAAATCTGATAAGGAAGCATTGCAGAGAGTTCCGGCCTATGGAGGTTTTGTACGAATTGAATTTGTTCTATCCTTTTTCTCTGCTTTTGAATTGGGGGATTTACAGACATCACATATTGTATAAATACGCTAATCTGATCAAATTGTATTATAAGATATGGGGAAGGTTGTACCGTTGAATCTTCTTGTGTAATGAATATTATTCCCTTAGGTTGGTAGTCTTCTTGTTACATTGGTTGTCGGTTTCTTTTGTGGCCGGCTCATTCATATGTGACAGGATAGCGGAAAAAGCATAATATAATTCTTTGAATGCTTGCAGGCGGAAGAAAAACAGGTATTCAAAAAAGTATTTGGCGGGGAGCCATTCTTTTGTTTTTGCCGAAGGGATACACCACGGAAGTGGTGACAGGTAATAGTGGATTTTTTCTTGTCGCAACAGTCTGTTGCATTTCATGCTTGCGTTAAACCGTATGATTAAACTCTCGCGGTCTTGTTTGGACATAGCAAGGGACTGGCCGGATTCGGTACAATAATAAATGATTCTTCTGTCTGTGGTTGCTTTGGGGGCATATATACCGACAAGGCATGAAAAATACACATCGTTGGCTATTCTTGTTTCATCGAATTGAATGTGGAATGTTGACAGGAAGCTGCGCCTTATCATTTTGCCCCAAGGAACTTGAGATTGGTATCGCAGTTTGTTTTCCGGGTTTACATCATTGAAGAAGTTGGTATAGTAAGTTCCGCGTCGGCTTTCTTGGGACGGATTGTCGGACATGACAAAACGTACATTGAAATAGATGACTTCATGGGGGCTGTCCATGTATTCGTTTAAGATAGTAAAACAATCGGCTGTAAAGAAATCGTCTGCATCTGCAAAGATAATCCATTTGCCACGGGCGTGGGAGAGTCCTATGTTCCGTGCGTATCCTGCCCCTTTTCCCTCTTTAGTGAACAGGATTTCCGTATTTTTTCTGCCGTTTCCCGGAAAATGAGAAAAATCGACAGATTCGGAATTGCTGTTGTCATCAATGATAATGATTTGAATTTCATCCCAAGTGGGAATTGAGCACAGACAGCGTTCCAGAAGACGGGGGGTATTCTTGTGCGGAATAATGATGCTGTAATGGTAACTTGTGTTCTTTGTCATTCTTCTTCTTTTTGCAAAGATATTGATTTATATTCAGCATCATGCATTATCTTGATAATATCTCGATGAGTATGAGAATCTTTCACTGGAAATTCGGGGTGATAATGCCCTCATGCCCTCATTGTGTGCACAACTGGTTGTTTATGAACTATTTGTATAGTGATGGTAAAAATGTAACTCTCACTTATGCTCTCATGCCCTCACTGTTTTTTGGAGCAGAATTTCATATAATCTATTTGTTATCAGTAATATATCCTTTTTTATAAGTTGTTCCGATTTAATATGAAGTAGGATGTTCTCAGGCTTTTTCTTTGCAAAAAGTGTGTCTGAAGGGGGGGGGACCTCTATGGAATATGGCAAATTTCCGGTGGCAGTAAAAAGATCAGGAGGTTTTTAAAAAAGCTCGCCATCTTTTTAAAAAAGAACAAGGTCTTTTTTTTATTTGACCTGTTGTTTTTGGGGGAGCAGGATTTCACATATGTACGTGCCGCTCTATACGTATGTACGTGCCGCAGATACCTGCTTTGTATTATATGATATTCTTTCTTCATTCCGCATTTATTTTCATTTCTTTATTGTATCTTTGCGAAGAAAGAGTGTAATCTAAATTCCATGAGAATATTATTTTATTGTGATACTGTCTTCAGTTTCGGCGGAGTACAGCGTGTGTTGGCTGAAATAGCCAAGGCTTTGTCCGGAAAACATGAAGTCACGATACTGACCACGGATACTTGTACGGACTTGTCGATGTACGGATATGCCGAAAGTACCGTGCGGTTTGATTCTTTCTCTTATTCCGCCTCCTCTTTCATCGAGCGTTTGTTATGTAAAGGCTATAGTTTTTTATATAAACATGGGTTGCCTCATACCCGGCTGACTTCAGAATGGTATGCTGCCAGTTTTTTCCCTTCTTCTTATAAACGGACATTGGCAAGGAAAATAAATGCCCGGCAATGTGATGTAGTCATCGGGGTACATGCTTTTATGGCTCTGCACCTCTCTGCTGTAAAGAGCCGGATCCGGACAAAGACTGTTGGGTGGCTGCATAATTCTTATGAAGCATTCTTTGAGAAAGAAACTCCCTATTTGCCGGGATTGGATTGCTTTTTTCAAGTCCAGATGGGGAAATTGGACGAGAGGGTGGTTTTAAGTCATGCAGATGCCGGTTGTTTCTTTCGGAAAATGAACCTGTGCTGCGAGGTGATATACAATCCTCTGACTGTACTGCCTAAAGGTCGGGGAAAGAAGGAATATAGAAGGATTTTGGCGGTCGGTCGTTTTTCATTCGGACATAAAGGATTTGATATTTTAATAAAAGCTTTTTCTGTTTTTGTGAAAACTCATCCGGACTGGACACTGGAAATTGTGGGGGAGGGTCCTGAGGAAGCGCTTTACCGTTCATTGATCAATGAATATGAATTGGAAAAGAGCATCGCGCTGCATCCTTTCACGAAAGAGGTGCAGGAGTATTATGCACATTCCAGTATGTATGTGCTGAGTTCCCGTTGGGAGGGATTCGGCCTGGTGATGATAGAGGCTATGGCGCACGGGTTACCTGTTATTGCATCTGATTTACCGATAACGCGCGAGTTGTTGAAAGACAAAGATATGGCCGTTCTTTTTGAAACAGGGAATATAGCTCAGCTGGCCGGTTGTATGTCGTATATGGCTGATCGGCCGGATTGGGAATGGATGGGAAATAAGGCGGTGGAGTATGCTGATACATTTCATATAGAGAAGGTATGTGACAGTTGGAATAATTTACTAAAAAAAGTAGTGTATGGTACAAGATGAACAGGAAAAATGGGATATTGTGATCAAGCCTCGGTCCGGTTTGTTCCGGTTGGATCTGGAAGAGGTATGGCTGTATAGGGATTTGCTGGTAATGTATATCAGACGGGATATCGTCACTTTTTATAAACAGACTGTTTTAGGACCGTTATGGTTTGTTATCCAGCCACTGCTTACTACCGTCATGTTCATGTTTGTTTTTGGCGGTATTGCCGGTATTCCTACCGACGGACTTCCCCAACCGCTGTTTTATATGGCGGGCTTACTTTGCTGGAATTATTTCTCGGAGTGTTTAAGCCGCTGTTCGGATACGTTCAACGCCAATCAGAATGTATTTGGAAAAGTATATTTCCCTCGTCTGGTGGTACCCTTGTCCATCGTTATATCTTGCATGATAAAGATGGGCATTCAGTTCGGATTGTTCGTTTTAATTTATATTTACTATTTGTGCAACGGATATTCGTTGATGGTCAACGGATATGCTTGGTTGGCTCCCTTGCTGCTGCTCATGTTGGCAGGACTTGGTTTGGGGTTCGGATTATTGATATCCTCCTTGACGACCAAGTACCGTGACTTGCGTTTCTTGATTACTTTCGGGGTACAGTTGTGGATGTATGCCACTCCGGTTATTTACCCTTTGTCCGTGATGAGGCAGAGTCATGAGCAGTATATGTGGATCATTGTGGCGAACCCGCTGACTTCCCTTATCGAAACATTTAAATTCGGATTCTTGGGGGTGGGGACTTTCAGTTGGTTCCACTTAGGCTACACGTTGGCGTTTACAGTGGTGATAATGCTTTGGGGGATGGTGACTTTTAATAGAGTGCAACGTAGTTTCATGGATGTGATTTAAAAGAAGGGACAGAATGGGAAAAATAGCGATAGAGTTTCAGAATATCAGCAAGCAATATGCATTGGGAAGCATCGGAACCGGCACGCTGAGCCGTGATTTGAATCGTTGGTGGGCGCGGATCCGTGGAAAGGAGGACCCGTATCTCAGAATCGGGGAAGAGAATGACCGTTCCAAGAAAGCGACGGGAGATTTTGTATGGGCGTTGAAAGATATTAATTTCCATGTGGAGGAAGGTGAAGTGCTGGGTATTATAGGTAAGAACGGTGCGGGAAAGTCCACTTTGTTGAAAATCCTTTCGCGGGTGACTTCTCCTACTGTCGGTTGTATCCGTGCACGGGGGCGTATTGCCTCTTTGCTGGAAGTGGGTACAGGCTTTCATCCCGAAATGACAGGACGGGAGAATATTTATATGAATGGTTCCATCATGGGGATGACCAAGGCGGAGATTACCCGCAAGTTGGATGAGATTGTGGCTTTCGCCGGTGTGGAGAAATATATCGATACTCCAGTGAAACGTTATTCTTCGGGTATGACCGTGCGGTTGGGATTTGCTATCGCCGCCCATCTGGAGCCGGAAATTCTGGTGGTGGACGAGGTGTTGGCAGTGGGCGATGCGGAATTCCAAAAGAAGGCTATTGGCAAGATGCAGGATGTGTCGAAAGGAGAGGGACGGACAGTCTTGTTTGTCAGTCATAACATGGCAGCGGTAAGAAGTTTGTGTACAAAAGGAATATGCTTGGAAAATGGTACCGCGGTTTATCAGGGGACGGTTCATTCTGCCATCGATTATTACTTGAAAGAGAAAGGGACGGTCCGGAAAAGTAAAATTATAGATTATGTGGGTTGGACGAAAAATACGCTTCATATAGATTGCATTGAGATAAACGGAACGGAATGTGCCTCTTCCACTATTCATGGAGGTCAGAATTTTCTGACTGTGAAAATACAGGGATATTCTGAAGAGGATATAATGTATGATGTAATGCTGGTTTTGAAGAGCAGGACGGAAGTGCCTTATGCTACTTATGCTCCGGGACATTATTACGGGAGTATCAGTCATTTACCTAAAGGGGATTTTTGCATCGAGAGGCGTATAGGGCTTCCGCCTGTGCTGAGTAAAGGTGTCCTGCAGGCAGATTTGTTTATACATCATCCTATGGTGGAATATTATTTGAAAGCAGTTCGTTGCTGTTTGCTGGAATGTGAGGGGTTTCAAAGTGGATTCGGGCATGCACTGACACAAACGTCCAACGGCTTTATCGGATTGGAGGATATAAAAGTTTGATCATTATGTTCTATTATGGAGATGAAGAAAAAAAGAATCGTATATAGTTTGACTGGAAGAGGGTTGTTCTCAGAGTTGTCTAACCTTGCTTTGGCATTGGTCTATGCGGACTATAATCAGGAAGAGCTGACTGTCAATACAAGGAACTGGAATGCAAGGGTAGAGAAAGGCTGGAGTGATTATTTCGAATCGGTCTTGCCAGACTGTAACGGGGTGATGTGTTCGCAATATATTGTTTATAAAAAGGGGAAACCTTGGTGGGGAAATATCTATTATAATCCGTCCGCTTTTTTCCGGTATTATATTTTCTATATAATGAATAGGATATATCTGTTATTTCATCCGGAAACGGAACTAGGGAATGAGGTCTTTCTAAAAATGAGATCGGAGGATTTTCTGGAGAAACTGGAAGATATCAGAAATGATTATGGCTCTGCCTTGCGGAAAATATTAAAATTTAATGAAAAGACAACCGGCTATATAGAAAAAAGGAAAAGCGAGATGAATTTGCCGGTAGATTACATAGCGGTACATATAAGGCGGGGAGATAAGATAGTTTCCCGTGAGATGAAGGAACTTGGTTTGTCTCTTTATATTGATGCTGTTAAAGGGAAGAAGCATATCAGCCGTAATGTGTTTATAGCTACGGATGATGGTTCTGTGACGGATAAGTTGAAATCCGTACTGGTTGCCGAAGGATTTAATGTTTACTGGAACACAGCTGTGACACAAACAGGATTTGACGAGTCTTTGTTTAATACAAAGGATAAAAAAAGTAGATATATAGATACGTTGAATATGCTGTTGGATATGGATATTCTGATCCATTCTTCATTTTTATCGGTACTTATACTTCGAATGTCAGCCGGATTGTGCCTCTGTATGTCGGATTCGAAAAATCGCTCAGTCTGGATGACGAATGGAAACTTTAGATTGTAAAAGCGGAAAATTATGTCACAAAGAAAATTTTCGATTATAACCATTAATTATAATAATAAAGAAGGGTTGAGGAAAACCATAGAAAGTGTGGTCGGCCAGTCTTTTAGGGATTTTGAGTATATTATTATTGACGGAGGGTCTACGGATGGAAGTATTGAAGTGATAAAAGAGTATGCCGGTAAAGTGGACTATTGGGTATCGGAGCCGGACAAGGGTATTTATCATGCCATGAATAAAGGAGTTTTACAGGCGCATGGAGAGTATTTGAACTTTATGAATTCCGGTGATGAATTTTATAACAATGGTGTGTTGCAGGAGGTGGCACCTTCATTGGACAGCGATATTGTTGTTGGAAAAATAGTGCATGGCACAGAGGTGTGGGGATTTCATAAGGAGGATATAACGCTGATGGATTTGATTCGGGGAACTGTATTGCATCAGGCTTCATTCTTCCGTAAAGAACTTTTTGATGAAAACAGGTATGACGAGAGTTATAAGATTGTATCCGATTGGAAATTTTATATTCAGACCTTGATATTCAACAATGCGACGTTCCGCAATATTCGTTCCATCGTTTGTAGGTTTGTACCCGGAGGGGTCAGTGAAACGGATGCCGGAACAAGAGATATGGAAAGAAAGCGGGTGTATAAGGAACTGTTTCCGGATAGAATGATGAAGGATTATATAAGACTGGAAAAGGTGGAATCTCCTTTATTGGAACTGATTCCCGAACTGAATAAAACTGCGGGCCTTCATCAGATGGCATACAAATTGGTCTGTGCCTTGTTGTGGGTGCATGGAAAGATAAAACGGGTGCGTGTTAAGTAAGCAGTAAATTGGTCTTTTCACTTGAGCCATGCCCGCAGGATAAGTCTGATGCCATATAGCGCATACTTTATTTTTAGAGAAAGTGGAAGATGTATATAATTGTTTTTTCTGATTCTTAGCATTCTGTCCCATAATTCATTGAAGGGGATTTCCCGTGAGTGTTGGGTATAGAACAAGAACGAACTTTTTATGTAATCGGCCGACAAAGCACGTAGAATATAGGTGGGGAATGTGGCCGAAAGTGAAGTCATCAGGTCGAATGCATCCATGAAAGTGCACAGTTTGGGGGTGTAGTTTTTTTGCGACAGGTTCATGGCGCTTGATTTTCTTGTGACATAGTGATAATAGGGGGAAGTGGTGTATGCGGCTGATTGGCAGTGGCTCAGGTATTGAAAAATAAAGAGCCTGTCTTCATTATAATAAATATGTTCATTGAATTTTAGGTGATGTTTGTCAATGATTTCTTTATGATATAATTTATCCCATAAGTTTCCTTTGTATTTGTAATGCCTGTCGTTAAACAGGGAGTGAATGGCCTCCCACTGGGTTAATTTGCCGGATTTCACTTCGTTGATGTGGTAAATCGGACGACCATCTTCATTTTCAATGATATATCCGCAAGTAGCCAGACCGGCTTCGTTTGTCCGGATAAGTTGATAAAGAGTGGCTATCATATCCGTTTCTATCCAGTCGTCGCTATCCATGAAAGCTATATATTCTCCTTTTGCGGTTTCCAGTCCTTGGTTTCGTGCATGGCTGACTCCTTGGTTCAGAGTGTGTATTACCTGTATTCGTTGGTCCTTGCAGGCGTATTCGTCACATATTTTCCCGCTTCCGTCCGTACTTCCGTCATTAACCAGCAGTACTTCAATGTCTGTCAGTGTCTGGTTTAAGACGCTGCTGATACACAAAGGCAGGAATTTTTCTGTATTGTATATAGGGATGATGACAGAAACCAACGGCATAACTTATAATTCTGTGAGTTTATAAATAAGATCATTCTTTAGTCGGCGAAGCGTATAAAGCAGGTTGCTCGGATTCTGAAACGTTTCTTCCAAGGGCATGATGACGGGAACATACTTTATCTTTAACCGGTGCCTTATGCAATAGACATTGATCAATCTTTCTGATAAATAGCCGAACAGACGTGCCTGATCCGGATAGGCGGACAGTTTTACCCGTTTTTCTAATTCAAACAATACGCTGAATAGCCACTGGGAGTATTCGTCAAAATGTTTCCGTCCGGTGATAAACATATTATATCCGGAATAGGCATTGCAGTGATACATGAATGTATGAAAAGCTTCAGCATATTCGGGTGTGAGGTGTTGAATGACTTCTTTCAGCAAATTGAGGTCATTGACTAGATGGAATATGGCGTATTGTGTAGCGACGTTATAGGGATAATGACGCTTGGGAGAGAGGATGATGTCATAATCATTTAATAAGGTTTCTAAATCAGGAAATCGGTAAGTTTCTTTTAGAAATGAATCTATGTTGATGAAACTCCTGTCTGGTGAAAAAGCCGGAAACGGGCGATGAAAATCAAAGAAGCGCCTGTAATGATTGAGCCCTATAATGTCACACTTTAGATTTTTCCAAGCCCAATAATGGGCGGTTAGTTCACAAAAGTGAGGATCCTGTCGGATATATTATCTCCTGTGTTATCTAGTACAGGGAAGAATCGGGCACTGGTTAGGGAGGCCCCCACCTGTATGGGACAGAAGTACTCATGCTGTGGTAGCCGGCTGTCCTTATGGGCACATACTAATATTTTTATATTTTTTCCCATGTTTGTGATTGAGGGTTATAGCGTTTGATAATGCGTGCGGGATTTCCTACCGTGACACAATAGTCGGGTATGTTTTGGGTAACCACACACCCGGCACCGATAAAACAATGTTTGCCGATGGTGATTCCGGGCAGTACAATCACGTTGGCTCCTATGATGGTATGTTCTCCGATGTGGATAGGAGAAGTGGTGATACCTTGTTCGATGATGCCTTGAGTGATATCCTGGTAATTGTGATCTAATCCTATCAGGACTACGTTTTGTGAAATATTGACCCCGTTGTCTATCCGGATGGGACCGATGACCGTATTGCCGAGTCCTATCCGGCAATAGTCGCCGATTACGATGTCGCCTACGGCATTGTTCAAGCAGGAGAAATCTTCCACTACCGAATATTTTCCCATCTGGAACAGGTGGAACGGTGGAAGGTCTTTCCGTACACTGGAATAAATGACTGAGCCCCGGCCTTTTTTTATGTAGAAAGGCTGCCATACGCGTATCCACCAATAGGGGCGTGTCTTTACCGGATGCATGATGAAACCGTGTATCCGTTTTTTCCATTGCGGGTGTTGCTGTAAGTACTCTTTTATATTCATAATTCTATCCATGCTGTGTATGGTTGAACTTCTGTGCCATTCCTTTCAAGTGAAACAAGTTGAGAAGCATAATGATTACAAAATAAGGTGTCTGCCTGAGGATTCTGCTCATGTATTTATATCTCATATTGGACGGAATGGCCGGGTATAACGCACCGTTCAGCAAGATAAGCAAAATCCACCACTTTATGGAAGAAGCCGGAGAGAAAATGCAGAGAACACATGAAAAGAATCCGATGAGCGCCAACAGAATGCTGCGGGGGGCGATAAAGGCTTGGAGGGTTTTCAGCAGATAATCTCCGTTTCCGTTCAGTAAGGCTGTGGGGAGGTTACGTCCCATTTTTAATGCAAGGAAAAGCTGGGTGGCTATCCAGCGGCGGCGCTGGTTACGCAAGGCATCCGGTTGCCGGACTTTTTCGTCCAATGTTTCTAGGGTGTCTATATATTCAATGTGAATGCCTTGACGGAGCAGGAGTTCTTCCAGTTCTTTGTCTTCGCCCGTACTATGGGTATGGATGATGTTCCGGACAAACCATCGGAAATCGAAAGCCATTCCGGAGCCGGTAAGGGCAGATGAAAATCCCAGCCGGATGTGTCCCTTGCGGAAGATGGAATTGTTCATCTCTTCGATGGCGGCATCCAATAGGGCTATGTCTGTATTCATATTTTTGGCTTTGCGGTGTGTCTGTATGGCTTTTATACCCTGTGAAACTGCCTTATTCAGTTCTTGAAGATAACAGGGTGAGATCAGATTATCGGCATCCAGTATGAGGACATAATCGTATGGCTGGTCTGTGATGGTCTCTGCTGCAATGCGCAGGGCTTTTGCCTTGGAACTTTCCTTTTCATGCAGTTCTATCAAGCCGATGCGTTCTTTGCGCAGTGAGGCATTGGTTTCGGGACGCATGTGGTCGGATATGACTATCAGGTCGTAAAGCTCTGCCGGATAAGTTTGGCGCAGAACGGAAGTGACGCAGGCGTGAATGACCGCATCCTCTTTATAGGCGGGAACAAGGATGATAAAACGTTGCCGGACAGTAGTCGCGGGATATTTCTTTTGTTTGAAGAAATGAGAGGCGGCAGAAAACAGGACTATATACCCCACACTGACGGAAAGGTAGATATATAGCGTATATTCCATGATATGTATAATTTCCGATAGCATGGGGCTTTTATTTTTTCTTTCTTAAAAGCATATTGAATATCATGCCTGCCGCCAGAAAGGGGATAGCTTTCATGGCTTTGTTGAATTTGCTGTCCACCAAGTAGTTTGGAGTGGCTATTGCCATAGTCAATAAGAAAGTGAGTAATAATCCCCACCATTTTAGGCAGGCGCTCCAGTGGAAGTATACGGACAGGAAACTGAACAGGAGGAGGATACCTAGCAGGATGGTGCGAGGGAAAATGAACCATTGCAGAATACGGTCGGCATAATCAAATTTTCCACTTAAAATGGCGCCGGGCAGATTACCGATATTGGTGAACAGGGAATAATATTGGGTTTTAATCCAAGTGCTATGTTGGGTATAGAATTTTTTCTTTCCACTATTCTTCAAGGCATATACATGGGTATTATTTAAATATTCCACATATATCCGTTCGCGGAGCAGCAAGGATTCGATGACTTTTTCATCGTCATCGTCTTTTAAATGACGGATGTTTTCTTTGAACCAAGTGAAGTCTATTGCGGTTCCGGAGCCGTTCAGCGAAGCTGAAAGTCCCAAATTGACATGCCCCGCACGAAGAATGGAATTGTTTATCTCGTCGGTGATGGCATTCAATATGCTGACATTGCTGGGTCTTTCCTGATAGATGCGATGGGTTTGGATGGCATTGGAGCCGCTGGCATACGTATTGTTGACAACTTCAAGAAAGTTGGTGTCCACTACATTGTCCGCACTCATGATTAAAACGATATCGTATTGTCCTTCTTGTAATTGTGACATGGCAGCTTTGACAGATTTCATTTTTGAACTTTTCTTGAATCTGGCTTGCAATAGGGTGATGGGATATTGTGCCAGCTGTTTGTTTGTTTCCGGCTTCAGGTGGTCTGAAATGACGATAATGTCATAGCAGTCTATAGGATATTCTTGTTGCAGAAATGATTTGACGGTATAGGGTATGTAGTCATCGTCCTGATAGGCCGGTATCAGAATGGCGAAACGGTGTTTTACTCTTGATTCGGAATATTTGTCGGTGCGGTTGCCTGTTGCCGCTATGGCGTACACCAGCAGGTAAAAAACAGTAAAGGCACATATCGCGAAAAGTAGTAGTTCTATGTATGCTAGAAATATCATGGCTGTTTGTCTTTGTTTCTAAGTTTGAAAAATGCTTTTGTTCCCTCCCAATGTGCTTTGGCTATGGCTTTCTTTCCTTTTTCCAAGGCGGTCAGTATGTTTTTGGGACATACAATCATTGTCTGGTATAAGATGGAAACCGGAAGTTTCCAGTCAAAGAGATTGCGGTAGGCATATAGTAATCTGTTTCTGCTCAGGTAATAGTATTTCAACGGACTTTCTTTTCCGGTGGAGTTGCTGTCCTTGTGCCGTATTTCGCAAGCGGGATCGTACCATAGTTCGTAGCCTTCCCTATTGATATAGGTGCACCAGTCCAGTTCCTCATAATATAGAAAATATTCTTCGGGCATCAGGCTAAGCTTGTCTATTATTGTTTTTTTCAGTAACATGGCGGCACCATGCAGATAAGGCGTTTTTTTGGGCGGGGTAGTGGTCTTTATTTATTTTCCCTTTGCCTATGGCTCTGTTTCTTAAGGTAATGGGCGAAAGTTGGGTGTATCCTGCAAATTGTATGGCGTGCGGTTCTGCATAATCACGGATTAACGGGGAGACACCTGCTATCTTGTCGGAGGACAGAAGGCGTTTTATCAACAAGGGTATGGCATCTTTGACCATACAAACATCATTGTTCAGCAAGAACAGGTATTTTCCTTTTGCAAGGTTTATACCCAGATTGTTACCTCCGGCGAATCCTAAGTTCCGCTCACTGCGTACGGCTTGGATAAAAGGATATGTTTTTTGTAGCAAGGCGGCTTCATTGGCAGTGGAACCATTGTCAATGACTATCATTTCATAACTGACAGAGAATACAGTGGCTGCCCACGAGTCAATGAATTCGCAGGTGTCGTGAAAACCGTTATAGTTCACGGTGATGACGGATAGGTCAGGCTGCTGGTAGTCCATGTATTTCTGAGTATTGTTTATCTAAATAAGGTCCTAAAAAAACAAAGGTGAAACAAGAATAAATCAAGATTCCGTTAGGAAACTGGAAATAAACCATATTGGCGTAAGAAGCTACCAGTATGCCTGCACAACCGCATAACATACCTGTCAGCGGTCCCCGGATTTCCGGATTTCGGATTTTGAATAAAAGGATGTAGGAGCCCGATAGAAATAGAATGGCATGCATACCCAAAACACACACAGTCCCACTATTCCCATCTGTTTCCATACATCTACCAGACTGGAGTCTGAAGGACAGATGGAAACGAAATAATATTTGTTATGGGGAGGAACTACCCCGTCTATGGCTCCCATGCCTATGCCGAAGGGCATTTCATCCATGTAGGCATTCAGTGCTTTCTGGTTCTCGAAACGAGCCATCATCGATTGATCCTCTGTGTCAAAGACAGTACGCATACGACGGATCAACTTATTGTTCTCTCCGATCTTGGTGTATTTCAGCATTCCTATCCCTCCGACAAGCAGGATAAAGGAGATGATGCCTATTTTCCAACTTTTAGACAGGAACAGAAAGAGCCCCAGCCCTGCAATGGGTACAGCTATGGCCGATCGGGTTCCCGATATTAACAGACCATAAAATCCTGCCATACCCACTATTAAATAGAAGAGTCTGAGAAATAGGTTCTTTGTATAGAAAAAAGTAAGTGTGAAAACAGTGCAGGATAATCCCATACTGGCACCAAAAAGACCCGCGTCAGTGAAAAATGAGAAATAGCGGATGCCGGAATGGATAAAATGGGTACGTGCTCCGTAGGCCCACAACCAGCTTAGCTCGGTACTGTCAAAACCTTTGTTCTTTTGCCAATATCCTTTTGCGGCAGCCAGTAGGGTCATGATACCCCATAGTATTAAAAAATAATGGATAAAAGTGTAGCGATTGCAGTGTATGGATAGAATAATACAGGTCAGAATAGGGTATAAGGCCCAGGGTCTTAAAATACGAAGCCATGCTTCCATGTAAAATTCACCGGTTATACCATTACCTATGTTGATGATACAATATAGCAGCCAGACCAATGTGATGCAGGTATAGACGTTTAGTATTTTCCTGAAATGATGATTGCTTTGCAACTGTTTCAGAAGAATAAGGGCCAACATGATGCCGTAGAGCAAATCAAAGATATTGGTAATGGCAATAGGGATGGAATGATATCTGTTAATTCCCATTATCAGGTAATTCAGCATAAAGGTGATGGCCAGCAGAATGACGGGTCTGTTTATGCATATGAAGATAAAAAGCGTGGCAAAAGGTATGAACCCTATTGCAACTCCTATGGAGGGCTTCATGTTGAGGGCTGTCCATAGGCATAAGCACAGTCCGATAATGAAGCTGGCCAGAATTTGACCTGTATGGGTTATATTTATTTCTTTTGCTATCATTATCTATTTTCCTTTGTATTCAATGGCGGTCAGTCCGAGTTGGAACAGCCTGTATTCCATATTCTTAAAGTTCGTGTAAGGAGGTAATTGTCCTGTAAAGTCTTCCACTGTATTTCTGTCTGCTTGTGTCAGATAGAAAAGGAGGGGTACTTCTTTTTGTTTAACTTGTAACAAATGCTCATACAGTGCCTGATCCGTATTTTTCCAAGTACGGTTGGCACGGACAACCAGCAGATTGATGGATGCTTCATTTAACAAAGCCGGAGGCAGAGGATTGCTTTTCAGGACCGGGTGCTCGATTAGAAGTATTTCATCCTTTTCCAGATCGGGACATAGTTCTTTCAAATTGTTTGCCTGTACATATTGGCTGTCTTCGCTTAGAAAATCTTCATCGTATGTAATGCGGCGGACGTTTAGGCCGATGCTGCTCCAATATTCCTCTATCAGGCGGGCGACATGGGTCTTTCCGTCTTTCTCTTCTGTACTTAACAGATTGATGACCCGCTGTTCCTGTGTATTTAGATGAGGCAGTAAAGCGGTGCTGAGTTGCCTGACGGCCATCTTGTTTATGGCTTTATTATAACGTCTGTATCTTAACTTGCTTTCTCTAGGATATGCACCGATAACTGTTCCTCCGGTAATTCGTTCTGCACGTATTTTGTCTCTGAGGGTACGGTCCAGTATTTCTATAATCAGAAAATAGCCAATGATGAAAAGTAAAGTCCCCAGTATGGATGCAAGTATAATCATGCGTGCATTGGTGGGGGAGGAGGTCAGTGGAAACAGGGGCGGATTCATGATTTTTAATGAAGCCGAGGTCATTTCCAGGTTCTTTTGTCGCAAGATGGCTGCATTCAAGGCTCCCATGGTAGACATATAGTTGCTTTCCACAAAGCCGATATGCCTTTCTTTCCGGCCCAGGGTAGCGCCGATGGGGGAGAAATAAAGGAAATCTTCATTTAAATTCTCTCTCATTATATCTCGTGCTTCCATTTGGGCTTTAGTTTTTTCGGCAAGGACTATTTGGTCAAGCCACTGGCTGATGAGTGTCTCATAAGATACATTGTTTGTACTTGCGGCTTCGGCACTTAGTTTCAGGGCGAGATCGTTGATGTTTTGTTCGGCGTTACTTAACATGTTTTTTTGTTCTTCCAGCTTTTTCCGGTTCTTTTCGTCCGGAGTGATTTCCATGGTTGAGATCTGGGTGTTCAATTGGGACATTTGATGGAGTTTGTCCATAAACTCATTGTTAGTACGGATCAATTTGGCCACATCACCTAATTTATATTCATAGAAATCGATCAACGCCTTACTGGTGGAGTAATTGACAAGCAAATCATTGTCCATCATCCGGTAAGCGGCGTCCATGCTTGCCACCTGTTTGGTTTGTTCTCCGTAGTTGATGATGCGGTTTTCTATATTGTACTCGATTAAAGAATCCTCGGCGGCAGTCAGCATTTTGCCCAATCTGGCCAGTTCTTCTTGAAAGAACTTGATCACATTGTTTGTTTCTCCATAGCGTAGTTCATGGTATTGTTTGACAAACTCTTCATTCAGAATCTCAAGTGTGTTATAAGCTATTCCCGGATCGTTGGCACTATAAGCAATCTCGATCATATCACTGTTTCCCAACCTGGCTACTTTTATATGTTGTGAGAGTAGAGGTACGCTGAAATAAGGGTGGGTATAATTGAGTAGTTGGTAGATGAAATTATTGACGGACGGGCGTCAAAAGCTACCAGATTATGATAGGTCTTCTCTTCGTTTTGCTTGTCTATCAATGCCTGTAACTCTCGTGGAATGCCGGAAACCAGCTGCTGGTAATGTATGGCTGAAATATAACTGGTATTTCTTTCGGCATCTCCATAGACCAGACAGCGGGCAAGCAGTTTCAGAGATACTATTTTCAGTGTGCGTTCCGTTGTAATGATATTCATTAAATTACTCATGTGCACGGTGGCGTTTCGGGTATCGGTGGCATCTACGTTGTATCCGGAGATGATTCCTGTAAAGATGGTGGTTTTCACATCATACGTTTTTTCCAGATTTCTGGTAAGAAACCATGCTATGATACCGGCTATACATGGAAATATAACCATCCACCAACGGATGCGGTAGATAAACTTGACTATGTATTTAAATAATTCCATGTTTCTTATTCCTTTTTGTCTTTTTTCTTACTTAGCCTCTTGTTTTCTTCCTGTTCCTGTATCGTTGTTTCTTGAACGTCCTTTTCTCCTTGTATGGTCAGGATGGGGGTGTGGGAGATTATTTCGAGGGTCAGCAGCTGGTCGTTAATAGTAGAGCGTAGTAAGGCAAAGTCTTGATTAGCGGCAAATTCCTGTTCTTTAGTCTTGGCCACATCATGAATAGAGGTACGTCTGTTTCTATATTCCTGTTCTGCAACAGCCGATGCACCTTTATATAAAGCTATATTTTCAGCTGATCTTTGCAATGTTTCTATATTGGATAAAATTTGGACATATAAATGAGCTATTTGTATTTTAAGGGTTTCGTATGCTTCCTGTTTTCTTAACTCGGCAATATCCACCTGGATTCGCTGGCGCTTGATTCCTCCCCGGAGGTCGAACAGCTTTTCAAAAGGAATACTGATGCCGCCTCCCACATTCCACGAAGTCTGTTCTGTGCCTACATACCTGTAAATAAGTGGGGTGTTGACATCCGTATTGCTGGCCACATTGTCTGCTATACCGTAAGAAGCACTTCCACCGGCATGGATAAACCCCAGCCAGTTCCTTTTCTCTTTCGATAGTAGCTTTTTCTGTAACTGTTTCTCCTTCTCTAAAATCTGTAAGCTTGGAGTGCTGCGTGCATTCTCATAAAGGACACTTAACGGAGGCAGCTTTATCTTTGCATAATCCACATTCATATTCCCCAATATATCATCCTGTGTCACAAGAGGTTGTTGTACCGGTTGTGTTTGCTGCTCTTCCTGTTGTGCGCTTAAATGGTGGATAGAACAATACATACAGATGACAAAAAGACATACTTTACCCATATAATAAATCCCCTTTTTATTCCTAAAACAAATTATTTAAACATCTCCTTTTTGGACAAAAGCTGTCAAAGTCTTGAACAGGATTTTCATATCCAGGAAAAAGGAGAATTCTCTACCGTATTTCAAATCTAATTCTTTGCGTTCTTTAGCGGATAATTTTCCGGCATCCCCCCGTTTTTCCACCTGCCACAAGCCGGTCAGCCCGGCAGGCGCCATGAAGCGTTCGATACTTTCATCGTTTGTCAGGCGTTCGGCTTCATAGAGTGGAAGAGGACGGTTCCCCACCACAGACATGTCGCCTTTCAAGATGTTGACCAGTTGAGGTAACTCATCCAGGCTGTATTTTCGTAAAACGCGTCCTACCTTGGTAACCCGCGGGTCTTTTTCTATTTTTATGAAAGGACTTTCATCCAGTGCGTTTTGTCTGGAAATAAACTCTTCTTCCGGAATGATGAAGTCATCGGAAACCAGCATTCCGCCATTATCTATAACACCGTCATCTCCAAACATCAGTCCTCCTAATTCTTCCATCGAGAAATCTTTGGCAATCTCCGGAGTGCCTTCCGGCTGGTACTGGTTCTGACCGGCAAGGTCTTTCAGCTTTTTATCGGCGTCCGTATACATGGAACGGAATTTCAGGAAATTAAAAATGGTATAATTCGTTCCTACCCGTTTGGATTTGTAAATAACAGGTCCTTTGCTTTCCATACGTATGGCTATGGCAATCAGCAGAAAGACTGGGGACAGGAAGACTAACGCTGCACCGGAGAAAAGGATATCGAAGCAGCGCTTCCATTGGGGAAGGATAAAATGCCTCACGTCTTTTTTCTTCCGGTTATGTGCATATAGCAGTTCCTGCCGTTTATTGATGATGTCTATTTTCTGCCTTAACCGGGCGGTGGTGATGTTCAAACTGACGGTATCGTTTATTCCGCTGTTCAGATAGACTTTGCTGGCTTCGGGAGTCAGCCTGTCCGTAATGAGTACGACATATGCCTGATAGAACTTTTTCCTGAAAGCACCGATCTGTTCAATATCTCCGTTCATCTCCCCTTGTTCGTGAAGGACAATGATGTTCTCACGTACTTTCAGTCTGATACAAATTGTAATGGCATCCTGGTAGTTTTGGGCATAAATCATCTGGACATTTTCGAGCTTGCTGAATTTGCGCAAAAAATCCTTGTTCTTTCCTATATAAAGCAGAAAGGTCATGCTGATTTACTCAATGATTTTCTTAATTCTTACTTTTAACTCCATGGGATTGAAAGGTTTGACAATATAGTCTTCCGCGCCTTCTTGTAACAGGCGGATGCGTTCTGTGGTACTGTCTTCGCTGCTTAGCATAACCACCGGAATGTGTTTGAATAACTGATTGGATTTTATCCATTCCAGAAACTCGTCTCCACGCATTTCGGGCATACGGATATCTGATATAATCAAATCTGGTATGTTACCTTCCTGAAGCCATTTTACCCCTTCGATGCCATTCGGTAACCAAATACAATCATAATCACTGGCCAGATAGATTGAAAGGACTTTTGCAATTGCTATTTTGTCGTCCAAGACCAAAATTTTCTTTCTCATAGAGTAATCTTTAGATTTTAATGGGCAAAAGTAAAGAAAATTATTGTGAATAAACAACTTTATTCTATTAATTTTTTGGCGTAAAGATTGCTTTTCCTTAACCAAGTGTCTGAAATAGGGGATTGAATGGAATAAAAGCCCTTTGGAAAAAGGGAAAAAAGAAGACGGGACAACTCCTGTACATTATATATTGTAGTGTATATGATAAGATTAAGATGTGATATTGTATGATGGATGATATTTATTATATTGAAAAATAGTGTTTTGGAACATAATAAAAATAAATATATTGTTTTGTGTAATTCGAAAAATAGTATTTATCTTTGCTGCCGGAAATGATAAAAGCCATATTACTATGTCGGAAATAAACCAGACGATTAATTTACATGTATCTGTGGACTGTGTGCTGATTGGGTTTGATGGAGAGCAGTTCCGTGTCCTGTTGGTAAGGCAGGTGGGGAAACAGTCCGAGGACGGATATAATAACATGAAGTTGCCGGGCAGCCTTATCTATGACGATGAGGATCTGGATGAGGCGGCCAAGCGGGTGTTGAATGAGTTGACGGGCCTGAAGAATGTGAAGCTTACCCAGTTTAAGGCGTATGGATCGAAAGACCGTACCCGTAACCCTAAGGATGTGCTGTGGCTGGAACGTTTTCATCGTTTGGACGAGAAGAAAATAGACCGCATTGTGACTATCGCTTACCTGACACTGGTGAAGATTGACAGACGGTTCGAACAGCTGTCTGATAAATACGATGCTTGCTGGACACCTGTGACGGAGGTGAAAAGCCTGGCGTTCGACCATTTCCAGATTTTGCAGGATGCATTGGTGCATATACGCCATTATGTGGAATATGCTCCTTCCGCAATGTTCGACTTGCTTCCCCGGAAGTTTACGGCGGCCCAGTTGCGGACTGTCTATCAGTTGATTTATGATAAGGTGTTTGACGTAAGGAACTTCCATAAGAAGATAGCGTTGATGCCATATGTAGTACCTTTGGAAGAAAAACAGGTAGGTGTATGCCACAGGGCGGCACGCTTCTATAAGTTCGACCGTTCAATATATAATAAGTCGGGAACGAAGTGATAACAGACAGATAACTTTAGCCTTGTTGTGATTGCTGTGAGAATACTCCGCCTGGTCGTTTCGGGGAATCGGTACATGCTTTGGGATTCTTCACCGGCCTTTCCTTGGAAGGATAATGCTGATGCATCGGGACAGAGACTATTATTTTTAAATTCTTAATTTTCAATTTAAATGTACCTATTAGGTTATGATATTGGCAGTTCGTCGGTAAAGGCGAGTTTGGTAAATGCAGAGACCGGAAAGTGTGTTTCTTCTGCATTCTTTCCTAAAACAGAGGCTGCTATTATGGCTGCCCGCCCCGGATGGGCTGAGCAGGATCCGCAAAATTGGTGGGAAAATCTGAAATTGTCAACTCAGGCTGTCATGGCCGGGAGTGGGATCGGTCCGGATGGAATTGCCGCTATCGGTATCTCTTATCAGATGCACGGACTGGTTTGTGTGGATAAAGGGCAAAATGTATTACGTCCGGCTATTATATGGTGTGACTCACGGGCGGTTCCATACGGGCAGAAAGCGTTTGAGGCATTGGGGGAAACGCAATGTCTTTCTCATCTGCTGAACTCTCCGGGGAATTTTACCGCTTCCAAACTGGCATGGATTAAAGAGAATGAGCCTGCTGTGTACGAACGTATTTATAAAATAATGCTGCCCGGCGATTATATCGCTATGAAACTGACGGGGGATATTTGTACCACGGTGTCCGGTTTGTCCGAAGGGATGTTCTGGGATTTTCAGGCAAATGATGTCGCGGGCTTCCTGATGGATTATTATGGATTCGACCGTTCGCTGATAGCTGATATCAAACCGACTTTTGGCGAGCAGGGACGTGTAAATGCATGGGCTGCCAAAGAATTGGGCCTGAGAGAGGGAATTCCTGTAACCTATCGCGCCGGAGACCAGCCTAATAATGCTTTGTCGCTCAATGTGTTCAATCCGGGAGAGATTGCTTCTACGGCAGGAACATCGGGAGTGGTATATGGCGTGAACGGTGAGGTGAATTATGATCCGAAATCCCGGGTGAATACTTTTGCCCATGTAAATCATACTGCCGAGCAGACCCGTCTGGGAGTGTTGTTGTGCATCAATGGTACCGGTATATTGAATTCGTGGGTGAAACGTAATGTGGCTCCCGAAGGTATTTCTTACAGTGATATGAACAGGCTGGCGGCACAGGCTCCTGTCGGCAGTGCCGGAGTAAGTATTCTTCCTTTTGGCAACGGGGCGGAGCGTATGCTGGAAAATAAAGAGACAGGATGCTCTATATGTGGAGTTAATTTTAACCTGCATGGAAAGCAGCATATTGTTCGTGCCGCACAGGAAGGGATTGTGTTCTCGTTTAAATACGGCATTGATATCATGGAGCAGATGGGTATCCCTGTACAGAAGATTCATGCCGGACATGCCAATATGTTTCTCAGTCCTATCTTCCGCGAAACGTTGGCGGGAGTGACAGGGGCTGTAATCGAACTGTATGACACGGATGGATCGGTGGGCGCCGCCAAGGGGGCCGGCATAGGCGCGGGTGTTTATAAAGATAACAACGAGGCATTTGCCACATTGGAAAAACTGGAGGTGATAGAGCCTGATGTGGCACAGCGCACTGCTTACGATGATGCGTATGCCCGCTGGAAATCCAATCTGGAGAGAGCGATGGCTGCCTTTTAAGGACCTTCGGATAAAGAAATGGCTATCCGCCTGTGTGTTGAAAAAAAATAGTAGATAAATTAGAACAAGTTATTAAAATAAGTAAAGAATTATGGCTACAAAAGAGTATTTTCCCGGTATAGGAAAGATTAAATTTGAAGGTAAGGAAAGTAAGAACCCGATGGCGTTCCGTTATTATGATGCTGAAAAGGTAATTAACGGAAAGAAGATGAAAGACTGGTTGAAGTTTGCTATGGCATGGTGGCATACGTTGTGTGCCGAGGGCGGTGACCAGTTTGGCGGCGGAACAAAGAAATTCCCTTGGAACGGTGATGCCGATAAGGTGCAGGCTGCCAAGAATAAGATGGATGCCGGCTTTGAATTCATGCAGAAAATGGGAATCGAATATTATTGTTTCCATGATGTGGATTTGTGTGAAGAAGCCGATACAATCGAGGAATATGAAGCGAATCTGAAAGAGATAGTTGCTTATGCCAAACAGAAACAGGCTGAAACCGGAATCAAATTGTTATGGGGTACGGCAAATGTTTTTGGTCATGCACGCTATATGAACGGGGCTGCTACAAACCCCGAATTTGATGTGGTTGCCCGCGCTGCTGTCCAGATAAAGAACGCTATTGACGCTACCATCGAACTGGGTGGCTCCAATTACGTGTTCTGGGGTGGACGTGAAGGGTATATGTCTTTATTGAATACAGATCAGAAGCGTGAGAAAGAACATCTGGCTCAGATGTTGACCATCGCCCGCGATTATGCCCGGAGCAAAGGGTTTACAGGTACTTTCCTGATTGAACCCAAACCGATGGAGCCGACTAAGCATCAATATGATGTGGATACCGAAACTGTGGTAGGGTTCTTGAAAACTCACGGACTGGACAAGGATTTCAAGGTGAACATTGAAGTGAATCATGCTACGTTGGCTGGTCATACATTTGAGCATGAACTGGCTGTTGCGGTAGATAACGGAATGTTGGGATCTATTGACGCTAACCGTGGCGATTATCAGAACGGATGGGATACAGACCAGTTCCCTATCGACAATTACGAACTGACCCAGGCCATGATGCAGATTATCCGCAATGGCGGTTTGGGTAATGGCGGTACCAACTTTGATGCCAAGACACGTCGTAACTCTACTGATCTGGAAGATATCTTTATCGCCCATATTGCAGGTATGGACGCTATGGCGCGTGCATTGGAAAGTGCTGCTGCTTTGCTTAATGAATCTCCTTACTGCAAGATGTTGTCAGACCGCTATGCTTCATTCGACAGTGGCAAAGGCAAAGAATTTGAAGAAGGCAAGCTGACACTGGAAGACGTAGTGGCTTATGCTAAGCAGAATGGTGAGCCCAAGCAAGTAAGCGGTAAGCAGGAATTGTACGAAGCCATCGTAAATATGTATTGCTGATCCGGCCGGAATGGTATTGCACAAGTTTTACCCTTGCAGACCTTTTTTAAGAAGGAGGGCTGTGCAATGAAGTCTGAATGAATTCTGCTAACGGATTATTAAAGAATAAACGGCTGTACACCGTCAGGTGGCAGCCGTTTTTATATTTGTTAGAGGGATATTTATGAAATAATACTCGCCTATATCGAAAATAATATCTACCTTTGCGGCTGCTAAATTACTAAGTTTATTGAATTTATATGATAAAAAAACTATTATCCGTACTGGTCTTAGTTTTTGCCCTCTCAGGTTCTGTGCTTGCACAGCAATCTATGAGTGACCAACAGGTGTTGGAATATGTGAAGACGGGCATGCAACAAGGAAAAGACCAACGTCAGATTGCTACAGAGTTAGCCCGTAGAGGAGTGACACAAGAACAGGCTAAGCGTGTAAAGAAACTTTATGAACAGCAAAATGGGTCTGCTGATAAAGACGCAAATGCAACGATGCAAAATCGGAACCGTTTGCGTGAAAAGACAAAGACGCAGGAAGATATCTATGTAACAGAGAATTTTACTTTCGACCAACGTCCGGCTGCGGGCGGAGTGGTAGGGAAGAACTCGTCGGACAGTGTTTCTGCCAATCGCTATTACGAGGGGATGGGCATGGGCGATATGGAAGAAATGCAGAAGGATAAGGTGTACGGACGGGACATTTTTGAAACCAGAAACCTTACATTCGAGCCGAGTGTGAATCTGGCTACTCCTCCTAATTACCGTCTGGGGCCGGGTGATGAGGTAATCATTGACATCTGGGGTACAAACCAGGCCACCATCCGCGATAATGTATCTCCGGACGGATCTATCACGATCCCCGATTTGGGATTGATTTATCTGAACGGCATGACTATTGCCGAAGCCAACCAATATTTGCGTAAAGAACTGAATAAGATTTATGCAGGGCTTGATAATGAACAGAACCCGTCCTCACAAATCAAGGTTACTTTGGGAAACAGCCGGACGATCCAGGTGAACGTGATGGGGGAAGTGTTCCAACCGGGAACTTATGCATTGTCTTCTTTCTCTACCGTGTTTCATGCACTGTACCGTGCCGGTGGCGTGAGCGATATCGGTAGCTTGCGCAATATACAAGTAGTGCGCGGAGGACAGAAAATCGCTACCGTAGATGTGTACGATTTTATTATGAAAGGTAAAATCAATGATGATATCCGCTT
>OIEZ01000002.1_pt1 | contig 174997 bp, 155 predicted proteins | sample 1581941 | NCBI WGS metagenome assembly OIEZ01 (sample SAMN04414078, study PRJEB24778) | human gut metagenome | material: faecal | host: Homo sapiens | reverse complement strand
CTTTATTATCCAGTTTCACATTACGCAAACCATCTACGGCATACTGTCCGTAATGGCTGACAATCACGTATGGACCGGTAATGGGAACCGGGCAAAATACCCCGGTTACGTTCAAAACTGCCCGACAGCTGGCGGTCCTCATTATTCAGACTGAACTTCTCCACCGGAGCGACCTTCTTTGTAGACTCATTTTTTTCCGTAGATTTAGAACGGGACGCCCCTCCCGTAGTTTCACGCTCCGCTTTCTTAGCTGCTGCCGCCTTTGCGGCAGCCTCAGCAGCGGCTTTCCTACGAGCTTCCTCCTCTGCACGCTTTCTAGCTTTCTCTATTTCAATTTCAATCAAACGGTCAATCTGGGCATTCAATTGCTCAGCCGAACGTTTTTTCTTCCTTATCTCGCTTTGTATACCTTTCTGCTTCTTTTGCAAATTCGCCAAAAGAGTCTGGCGCTCCTTTTCCTGAATCTCCAGTTTGGCCTTTTCAACCTCACCCTGTTTTAAAAGATTCTGTTTGGCATGCTTAGTTTGTTCCACTTCTCTTTTTTTAGCGGCAATTTGCTTCTGCTTACGTTCTATCTCCATTCCTTGAAGGCGCTGGAAGTTTGCATATTCCTGCACATAACGCATACGACGGTAAGTCTGACTCAAATTCTCGGCAGAAAAAATAAACATTAATTTCTCTTGAACAGACTTGTTACGATACATGTATTGCACCGAAGTTTCATACTTCCGCTTCTTGTCTTTCAAATCACGCTGAAGTTTATTCAGTTGTTTCTGTAAAGAAGCGATCTCACTTGTCAATGTATGAACATCACTCTCTATGGTATTGATATATTTTCTTCTCTCCTCAATCTGACCTGTCAGCAAAGCAAGGTTGTCCAACTGGCTTTTCACATCCTTTTTGGTAGATTGCAACAAAGTTTCAGACTCGGCAATCTGCTGGTGAAGTTCCTTCCGTTTGGCTTCAAGCTCCCTTATTTTCCGAGTACTTTGCGCTGAAATAGTACTTAAAAAGCAGCAGGCTATGAGTAGTAAGAAGATACGTTTCATTATTTAATAAGCTGTTTTAGCAAATCTTGCAATTCTATTCTTTCGTATTTTCCGGGCACTTCGGTATGAGCTTCCCAATCCTTATTGGTAGAAAGGCGGGAAAGTTCAAATACAGCCGTAACCGGTTTGGCAGCCCCTTCAAAAGAAACCGTCATAGTTCCCGGAAACTGTCTCTGCTCCAACGGACGAAACTTATCATAACGCCAATTTATCCCGTACCGGGTACCGGACAAGCCGATATGACTTTCTTTCAGCAGCCCATCATTTGTATTGGTACGAAAACGGTAGGCGAAATGTTTGCCGTTCTTAACTTCTATTAATGCATTTTCGTTTTCAGGACGCACAGCAAAGGACGAAATATCACGGACAGTCAGCACCTTTTTTCCCGGAAGAAAAATTTCATTCATAAACAAGGCCTGCAAAGTATGAAAATCCAAATCAGCCTTTGCCAGATTCTTCAATTCATCAAAAGGAACTTGTACATAACGTTTGTTCATGCGATCCATCACTAAAACTCCGTCCGGAGATATTTCAGCACGTGCCACTTCAATACCCAAAAATGGAGCGATAGAAAGCTGGATTACTTCATCACGTTTCATGCGCAACGTACCATTTACTTTAGTCGGTCCTTTACCGTTCAAGTCAACGGCCAATGACATTTTCGCAGTAATTGCATCCCATCCCGGAGAACGGCTAATCAGCTCTTCCATATATTCCGACTCGGATAAATTGCCAATAGATACCCCTTTCTTCATACTCCGGGTAGATGAACATGAAGAAATAAATATAATCAGCAAAGCGCTAAACAAATAAAAACAGACACGTTTCATCATTCTGCAAAGTATTTCTTTTGTACAATTTTCTTTCTCAATAAGTTCAATTCCTTTTCACTACGTTCTTCACTACCTTCTTGAGGAGGCTCCTTGGATAATTTTTCCGCTTGTTGCCAATATTCCAAAGCCTTTTCACGATCTCCATTCATATAGTAAATATCTCCACAATGCTCTACAACAACGGAACTTTTACTTCCATCATTCTGCATAGCCTGGTCAATGTAAATTTTTGCTTCTACATATTTACCTTTCTCAAAAAGTATCCAGGCATAGGTATCCAGATACGTACCATTGGTAGGTTCGGCCTTTACGGTACGATAACTCATTTCTTCCGCTTTATCCAGGTTTTTACGCTCTACAGACAGGTAATAGGCATAATTATTCAAGGCCCCTATATTGTTTTCCTTATAAACCAAAGCGGAATCGTATGCGGCATATGCCTCCACATTCATCTTCTTTATATGATAAAGATCCCCCATAATGGCATAGAAATCAGAAACGATATCCTTATTGCTTTTATCTGTTACTTGATTCACTCCTTTTTTAAAAACCTCCAATGCCTCGTCTGTTTTCTCTTTCTGATGATAGGCCAATCCCATATAATAATAGAATTCCAATACATCCGGAGTATATTCTAAAGCAGGAGCACACAATTTGATTACTTCATCCATATTCTGCTCACGAATGGCAAAACTCAATAGCTGCAAGCGTGCCGGCGTATTTTCCGGATCAATTTCAAGCACTTGGTGCAAAACAGGGGTTGCCTCTTTATCCATCTTTTTCGTCAGAAGATATTGGGCCGCCAACATAGCAATATCTGCATTCTCTTGTTTTTCCTTCAATATAGAAGTAAACAGGCCTGCTATTTTCGTACTGTCCTTGTTCGTTTGCTCGGAACGCAGAATAAGCTGGCGCATAATGTTCATCTTTGTATCGCTATCCACATTATCATTCAGCAAAATAGTATCCAACTGTACCTGATACAAACTATCCTGCCCTTTTTTCTCGTAATAAGAAGCCATGGAAAGCAACGCCGGCGCATAGCCCGGTTCTTCCTTCAATACTTTCTGATAAGTTTCGTATGCTTCTTCTTCCTTACCGTTGTTCAGATAGACATCTCCCAAAATGGTAAGATAACGCATGTCATATGGATATTCTTTTGCCAAATTCTCAATCTCCGTAAATGCCTGCTGGTCATTGTTCATGGCCAGATACATACGGAATTTCTCCATGCTGATTTGTTCAGACTTCCCATCCAAGGCTTCAAGGCGGTTCAATGTATTAACTACCTGCTGATAGTCCTTGGTACGGGTATAGAGATCAATCAAAGCCATCAACGGTTCCAGACGTGAGGGGAACTGGCTCGCCATATCCTCATAAACATAAATGGCTTTCGGGTAATTTCCCTTACCTTGATAATAGGCTGCCAAAGTTTGCTTATACCAAAAGCTCTTAGGATCGGCATCCACTGCCTTCTTCAAAGCTTCCTCCCCTTTTTCCGGCTGATTGAGAAACATATGGAAGCGGGAAATTTCGAACAAAGTAGCGGCTCCTTGCGGATAAATGTCCAAACAGTGACTATACATTTCGAAAGCCGCATCCAAGTCACCTTTTTCCTTCATCCGAAGCGCTTCCAAAAAGAAATAGTCGTATTTACGGCGCTGCTCCGGAGTAAGCGGATCCTTTTCCTCCACAACAGCTTTATTTCCGGACAAGCCGGAAGCTCTCTTCACCGTACCGCATGAAACAAGCATGCCTATCAGACATACACATAGCATGGGCACATATTTCAATCTTCTATTCATTGTTTCCTTTTACTTTTTTCCGGTATGTCCAAAGCCACCTGCACCACGTTCCGTTTCGTCCAGCACCTCCACTTCCTGCCATTCGGCATGTTCGTGACGGGCTACAACCATTTGCGCAATGCGCTCCCCATCTTCTATCATAAAATCCTCAGATGACAAATTGACCAGGATAATACAAATTTCACCACGATAATCGGCATCAATTGTGCCCGGAGAATTCAGGACTCCGATGCCTTTCTTAATAGCCAGCCCGCTACGTGGACGGATTTGCGCTTCAAAACCTTCAGGCAATGCGATATAAAGTCCCGTAGGAACCAAACAACGTTGCAAGGGTTTCAGCACAATCGGTTCGTCAAGATTAGCACGGATATCCATCCCTGCCGATTGCCCGGTAGCATACTCGGGTAAAGCATGTTTTGATTTATTGATTACCTGTATTTTCATAATTTTAATAATTTATCAATATGCTTATATGGCAATGTGCTAATAATTTGCAGACAACAAACACAGTCCAGACATGATACAGCCCATTGGCATATTGACGAATCAACACATTGCCACATGATTAATAAGGTGCGAATTTACACATTTAGATGGATTTATCTAAGCGTTTACAGTTTTTTAAACGGAAGTTTCTTACTTTTGCAAACAGATAAAGCCTGAATTATGAACTGGAAACAATTAATATCAAATAAACGCTTCGGCATGGAAGAACTACACGAGGCCCGTAAAGATGACCGTACCGAATTCCAACGCGATTATGACCGTCTCATCTTCTCAGCACCTTTCCGTCGTTTGCAAAACAAAACTCAAGTATTTCCTTTACCGGGTAGCGTATTTGTACACAACCGGTTGACTCACAGCCTTGAGGTTTCTTGTGTGGGGCGTTCTTTAGGAAACGATGTCGCCAGCCAGCTTCTGAAGAAGCACCCAGCCTTGGCCGACTCCCATATATCGGAAATAGGTTCCATCGTTTCAGCCGCATGTCTGGCACACGATCTGGGAAATCCTCCTTTCGGTCATTCGGGAGAAAAAGCCATTTCAACTTACTTCTCGGAAGGACAAGGAATGGCATTGAAAAAAGAACTTTCACCGATGGAATGGGATGATTTAACCCACTTCGAAGGAAATGCCAATGCATTCCGAATCCTCACCCACCAGTTTGAAGGAAGACGGAAAGGAGGGTTCGTGATGACCTACTCCACACTGGCGTCCATCGTAAAATACCCTTTTTCCTCACAATTGGCAGGAAAGAAATCAAAATTCGGCTTCTTCTTAAGCGAAGAGGCTGATTATCAGAAAATAGCCGGAGAATTAGGGATTATCCGGCTCAGCAAACCGGATGAGCCTTTACGCTACGCACGCCATCCGTTGGTCTACCTGGTAGAAGCCGCAGATGATATTTGTTATCAGATGATGGACATAGAAGACGCACATAAATTAAAACTTCTGACACATGATGAAACCAAAGGACTGTATATGCAGTTCTTTGATGAGAAAAGAAGAAAACGCATTGAAGAAGTTTGCCGGATTGTAACAGACGTCAATGAACAGATAGCTTATTTACGTTCTTCGGTCATAGGCGCACTGATAAAGGAATGCACACGAGTATTCACTGAAAATGAAGAAAAGATATTGACCGGGGAATTTGAAGGCACCCTGATAATGCACATTTGCAGTCCATTGAAAGAGGCCTATGACAATTGTTCTGCAATTGCCTTTCAAAGAATATATCGTTCCAGCGATGTGCTGGACATAGAATTGGCAGGATTCAGGGTTATCAGTACCTTGATTGACCTGATGATTAATGCAGTGTGCTCTCCGGAAAAAGCGTATTCACAACTACTTATCAACCGCATATCCGGACAGTACAATGTCAACGCACCTACTTTATATGGAAAAATTCAAGCCGTGCTGGATTACATATCGGGCATGACAGACGTATATGCGCTCGACCTCTACCGGAAAATCAAAGGCAACAGTCTGCCGGCAGTATAATAAAAACATTGTCAGATGCGAGCAAGATGAACCCTGTAAATTTTATCTGCACCTGACAATGTTTCCCCAAATACTACTATTAGTCCGATTATTTGGTCAGTATGGGATGAGCGCCTGAAGTTATTTTCATAGCTTCAGGATGTTGCTTTACAAACGATTCGATATGACGTACCCGTTTGTCTTCCAGAATTTCATTGACTGCAATCAGAATTCCGGTTTCCTCCACATCTCCGAATCCATAATTAATCGCTGTTCCAAACATACGCATTGTAGGAGACAGACTCATATATGCATTGACCAAAGGAGGAATATTATACCCCAGCTTACGCACTTCCGTATTCAAGATCTTGTAATCTTCTTTAAAGGAATCATAACAGAAAAGATTTTCCAACATTTTCTTATCTGTTTCTATTTCCAGCGGTTTCATCGGAGTTATCAATTTATCTTTATCACCGAAATGTTTATTCAGGAAGTATAATATCATGTCACGCCCCTGACGATGATAACTAGGATACATAGTCATCTTACCAAAAAAATATTTCACATTAGGCTTAATCACGGTTAATGCGCCCAAACCATCCCACAAATTATCCAAAGCAAACAATCCCTTGGAACCGGCACGGGTTGACTGATATTCCAATGTAACAAATGAGCGTCCCAACTCCACCGTGTAAGGCAAATATTCTTTCAAAAAAACTTCCGAGAAATTAAACATGTGAGCAGTAGCCAGCACAGGCTTCCCATGTTCATCAAATTGCACCTCATCCCCCAAAAGATAACGATAACCTCCCAAAATCTCCTCCGCTTCAGGATTCCATACAACTAATTGCTTATATGGATTTTCCATCACGTCATATTCATCGATATCCATCGCCTTTCCTGTTCCGCCACCTGCAGCACGAAAGGCTATTTCTCTCAACCGGCCAATCTCCTTCATCACATTGGGTGAATCCTGATACGTTATGACGTAAATTTCATTATGACTTTTATTCGTAAACCTCAGGCGTTTATCCTCGGAAAGTTCCGCCTTCAGAATCTCTTTGCTAATCGGTGCAATAATTTCTTCCATATCTTTTTTCTCTCTTTTGTCTATTATAGCTTGTAGACTACATCTTTTACAAACTGCGCCCACTGAGCCGGGGTCTTTGTCTTGTCGAAAGTTTGCCAAGGAATGGGTTTTCCAATGGTCAAGGTAAAGGTTTTATGACGATTTTTCAACATTTCATCTGCCAAGTAAAGCATAGCAATATTAAACTTAATGCCAAGTGCCTTACATATATTTGCCAAATTATAAAAAAAGTCTGAGTTCCGGCCCTCAAAGTGCAAAGGTACCACATCACGATGCGTTTCAATACTTTTAGTGACAAATGTCTTTTTCCATTCCAAATCCTTGATTTCCCCACCCTGTCTACGGGAACATAACCCCGCAGGAAACATAATGATATGATTATCCGAGGCAAACCCTGCCTCTACCATCTTCGGGAAATCCCTGGATTGCGAGCCTGTTTTATTGATAGGAATACATAAAGGAGCCAAACCATGCAAATTCATCAACAAATCATTGACCAAATAGCGTACATTACCATTGTAATGTTTTCCCAATATATACCCCAAAGCAACTCCATCCTGTCCCCCCAGCGGGTGATTGCTGACAAAAGTGCATTTACCGTTTTCAGGCAAGTTTTCCAAACCTTTTATCTCCACTTTTGCATCCAGGAACTCCATACAAGCTTCCAGAAAGTCAACTCCGACTTTATTTTTGGAGTCTTTTAAAAAGACATTCAGTTCATCCTGATGCACGATATGCTTCAGGTACGAAACGACAAAACGGGGAATATATTTATATTTTTTCCCGGCTTTCGTTTTCAATATCTTTTCTATGTCGATTAAAAATATAGAGTCGTCAGTCATTTTGCAAACGTTCTTTTCCATGCAAAAGTAACTTATCTTTTTTTATATTGGCAATTTATGACAGAAAAAACTCTTAATCCCTAAAGAAATTAAGAGTTTTTGTGTATGAAACTATACAAATTCTTTCATTTTTGCGCAAAACAAAAACGAATGTGCAATAGTTTGGTTTCGTTTTTCAACCTCCGAGAAGCTGCCCTTTCCATTATTTTTTATCATAAAATTATTAATTTTAAACCTCCTGTTTACCAAGCTACTAGCTACATTAACAGCCTGTTGAAAACTTCTCGAAATATTTTCTTAAAATATTGTGGGGAATTGTGGGGAATTGTGTAATTTTACACCTTGAACAATATAATAAGGTGTAAACATGCGATTTCTTGGGAATTCTGAAGCAAAGACGGATGCAAAAGGCAGAGTGTTCCTGCCTGCCGTATTCAGGAAGCAGCTACAAGCTGCCTCCCAGGAGTGCCTGATTTTACGCAAAGACACCTACCAAGACTGCCTGGTACTTTACCCTGAAAATGTGTGGAACGAACAAATGAACGAACTACGTTGCAAACTCAATCGCTGGAATTCCAGACACCAAATGATTTTCCGTCAGTTCGTTTCGGATGTAGAAGTTATCACATTGGATGGAAACGGGCGCTTTCTGATTCCAAAACGATATTTGAAATTAGCTAAAATACAGCAAGATGTACGTTTTATCGGATTGGACGACACTATAGAAATCTGGTCTAAAGAAATAGCAGACAAACCCTTCATCACACCGGAGGACTTTGGAAAAGAATTGGAAGAAATTATGGGAACTAATAACAACGTAGAAATAGAATGAGTGAAGCAAAACAGATATATCATGTACCGGTATTATTAAACGAGAGCGTAGACGGAATGAACATCCAACCCGGAGGTATTTATGTAGATGCCACTTTCGGCGGCGGAGGACATTCCAAGGAAATTCTAAGCCGGCTGGATAGCACCGCGCATCTATATAGTTTTGACCAAGATGAAGATGCCGAGAAGAATATTGTAAGCGACAGCCGCTTCACTTTTGTGCGTAGTAACTTCCGCTATCTTCCCAACTTCCTACGTTATTATGGCGTGGAAGGGGTGGATGCCATTTTGGCCGATCTGGGCGTTTCCTCACATCACTTTGACGACTCCGAACGTGGATTCTCATTCCGCTTCGAGGGCAAATTAGACATGCGGATGAACAAACGCGCAGGTATGACAGCTGCTGATGTAGTGAACACCTATGACGAAGAACGTTTGGCTAATATTTTCTATTTATATGGTGAATTGAAGAACAGCCGCAAACTGGCATCAGCCATCGTTAAAGCACGAGGTGTAAAACAAATTGTCACCATCGGTGATTTCCTCGAAGTCATCAAACCGCTTTTCGGACGGGAACGTGAAAAGAAAGAGCTCGCAAAGGTGTTCCAAGCTTTACGCATAGAGGTAAATCAGGAAATGGAAGCATTGAAAGAAATGCTTTATGCAGCAACCAAGGCACTGAAACCGGGAGGCAGACTGGTAGTAATCACCTATCACTCTTTAGAAGACCGCATGGTAAAGAATATCATGAAAACCGGAAACATAGAAGGCAAGGCCGAACAAGATTTCTTTGGTAATGTACAGACACCTTTCAAACTAGTCAACAACAAAGTTATTGTTGCCGGCAACGAAGAAGTGACACGCAATCCGCGCTCCCGAAGCGCCAAGTTGAGAATTGCAGAAAAGAGATAACGAGATGGAAGAAGAACTGAAACAAAATACACAACAACCCAAAGACGGACAATCTGCTTCGCCCAAGCATATGTCTATCCGCAGCATATTAGGAGGAGATATCCTTGCGAACGACTTTTTCAAAAGACAGACCCGTTTGCTGATTCTCATCATGATCCTGACTGTACTATACATAGACAACCGTTATAGCAGCCAACAGGAACTCATTGAAATTGACAAGTTGAAAAAAGATTTGATCGATATCAAATACGATGCATTGACACGCTCTTCCGAACTGATGGAAAAGAGCCGCCAGTCACGTATTGAAGAATATATTTCGACGGAAGACAGCCCCTTGCAAACGGCTACCAACCGTCCTTATTTAATAAAGAAAGACTAAGCCCATGATGCCCAACCAAAAAAACATAATGCTCCGCTTCTCCTTCATCATCCTGGTCATGGTGTTGATAGGCATTGCCATTATCTGCAAAGCCGGCGTCATCATGTTTGCCGAGCGTCAATACTGGAAAGACGTAGCCGACCGTTTTGTAAAAGAAAACGTCACCGTACGTCCTACCCGTGGCAACATCATCTCATCCGACGGCCAGCTGATGGCAAGCAGCCTTCCCGAATATAAGATTTACATGGACTTCATGATAAATAAAAGGAAGGGCGAAACCGAAGAAGAGGAAAAGACACGGCTGAAGCTACAACATATCAAAGACTCAGTTCTTTATGCAAACCTTGACACAATCTGCAAAGGGTTACATGAAATATTTCCTGATAAAAGTGCCGCCTTTTTCAAACAGCACATCAAAAACGGAAGAAAAAAAGAGAGCCGCAGTTGGTTGCTCTACCCCAAACGCATTTCTTATATACAATATAAAGAAGCAAAACGTCTGCCCGTATTTAACCTGAACAAATACAAAGGCGGATTCCATGAACAGGCATTCAATCAACGGAAAAAGCCTTTTGGCTCACTGGCAATGCGTACATTGGGAGATATGTATCCAGATATAGAACAAGGTGCAAAGAACGGGCTGGAACTTTCATACGATTCCATATTAAAAGGCAGAAACGGTATCACTCACCGTCAAAAGGTAATGAACAAATACCTGAACATTGTAGATATTCCTCCTGTAGATGGCTGTGATATCATTACAACCATTGATGTAGGTATGCAAGACATTGCAGAAAAAGCATTGGTGGATGAATTGAAAGAAATCAACGCTACTGTAGGCGTTGCCATTCTGATGGAAGTGCAGACGGGAGACATCAAAGCTATCGTCAACATGACCAAATGCAATGACGGCATTTACAGAGAAATACGCAATAACGCTATCTCAGACATGATGGAGCCAGGCTCTACTTTCAAAACCGCATCCATACTGGTAGCGCTGGACGACGGAGTCATCACTCCGGAAACGGTGGTGGAAACCGGTAACGGGGTCTATATGATGCACGGCCGCTATATGAAAGATCATAACTGGCATCGTGGAGGCTACGGCACTATCAACACAACAAAATCATTGATGGTGTCCTCAAACATCGGTGTATCACGGTTGATCGATGATCATTATCATGATAATCCGGAAAAGTTTGTACGCGGACTGCATCGAGTAGGCATTGCCACTCCGTTAGATCTCGATATTCCCGGTGCCGGCAAGCCGAACATCCGCATCCCCAACAAAGACTTGAGCAATTGGTCACGTACTGCACTGGCATGGATGTCTATTGGCTATGAAACCCAAATTCCCCCCATCAATACACTGGCATTTTATAATGCTATAGCCAATAACGGAGTAATGGTCAAGCCCCGTTTTGTGAAATCAATAGTCAAAGACGGGCAGGTAGTGGAAGATATTGCTCCTGAAATACTCAACCCGGCCATCGCTTCCCCCAAGGCTATCAGCGAGATACAAACGATTTTGGAAAAAGTTGTCAGCGAAGGACTGGGAAAGAAAGCAGGATCCAAGCAATTCCATGTATCCGGGAAAACCGGTACTGCACAGGTTTCACAAGGAAAAGCCGGGTACACGAATGGCACACGCCGTTATTTGGTAAGTTTCTGTGGATATTTTCCTTCAGAAGCGCCTAAATACAGTTGCATTGTAGCCATCCAGAAACCTGGACTCCCCGCCTCGGGTGGTCTGATGGCCGGCAGCGTGTTCAGTAAAATTGCCGAACGCGTATTTGCCAAACATCTGGCACAAGATTTGAAAGAAGCAAAAGACTCAACTTCTATCCTTATTCCGGATGTGAAAAACGGGGATATAAGTGCGGCACATTATGTACTGAACCGGATAAATGTAAATTCATCCGGAGTTTCGGAACAATCAACCGAAGGCAAACCGGTATGGGGAAATGTGACTAGTAATCCGGACAATGTATTATTCAACAAAAAAGACATTAACAATAAACTTGTACCAAGTGTTATTGGTATGGGCGCAAAGGATGCTGTCTATCTGCTTGAAAGCATGGGATTGAAAGCCCGCATTACCGGCATCGGTAAAGTGAAGTCACAAAGTATCCCGGCCGGCAACACTTTGCGCAAAGGACAAACCATACAATTACGATTAAATTAACAGTGTAACAGGAAGAATATGAAACTGGAAAAGATTATTAAAGGAATAACAGTCAATGAAATCATAGGTGATGCATCCCAAGAAATTTCGGGAATAAACATGGACTCGCGCCTGATAGAGCCTGGTCATATTTTCGTTGCTGTAAAAGGAACGCAGACTGACGGACACACTTATATTCAAAAAGCAATAGAAAAAGGAGCCCGTACAGTGGTATGTGAGAATCTTCCTGAGACATTGATTGAGAATGTTACCTACATCAAAGTGAACGATACGGAAGACGTTGTCGGGAAACTGGCAACTACGTTTTACGGCGACCCCACCTCGAAATTGGAACTGGTCGGTGTTACAGGCACCAACGGAAAAACAACTATTGCCACCTTATTATATAATATGTTCCGTAAATTCGGATATAAAACAGGACTCATTTCCACTGTATGCAATTATATAGATGAGGAAGCCATTCCAACTGACCATACCACCCCTGACCCTATTACACTAAACAAACTGCTGGGGCGCATGGCAGATGAAGGATGCAAATATGCCTTTATGGAAGTAAGCTCACATTCTGTAGCACAAAAACGGATCGGTGGTTTAAAATTCGCAGGCGGTATATTTACCAACCTTACCCGTGACCATCTGGACTACCATAAAACTGTAGAGAACTATCTGAAAGCCAAAAAAGCATTCTTTGACGGTCTGCCTAAAACAGCCTTTGCCTTAACCAATCTGGATGACAAAACGGATTGGTCATGACTCAAAATACCAAAGCAAAGGTACACACCTATTCGCTGCGCAGCTTGAGTGATTTTAAAGGAAAAGTGCTGGAAGATGGATTCGAAGGAATGCTGCTTGATATAAATAATGTGGAAGTCAATGTACAGTTCATCGGACGTTTCAATGCTTCCAACCTGCTGGCAGTCTATGGAGCAGCCTGCCTGCTTGGGAAAAAGACAGAAGAGGTATTGCTGGCATTGAGTACTCTTCGCCCCGTTGCCGGGCGTTTTGACTCACTGCGCTCACCCAAGGGATACACCGCCATTGTGGACTATGCCCATACTCCGGATGCCTTGGAAAATGTGCTGAATGCCATTCACGAGGTCCTGAATGGCAAAGGTCATGTAATTACGGTAGTAGGCGCCGGCGGCAACCGCGATAAAGGCAAACGCCCCTTGATGGCACAAGAAGCGGTAAAGCAAAGCGATAAGGTCATTATCACCTCTGACAATCCCCGTTTTGAAGAGCCGCAGGAAATCATCAATGATATGCTGGCAGGGCTGACTAAAGAGGATATGCGTAAAGTGATAAGCATAGCCGACCGTAAAGAAGCGATCCGTACAGCTTGTATGCTGGCCCAAGCTAAAGATGTCATTTTAGTTGCCGGGAAAGGACACGAAAATTATCAGGAAATCAAAGGTATAAAGCACCATTCGACGATAAAGAAGTATTAAGAGATATTTTTGCTAATGAATAAACCAACCAAAAGATGTTATATTATTTATTTCAATATTTAGAAAAGTTCGATTTTCCCGGAGCCGGTATGTTCGGTTACGTTTCATTCCGTTCATTGATGGCAATCATTTTATCATTGTTGATCTCAGCTATCTTCGGTGAATATTTCATCAACCTGCTCAAACGTAAACAAATAACCGAAACCCAACGTGACGCATCTATAGACCCTTTTAATGTGAAAAAAGTTGGTGTGCCGACGATGGGAGGTATAATTATTATTGTCGCAATTCTCATACCTTGCCTCTTGTTGGGGAAGCTGCATAATATTTACATGATATTAATGTTGATTACCACCATTTGGCTGGGTACGTTAGGCTTTTTGGACGACTATATCAAGGTCTTCCGTAAAGACAAAGAAGGGTTGCACGGCAAATTCAAGATCATCGGCCAAGTAGGTTTGGGACTCATTGTGGGACTCACCTTATATTTAAGTCCGAGCGTGGTTATCCGTGAGAACGTAGAAATACAAAGAGGAGGAGAAATTGTGGAAGTGGTGCACAAGGAACAAGATCAGAAGTCCACCAAAACTACGATTCCTTTCTTCAAGAACAACAATTTGGATTATGCTGATTTCGTAGGTTTTCTGGGAAACAATGCCCAGGCTGTAGGTTGGATTATTTTCGTATTAGTTACCATCTTCGTAGTTACTGCCGTATCTAACGGTGCCAACCTGAATGACGGGATGGACGGGATGGCAGCCGGAAATTCTGCTATCATCGGTCTTACCTTAGGCATATTGGCATACGTATCCAGCCACATCGAATATGCAGGATACCTTAATATCATGTACATTCCCGGCAGTGAAGAACTGGTAATCTTTATCTGCTCCTTCATCGGCGCACTGATCGGTTTCCTTTGGTACAATGCTTTTCCCGCCCAAGTATTTATGGGCGATACCGGCAGCTTGACCATTGGTGGTATCATAGCGGTATTTGCAATCATCATTCATAAAGAGTTGCTTATACCTATTCTCTGTGGAATCTTCTTGGTAGAAAACCTTTCGGTTATTCTACAGGTGAGATATTTCAAAAGCGGAAAAAAGAAAGGACATTTGCAACGCGTATTCAAACGTGCCCCTATCCACGACCATTTCCGCACTACATTAGCACAGTTAGACCCCAATTGCAGTTATCTGTTCATGAAACCCAACAGCGTATTCCATGAATCAAAAATCACGGTACGCTTCTGGATTGTCACCATCGTACTCGCTGCAATTACGATTATTACATTAAAGATAAGATAAACGAAGATTATGGCTAAAAGAATTGTCATACTAGGAGCCGGAGAAAGCGGTGCGGGAGCAGCCGTTCTGGCAAAGAAACAAGGTTTCGACACCTTCGTTTCAGACATGTCCACGATTAAGGACATATACAAAAACATGCTGAACGAGCGAGGCATCGAATGGGAAGAAGGCAAACATACCGAATCTCTCATTCTGAATGCGGATGAAGTAATCAAAAGTCCGGGTATTCCGAATGATGCCCCGATGATTCTTAAGTTAAAGTCACAAGGCACCCCTATCATCTCCGAAATAGAATTTGCGGGACGTTATACCAATGCCAAAATGATTTGCATTACAGGAAGTAATGGAAAAACAACAACTACTTCGCTGATTTATCATATCTTCAAGAAAGCAGGTATGAATGTGGGACTAGCCGGAAATATCGGCCAAAGTCTGGCATATCAGGTAGCAGAATGCAACTATGATTATTATGTGATCGAGTTAAGCAGTTTCCAATTGGACAACATGTACAAGTTCCATGCCAACATTGCCGTATTGATGAACATCACACCGGATCATCTGGACCGTTACGACCACCAGATGCAAAACTATGTGGATGCAAAATTCCGCATTATCCAGAACCAGACCCCGGACGATGCCTTCATCTTCTGGAACGATGACCCCATCATCCAGCGTGAATTACACAAATATGGCATTCATGGCCATTACTACCCTTTTGCCGAAAGGAAAGAGGAAGGAACCGCCGCATACGTGGAACAGGACAAGGTTTATTTTACAGAACCAATCGCTTTCAACATGGAACAGGAGGAACTGGCGCTGACCGGAACCCATAATCTGTTCAACTCCATGGCGGCCGGTATCTCTGCCAACCTGGCGGGTATCCGCAAAGAGTGTATCCGCGAGGCCTTGGGTGATTTCAAGGGAGTGGAACACCGCCTTGAAAAAGTCTGCCGGGTAAGAGGGGTGGATTATATCAATGACTCCAAGGCTACCAATGTGAATTCCTGCTGGTATGCTTTGCAAAGCATGAAAACCAAAACCATCCTGATATTAGGCGGGAAAGACAAAGGCAACGACTATAACGAAATTGCCGACTTGGTAAAAGAAAAATGTACCGGATTGATCTACATGGGATTGCACAATGAGAAATTGCATGATTTCTTTGACAAGTTCGGCCTGCCTGTAGCCGATGTACAAAGCATGAAGGATGCCGTAGACGCTGCTTACCGGATGGCCAAGAAAGGCGAAACCGTACTATTAAGTCCATGCTGCGCCAGCTTCGACCTTTTCAAAAGTTACGAAGACCGTGGCGAGCAGTTCAAGGAATGTGTAAGAAACCTGTAATATAGTATTAAGGTATATAGATAATGGATCTGATAAAAGACTTGTTCAAGGGCGACAAAGTAATCTGGATTATTTTCCTGTTTCTTTGTCTGATCTCTATCGTCGAGGTATTTAGTGCCGCCAGCACGCTTACCTACAAAAGTGGGGATCATTGGGGACCTATCACCCAGCACAGTGTCATCCTGATGGTAGGTGTGTGCATTGTGGTACTGGTACATAACATTCCCTACAAATATTTCCGTGTGTTTCCCGTCTTCCTGCTACCCCTATCGACATTATTGCTGATATTTGTAATGGGTATGGGATTGATTACCGGAGACCGTGTCAATGGTGCAGCCCGTTGGATGACTTTCTTCGGTATCCAGTTCCAGCCTTCCGAACTGGCAAAAATGGCCGTGATTATTGTCACCGCATTTATTCTATCCAAGTTTCAGGAAGAAGACAATGCCAATCCGAAAGCATTTAAATATATCATGTGGATCACCGGAATTGTTTTCATTCTGATTGCTCCCGAAAACGGCTCTACCGCAGCACTGCTTTTCGGAGTAGTCTTTTTAATGATGGTGATCGGCCGGGTACCCTGGAAGCAATTGGCCAAGTTAATGGGAATAGCCGGAGTTATGGTGGCTTTTTTTGTAGGCATAGTGATGATTATGCCCACACACAAACTGAACAAAGTCCCCATGATGCACCGTGTAGAAACCTGGCAGAACCGTATAAAAGGCTTCTTTGAGGACAAAGAAGCCGTTCCCGCCGCCAAATATGATATAGACAAGGACGCCCAGATAGCACACGCCAATATTGCTATCGCCTCCAGCAACATCATAGGAAAGATGCCGGGTAACAGTGTGCAGCGGGATTTCCTGTCACAAGCATTCTCGGACTTCATCTTTGCTATAATCATAGAAGAGCTGGGGTTGCTGGGAGGCGCCTTTGTAGTGATTCTCTACATCTGGCTGTTGATGCGGGCGGGTAAAATAGCCCGAAGAAGTGAAAAAAGTTTTCCTGCCTTTCTGGTGATGGGCATCGCCCTGTTGCTGGTATCTCAGGCGATGCTTAACATGATGGTGGCCGTAGGTCTGTTCCCCGTCACCGGACAACCCCTGCCGCTTATCAGCAAAGGGGGAACCTCTACACTCATCAACTGCGCCTACATCGGTATGATATTAAGTGTCAGCCGCTACGTGGCTGAGAAAGAAGAACAGAAAGCCGCCGAGCAACAAGCGCAGAAAGAAGCCGAACTGGCAGCCAAGACCGAACGGCATCAGGAAATGGTAGCTGCCATGCAGGAAGCCATTACCACACTTCCGTCGGGTGACAATGCCACCACTTCCCTCCCGCCGGAGGAGAACTCGCTGCCCGATGACTTGAAGGCAATGCTGAATGCAGCCGGGAAGCGGGAGCCGGAAGAAGAAATATAATATAAACCATTCATTTTAAAAGTATTATTTATACTTTTGCGAATAATTCGACTAAAAAGGAATTATGGAAGAAAATTTAAGAATCATCATCAGCGGAGGAGGAACCGGGGGACACATTTTCCCCGCAGTCTCTATTGCCAACGCCATCAAGGAACAACATCCCGAAGCGGAAATCCTGTTCGTAGGCGCTGAAGGCAGAATGGAGATGCAACGCGTTCCTGCTGCCGGATACCCTATAAAAGGATTACCTGTTGCCGGATTCGACCGTAAGAACTTATTGAAAAATGTTTCGGTTCTTTTCAAATTGGTCAAAAGCCAGCTATTGGCACGTAAAATCATCAAGGATTTCAAGCCACATGCAGCAGTAGGTGTAGGCGGATATGCCAGCGGTCCTACTTTGAAAATGGCCGGGATGATGGGTATTCCGACACTGATACAAGAGCAGAACTCTTATGCCGGAGTAACCAACAAACTATTGGCAAAGAAAGCCTGCAAAATATGCGTGGCATACGACGGCATGGAACGTTTCTTTGAAAAAGACAAGATTATCCTGACCGGAAACCCTGTCCGCCAAGGACTGCGCAACCATCACATCAGCCGTGAAGAGGCTATCCGCTCCTTCGGGCTGGACCCATCCAAGAAAACAATCCTGATTGTAGGAGGAAGCTTGGGAGCACGCACCATCAACAACTGCGTGATGGAAGGTTTGGACAAGATTAAAGCATCCGGCGCGCAGTTTATCTGGCAAACCGGGAAAATATATATCGGCGAAGCACGTGCCGCAGTAGCCCAGGCCGGTGAGTTACCAATGCTCCACGTAACCGATTTTATCAGCGATATGGCCGCCGCATACAGTGCTGCCGATTTAATAATCAGCCGTGCCGGAGCAGGTTCCATCTCCGAGTTCTGTTTGTTGCAGAAACCCGTCATTCTGGTTCCGTCGCCTAATGTGGCCGAAGATCATCAGACCAAGAACGCACTGGCGCTGGTCAATAAAAACGCAGCACTCTATATCAAGGACGCCGCTGCCAAAGAAGCTCTGCTGGACAAAGCGGTTGAAACCGTGAAACAGCCGGAAACATTGAAAAGTTTAAGTACAAATATTGCTAAATTAGCCTTTACCGACTCAGCCAACGTTATTGCCCGGGAGGTATTCAAACTGGCTGATAAATACAGAAAAGAAAATGGACGTTAACACATTAAAATCAGTTTATTTCATCGGTGCCGGAGGTATCGGCATGAGCGCATTGGTACGCTACTTCCTGTCAAAAGGCAAGAAGGTAGGCGGATATGACCGTACGCCCAGTGAACTGACAGAAAAGCTGATAGAAGAAGGAGCAGCCATCCATTACGAAGAAAGCACGGAACTGATAACGGATGCATTCCGCGACCCGGCAACTACATTGGTTGTCTATACTCCGGCTGTCCCCGATACACATAAAGAGTTTACCTATTTCCGGGAAAACGGTTTCGAGATACATAAACGTTCGCAGGTATTGGGAATGCTTACCCATGCAGGAAAAGGACTTTGTGTAGCCGGCACTCACGGTAAGACCACCACTTCTACCATGACAGCCCATCTGTTACACCAATCCCATGTAGGATGCAACGCCTTTTTGGGAGGCATCTCAAAGAATTACGGCACCAACCTGCTGTTGTCTGACAGCAGTGAATACATGGTTATTGAAGCCGACGAGTTCGACCGTTCTTTCCATTGGCTCTCGCCCTACATATCAGTGATTACCGCAACCGATCCCGACCATCTGGATATCTACGGAACCAAAGAGGCTTATCTGGAAAGCTTCCGCAAATATACCTCACTCATCCAGCCGGGAGGTGCATTGATTGTACGTAAAGGCATCGAGCTGCAACCGGCTTTGCAGAATGGTGTGAAACTGTACACCTATTCCCAAGAAGAGGGTGACTTTCATGCAGAGAATATCCGTATTGGGAACGGTGAGATTTTCTTTGATTACGTATCACCCTTGGGAAATATCCCCAATATACAGTTGGGTGTCCCCGTCAGCATCAACATTGAGAACGGGGTAGCCGCCATGGCTTTGGCGCAGATGAGCGGATTGACTGACGAAGAAATAAAGAGAGGTATGGCAAGTTTCCGCGGAGTAGACCGTCGTTTCGATTTCAAGATAAAGAACGACAAGGTGGTTTTCCTGAGCGACTATGCGCACCATCCTTCCGAGATAAAACAAAGCATACTCTCCATGCGTGCCCTCTATCGGGACAAGAAGCTGACGGCTGTTTTCCAGCCGCACCTCTACACACGTACCCGTGATTTCTACAAAGATTTCGCCGACAGCCTTTCCTTGTTGGACGAAGTCATCCTGGTAGATATCTATCCGGCACGCGAGCAACCCATCCCCGGCGTCACCAGCAAACTGATTTACGACCATCTGCGTCCGGGCATCGAGAAGAGCATGTGCAAGAAAGAAGAAATTCTAGACGTACTGAGCAAGAAAGATATAGAAGTATTAATCACCCTGGGTGCGGGCGACATAGATAACTATGTACCCCAAATCTGCGGATTACTGAATAAAAAATGATAAAGAAAATTCTCATACTCCTGTTTCTGTTGCTGATAACCGCCTACCTTATTGTAGCCGTTACCGCTTTCAACACCAAGCCTGCCGACCAGGTTTGCAAGGGTATGGAATTGATTATCAAGGACAGTATAGACCATGGTTTCATCAGCCAGAAAGGGATACTCCGCTTACTGAACGGTAAGAAGCTCTCCCCTGTGGGTAAGAAGATGGGTGACATCAACACCCGCCTGCTGGAAGAAGAACTCAGCCAACATCCCTTGATTGAAAATGTGGAATGTTACCGTACACCGGGATGCAAGATAGGTATCGAAGTGACACAGCGCCTCCCCATCCTCAGAGTGATGGCAAACAACGGAGACAACTATTATATTGACAATAAAGGAAAAATCATGCCGATACCCAACAGTTCGGCACACGTAGCTGTTGTTACAGGATACGTGGATCGTGATTTTGCCGTCAAGGAACTATATACCTTAGGAGTCTTTCTACAGGCCCATCCGCTATGGGATGCCCAGATAGAGCAGATCAACGTGACACAAGCCAAAGAACTGGAACTGGTTCCACGGGTTGGCGAACATATCATATTCTTAGGCAAGCCCGGGAATTATGAGGAAAAGTTCGAGAAACTAAAAACTTTTTATGAGAAAGGACTGAACCAAGTAGCTGGAACAAGTACAGCCGCATCAGTCTGGAATTTAATAATCAGATTATTTGTACTAAAAAGAGAAGTAAGATATGGCAGCAACAGATTTTATAGTAGCAATAGAACTGGGATCCTCCAAGATCACAGGTATTGCAGGAAAGAAACATGCGGACGGAAGCATACAAGTGCTGGCCCTCGCCAGCGAAAACTCTTCGGATTTTATCCGTAAGGGAGTGATTTACAATCTGGACAAAACCGCACAAAGCCTTACTTCGATTATCAAGAAACTGGAATCGACATTAAAGGCTTCTATCGGAAAGGTCTATGTAGGTATCGGAGGACAATCTCTACGCACCATCCGTAATACGGAGGTACGTCATCTGGAAGAAGAAACCAAAATTTCACAGGAACTGATTGACTCCATCATGGACAGCAACCGCGAAGTCCCCATCATAGACCAGGAAATACTGGAAGTGGCCCCCCAGGAATATAAAGTAGGCATCAACCTGCTGGCCGATCCTGTAGGAGTTCCCAGCGATCATATAGAAGGGCGTTTCCTTAATATCATCGCCCGCAGCAGCGTGAAGCAGAACATTGACAAATGTTTCAAACAGGCAGGAATCGAAATAGCCGACTACATCATCTCACCGTTGGCTCTGGCCAATGCCGTACTGACCAACAGTGAAAAACGTTCGGGCTGCATGTTCATCGACTTTGGCGCAGATACGACTACCGTATCTGTCTACAAAAACAACATACTCCGCCATTTGGCAGTCATCCCACTGGGAGGAAGCAACATCACCAAAGACATTTGCAGCCAGCAGATTGAAGAGGAAGATGCCGAAGAACTGAAAAAGAAATACGGCAATGCCTATGCCGACAAGTCGGAAGACGGAGATGACAACCCTACCTACTCGCTGGACGGGAAATGCAGTATTGAGTCACACTTACTGGAAGACATCGTAGAAGCGCGTGTCAATGAGATACTGGCCAATGTATGGAACCAGATTGTTCTTTCGGGATATGAAGACAAACTGCTGGCAGGAGCTATCATTACCGGCGGTGCCGCCAATCTAAAGAATATGGAGGAAGCATTCAGCAACCGTACCAAAGTAGAAAAGGTAAGAATGGCCAAAGAAAGCCAGCTAAGCCTGAAAGGTGGCATGATGGAACTGAAAAAAGATGGTACATGCAATACAATCATCGCTTTGCTAGGAGCCGGGAAAGAAAACTGTTACCGCCCGGAACGTCCTATCCAAGTACCTCTCTTCGATGAAAGCGGCGAGAATGTGGAAGACAAAAGGAAAAGAGAGAAAGAAGAAGCAGCCAGAATAGCAGCGGCAGCCAAGAAAGCAGAGGAAGAGGAGAAGCTGCGAAAAGCCACTTGCGAGAGCCTGATAAGAAACGCAAAAGAGCTGAAAGAGGCAGGCAAATACAAAAATGCCTTGTCGCAACTGGCCAAAGCACGCGATCTGGGAGTGGCAGAAGCTTTGAACCAAATACGCGACCTGGAAAAAGAAATCAAGAGTTTGAAAGAAGCCAACAATCCGATCAAACGGCTGACCGACTTGTTTGGAAGGATTCTGGAAGAATAATAACGAATTACATCACCTTAATATAATATAGAAGATTATGTCTGATGAAACTATAATGCCATTCGATTTCCCGGCAGAAAACCCGACTATCATTAAAGTAATCGGTGTGGGAGGTGGCGGCGGCAATGCCGTAAATCACATGTATAAAGAAGGTATACACGATGTAACATTTGTTGTGTGCAACACAGATAACCAGGCGTTGGCCGAATCCCCCGTTCCCGTGAAGTTGCAACTGGGAAAAGAAGGATTAGGAGCCGGAAACCGCCCGGAGCGTGCACGTGAAGCAGCCGAAGAAAGTATAGAAGACGTAAAAGGAATGTTGAACGACGGCTGTAAAATGGTATTTATCACTGCCGGAATGGGAGGAGGTACCGGAACCGGTGCGGCTCCGATCATTGCCAAGACAGCCAAAGATATGGATATCCTCACCGTAGGTATTGTCACCATTCCGTTCCTTTTTGAAGGAAACCGGAAGATTGACCAGGCGCTGGACGGCGTGGAGAAAATGAGCCAGCATGTAGATGCCCTGCTGGTGATCAACAATGAACGTCTGCGTGATATTTATTCGGACTTCAGCGTGATGAACGCTTTCGGCAAAGCGGATGACACTTTATCCATAGCAGCCAAGAGTATTGCCGAGATTATCACTATCCGCGGTACCATCAACCTGGACTTCAATGACGTGAAAACAGTACTAAAAGATGGTGGGGTAGCCATTATGAGTACGGGATACGGCAAAGGGGAAAGCCGCGTAAGCCAGGCTATCAATGATGCGCTCCATTCCCCGCTGCTGAACAACAACGATATCTTCAACTCGAAGAAGATCCTGTTCAACATCTCTTTCAGCACCAAGAGCGAGTTGATGATGGAAGAGATGAATGAGGTTCATGACTTCATGAGCAAATTCGGCAAAGACGTGGAAACCAAATGGGGGCTCTATATCGACGAGTCGCTGGAAGAACAGGTGAAGTTCACCGTACTTGCCACCGGCTTCGGCATCAAGGATGTACCGGGCATGGACAACATGATGAACAAACGCACCATCGAGGAACAAAAGAAACTGGAAGAACTGGAAGAAGAGGAACAGCGCAAGGATGAACGTCGTGGAGATTACTACGGCAAAGACACCTTCAAGAACAGCAACAAGAAGAAACGCCATAACATTTACATCTTCAGCCTGGAGGATCTGGACAATGATGACATTATCAGTATGGTGGAAACGACCCCTACTTTCCAACGTACCAAAACTGTGTTGGAAAGTATCCAGTCTAAAGCAATAGCCGAAGAAGAGGAAACATTCAATAACGATGCCGAAAACGGCGGAATAACGATCACATTTTAACAACTAAAATAGAAAAGAACCATGGATTTATTTGACGTAATCAGCAACGATATCAAAGAGGCTATGAAAGCCAAGGACAAAGTGAAACTGGAAACTTTGCGTAATGTGAAAAAATTCTTCCTTGAAGCAAAGACAGCACCGGGCGCCAACGACACTTTGACGGATGACGCTGCATTGAAAATCATGCAGAAACTGGTAAAACAAGGGAAAGATTCAGCCGCCATTTACCAAGGTCAGGGCCGCGCCGACTTGGCTGAAGCCGAACTGGCCCAAGTGGCAGTGCTTGAAGCCTATCTGCCCAAACAAATGAGTAACGAAGAACTGGAAGCCGCTTTGAAAGAAATTATTGCAGAAGTGGGTGCCGCCGGTCCTCAGGATATGGGTAAAGTCATGGGTGTCGCCACCAAAAAGTTGGCAGGCAAAGCCGAAGGACGTGCCATCTCGGCTAAAGTGAAAGAATTACTGGGATAATACTCCGGCAATCCATATTCGAGAAACGAAACTTCTGCCCCGATTCATCTTTACGGGCAGAAGTTTCGTTTTTTATAAAATCAGTGAGAAGCAAACGTATGCAGTACCCTATCCAGCTTCCCGTTTATCATTCTCACTTCACCAATACCCTGGAATTCAAAGTATCCTTCAGTGTGTTCAGCCACAATAAAAAACTGATATACAGCGCATAAGGCTGACAGTAGTTCCTTCAGTGCGCTGTCAGCACCTTCAGCCGCCGCAACACCCGCACCGGACCGATATCTTTGACCATCATGCTAAAGGACAAGAATGAGTCATACAATATCGTGGTCAAAAGATTGCACCTGCTTTCCATCTTAACTTTCAAGACAGGAAGAATACTCATTTGCTTCCTGGACTAATTCATCGTTTCACTTTAGTGATGAAGTTGTTTCACTAGGATGATGAAACTTCATCACTAGATTGCTAAAGCTTCCTCACTAAAGTGAAACGATAAATAAAAAAAGGCGTGAACATGAACACATCCAGATAGAAAGGATTTCACGAGAACAACTCTTTCAGCACATCCAGCGATTTCAGCACCGGAAAATCCGGCAGATGCAAACGATAGTAATCATTCATAATAACCAGACAGCGGTTACGCTCCAGACGGCTCATAGTAAAAAGATGCATTGTTTCATAATTCATACGCATTAAAAGGTTGATACGTGAAGCCTCCTCCGGTTTCAAAAAAGCACCATGTAATGGCCGGACAGACACGAAGCAGGCATTCAGCATATCAAAAAAGCATCCTTCCCTATAATCCTCCGTATTAGGATACAGACCGAGGAAACGTGAAAAACGCATCAGAAAAACCAAATGAAAATTGGAGAAACTTCTGTCGCATTCGTCCAGCCACCGAATAGAATGCTCCAAATAAGCAAACAACGGCCCGTTCTCCGCTTCTTCACGCAAAGCACGATACAGAAATTCCGCCAAGAACATGGCAATGGAAGATTTATAAGGATCGTATGGCAACGTGCGGAAAGGATACCACGACTTCGCTTCTTTTATACGATACAAATTGGACATCGGACGATAATCCGCTTCAAACTCTATCATGAAAGCGGCTGGAACAATACCGTCTTCACCGCCGATTTCCGTGAACGGGGAACAGACACAAGAAAAGAAGCACGGCCATTCTCGCGCGTATAAATATCAACGATATTCGAAGTATCATTGTAGTTTAAGGTATGAAGTACAATTCCCACCGTCTTTTGAAGCATACTCTTTCTCTCTTTTATATACTAGGTAATCGTTGTCCGCAATACGTTTTTTGCTTTTCCACACAAATATACGCATCGTTGGAACATACAAAAATAGGGTTTTTAGATGAAAATGCACGTATTTACAAAAAAAATATGCCGAATATTTTGTCAATTCAAAAAGAGTTCCTACCTTTGCAACCGCAAAAGAGAAAAACACTCTCCGAAAGCAAGCCAAGCTAAGGCTCGGCAGAATCAAGGCTCGGCCCGTTCGTCTATCGGTTAGGACGCAAGATTTTCATTCTTGAAAGGGGGGTTCGATTCCCCCACGGGCTACAAATAAAAATAATAAAAGAACAAAATTAAAGATTAGTCGAAATGGCAAATCACAAATCATCATTAAAGAGAATCAGACAGGAAGAGAAGAGAAGACTTCATAACAGATATTATGCAAAAACAATGCGTAACACTGTTAAAAAACTTCGTGCAACTACTGACAAGGCAGAAGCTGTTGCAATGTATCCGGGCGTTCAGAAGATGTTGGACAAGCTTGCTAAGACCAATATCATACACAAGAACAAAGCCGCTAACTTGAAGTCAAAATTGGCTGCTTACATTAGCAAACTCGCTTAAGCAAAGTCTTAAACTAAAAGATAAAATAGGCAGGATTTTTCAATCCGGCCTTTTGTCTTTTTATGTGTTTCATAAAACACAAGCAATACATATTGCAAACGTAACATCGAAAAAATACGCAAGTCCTCGCTCCGCGGAAAACAGCCCTGAAGAATCTGAAGCATTCATGAAGGATTTAGAAGAGAATCATACATGATAAGATGCTGATAAGAAGCCTGTTAAGCGTCAATGAAGGATTTGAAGGAAAAAGAAGCCCATTAATCTTCAGAAGACTTACCCTCGAAATAAATACATCACTCCCCTACTTTTCCCGGCGTCACGGACAGACCTCATTCCAAACCTGTCCAATCCCCTCTTTTTACGTTTTTTAGTCCACAAAAGCTGCCTGTCTCAGCAATTTTTCGTATCTTTGAAAGCTAATATTTAAGATAATTGAATCAAACATGAGTGAAGAAGAAAAGATAAACGGCGAAAACAATTACTCGGCCAGTAACATCCAGGTATTGGAAGGTTTGGAGGCTGTACGTAAACGTCCCGCCATGTATATCGGAGACATCAGCGAAAAGGGATTGCACCACTTGGTTTACGAGGTTGTGGACAACTCTATCGACGAGGCATTGGCCGGCTACTGTGATCATATAGAAGTCACCATCAATGAAGACAACTCCATTACCGTACAGGATAATGGCCGTGGTATCCCGGTAGACTTTCACGAAAAAGAAAAGAAATCTGCATTGGAAGTGGTAATGACCGTGCTGCACGCGGGAGGTAAGTTCGACAAAGGTTCTTACAAGGTTTCAGGCGGTCTGCACGGTGTAGGTGTTTCTTGTGTGAACGCCTTGTCTACTCACATGACCACACAGGTATTCCGCGGTGGCAAGATCTACCAGCAGGAATACAGCTGCGGACATCCTTTGTATTCTGTAAAAGAAGTAGGAACAGCTGATATTACCGGAACAAAACAGACTTTCTGGCCGGATGATACCATCTTCACTGTTACCGAATATAAGTTTGACATTCTACAGGCACGTATGCGTGAATTGGCCTACTTGAACAAAGGTATCACCATTTCACTGACCGACCGCCGGATCAAAGAAGAAGATGGCAGCTTCAAGAAAGAAATATTCCATTCGGACGAAGGAGTGAAAGAGTTTGTACGTTTCCTGAACCGTAACAACGAAGCGCTGATTAATGATGTCATTTATCTGAATACCGAAAAAACAATACCCCCATTGAATGTGCCATCATGTACAATACAGGCTATCGTGAAAGCCTGCATTCGTATGTAAACAATATCAATACAATAGAAGGCGGTACACACGAGGCCGGTTTCCGCAGCGCATTAACCCGTGTACTGAAGAAATATGCGGAAGATACCAAAGCACTGGAAAAAGCAAAAAGTCGAGATTTCGGGAGAGGACTTCCGCGAAGGCTTGATTGCCGTCATTTCAGTGAAAGTAGCCGAGCCGCAGTTCGAAGGACAGACCAAGACCAAGCTGGGCAACAGCGAAGTGAGTGGTGCCGTGAACCAAGCTGTAGGCGAAGCGCTTACATATTATCTGGAAGAACATCCGAAAGAAGCAAAACAGATTGTTGACAAAGTGATCCTGGCTGCAACAGCGCGTATCGCCGCACGCAAGGCACGTGAATCTGTTCAAAGAAAGAGTCCGATGGGCGGTGGCGGACTGCCGGGCAAACTGGCCGACTGCTCGAGCCGTAATCCGGAGGAATGTGAACTATTCCTGGTCGAGGGTGACTCGGCAGGTGGTTCTGCCAAGCAAGGACGTAGCCGTGCCTTCCAGGCAATTCTACCTTTGAGGGGTAAAATCCTGAATGTGGAAAAAGCGATGTGGCACAAGGCTTTTGAAAGCGATGAGGTCAATAATATCATCACCGCCCTGGGTGTCCGTTTCGGTGTGGACGGAAATGATGACAGCAAAAAAGCGAACATCGACAAGCTGCGTTATCACAAAGTGGTGATCATGACCGATGCCGATGTCGATGGTTCTCACATCGACACCCTTATCATGACATTGTTCTACCGCTATATGCCGGAAATTATAGAAAACGGACATTTGTACATTGCCAATCCGCCATTGTATAAATGCAGCAAAGGAAAAATCAGTGAATACTGTTACACCGAAGAAGCACGCCAGGCATTCATTCAAAAATATGGTGACGGACAAGAAAACGGAATCCATACACAGCGATACAAAGGTTTGGGTGAGATGAATCCCGAACAACTGTGGGAAACAACAATGAACCCTGAAACGCGTATTCTGAAACAGGTAACAATTGACAATGCCGCCAACGTAGACTATATCTTCTCCATGCTGATGGGAGACGATGTAGCTCCACGCCGCGAGTTCATAGAGAAAAAACGCGACATATGCGAATATAGACGCGTAATTTTTCATTCATTATTTTTTAATCAAAATCCATCCTCACATCTTACAATTTGAGGTAGCCCCGATCCTGCTTTTCTCTGGATCGGGGCTTTTTTATCAATGAAAACCAACCTGACCCCATTTATATTTTTCCTCCTTTAAATGCCCGAAGAAACAGATACTCATACCGACTCTTTTTTTCGATGAAATGGGCAGAAATTGTAATAGTTCACCGCCGGTAACAAACATAACCTCATTCATTTTTCTTATAAATTAATTGGATGAAAGACGATATTCTGCCAGAAAGTCTTAATTTTGGGACATTAAACCATTTAACTCGAATAATAACATGAAACTCACATTTCGAATTGAATACCGTACAGCCTGGGGAGAAGAACTGGGGGTGATACTGGACGGAAACAATAGTGAACCTATCATCCTTCGCACTCCAAACGGGGAACATTGGGAAGGTGAAGCTGAAATGCCGGACCTCCCTGCATGCGTGCCTGTTTCCTACCGCTATGGAGTATATCGTGACGGACAGTGCATCCGCCGTGAAAGCGGAACCATGGCTCATTTGTTTTGCCCCGGAAAAAAGAAAAACTGCCACTACATATTAAATGATTTCTGGAAAGACCTTCCGGCTGAATCTTACTTATACAGTTCCGCCTTCAGTGGTGATTATCAGTCTGAGACAACTATAAAAGTCACAGCAAGCGCCGATGGAAGCATTACTTTCCGGGCCTTATGCCCTTGTCTGCATCATAAGCGTCAAGTGCTGGCTATCAGCGGAGATTGCCCGGCTTTAGGCAATTGGGATATTCAAAAGACGGTCCTGATGGAAGAAATACAACCGAACGAGTGGACCATCACACTGAATGTTTCTACTTTGGAGTTTCCGCTAAGTTATAAGTTCGTAGCCTGCAACGCCGACAGCAAGCAGGTAGAGGAATGGGAGAACCACGACAACCGGATGCTTAATAATCCGGAATTAAAAAAAGGAGAAATTTACCTGACACCGGAAACTGAAGTTCATTTCACTTCATCGGCCCGTAAGGTGGCGGGAACAGCTATCCCTGTATTTTCTCTCCGCAGTGAGAAAAGTTTTGGAGTAGGAGATTTCGGAGATTTGAAGAAACTGATAGACTGGGCGGCAAAGACCCACCAGCAAGCTGTACAAATCCTCCCTATCAACGATACGACCATTACCCATACCTGGATGGATTCTTATCCCTACAACAGCATTTCCATTTATGCATTCCACCCGATGTATATTGACCTGAACCAGCTGGGTAAGATGAAGGATAAGGAAGCGCTGGCTGTTTTTGAAGCCCGCCGGCAAGAATTGAACGCTCTTCCCCAAATAGATTATGAAGCGGTGAACAATGCCAAACGTGCCTATTTGAAAGTGATGTTCCAACAAACCGGAAGGAAAGTGCTGGCTTCGGCCGAATTCAAAAAATTCTTTGAAGAAAATGAACATTGGCTGCTGCCATACGCCGCATTCAGCTATCTAAGAGATCTGTATGGCACTCCAGATTTCAGCCAATGGCCTGAGCATACAGAGTACAAGGCAGAAGAAATAGCAGCCTTATGCGCACCGGACAGCTCTTGTTATGAAGAAATCGCCTTTTACTACTACACACAGTACCATTTACATATCCAATTACTTGATGCAGGAAACTATGCCCGCGAAAAAGGTATTATCTTTAAAGGTGATATCCCTATCGGCATCAGCCGCAACAGTGTGGAGGCATGGATTGAGCCGTATTATTTCAACATGAACGGTCAGGCAGGCGCGCCACCCGACGCATTCTCCGTGAACGGACAGAACTGGGGCTTTCCCACCTATAATTGGGAGGTAATGGAACAAGACAACTACCAATGGTGGCAGAAGCGTTTCCGCAAAATGGCAGAGTATTTCACAGCTTACCGCATAGACCATATTCTTGGTTTCTTCCGTATCTGGGAAATCCCATCTCATTCGGTACATGGTTTGCTGGGACAGTTTGTACCGGCATTGCCTATGAGTGTGGACGAAATTCAAAGTTACGGGCTGCCGTTCCAAAAGGACTTCATGACCAAACCGTTCATCAATGAAGAGATGCTAAACAAGATGTTTGGTGACAAAGCTGCCTTTGTAAAAGAAACATTCGTACAGCATGCTCACGATGACATTTATGAAATGCGCCCGGAATATGATACCCAACGCAAAGTGGAGGCTTATTTCTCCGATAAGAAAGATGAAGAAAGTATCCATATACGCGAGGGAGTATATGCCTTGATAAGCAATGTATTATTTGTTCCCGACCGCAAGCACCCCTCCATGTATCATCCAAGAATTGCCGTTCAGAATGATTTCATCTTCGGGCGCCTCGACTGGAAGGAGAAAGATGCTTTCAACCGTCTGTATAATCATTATTATTACCAACGCCATAACCAGTCTGGTATCAGGAAGCGATGAAAAAGCTGCCTATCCTGACACAAGCCACTTCTATGCTGGTGTGCGGAGAGGATTTAGGAATGGTTCCCGACTGTGTGCCTTGGGTAATGGACCAGTTGCAAATACTCAGCCTGGAAATCCAACGTATGCCCAAGAATCCCAAACACGAGTTCGGTCACGTGTGGGAATATCCGTACCGCTCGGTCTGTACTATTTCCACTCATGACATGTCTACTCTGCGGGGATGGTGGGAAGAAGATTACGAACAGACCTGCCGCTACTACAACCATGTAATGGGACACTGGGGAGAAGTTCCGGTTTCAGCCCCGGGATGGGTTTGCGAGGAAATAGTACGCCACCATCTGGAATGTCCGTCATTGCTGTGCATCCTGTCCTTTCAGGACTGGCTGTCAATAGACGAAGAAATCCGCTATCCCGATGTGAACGCGGAACGTATCAACGTACCTGCCAATCCAAGACATTACTGGAGATATCGTATGCATCTCACTTTGGAAGAACTGATAAAGAACAAGAAGTTCAATGAAAAGCTGGTAGAGATGATTGACACCACCGGCAGATTCTAACCATCCACCACAGACAGCCTGGGGCTGTCTGTGGTGACTCCCTACCCCAACGATAATCAATAACACACATACCATGAAAAAAATTCCCGATTTAGGTTTCTGGAAACTATGGAATATTAGTTTCGGATTCTTTGGCGTGCAGATAGCCTACGCTTTGCAAAGCGCGAATATCAGCCGTATCTTTTCCACTTTGGGAGCAGACCCACACAGTTTAAGCTATTTTTGGATATTACCTCCGCTGGCAGGAATCATCGTCCAACCCATCATAGGCGCACTGAGTGACCGCACTTGGACGCGTTTCGGACGGCGTATCCCCTATCTGTTTGCAGGAGCTCTGGTTGCTGTCTGCGTCATGTGCCTGCTCCCTAATGCAGGTAGTTTCGGAATGACAGTCAGTGCAGCTATGGTATTCGGTCTGATATCACTGATGTTCCTTGATACCTCTATCAATATGGCCATGCAGCCCTTCAAGATGATGGTGGGCGATATGGTGAATGAAAAACAAAAAGGACTGGCTTACTCCATTCAGAGTTTTCTCTGTAATGCCGGCAGTCTGGCAGGATATCTTTTCCCGTTTATTTTTGCCGCCATCGGCATCAGTAATATTGCTCCCAAAGGTGTTATTCCCGACTCTGTCATCTATTCTTTCTACATCGGCGCATTGATACTGATTCTATGCGTGATCTATACTTCGGCCAAAGTAAAGGAATTTCCTCCCGAAGAATATGCAGCATATCATGGCATCACCCATGAAAGCAAAAAAGAAAAGACAAATATGTTCAAATTGCTGGTCAAGGCTCCCAAAGCCTTTTGGACAGTAGGACTGGTACAATTTTTCTGCTGGGCAGCCTTCATGTTCATGTGGACTTACACCAATGGAACAGTTGCTTTGAATGTGTTCGACACACCGGTCATAACAACCATGACAAACGGTGTTTCCAGAGTGGTACTGGATACACAATCCGCACAATACCAGACAGCAGGAGATTGGGTCGGGATCTTATTTGCTGTCCAAGCCATCGGTTCCGTTATTTGGGCAACGATCATCCCGATGATTCAGAACCGCAAACTTGCCTACGTACTCAGTCTGGTATTGGGAGGCATTGGATTCATCTCCATTTTCTTTATCCATAATCAATATGCTTTATTTGCATCCTTCATCCTGATAGGTTGCGCATGGGCAGCCATGCTGGCCCTTCCCTTTACCATTCTGACCAATGCATTAACAGGAGGACATATGGGAACCTATCTGGGATTATTCAATGGAACTATTTGTGTTCCACAGATTGTCGCAGCTTCTTTAGGAGGTATCGTACTGAAGATGTTTACCAGTCCGGGTAGTGTCGCTCCGGAAGTAAACATTGCTGGTATTGGCTGGAGTGTTCCTGATTATCGGTGCCGGCTGTGTAAGTATTATCAAAGAGAGGTAAAGCGTTTCCCGAAAGTAATATATGCTCATTCCATCACCACCGTTCAATGTTCTGTTTCCCGAAACTGAAATTCACTCCGCGGTGTCAAAACTTTGTTTTTGAAAACATGAACTTATAATCTGAAATTTGAGCATCCTAAAAGACTAAAGAAAGGATCGTATCATTACTCAATACAGAGTTTGATACGACCCTTTTACGCGTTATAATTACTATCTGTAACTTTTCAAAGCTGTCATTTTGGTTTTGACACATTCATCTTCATTCCGTCCAGCATTATTCCAACTTCTCCATGAATTCTGGATGCCGATAGAAAAAATCATACGCCATATAATAAAGTACAAAGCGGTACTCATTTCTGACACATGAGTTACATTCTGCGCCCAAGTATATAATAAAACGAAGAGATAAATAATTGATTTTTACCTGTTTAGGCTACAAAATACAAGATAGGTTTTTATATATCTCTTAGTAAGAGATATATAATTCTCGTGCAAAAATAAGGAAAGTTTTGATAACTAATACACTTTTCATTAAAAAATACGATCTAAAGCAAAAAAAAAAAAAGCCTTTTTTCTTATTTAATCTTTCTCTCAACAGCCCACTTCTCACTGATTTAATTATTTGATTTTATGCATATTACATCTATTTTGTCGATCTCTTACTAAGAGATGACAAAATAAGCAAATAAAAAACGAAAAAAGAATTGAATGGAATACCTGTTTCTGCGACGTAAAAAAGACCCGCTACACTTCGGTGCGCCAAAAGACTTTGCTCTATCGTGCCGCCTCTCGCCGATGGGAGAAGGAGTTTGCGTTGCGGACGGACGTCCGCCGGATAGACGCTCTTATATATAAAGGTATATTATACCTGATGGAAGTGCGTCAAGTATTCCTCGATTCCTCTCTTTCGCTGAAGACACTGAGTGCGATGCTGGAGACAAACCAGACTTATTTAAGTAATGTGGTGAACCGCTATTTCGGCTGCAACCTGAAAGAACTAGTAAACACTTACCGAGTGGAATACGCCAAAGAGCTGCTCCGCAGCGGACGATGCCCCATAGAGGAAGTTCCCGTACGCAGCGGCTTCGGTTCGAAAAGCCCTTTCTATGTGGCGTTCGGAAAAGTGACGGGCATGACGCCCCGGCAGTATGTAGCACACGAGAGGAATCCGCTGAAACAGGAGGAAAACAATTAAGCCCTTTTATAATAAATGGTATGTATAACCAATTTTAGTTTTTTAAATTTATAAATTTAAAGTTTTTCTATTATGAACAAAAAGTTTTTAAGTGCAATCCTGTTCGGAGCCTTAATGGTTTCGTCAACAGGAACATTTGTGTCTTGTAAAGACTACGATGATGACATTGACGAGCTGACTTCACGCGTGGATGGCATCGAAAGTCAAATCAAAGACCTGGAAGCAAAAATCAATGCTGCCAACTGGATTACTTCTGTAACTCCTGCCACAGGCGGTTTCACTGTTGCTTTCAATGACGGTAGCAGCTACACCATTACCAACGGTAAGGACGGTGAAGCAGGTGCTGCAGGTACAGAATGGACTATCTCGGAAGATGGTTTTTGGGTATGCAACGGTGAGAAGACTACCGTTAAAGCTGTAGGCCAGGACGGCGCACAGGGTGAACCGGGCAAGGATGCTCAGCCTGAAGTGAAAAAGGAAAACGGCAAGTGGTATTTGTGGAACGGTACAGAATTTGAAGAATTTGCCGGCGCTACCGCTCCTGCTGCAAATATTCCTTTCTACTATACTGATCCTACAGATCCAAACTACAACATCTTGGTGATTTATGATGAAAATGGTAAAGAACCATTGGAGATTCGCCTGCCGATGGCTGCCGATCTAGGTCAGATTGTAGTCCTTGGTGAAAATTTAGACATTAATTACCATCGTTTCAATGGTCTGCACACAACAAATAAAGAGGGTCAAGTTAAAGAAGCTACATGGGATGGAAGCAAGGCTATGCCGGCTAAGGGGCAATATATGTTGACTGCCAACCAAGACTATGTTTATGTACAAGTCGTTCCTTCTAATTACGACATCTCTAAACTGAACTTTAAGTTGGTTAACACGAAAGGTGACGAAGCTCCGGTTGTATTCGGTACTCCTGTTCCTACCAATGATGCCATCAACAACAGCAGAGCTATTTCAGAAAGTGGCGTTTTTGCAATTCCTTATTCATTAAAGGATATGACTCCTGCTGAAATGAAAACCTATGAGAAAAACATTAAAGGAAAAGCACTATCACTGGTTGCTAGCGAAAATGTACGCTCAATTTATAATTATGGTGTAGAATTGAAGCCAGCTAATAATAAAAACGGTGCTACATTCAAAGACAGAACTATTCCTGTTGAATCTATAGGAGAACCTGTAACAATTGTTCCTGAAGAAGCCGGAGGCATCTACGATTCATATTTGGTCATGGCAGACGATGAAGCCAAAGCTGACTCTGTAAGATATGGTATTTCTATTGATGGTATGACTTTCTCATACAAGGAAACTATCAAAGGCCAAGCAGTGAAATTTACTGTTCGCCAGGTAACAAACACGGCTATGGTTGTGACTAGTGCCCCTGTAACTGTAACCTTTGGTAAAGAAGCTCCTGAAACAACTGAAATCATATTAGCAGAACAAGCTCATAACGCAGTTGCTACTTACACAAACGCAGCCGGACAAAAGATTGCTAACCAATTCATCATTGCAGACTTTGCTCCTTACTTTGCAAAAGTTGCTCCTACAGCCGGTGACCGTCTGGTATGGAATGATGATATGGCAAACTTCACAAACAATGTGAAACTGATTTGGGATGAGCTGAATGAATATGGCGAATCTGTAAAAGAAGACGGAATCGATGTAACAGCCAAATTGTTTAAGACCGCTATTCTTTTGAATGCTAACAACAGCAATGACAATGGTAAGGTTAATATGTCTAACTTCTCTAAAGTGAAGATTCAGTTTAGTGAAGAATATGCAGGTATTACTTTGGGCAATGGTACATTGAAAGCTGTTATCGAAATGAAGGACAAGAAGGGCAATCTGCGTCAGACTGTCGAAATTCCGTTTACTATCGCGAAACCGACTGCAGAAGAAATTAACAGCCACGTTACATGGGATGCTCAATACTATAGCAATGGCGTATTGAAAGTTGTAGAGCAAAATAGCATTACATTGAATACCTTCTTCAAAGGTGCTAACGCTACTTTGGTTACAGAAAATGCCGCACCGGCAACAGGTAATGACAAGATTAAGATCGAAAATGGTGTTGTAACCTTAAAGGATGACGGTAAGAAGAACACAGTTTATACTATTAAAAACCTGAAGATTAGCTTCTTGGGAACTGATACTTCTTACGCTGAGAATGCAAGCGAAGAAAAGACATCCCGTACTTATGGTATCGAAAACTTGAAAGTTAACTTCGCTACTCTTAAGGGTGATGACATCGTTATCGGTAATGTAGCAGTAATGTGTGCCGGCAAATCAGTAACAGTTTATGACTACAGAAACGCTGCTTCTGGTGCTTTGACTTACAAACTGATAGATTTCGCAGGAGATGCTTACACTGTAGATAACAATTCTACTGTAACGATAACAGAAGGAAACGACTTGATTAAGAGTGCAGAACTTGTAAAACGTACAGTTAATATTGGAACTGCTGATAATCCGAATAATGTAACACGTTATGATATCAAGATTACAACTGCGAATACTATGATTTCTCAGTCAACAAAGGTTACCATTAAATTGACATTCACAAATGTGAAGAATTCCAAGGGTGAAACAGTAAATGTAACTGTACCTGTAGAAATCACAGTTAATGCAGCAGTTTAATAATTTATCTAATCCTATGAAAAAGATAGTAATATCTTCATATTAGAATATAGATAAACTTCTCCCAAGCGAGGAAAGGTGTTTCCGCATACCGGAATACTTCTTTCCTCGCTTTCTTTTAATTTATTTGAATCAAAAAAGCTCTCAAAAAAAATAAAAACTTTGATTTTGTAGAAAAACCACCTTATACCCCTATCGCATATCATAGTATCAGATACTAATGTCTTAACAATGCAACTACTCAATAAGCCAGTTCCTCGGTATTATAATGGAGAAAAGGCAGAACAGCTCAATTCTGTATCCGCAAAGACAATAATAAATATAAGAATTTCTTTTCATCCACAAGAAGCTCTGAAAAGACCATGCAGATTTTGAAAGTATACCATTTCAGTATAAACTCCATATGAGTATGAAAACCTTCGGTTATATCGATTTAAACCTCATTGTTTCTCTAATTCACATTACAATTATAATTAAAAAGTCCCCTTATCTCTACAAGTTCATCACTTCCTGTTCAAAAGTTTCCTTGTTTCCTATCGCCTTATTACGCATCTTGCTGCGATAATTATAAATCGTTGCCAAAGAATACCCCAAGAAATGGGCAATCCGATTACTATCAGTTACTCCCAGACGGATCAAAGCAAATATACGCAATTCCGTAGTCAGCAACTCGCCCGATTTGGGATATATTCTTCCTTCCTCTACCAATAACTCATTAAAAGAAGTAATGAAATGAGGAAATAACTCCAGGAAAGACTTATCAAACTCATTATAAAAATCCTTCCGTTCATCTCGTATGAACTGCTCGGATTTAATCGCTTTAAACAAATCGTCTATACGGGAGGCCATTGCCAGTTTCGCCAAAGAACGACGATAAAACTCCAACTTGTCCAGATAAATCACACACCTGTCCAAATAACGAGCAATGTATACTTCCTTGATCTTCCCCGTCTGTGCCAACTCAGCATTTACTTCCTGCATCTGTTGATTAGCCAGACTCAGATTACGGCGCATCACTGACAATTTCTTCATCCATCGGTACAGATAAAAAATAGCAGCAAGCAAAAATAAAGAAAGTAAACTGACACTGATTAAAAGAGTACGGGAAATCTGCCTCTCTTTCTCTTCTTTCAATTTATATGCTTTATCAATAATAGGAAAGAACTGCGTTACCTCAATAAACCGCAAACGGGCATTACAGGCTACCGCATCCTCCATTGAACAATTCAAATACTTATAGGCACGATCCAAATCACCTACCTCATACATCAGTTGAGCCAATTTCTGTAAGGATGCATATTCACGAATAGACGATTTCAAATCTGTAATAGCGGTCAAGGCCAGATAATAAATTTCTTTCTGAATATCTCCCCGCATATCGTAAGCCTCGGATAAAGTATAATAAATATACCCTTTTTGCCGTTCATCCGGCGTTTCTTTCAATAGGTCCGACAATATAACCAAAGCAGAATCCACCTTGCCATTAATAATCTTTTTCTCGGCCCATACAATGCTCCTGTCTACACAAGGATCAGTAGCAATAAGAATAGAATCCCTGTAAGCATCGGTCTTTTTCAAATATTTCACTTTTTCGGCATCATTGGTGGTATAATCGGCCACCCAACCATAATAAGCCCGATAGGTCCGGTAATAATAAGCCAAAGTCTCCCGTTCCAATTCCAACGGGTCTACCCGCTCCAATTGTTCCAAAGCCTCGTTATACATTCCCATCACCCCCATCACCTCGGCACGGTTAATGACAATCTCATTCTTTAACTCCGGATGATTCAACAGAGGCAACAAATTCATTTTTCCATTAATATAATACAATGCGGAATCAGCTTGATAATGCAGATAAGCGTTAAACAAAGAACCGCAAAGTTCATATTTCTCCCTATTATCTTTAGAACGGTGAAGACGTTGCTTTAAATCCACAATCTCTTTTTCCTTCTGCACATGACAAGCGGTCTTATTATCTATGACCCGATCCAACCTTTTCAACACTTCTTCATTGCTGTTTTTATCAGCAAACAAAGGAGTTGTCAAAGTCAACAAAAACAATATAAAGAAATAGGTTACATTCTTCATCTTATATACTTATTATAGATTCACAAATATATAAATATAAGTAATTAGAATAAAGTTTTTCAACGAAAATATTTTCATTGACGTTTATATTTTCAGCAATACAGCAAAGACAAATATTCCTAATTATCAATAAGTTGAGTCTATAAAACATTTATATTTTTATTCTAGTACTCAAATCTCAGCTATTCCACTCCTACATTTGCAACATCCAAATGAAATGAAGATATAAACACTAATTTCTATATATTATGAAAAGAACATTCGCACTTATGGCATTACTCGCGTTATTCGGTTTGCAACACACAGTGTCCGCAGCCATAATTAAAAAAGTAGCCCCAACCTTCTGGTGGGCGGATATGAAGAATCCCGAACTACAGGTCCTACTGTATGGCGACAATATTTCTTCCAGTGATGTAAGCATCTCTTCTAAAGACATTCTTCTGAAAGATGTTGTGAAACAAGAAAATCCCAATTACTTAATCTTATATATGGATTTATCGGAAGCTACTCCGCAGACTTTTCATATTACACTGAAACAAGGTAAAAGGCAAACTGTTGTGCCATATGAAATAAAACAGCGTAAGGCAGATGCTTCCAACGTGGAAGGCTTCAACTCAGGTGACGTATTATATCTGATTATGCCAGACCGCTTCGCCAACGGAAATCCCTCGAACGATGTCGTACCGGAAATGTTGGAAACAAAGGTAGACCGTAACGATCCGTTCGCCCGTCACGGGGGCGACCTCGCAGGTATTGAAAATAATCTGGATTATCTCTCCAACTTGGGAGTTACGGCAATCTGGCTGAACCCCATACAGGAAAATGACATGAAAGAAGGATCCTATCATGCTATGCATTACCGATTATTATCAAGTAGACCGCAGATTAGGTAGCAATGAAGAATTCTGCAAGCTGGTAGAACAAGCACACAGCAAAGGAATGAAAGTTGTTATGGACATGATTTTCAACCATTGTGGCAGCGAAAACTATCTTTTCAAAGATATGCCTTCCAAAGACTGGTTCAATTTTAAAGGAAACTACACACAAACTTCTTATAAAACAGCGAGTGTACAGGATATCCACGCTTCTGATTATGAACGCAAGATAGCCGTAGACGGATGGTTTACAGAATCAATGCCCGACTTGAACCAACGCAACCGCCATGTAGCCCGCTATTTGATCCAAAGCAGTATCTGGTGGATAGAATATGCAGGGATTAACGGCATCCGTCAAGACACACATCCTTACGCAGATTTCGACATGATGTCAGAATGGTGTAAAGCCGTGACCGATGAGTACCCTGATTTCAACATAGTAGGTGAAACTTGGTTGAACAGTAATGTGCTGGTTTCTTTCTGGCAGAAAGACAGCAGACTGGCTGCTCCCAGAAACTCCAATCTCCGTACCGTGATGGATTTCCCGCTGATGGAACAAATGAACAAAGCCTTTGACGAAGAAACAACTGACTGGAACGGCGGATTATATCGTCTTTACGATTATCTTACTCAGGATTTGGTATATGCAGATCCGATGAATCTGCTCGTTTTCCTTGATAACCATGATACTTCACGCTTTTATTTAAATGAAGAAGCCACGCAAAATATTGACCGCTACAAACAAGCACTTGTATTCCTGCTGACCACACGTGGCATTCCCCAGATTTATTATGGGACAGAAATTCTGATGGCTGCAGATAAAGCCAATGGCGACGGTCTGTTACGTTGTGATTTCCCCGGAGGTTGGAAAAATGACCCACGCAACTGTTTCAATGAGGCTAACCGTACTCCGCAGCAAAATGAAGCCTTTACTTATATGCAGAAATTACTCCAATGGAGAAAAGGGAATGAAGTCATAGCCAAAGGCAGATTGAAACACTTCGCTCCCAACAAAGGAATTTACGTTTATGAACGAAAATACGGAAACAAATCGATAACGGTTCTCATGAATGGAACAGACAAAACGCAAACCATAAACCTGACTCCATACAAAGAAGTACTTCCAACAACATCAACCCATGATGTTTTAACGGATCAAAATATCGACTTGAATAAAAACCTAACACTTCCGGGGCGTGGAATGCTAGTTTTAGAATTTTAAAACAACCAGTAAAAGCTTATAATTTAATACCAGTACATATTATGAATTTAAAAAAGAATCTTTCACTTATCGCATTTCTCTGTATCTCATTCATTGCAAATGCACAACAAAAACTGAATTCTCCGGATGGTAATCTGGAGATGACATTTACTCTAGATGGTCAGGGCACTCCCACGTATGAACTGACCTATAAACAAAAGGAAGTTATCAAACCCAGTAAATTGGGGTTGGAATTAAAAAAAGAAGACGCAAACGCCAAAACCGACTTCGAATGGACTGATAAAAAAGACATAGACAAACTGGACATCAAGACAAACCTTTATAACGGTTTCGAGATAAAGGATGTCCGGACATCTACAACGATGAAACATGGCAGCCGGTATGGGGAGAAGAAAAGGAAATCCGTAACCATTATAATGAATTGGCGGTCACATTGAACCAGCCTGCCAATGACAGATTTATAATCATCCGTTTCCGCCTGTTCAACGACGGTCTGGGTTTCCGCTATGAATTTCCGCAGCAGAAGGACTTGAACTATTTCGTGATCAAAGAAGAACATTCACAATTTGCCATGGCAGGTGACCACACCGCTTACTGGATTCCGGGAGATTATGACACACAGGAATATGACTATACCGTTTCCCGCCTGTCGGAAATCAGAGGATTGTTTTCAAAGGCTTATACGGAGAACTCCTCGCAAACCGCATTCAGCCCCACCGGTGTACAAACTGCCCTGATGATGAAAACAGACGACGGTCTGTACATCAATCTGCACGAAGCAGCTTTGATAGACTATGCCTGCATGCACCTCAACCTGGATGACAAGAACATGATTTTCGAATCATGGCTGACTCCGGATGCACAAGGTGACAAAGGATATATGCAGACTCCCTGCACTTCACCATGGCGTACCGTCATCGTCAGTGATGATGCCCGCAACATTCTTGCCTCACGCATTACGTTAAACCTGAACGAACCTTGCAAAATAGCAGACACTTCCTGGATCAAGCCTGTGAAATACATCGGTGTGTGGTGGGATATGATTACGGGAAAAGGCTCATGGGCTTACACGGACGACTTATCCAGTGTAAAACTGGGTGAAACAGATTACAACAAAACAAAACCTAACGGCAAACACTCTGCCAACACTGCCAACGTAAAACGTTACATTGATTTTGCAGCAGAGCATGGATTCGACCAAGTATTGGTAGAAGGCTGGAATGAAGGTTGGGAAGACTGGTTCGGAAAAAGCAAAGATTATGTGTTTGATTTTGTAACTCCCTATCCCGACTTCAATGTGAAAGAACTTCAAAGCTACGCTGCAAGCAAAGGCGTAAAACTGATGATGCATCATGAAACTTCGGCTTCTGTACGTAACTATGAACGCCACATGGACCAGGCATACCAATTCATGGTAGACAACGGATATAATTCTGTAAAAAGTGGCTATGTAGGCAACATTATTCCACGTGGCGAACACCACTATGGACAATGGATGGATAACCACTATCTGTATGCGGTGAAAAAAGCAGCGGACTACAAAATCATGGTAAACGCCCACGAAGCTGTACGCCCTACCGGAATATGCCGCACCTATCCCAACCTGATCGGTAACGAATCGGCACGCGGAACTGAATATGAATCATTTGGCGGTAACAACGTAAACCATACTACCATCTTGCCTTTCACACGATTAATAGGTGGTCCGATGGACTACACTCCGGGTATCTTTGAAACCCGCTGTAACAAAATGAATCCTACCAACAATTCACAGGTACGTTCTACTTTGGCACGCCAACTGGCCCTGTATGTAACAATGTACAGCCCATTACAAATGGCTGCCGACATACCTGAAAACTATGAACGCTTCATGGATGCCTTCCAATTCATAAAAGATGTAGCCATTGACTGGGATGAAACCAAATATCTGGAAGCCGAACCGGGAGACTATATTACCATTGCCCGCAAAGCTAAAGGAACCAACGACTGGTATATCGGCTGTACGGCAGATGAGAACGGTCATTCTTCAAAACTGATATTTGATTTCCTTGATCCGGACAAAAAATACATCGCAACTGTATATGCAGACGCAAAAGATGCCGACTGGAAAGATAATCCGCAGGCATATACCATCCGTAAAGGCATTGTGACCAACAAAAGCAAACTGAACTTACACGCAGCAAGCGTGGTGGTTATGCAATCAGCATTAAAGAGGTAAAAGATAAATCAGAATTAAAAGGTATTAAGAGATTATAGAAACTGTTTTAATGGAAGACGCTAACATTAATCCTCATAAAATATAGTCAGATGAGCTATAGACAGTTCACATACAGTTATATTTCCGAGACAGACTAAATTATATATTACATTATGAATCAGATGTATACAATTCATCTCAATACTAAATCTTTTATATTTTTATTCTTGTCTCTAAAATCAGTCTATAAGACAGCTACATTTGCGACAAACAAAATGAGGATTATTGTTAGCTAACAGCTAATAATTCCAAAAGGTAAAAACTATATACTATAACAAAGATTATTTGAAAAAACAGTTTTCAATAGGTGTTTTGACTGAGAATATAAACTTAAAATAATTATTTAACTTTAAATTTAAAGACATGAAAAGAAACTTGATGTTCAAGGTCCTACTAATGTTAGTTATAGGATGCTTCTTGTCCATAGACGCATTTGCCCAGCAAATAACCGTCAAAGGACTTGTAAAGGACACAGCAGGCGAGCCAATTATCGGTGCCAATGTTGTGATAAAAGGAACAACCAATGGTACTATCACCGATTTTGACGGTAATTTCCAGTTGAATGCCAATAAAGGTGATATAATTGTCATTTCGTTTATCGGATACCAACCTCAAGAAGCACAGGCAGCCGCTTCTATGAATATTATATTAAAAGATGATACGGAACTTCTGGACGAAGTGGTTGTCATCGGATACGGTTCTGTGAAGAAAGATGACCTAAGCGGTTCTGTGGTAGCTATCAAAGCAGAAGAGATGAACAAAGGTGCTGTTACTTCCCCTCAAGAACTGATTATGGGTAAAGTTCCGGGACTTTCTGTCAGTCAAGGTGACGGTGCTCCCGGTGCCGGTTCAACAATTCGTATCCGTGGCGGCGCATCATTAAATGCCAGCAATGACCCACTTATCGTTATCGATGGAATCCCTGTTTCAAATGATGCTGCTCCAGGCACTCCCAATGCACTTGCCACCATTAACCCTAATGATATTGAAACTTTCACTGTTTTGAAAGATGCTTCGGCGACAGCCATTTACGGTTCGCGCGCTTCGAATGGAGTTATTATCATCCAAACCAAGAAAGGAACACAAGACAAAATAAAAGTTAGCTACTCAGGAACTTTCACAGCAAAAGACCCTTATAAACGTATAGAAACATTGGATGCACAATCATTCCGCGAAGTAATGCAGGCTCAATATCCGGAAGGAACCGCACAGTCGGCAGACATCCAACGGATTCTGAACGTATACCCCAACCAAAGCACCGATTGGCAAGATGCTATTTATCAGACAGGATTAAGTACAGACCAAAACATCGGAATTGCAGGAAAAGCAGGATTTATGCCTTTCCGTATCTCTTTAGGTTATAATACAGAAAAAGGTACGCTAAAGACTTCTAAATATGAGCGTTATACCGGTGCTGTCAATCTAAGTCCTAAATTTTTCGACAACCACCTGAGTGTAGACATCAATGTAAAAGGTACCATCAATAAAAACCGATTTGCAGATTCCGGTGCTGTAGGTGCCGCTGCCTTTTTTGACCCTACCAAACCCATTTACGATGAAGAAAACCGATACAATGGCTATTGGAACTGGGGAATAGTACAAGGAGCACAAGCCGATCTGGCAACTCAGAATCCATTGTCTTTATTATACGATAGAAACAATCACGGTACAACCAAACGTAGTTTGGGTAATATTCAATTGGACTATAAGATACATGGTCTGGAAGACTTACATGCCAACTTGAATTTAGGTTATGACGTAGCAAAGACAACCGGTCGTAATTTTGTAAATTCCAATTCGGTTCAAAGTTCACTAGATAAAACATTTACCGGTTTAGGACAAGGTAATACTTGGAACAATCTGCGTCGTAACCACCTGCTGGACTTCTACATGAACTATGCAAAAAACATAGAATCCATCAAAAGTAATTTCGATATAATGGCAGGTTATTCCTGGCAACATTTCTATTATGCCAATCATGACATCACCTATTCAAACCCTACAGAGGACTTAGGTGCAAAAGAAGGATATACCTATGATGCAAACGAACGGCATTACATCCGTGATGACCACCGTCGCATTCCATATGAGAACTATCTTATTTCATTCTTCGGGCGTTTAAATTACAATTTCATGGACCGCTATTTGCTGACTGCCACTTTACGTCGTGACGGTTCTTCACGATTCAGTGAAAACAATCGTTGGGGACTTTTCCCTTCAGCCGCCTTAGCTTGGACCATCAGTAATGAACCCTTTATGAAAGCTACAGAAAATGTGCTTTCCAAATTAAAATTACGCTTAGGATATGGTGTCACCGGACAACAGGAAATTGGAGATTATCAATATATCACATCCTATTCATTCAGCACTAACCCTAATACCACCTATTTAGGAACTACGCTTTTGAAGCCAAACGGTTACAGTCCTGATTTAAAATGGGAACAAACAACTACATACAATGTAGCCATCGACTTCGGATTCTTAAATAACCGTATCAACGGTAGTATCGAATATTATCAGAAACATACAAAAGACTTGTTAAACACCATCAGTGCCGCAGCAGGAACGAATTTTATCAACTTGATTACCGCTAATGTAGGCAAAATGAAAAATAAAGGTGTGGAAGCCAATGTAAATGCTATAGCTATCCAAAGCAAAGACTTCACATGGGAGGTAGGCTATAATATCACTTGGAATGATAGCAAGATTACCAAGCTGACTACCACTTTCAATCCCGACTACCAAGGTATTGATGCCGGCACAAACCAAAAACACCAAGTAGGTGAAATGCCCGGAACATTCTATTTATACCAACAAGTATACGATGAAAACGGCAAGCCTATCCAAAATGCATTTGTAGACCGGAACAATGACGGACAAATTACCGAAGCCGACCGTTATCTGACACACAAAAGCCCGATGGCTAAAGTATATATGGGTTTCAGTTCTCAGTTCAGTTACAAGAAATGGGATCTGGGCTTTAATCTCCGTGCTAACTTTGGCAATTATGTATACAATGGCGTGGCATCAGGCAATAGCACTTCCAACAACTATGGTGGAAAGGGATTTGTTACAAACCTTTATAACGGTTTTCAAGACACTGGCTTTACCTTGCTGAATACCAGCGAACAAATGGCCAGCGACTATTTTCTGGAAAATGCTTCATTCTTGAAGATGGACAACATTACATTAGGCTATTCTTTCCAAAATCTGTTTGCAGCCAAACTATCAGGACGTATCAGCGCATCTGTCCAAAATGTATTTACTATCTCAAAATATAGTGGATTAGACCCGGAATGTGGAGCGATAGATTCTAACATCTGGCCACGTCCCCGCACATACACTATAGGTTTGAATCTTAACTTTTAATGAGAATTACGTATGAAAACAAGAAAATATATCTATACAACTCTGGCAACTTGCCTGTTTGTTTTTTCAAGTTGTCTCAATGATTTGGATGTCTTACCTTTGGATCCCACAGTGGAAACAGCAGACAAGGCTTATACCGATGCGGAAAGCTACACTAAAGGACTTCATAAAATATACTCAGTTTGGGCATTATCCGGACAAGACGGTAGCAGCAGTTCAGACATTTCAGGCCTTGATGCAGGAAATACTGCACTATTACGCTGCTGGTGGACTTTACAAGAACAGCCCACCGATGAAATGAAGAACGCATGGAATGATGCATGGTGCACAGAAGTAAACTATATGACATGGACTACCAATAAAGTGGAACCCATTGAAGGGGTTTATCAACGCTGCATGTATATAGTGGCACTGGTAAATGAGTTCTTAAAGAACATTCCCAACGCGCCCGAAAGCATTGACAAAGAAAGTTATATTGCACAAGCCCGCTTTAACCGTGCTTTTGCCTATTATGTCTTGATGGATATGTTTGCATTGCCTCCATTCATCACTGAAAAGAACTATTCCATAGAACCTGCCCCACTGTCTAGAGAAGACCTGTTCAATTGGATAGAAGCAGAATTAAACGAAATCAAGCCCAATCTGCCCTCTCCACGCTCCGAATACGGAGTAGCAGACCAAGCTGTTGCCAGCGCTTTGTTGGCACGTATGTATCTTAATGCAGAAATTTATACCGGTAAAGCACGATATACCGAATGCATTAATGCATGTAACGAAGTGATCAAAGCAGGGTATCAGCTGGCAGACAACTATGCTGATTTATTCAAAGCAGACAATGGCGAGAATCCGGATACCAAAAAAGAAATAATCTATCCTATCATCTTTGATGGGGATAAGACTCAATCATGGGGTATGGCTGCCATTATCATCGGAGCCAGAGGAGCTGAAGACAAAGATGTTTTACTAGCACACAGCGGAGTAGATCAAGGCTGGGCAGGGTTCCGCGCAACAAGCAACCTGGTTCATCTCTTTGATTTTCAAAATGATGAAGAGCCCAAAGCTTCTGAGATTCAAGATAAACGTGGTATTTTTTATGATAAAGGACGCTCTATCGACATTACTTCCAGTGTATCCGGAACTTTTGAAACTGAAGGATGGAGTGTATTCAAATTCAGCAATTTAAACAGTAACGGGCAACCGGGAAAAAATACGTTATGGGTAGATACTGATTTCCCGATGTTCCGTTTGGGAGATATTTACCTGATGTATGCAGAAGCCGTAGCACGCGGTGGAGAAGGAAGTAAGGCTAGTGCCGTTGAATATATCAACGCCCTTCGCAAACGTGCCTATGGAGATGACAAACACAACATTTCCGAGAATTGGTTAGAGGAAAACAATTTCCGTAATTTGTTGGATGAACGCGGACGTGAATTATATTGGGAAGCATCCGCCGTACAGATTTAGTACGTTTCGATCTGCTTACCTCCGGCTCCTATACATGGGATTTCAAAGGAGGAATCAATACCGGAGTAGGAGTGAACAAGAGATATAACGTGTATCCCATACCTGTTACCGATCTGACCGTAAACGGTAACTTACAACAAAATGAAGGTTATTAATCAATAAGTACATCATCATGAAATTCATAAAAAGCATATCAACTTCTATTTTTACCTTATTACTTTGTACTGCTTGTGAAAGTGATTTGGAACAAGTGACATATAGTTCGGAAAATGCCATCCCGTCTACCTTGTCATCCTTGAATGACAATTATATACTGGAATCAAAAAATGCTTCCCAAGAGGCATTCACCCTTACCTGGAGCCATCCGGATTTAGGCTATCAAGCAAGCGTTATCAATTCGTTGGAAATGGATGTTAAAGACAAAAATTTTGCCAATAAAGTAATTTTAGCCTCATCCAAAACTGATGTATCACATACTATCACTGTCAGTGACCTGAACAGCAAAATCATGGCCCTGCTGAAAGTCTACGAAATGGAAACAGCACCGATAGGAATCGAATTTCGGATCTCGTCTTCTATCTCAGCGGCTGCCGATACACTGTATTCCAACATTGTTTCAACCACCATCACTCCATATGAAGGTGAGCCGGAATATCCGGCAATCACACTCCGTGGAAGTTATAATGGCTGGGATTTCACCAAAAGCCAAAAAGTATATTCGGTAAATTCTGATAATATATACGCCGCTATGGTGTACTTCGACGGCAAAGCAGCCGATGGCTGGAAATTCTGCGGTACGGAAGACTGGAGTACGGACAATTGGGGAGCTCCGGAAAGTATGACACCCGAACAATCTCCCGTTACTTTAGTATCCGGTAATGGAGGGGACATTAAAGCATACAGCAAAAACAGCTATTATTTAGAATTCAATAATACCACAGGAGAATTGAAAGTTTCCAAACCTCACAATTCATGGGGGATTGTAGGAGACCACAATAGCTGGGGAAGCGGTGACACAATGATGACACTGGAAACCGAAACGGACGAAAACAACAAATTTCAGTATTATTTAAAAGCTACCCTAGATATGTCCGCCGGTAATAAATGGAAAATACGCCCTGAGGAGAAATGGGAAGACGATATAGCTCCCGGAGCTGTAGAAGGTGAGTTTGAAGACGCCGGTGATGGTAATTTTAAAGTTTCAGAAGCCGGTAACTATACCATCAAGTGGTACTTCAATAAAGTAACTCCCAAAATCATTGTTGTAAAAAACAAATAAGACTGTTTTTTAAGATTATTCCTTATGAGGTTGTGCCAGCATTTTGACACAACCTCAAGTTTTACTGTATGCAGACGTACTGGTACTCTGTAAAAAGACTTTAACTATACAGCAACAATGCCTTAGCTCACGGCATGAAATACAACGGCATACAACCGTATATGACAAGGGTTATTGGAGATATCAAAACACCGGAATAGAATAAACCAACCCGACAGAAATACGTTGCGTGTCCGGACTCGTGCTTCCCAAAGCCTGCGCACGCCGGGTCAAATGATGCCCTTTATATAAAAGATGGGCAAAGATAAGCAGTTCACTATTACGCATCGGGAAATATTCCACACACGCCTGCGCATTCCATGTAGTACGATAAAGCCCTTTCTCAAAATGCCCGTTTGCTTTATAAATGCCTGCCCTCTCATAAGCGCCTTTCAAATAAAGATTCCAATTGGGATGAACGCGATAGTCAAAGTTTACCACGGTACTAAAGTATTCCGCATTCTGCGCCGTGGACGGAGCTGTTAAAACAGGACCTTGCAAATCACTGATAATGCCTTTGCTATCCAGCCCTTCACGAGAATACATTAAATCAATATAAGCAATAACAGGGCCTTTCTCATAAATATTACCCGCCGTAAAACAACAAAGATTCTTACCTTCCGCCAGCTGCCCATATGAGGCCGCATATCGTAATTGTACCGCGTTATCAAAGAAGAACCCGTTCCAATTGACTGTTGACAGAACAGGAACTTTAGCTTTTTCCACTCCTTGCGGCAAACCGTAAAGATAGGTTTCATCATTTTCTCCACTACGGTTATTTACTACCTGAAGCACCAACTCATTGGTGGATGACAGATTGAATCTTCCCGCCACTCCTGCCTGATAACAACTGATGTTATCATTAAACTCACTATACTCGCGGACTTTGATGGCATTGACATAATATTCATAGCCACCCAAAGCGATATCTTGTTTTCCGGCAGTCAACGTGAATTTATCAGACATTTTCCAATTCACCAAAGCATACTCAATGGAAGAGGACAAATTATCCAACGAGTGGGGATTGCTGTATTTATTAAACGACTGACGGAAATGATAAGAAAATTGTTTACTGAAAGAACCTAATATCTCTAGTTTTACACGATTCAGTTTAAAAGAGGCATCCTCTAAATCTCCTTCAATAAAGTTGGCAACTCCCGAAGTGGAGAATTGCAGGTTCATGTGTGCCGAAAGATTCGGATTGCTATTAGGAAACAAACGTCCCACCAAACTACGGATAGAATCATCCGGACTGATTAACGGCTGTTCTTGCGCCTTCAAAGTCAATACGACGCATAATAAGATACAGCATGACAAGAGTAGTCTTTTCATGGGGTATTTTCGTAGTATTAAATTTCGGTTAATGTAATAAATCAGGGATAATAAAAACCGAAGATGCTTAAATCATTCCTCTTTTCTTCAATTCTTCTGCCGCAACCTCCAGCTCTTTATACCATTCTTCACCAAATTTCCGCACCAACGGCTCCTTTAAGAACTTGTATACAGGAAGGTTCTCTTTTTTTCCCAATAACACGGCGGCTTTACATACATCCCAACGATGATAATTCACTGCTTTATAAGGGCCATAATCACCTATACGGATGGGATAAAGATGACAAGAGATTGGTTTATAGAAATCGGTCTTACCTGCCCGGAAGGCTTTCTCGATGGCACAATAACAATACCCTTTCTCGTCATAACAGGTAAATACACAATCTTTCTGATTGACGATGGAAGTTACCAAATCGCCCTCTTCATCTGTATAAACCACTCCCTGCTTATCAATCACCGTCCGTGCCTCGGGTGAAAGCTCGTCCCAAATAACAGGAAGCACCTCTTCCAGTTTTTCCACTTCATCCAATTCCACCGGTGCACCGGCATCTCCCTCTATGCAGCACTCACCTTTGCAGGCATCGAGATTACAAAGAAATTTCTCACGAAACACATCAAGGGAGATTACAACATCATCTATCTGTATCATCTCTTATTAAATTAAAATGTCATTCCGGACAAAGTGACGAATCCATGCTTCATTACAGATTCCTCACCTTGTTCAGAATGACAAATAAATATACTTTCTACATTATTTTATCAAATCCCGTCCGGTCATGTCGGCAGGCTGGGGCATGCCCAAAATGTGCAAGATAGAAGGAGCAACATCTGCCAATACACCATTTTCCACTTTAGCATTCTTGTTCTCTGTTACATATACAAATGGAACAGGGTTCAAAGAGTGAGCCGTATTAGGTGTACCATCTTCATTCAGTGCATGGTCGGCATTACCGTGGTCGGCAATAATGATTACTTCATAATCATTAGCTTGGCAGCTTCCACTGTATCTTTCACGCACTCGTCAATAGCCTTCACTGCTTTTTCAATAGCGTCATAGATACCTGTATGACCTACCATATCACCATTAGCGTAATTCACGACAATGAAATCGAATTTCTGGGTCTTGATGGCTTCTACCAATTTATCCTTCACTTCATAAGCACTCATCTCAGGCTTCAAGTCGTAAGTAGCCACTTTCGGAGATGGAACCAAGATACGCTCTTCGGCATCATACGGAGTTTCACGACCACCATTGAAGAAGAAAGTCACGTGAGCATACTTTTCCGTTTCTGCAATGTGTAACTGAGTCTTACCGTTAGCAGCCAGATATTCACCCAACGTATTTTGAACATTTTCCTTGTCGAACAGAATATGAACACCCTTGAAAGACGCATCATACGGAGTCATGCAATAAAACTGCAAGCCCGGAATAGTATGCATACCTTGTTCCGGCATATCCTGTTGAGTCAGCACAACAGTCAATTCCTTGGCACGGTCGTTACGGTAGTTGAAGAAGATAACCACATCACCTTCTTTGATGGTACCGTCTACGGTAGAATTATTGATCGGTTTGATGAATTCATCTGTAACACCTTCATCGTATGATTCCTGCATAGCCTGAACCATATCGGTGGCTTGCTTTCCTTTACCTTCAACCAACAGGTCGTATGCTTCTTTCACACGTTCCCAACGCTTGTCACGATCCATAGCATAGAAGCGACCAACGATAGAAGCGATTTTACCGGCTGATTTTTCACAGTGCGCAGTCAGTTGTTCGATAAAGCCTTTACCACTCTTCGGGTCTGTGTCACGACCATCCATAAAGCAGTGGATAAATGTATTTTCAATGCCATATTCTTTAGAGATATCGCAAAGTTTGAACAAATGATCGAATGAACTGTGTACACCACCGTTTGAAGTCAATCCCATAAAGTGGATGTTCTTGCCATTTTCCTTTGCGTAAGAGAAAGCGGAAACAATCTCGGGATTCTTCATTATGCTGTTGTCGGCACATGCACGGTTAATCTTTACCAAATCCTGATAAACGATACGTCCTGCACCGATATTCAAGTGTCCTACTTCGGAGTTACCCATCTGTCCGTCGGGCAAACCAACGTTCTCACCGCTAGCCTGCAATTCAGAGTGCGGATAGTTTGCCAACAGAGAATCCCAGTAAGGAGTGGGAGTGTTAAAGATTACATCGTCTTTACCTTGATCGCCGATACCCCAACCATCAAGAATCATTAAAAGGGCTTTTTTACTCATAATCTTATTTTGTTTAAAGTTTATCCTTGCTTTTTCCGGGTGCAAAGGTACAAAAAAGCCCTGTCAATGAATAATGTTTCACCTATTTTTTATAGAGGAAGTTCGATGATAAAATGCAGTCCGTCTTTAAATTCCATATCCCGAGTCAATTTTGCATTCATACGCCCGGCAATCATTTCACAAACCAGCAAAACAATATCCGGCGCACCGGCAAGACACGTCTCCCCCCTTTGTTCTGTAATGCGGTTAATATACTTCGGCAAATACTCTAATTATATTATTTGATTAGTACGTACTACACATTCTTCCGGAAATCGATATAGAGCTTCGATTCTTGTGTTATAAAACATACCTTTTCATCTTGCTGTTTATGAATAAATTGCATTCCTTTGCATCGGGACAGTTCAGCACAGTTTGCATTGTCCGCGTAAAACCTTAAACAGTTCATGAAAGTTACCTTTGGACAGCAGACCACTAAAGTGAAACAACTGGCTGATTTACTCAGTCAGGAGATTTCCATGGGCAAATATAAATCGGACTGCACATTACCGTCCATCAACAAACTGAGCCGTGAGTATCAAGTGTCGCGGGATACGGTGTTCAAAGCATTCATTGATTTAAAAGACCGGGGAATAATAGACTCTACTCCGGGAAAAGGTTACTACGTAACCAACAAGCTTACAAACATTCTGCTTCTGCTGGACGAGTATTCTCCCTTTAAATACTCGTTATATAATAGTTTTATCAAAAAACTATCCATCAACTACAAAGTAGATTTATTGTTTCATCAATATAATGAACGACTTTTCAATACCATCTTACGTGAATCAATAGGCAGATACAATAAATACATTGTGATGAACTTCGACAATGAGAAACTATCCCCCCATCTTTACAAAATAGATTCGTCTAAGTTGCTGCTGTTGGATTTCGGGAAGTTCGATAAAAAGGATTATTCATACGTATGTCAGGATTTTGACGATTCCTTTTATCATGCATTGGCCGCATTGAAAGAGCATCTGAGAAAATATCAGAGACTAGTACTTTTATTTCCCGAAGACATCAAACACCCCCGTAGCAGTTGTCAGTATTTCAATTGCTTCTGTCAGGATTATCACATTGATTCAGCCATTGTGGAAAATACAGACCGGATACAAGTCCGTAAAGGAGAAGTATATATTGCAATCCGTCAGATAGAGGTGGTCAATATAATCAAGCAAAGCCGGACAACCGGGCTGAAATGCGGAGAAGATTTCGGACTGATAGCCTACAATGACACTCCTGCCTACGAGGTAATAGACCAAGGGATTACGGTACTCAGTATCAACTGGGAAGAGCTGGGGCGGAAAGCCGCAGAATTTGTACTAACCGGACAGGAAATAAGAACTTATCTCCCTACCGAAGTCCATTTAAGAAATTCAATTTAACAACTAAAACCTATGTATATCATGAAAAAGTATCCTAAAATCGGGATTCGTCCCACTATCGACGGTCGCCAGGGTGGTGTCCGCGAAAGCCTTGAAGACAAGACTATGAACCTGGCAAAAGCTGTTGCCGAACTGATTTCATCTAACTTGAAAAACGGTGACGGAAGCCCCGTGGAATGTGTAATAGCAGACAGCACCATCGGTCGTGTAGCCGAAAGCGCCGCTTGTGCCGAGAAATTCGAACGCGAAGGAGTAGGTGCCACCATTACCGTAACCAGTTGCTGGTGCTATGGCTCCGAAACAATGGATATGCACCCGCACTGGCCGAAAGCAGTCTGGGGATTCAACGGTACAGAACGTCCGGGAGCCGTTTATCTGGCTGCCGTATTAGCCGGACACGCACAGAAAGGACTGCCTGCATTCGGTATTTACGGACACGATGTACAAGATTTGGATGACAACACGATTCCGGCCGATGTAGCAGAAAAACTATTGCGTTTCGCCCGTGCCGCCATGGCTGTAGCCAATATGCGCGGAAAAAGCTATCTTTCTTTCGGTAGTGTCTGCATGGGTATCGCCGGCTCTATTGTCGATCCTGACTTTTTCCAGGAATATCTGGGAATACGTAATGAAAGCGTGGACGAAACTGAGATCCTGCGCCGTATGGAAGAAGGAATCTATGACCATGAAGAATATGCCAAGGCAATGGCCTGGACTGAAAAATATTGCAAGCCCAACGAAGGGGAAGACTTTAAGAACCGTCCCGAAAAGCGCAAAACCCGTGAAGAGAAGGATGCCGACTGGGAATTTATTGTAAAAATGACTATCATCATGCGTGACTTGATGGTCGGCAACCCGAAATTGCTTGAAATGGGATTCAAAGAAGAAGCTATCGGCCATAATGCCATCGCAGCCGGCTTCCAGGGGCAACGCCAATGGACTGACTGGAAACCAAACGGTGACTTCAGTGAAGCACTGCTCAACACCACTTTCGACTGGAACGGCATTCGCGAAGCATACGTTCTGGCTACCGAAAATGATGCTTGCAATGGTGTTGCCATGTTATTCGGTCACCTGCTGAGTGGCTGTGGACAGATGTTCTCCGACATCCGTACTTACTGGAGCCCCGAAGCAGTAAAACGTGTCACCGGCAAAGAACTTACCGGAATGGCTAAAAACGGTATCATCCATCTTATCAACTCTGGTGCAACCACTCTGGACGCTACCGGTGAGAGCCATAATGAAGCGGGAGAGCCCTGCATGAAGCCCAACTGGGAAATGACTGAAGCCGATGTCGAAGCTTGTCTGAAAGCTACAACCTGGTATCCGGCAGATCGCGACTATTTCCGTGGAGGCGGTTTCTCTTCCAATTTCTTGTCTAAAGGCGGTATGCCTGTCACCATGATGCGTCTTAATCTGGTAAAAGGCTTAGGCCCAGTATTGCAACTGGCAGAAGGCTGGACAGTAGATATTGATCCGGAAATCCATCAGGTACTGAACATGCGTACAGACCCCACATGGCCTACTACTTGGTTTGTACCCCGCCTATGCGACAAACCTGCATTCCGTGATGTCTATTCGGTAATGAACAACTGGGGAGCCAACCACGGCGCCATCAGCTATGGACACATCGGACAGGATTTAATAACTCTGGCATCTATGCTACGTATTCCTGTTTGTATGCATAATGTAGAAGACGACAAGATTTTCCGCCCGGCATCATGGAATGCCTTCGGTATGGATAAGGAAGGTTCCGACTACAGAGCTTGCTCAACTTACGGACCTATTTATAAATAGTTAATAAATTGAGAATTGAAAATTAAAAACAGAGAAAAGGTTATATGCCTATCCTTTTTTGTTTTCAATTCTCATTTCTTAATTTTTAATTCTCAATCTTTAATTTAAGAAATGAAAGATACAGATCAACCCATCCTGTACAAAGATGGAGTCAGCTACGTGCTACCGTTTATATTAGTCACCTGCTGCTTCGCCCTGTGGGGATTCGCCAATGATATCACCAATCCGATGGTAAAAGCATTCTCTAAAATCTTCCGGATGAGTGTCACCGATGGCGCATTGGTGCAAGTTGCCTTCTATGGCGGATATTTCGCCATGGCTTTTCCGGCAGCTATGTTTATCCGTAAATACTCTTATAAAGCCGGTATCCTGCTGGGATTGGGACTTTATGCCGTAGGAGCCTTATTATTCTTTCCCGCTAAAATGACAGGCAGCTACTATCCGTTCTTATTAGCTTATTTTATTCTGACCTGCGGACTCTCCTTCCTTGAAACCAGTTCCAACCCTTACATCTTGTCCATGGGAACAGAAGCTACCGCTACCCGACGTCTCAATCTGGCACAATCGTTTAACCCTATGGGCTCTTTACTGGGAATGTATGTAGCCATGAACTTTATCCAGGCGAAACTAAATCCGATGGATACGGCAGAACGAGCCCAACTAAACCCGGCAGAATTTGCAATGGTAAGAGATGCGGACCTGTCCGTACTGATCGCTCCTTATCTCACTATCGGAATAGTCATATTAGTTATGCTTCTAGTGATACGTTTTACCCAAATGCCCAAAAATGGTGACCAGTCTCACAGTATCAATTTCGGTCCCACACTGAAGCGTATCTTCTCCATCCATCATTACCGCGAAGGAGTGGTGGCACAATTCTTCTATGTAGGTGCGCAGATTATGTGTTGGACCTTCATCATCCAATACGGCACACGCCTGTTCATGTCACAAGGTATGGAGGAGAAAGCTGCCGAAGTACTATCACAAGAATATAATATCATCGCGATGGTTATTTTCTGTATCAGCCGTTTTATCTGTACCTTCATCTTGCGCTACCTCAATCCAGGTAAATTATTGGCCATACTTGCCATTGCGGGTTGCTGCTTCACCGCCGGAGTCATCTTCTTCCAGGATATCTGGGGTATGTACTGCCTGGTAGCTGTTTCAGCCTGTATGTCATTAATGTTCCCCACGATCTATGGCATAGCGCTTACCGGATTGGGAGATGATGCAAAGTTTGGAGCAGCCGGCCTGATTATGGCTATTTTAGGAGGTTCCGTACTTCCTCCTTTACAAGCAAGTATTATTGATATGAATACCATTTGGAATATGCCAGCCGTAAATGTTTCATTTATCCTGCCATTTATCTGTTTTGTGATAATCACTATTTATGGACATCGCTCTTATCAACGGGGAAAATATTGATATGCTGAATAAGACCATTGTAAAAAAGTGAAACGAAGAATCTGTTACGACTCATATGAATCAAACAGATTCTTCGCTTTATTTTCAACCAAGTAGAATGAAATGTAAAGAAGTTATCCCATCCTCCTATATATTCTTCAAATTAGAAAGGAATCTCTAATTGGGGATCTGTTCCCAACAAATTAAAAGTCATCCGATGATATGGCGTTGTTCCATGTTCACGGATAGCCGCACGATGCTTTTTAGTAGGATAACCTTTATTACTATTCCAATCATAAAAAGGATATTCTTTATGCAGTTCATTCATATAATCATCACGATAGGTTTTCGCCAGATAGATGCAGCGGCAATAGAAAGATATTTTCCATCTCCTTTTACCACAGTAGTATGCGGCAAATCCTGATACTTTTTAAAACGATTCCCATCAATCAACAAATGTTGGGGACGAATTTTCAATTGATCCACAGCACGATGCATTGCCAGAAAAGACGCATTAAGGATATTTATCTCGTCTATCTCTTCAGGAGTCACTACACCTACAGCCCATGCCAATGCTTCTCTTTCCACAATCTCTCGCAGCGCATAACGCTGATGCTCCGTCAGTTGCTTGGAATCATTCAGCAATTCATTCTTAAAATCTACAGGTAAAATAACAGCTGCTGCATATACAGATCCTGCCAGACATCCCCTGCCCGCCTCATCACAACCGGCCTCTATCAGATCTTTATTCAAATAAGGTAATAACATAGCTCATCTTTATTGTTGCTTGCAAAGATATTCTTTTAAAAGAGAAACAAGAGTGTCTTTTTACAAAGAAAATCACTATTTTTGCAAAAATACGCTTGATTATGAAAAACAACCTACTTGTATATATTCTCCTTTGCCTGCTGAATCTCTCATGGGCTAATGCCCGTAATAAACAACAAGAAGCCGAGGCACTGATTAAAAAGTCGGTTGAAGCCTTATACAATAATCCGAAGCAGGCCAGTTACTATGCTGCCAAGGTTATTGAATTGTTTCCTGAAGAAAGGCAAAATGATCAAAAAGCCGAAGCAATGTTCTATTACAGTCAGGCAGAAAAGCTATTAGGCAATTTTGATGTGAGCATCAAAAATCTATATGACGCATTGGAGTATGCAACTCCTGCCAATAAAGAGCTGAATGGACAAATTTACGCACTGATAGGAGCACTCTATTGTAAACTGACCGACTATAACAAAGCGATCGAAATGAATGAGAAAGCCATCTCAATTTTTAAATCCATCGGAGATTCCATTTCTATCGCACTATGCTACAATGATCGTGGCATCATCCATTATTCCATGAATGAGTTCAACACAGCTGAACAATTCCTCAAACAAGCCCTTATAATAAACCGCAGTCAGAAAAATTTAAGAGGGATATCCGCCAATTTGAATAATCTATGTTTATATGAGGGTGATTTTAATGAAAAGCTAAGTTTAATTAATGAGGCCATTGTCATCAACAAGAACTTGAATTCTCAATGGTCATTAGGGGAAAACTATAACAATATGGGAAAACAATACTTCTATGCAAAACAATATAACAATGCCTTGATGGCTTTACAAAGAGCATACGAGGTCGCTTCTTCCATCAGTGCCAAAGAACTGATTTGTGATAATTACGAATATTTATCTTGGGTATACGATGCCCTTGGAGACCATAAAAACGCTTATAAATGCCTGATACAACTATATACCCTTAGCAAAGAATTGCAAAGTGGAAGTAAATTACGCATCGTAGAACAGGAAATTTCCCATAAACAATATCAAAACCAACAAAGGAAAGCAGAACTAAGAGAGCAAGCTTATGAAATAGAACTGCTGAAACGGAACCTGTTTGTACTAGTAATCATATTCATCTCATTGATAGTACTCAGTATATTTCTATACCAATGGTATAAACGCAAAAAGAATATGCAGTTAATGGTTACCCGCTATAATCTGGAGCAATCGGAACACGAATTGGCAGAACTTAAAGTACGACAGCAAGAACTCGAATTAAAATCTGTACAAAGCGCATTATACAACAGTCGCCAGGAAGCTACCAGTTTTGCTGTATTCCTGCATAGCCGCAATGAAATGCTGGAGAAAATCAGAGAAATGATAAAGCAAGGATATAAGATGGACCAACAGGCATTGATTCCTCATCTGAAGAAAGTCAATGCTTTCATCAGCCAATATCAGAATGGAGATAAGACGAACAGCACCTTGCTGATGAATGTTGAAGAAAAGAACCAGGAGTTCCTTCAACGGCTATCCGAACGGCATCCCAATTTAACACAAGGAGAAAGATATCTAGCTACTTTATTACGGGTAAATCTATCTACCAAAGAAATCTCGATGCTCACAGGAAATGTTCCCAAAACAATCAACATGAATCGATATCGTTTACGTAAATCTCTAAACTTATCTTCGGAGGATGACTTGACAGACTATCTACAAAATATTTAAAGAACCTATATTTTTACAGTTTTTATCAAACAGCATTTTGTAGATATTATCTCTTTATATAGATCACTATATATCAATATATTACATTTATATTTGTAGATTAAAAAAGAGAGTTTTTTTATTCATTGTAGTTCATTTGTAGGGTATAATAATTAGGAATTTGCACATACAACCTATTACTTAGCGATGTGAAAAACAATTATTAACCTTAAAATTTATTCACATGAGTAAAAAGAATTATTTCAAGGAAAGAATCATGCTATTGATTCTACTCTTTGCTTTTATGACTCCTTTCGGTACATTAGCACAGACGATTCAACTGACTGGTCTGGTTACCGATGCTGCCAACGAACCTATTATTGGCGCCAGTGTAGTAGAGAAAGGTACAACCAACGGGGTCATCACAGACTTTGACGGTAACTTTGCATTAAGCGTATCCCCCAAAGCCACTATTATTATTTCTTATGTGGGCTATGCAACACAAGAAGTCCCTGTAAACGGAAAGACCAACATCCGGGTGACTTTGAAAGAAGATACTGAGATGCTGGATGAAGTTGTAGTAGTGGGCTATGGGACCATGAAGAAAAGTGATATGACCGGTGCTATTTCCTCAGTAGATGTAGACGATTTGGTAAAGCGCACCACAACCAACCCTGCAGAAGCATTGCAAGGTAAGATTGCAGGTGTAAACATTATGAAGGCTGGTGGTAATGCCGGTGCAGGTGTGCAGGTTAAAATCCGTGGTGTCAAAACGTTTGGTGACAATCAACCTCTTTATATCATTGATGGTTTTCCCGGTGATATTGAAAATGTGAATCCGCAAGATATTCAGTCAATGGAAGTACTGAAAGATGGTGCAGCCGCTGCCATCTATGGTTCGGTTGCTGCAAATGGTGTCATTATCGTAACTACCAAAAACGGTAAAAAGGGTGACATGAAAATTGATTTCAGCACTTATGTAAGCTTTACAAGCGTAGCCAAAAAGCTGGAACTGCTAAATGCCGAAGAATACAAAAGTGTTCATAAACAAATGTATCAGAACTACATGAACCAGTATCCAGATGATACAGAGGTTACTATGCCCGCATTTGTAAATAAAAACACAGGAATAGATACAGACTGGCAGGATGCCATGCTAAGAGGTGGTGTTTCACAAAACTATATGTTCAGTATCCGTGGCGGTTCTGAAAATGCTCAATATTCACTTTCATATAACCATGCTGACGAAAAAGGTATTTTCTTAGGTAACAATTACCGTCAAGATAATGCACGTTTGAAACTCCACATGAGCAAATATATATTTGATATTGATGCTAACATCGCTTTCAAATTTACGGATAGCAAACAACCCGAATATTCCATTAAAGAAATGTACATGATTTCTCCGCTTGTTCCTATCTATGATGATACAAGAGAGTATGGCTTCGGCTTAAGTGACTTTGACGATCTGCCCAGTAACCGTAATGTTATGGCTGACCAGCATTATGAAAAATCTACAGACAAAAAATATCATACCACAGCCAATGTTGCCTTGACCATGAACTTCACCCCATGGCTGAATTTCAAGACAAGCTATGCATACAGAGGTGAGCACCAACGTCAGACTTATCATACTCCGGCCTATGTTGCCGACCCAAAAGCCAAACGTGACTATCCTTATCATAGCGAAACCACAGGATACTGGGAGGAACATGTATGGGAAAATGTATTAAGTTTTAATAAGACATTTGGAAAACACAACGTCAATGCAATGGCAGGTACTTCCATGACTGCCCGCAAATATACATGGAATTCTGTTGGGGTAGAAGGTAAAACCACTGTTTATAAAGTAGAAGACGGAAAATTGGTAACCAGTGAAATTCCGGGCGGATTTCTTGATCCATCTTTCTCAACTGTAGGTGCAGGAGCAGGTGGCACATTTGATGGTAGCGGAACAAAATGGAAATATAACCGCGCCTCTTTCTTCGGCCGACTGAACTATAATTATAATGACCGCTACCTGGTACAGGCAACTGTACGTTATGACGGTTCATCCAAGTTTGGTAAAGACAACCGTTGGGGTTGCTTCCCATCAGTGGCATTAGGCTGGAGAATCAGTCAGGAAGAATTCTTCCCGAAAGACATTGCATTGAATAATTTGAAGTTCCGTGTCAGTTGGGGACGTTTGGGTAATGAAAATGCTTTGGGATATTATGACTTCCTTGCGCTGATTAGTACATACAATGAAATGTATCAAGGATACGTGAAAGGCAACGGTGATAACGCATGGGCAGGAAGCATCGCTCGCGGATTGGAAAACCGTTCTTTGAAATGGGAAACAACGGATACCAAAAATATTGGTTTCGATTTCGGCTTCTTTAACAGCAAATTAACCGGTACATTAAACTACTACTATAACCAAACAGAAGATCTGTTGATAACAAAAGTTCTACCTCCTTCAGCAGGTATGACTAACCCCACCCTGAATGTCGGAAAGATACGCAATACCGGTTTCGAACTTGAATTAAACTGGGGAGATGCTATAAAAGACTTTGATTACAATATCGGTTTCAATATGAGTACCACCAAAAATAAAGTGGTTGAATTGTCAGATGCAGACCAAGTTCTTCAGGGTGAAGGATTGAAATATGGAACGGAGCATTTCCCGACAGAAACCAGAGTGGGCAAACCTATCGGTGCATTCTATCTTTATAGAACAGACGGTATCTTCCAAAGTATGGATGAAGTAAATGCCCATGTAAACAAGGATGGACAATTATTACAGCCTAATGCCCAACCGGGTGATATCCGTTTTAAAGATTTAGATGGTAATGGAAGCATAGACGCCGGTGACAAAGAATACTGTGGCTCAGGTATCCCGACATTGGAAGCGAACTTAAATCTGTCATTCGGCTATAAAGGATTTGACCTTTCAATCGTACTTGGCAGCGCATGGAACTTCAAATTGTATAACGGAAACAAATATTTCTATGAAGGTATGAACTCTAAATCAAATATGCTGAAGTCTACATTGAATGCATGGACTCCTGACAATAGAAATACGGATGTTCCCCGCGCAGTATATCAAGATCCGAACGGCAACATGAAAGAATCAGACAGATTCCTTGAAAACGGTGATTTTGTCCGTCTGCGTCAGGCACAGTTAGGTTATACTTTGCCCAAATCACTCATGCAGAAATTCTATATTGAGAAACTGCGTTTCTATGTAAGTGGTGAAAACTTGTTCACTATCACAGGCTATGATGGTATAGATCCTGAATTCTCTCGTGCCAGTGTGTTGAATACCGGTGTTGATAAATTGATTTATCCGTTTACCCGTTCATTCACCGTTGGAGCTCAACTTACATTCTAATCCTTTAAAGTAATAAGAAAATGAAGAAACTATTATACATAGCAAGTATCTGCATTGCAAGTTTATTTAGCGCTTGTGACGATTATCTCACGGTAGAATCTCCTGACCAGTTGACATCAAGCAGTTTTTGGCGTAACCAGTCTGATGCTGAAGCCGGACTTGCCGCCGCATACTCCCAACTTTACCTGATGACTTATTCGGGTGACATGTGGTCTTTCCCGGAAATCAAATGGCCGGTAGAAGCCTATCGTGAAGATATTATCCAATTAGGAAGCGATGCTCTGAATTACCCGAACTGGGTGGAATTAGGCAACTATACCTACACCAATGGTAACTCTCAGTTCAGTTATTACTGGCAATGCTACTATAAAGGCATCAGTTTTGCTAATCAGGTAATTGAAAAAACCGCAGAAATACCCGATGAGAATATAGACGCAGCAACACGCGAACAATTGGTCAATGAAGGCTACTTTATCCGCGCTTATTACCACATGCAACTTTTATTGAACTGGAAAGAAATCATAGTTCGTGATAAATATATCACTGACCCGGCTGAATTAAGCAAGCCCCTTTCTTCCCGTGAGGATGCATGGAATTTCATCATTGAAGACTTGAAACGTGCAACCAGTCTGCCTGCAACACGTGACGCTGATAATGTAGGCCGTGCCACAAGCGGTTCTGCTTATGCATATCTTGGTTTCGCCTATCTGACACGCGCCTATGAAGAGGCAACCAACAAAGACTCTTATCTGGCCAGTGCTATAGAAGCATTCAACCAAGTAAAAGGATATGAACTGGTTAATAATTTCAGCACTATGTTCAGCGGGGATAATAAGAACAGTAAAGAATCGATTTTTTGAAATTCAATTCTCTATGAGTTCTGCAAACGGAGCTACTTATCGTACTCAGTTCCATCGATGGATCGGTGTTTCCGAACTTGGGGGATGGGATGAGATTCTTCCCAGTCAAACATTGATTAGTGAATTCAAAAAAGAAGGGGAAACGGCTACTACAGGACGTTATGACTCGCGTATGTATGCAACATTATTTTTTAATTGTGACTATTATAACGATGGTAACGGACGTGTCTATGGCTACGACTATAATGACTGGTTCGACAACAAAGAACGCGTAGCCTTCCGTAAATTCATGCCTTCGACCTATGAAGGTTTAAACCAAAACTATTCTGCGATCAATGTTCCTTTGATGCGTTATGCCAACGTACTGTTAATGAAAGCCGAAGCATTGAATGAACAGGGACATCCCGAACAAGCTATTCCTTTAATCAATGAAGTAAGAAGCGTTCACGGGGATATGCCACCCATGACAGGTACTTCTCAAGAAGCAGTCCGCGCGCAAATTGAACACGAGCGCATGATTGAATTCCCTCTTGAGAACTATCGTTGGTATGATCTCCGCCGTTGGGGCAAACTGTCCTCAGCCCTGCAAGCTGCCGGAAGAACAGGCTTCAATGAAGACAAAAACTCATTCTACCCCACTCCTCTTACAGAGCTGAATGCTAATGATGCCTTAAAATAAGTATTTTCTTTTTTGGTTAGATATAATTAGGCAACAAGGCGGTTTTCGCTACAGTGATACCGCCTTGTAATCTAAAAATGAAGTATCTTTGCCTATAAATAAAACGACATAGATATGTTTACAATTATTGGATTAATGCTCACGGGAATGCTCCTCGGCTTCCTGCTTCGCAAGCAGAAGCTTTCAGGAATACACAAAGTCATCACCGTTCTTATTTGGTTGCTACTCTTTTTATTGGGTATAGATGTAGGCGGCAATCAGAAAATTATCAATGGTCTGCACACTATAGGGTTGGAAGCCATTGTCATCACCTTGGCAGCAGTGCTGGGCAGTGTTACAGCAGCATGGGCTTTATGGTATGTACTTTACAAAAGAAATAAGGAGGGACAAGTATGAAAGGAAGTTTGATTATCGTCGGATTCTTTGTACTGGGAGCTCTTTGTGGGGTATATCACCTTATTCCATACGACTTTACACAAAGTAAGCTAAGTTTCTACGCCTTGTGTGCGTTAATGTTCAGTGTAGGAGTCAGTGTAGGTAATGATCCGCAGACTTTACGTAATTTCCGTTCATTAAATCCCCGCCTGATCTTTCTACCGGTCATGACCATATTGGGAACACTGGCAGGATGCGCAGTGGTCAGTCTGTTTCTCTCGCACCGCTCAGTAACAGACTGTATGGCAGTAGGTGCCGGTTTCGGCTATTACTCTCTATCCAGTATCTTTATTACAGAATATAAAGGTCCGGAGTTGGGAACCATTGCATTATTATCCAATATCACACGTGAGATTATCACTTTGCTTTTTGCCCCGTTGCTAGTACGCTGGTTTGGCAATCTGGCCCCTATTTCTGCCGGAGGAGCCACTACGATGGATACAACATTACCCATCATCACCCGCTATTCCGGTCAAAGCTTCGTAGTAGTTTCTATATTTCACGGCTTTGTAGTAGACTTCAGCGTACCTTTTCTTGTGACTCTTTTCTGTTCTATTTAAAATAACAATAACCATGAAACACTCTCTTCATACTGTTCTTACACTGTTGTTTGTTTGTGCTTCCGCCTGGGGTGAAAATGTCCCCTGGCAGAATCCACAAATAAATGAAATAAACCGTGAACCTGCCCATGCCCATTTCATTCCTTATACGAATGAGGCCAATGCACTGAAACAACAGGCTTTACCTGCCGCCCAGCGTTTTGCAGTAAACCCTGCTACAGAACGCCGCATTTCATTAGACGGAACCTGGAAGTTCTTATTCTCTAAAAACAATGAGGAATGCCCGACAGATTTTTATAAAATGGGGTATAACACCAAACGCTGGAAAGACATACAGGTTCCGGGAAGCTGGGAACTGCAAGGATTTGACTCCCCCATCTATACTGACGTAGCTTACCCCTTCCCTGCCAATCCGCCTCATGTTCCAAACGATTACAATCCGGTAGGAGCATACGTACGTGAATTTACCGTACCGGCCCATTGGAAAGGAATGGATATCTTCCTTGATTTTGAAGGAGTTGAGTCCGCTTTTTATTGCTGGGTAAACGGTGAATTGGCAGGATACAGTGAAGACAGCCGTCTTCCGGCTCATTTCAATATTACTCCGTTCTTAAAAGCCGGGAAGAACAAACTGGCCGTTAAAGTTTTCCGTTATAGTGACGGTTCCTACCTGGAGGATCAGGATTACTGGAAATATAGCGGTATTGAACGCGATGTATATCTCTATGCCCGTCCTCAAAGCCGTGTACAAGACTTCAAACTGGTAGCCGGTCTGACAAATGGTTATAAAGACGGAGATTTTAATCTGGATATCACACTCCACAAGCCTCATCCGGGAGGAACCGTGGAAGTAAAGGTTATGGACAAAGGCAATGTAATTTACCAGCATAAAAAGGAAATAACTTCTGCTACAGATACTTTATTCGCTCAGAAACACTTGTTCCCGGCCATATTGCCTTGGAATGCCGAAACACCCAATCTTTATACATTGGTAGTCAACACCTACGATGCTCAAGGAAAAGCCTTGGAATCATTCACACAGCCTTTCGGTTTCCGTTCTGTGGAAATGCGTAACGGCATGCAACTGATAAATGGGGTAGCCGTATTGTTTAAAGGAGTAAACCGCCATGAACACGATCCGCATCATGGTCGTACCATCACCGTAGAGAGCATGATAAAAGACATTCAGTTGATGAAACAATTCAACCTGAATGCTGTACGCACTTGCCATTACCCCAACCGCTATGAATGGTATGCATTGTGTAACGAATACGGTTTGTATCTGGTAGATGAAGCAAACATTGAAAGCCATGGTATGCAGGCGCATAAAGATGGCACACTGGCTAATAATCCCGATTGGGAAGTACCGTTTATGCAACGCATGAGCCGCATGGTGCTGAGGGACCGCAATATCACTGCCATTGTCACTTGGTCAATGGGAAATGAGTCCGGCTACGGAAAACACTTTGAAACGTTATATGACTGGACCAAGAAGTTCGATCCTACCGCCTGTACAATATGAAGGAGGTGGTTATGATGCCAAATCTGACATTTATTGTCCGATGTATGCACGTGTCTGGGCGCTCCGCCGCCATGTAAACCAACGCGACGCACGCCCGATGATTCTATGTGAATATGCCCACGCCATGGGTAACAGTGTAGGTAACCTGCAAGACTATTGGGATTTGATTTATAAATATGACCAGTTGCAAGGTGGTTTCATATGGGACTGGGTAGACGCTACTTTTGATATCAAAGACAAGAACGGAAACAAGATTTGGGCTTACGGAGGCGATATGGGCTTCGTGGGTGTTCCTAATGACTCCAACTTCTGTGCCAACGGATTGGTAGCTGCCGACCGTTCACTTCATCCGCACATCTGGGAAGTGAAAAAAGTATATCAATATATTCATTTTGAGCCGGTTGCCTTTACCACCAAGCAAATTAAAGTGACTAACTGGCATGATTTTATCGGTTTGGAGGATTACAAACTACACTGGACTGTAGAAACAGACGGAAAAGCTGTACAAAGCGGTGAAATGGATTTCCCGGTTATGACCGCCCGTTCTTCTGCCTTCATCACTATCCCGATGAACTTGATTCCTAACGATGGAAAAGAATACTTCCTGAAATTGGAAGCATTTACCAAAAAGGAAGCCCCATTAGTTCCGAAGGGACATCAGGTAGCCATGGAGCAATGGCAACTGAATCCGGAAGGAGAACGGCTGCTGAATGCTACATGGACTGCCCGGGAACTAGTAGACAAAACTGTAAATACCGAACGTACTCCGGATGCCATTACCTTGACAGGAGAGAACTTCCGTATCGCATTCTCTACTGCTGATGGTGAAATGACAGAACTCTTATATAACGGGAAAAATCTGATAAAAGAAGGATTGCAACCCAATTTCTGGCGTGCATTGACCGACAATGATGTTGCCAACAACCACCTGGAGCGTTGCGGCATCTGGAAATTTGCAGGCAAGAACGCCCAATTGCAAAGCATCGACCTGAAAGAAGATTCAAACAAACAACTGGCAACCGTTACTGTAAATTATAAACTGGAAGCACAAGAATCAACTTTGCAGACCGTCTATCAAGTACGACCCAATGGAGCAGTCAAAGTAAGTATGCACTTTGTACCCGGCAACAAATCCCTTCCTGAAATGCCACGTCTGGGTATGCGTATGATTCTTCCGGCAGAATACGATGTGATGACCTGGCTGGGCCGCGGACCACAAGAAAACTATGCAGACCGCAAGACGGGTTATCCTATCGGGCTCTATACCGCTACAGTATGGGAACAATTCCATCCGTATGTCCGTGCACAGGAAACCGGCAACAAAACCGATGTACGATGGGTTGCATTGCGTAATAAAGCAGGGGAAGGCCTGTTAATCACAGGTGAGGAACCGCTGAATGTCAGCGCATGGAATTTCCCGTTGGAGGATATTGACTATGTGGCATTCAATACCGAACGCCGTCATGGTGGAAGTATTATGAAGAAAGACATGATATGGTTAAACATCGACCACCGTCATATGGGGGTAGGTGGAGATAATACCTGGGGAGCGCAAGTACATCCGGAATATACCATCACTCCGCACGAATGGCAATACAGCTTTACCATGCAACCTTTGAGCAATCAAGACGATGCCGCTGAAAAAGCGCATAAGAAATGGTTTTAAAATAATAACGAAATGACATGAAATATAAATTTACCAAAATCATTCTTCTCACAGCAGTAGTAGCAGGTCTCACAACGGCCTGCACACCTGCCGGTGAGAACACCCCCACAGGCAAAAGATATGAATTCAATAACATACTGGATATAGCCTATACCCCCGATACACTGACACGTTGCGGGGGATGGTTTACAGACGCCGGTTCCTGGATGGGATTTACCCTTCCGCAGAAAGATCACTGGGTGAACGGTTTCTGCGGTCCGTTCAGTCTGGATATGAACCGACGCCAATGGATGGCGCAATCTGCTGTCACGGTAGGATATGCCGATCAGGCGAATGTTATATTTACTCCGGATTCCACTTGTTATTTCCCGGGAGAGTTATATCTTTCGGCCAGTTCAGAGGAAGGTAAAATCATTCAACGCTTGAATTTTTTAGATGCTTCTACCGCATTGCTCCGCATTCACTCCGATGCAGGAAAGGAACTCTCCTTAACTGCCAGCCAATGGGGAAAAGAGATACAAGTCCAAACAGACCAGAATACCGTCATCGCCCGTCATCCCTCCGGTGAGATTGTAGCATTAACTTTTACCCCGGATGTTAGCGTAAAGGGCACTGACAATAATTACCAGGCAAAAATCAATGGCAGCGAACACGACACCTACGTAGCCATTTCTTTCTATACCGGAGAAAAAGAACTTTCTGCCGGATTACAGAAAGCGCAATTGGCTCTAAGCAATCCGCAGGAAGGGCTCAAAGCCAACAAAGAACGCTGGGAAGGTTATCTCACCAAGATTCTGCGCAAAGATATGAAACCTGAGTATGACCGTATCGCCGTGAAAGCAGTTGTTACACTTATCAGTAACTGGCGTACCCACCGTGGCGGATTGCTCCACGAAGGAATTGTTCCGAGTCATGCCGCATACTACTTCGTAGGATTCTGGGCCTGGGACACTTGGCGTTTCTCTGCCGCCCTGGCAAAATTCGATCCAGAACTTGCCAAAGACAACATCCGCGCCATGTTTGACTATCAGCAACCGGACGGCATGATTATAGACTGCATCTACACCGATCCTGCCGAGAACAATGCACGCGACAGCAAACCTCCTCTCGTATCCTGGGCTGTAGACGAAATATTCACCCATACCAATGATACGGCATTCATCAGCGAAATGTATCCGCAATTGATGGCCTATTACAAATGGTGGTACAACAAGCGTGACCATAACCGCAACGGTATGTGTGAATACGGTTCCACCGATGGTACACTGGAAGCGGCAGCATGGGAAAGCGGCATGGATAACGCCATCCGTTTCGATGATGCCAAGATGCTGAAAAATGACGGTGCGGAGGATGCATGGAGCATGGATCAGGAAAGTGTTGACCTGAATGCCTATCTGGCTTTGGAATGCAAGTTATTGAAAAAGTTCGCCGGTATTTTGGGAGTAACTTTCGATGGTCCGGATTACAGCAGCCAGGTAGCCGATTATTTCTTCGACAAAGAAAAAGGTTTCTTCTTCGATCGCCGCTTAAAAGACGGAAGCTTCATACAGGAACCGGGATGCGAAGCATACACCCCCTTATGGACAAAAGTTGCCACGGCCGATCAGGTAAAAGCCATGCTGCCCCTGCTGACCGATACAGCCAAGTTTTCTACATACATTCCCTTCCCCACAGTGGCAGCAGACCATCCGAAGTACAATCCGCGCGGCTACTGGCGCGGTCCTATCTGGTTGGACCAGACTTACTTCGCTATCCGCGGCCTGCGCAATTATGGATATAACAAGATGGCGGATGAATACACCCTCCAGGTATTCGACCGTCTGCAAGGCTTGAAAGAAGGCGCACCGATACATGAAAATTATGGCACACACACCGGTGAATTGTTAAAAGCTCCCCATTTCAGTTGGAGTTCGTCACATTTGCTGATGTTATACGATGATTACGGCAAATAAACTCTCTCTTTTTACCTTAATATAAATAATACAATACCAAGGAGGGCTGCACTCGTGATGAATGCGGCCCCCTGCTTTTACAGCCATCAAAACTTATGAAAAATAGATTCAGTGAATATTTATTCCTAACTTTGCGACATTAAATAACAATAACCATAATGATTAGAAAAATTAAAGTTACAGATTATCCACGCTTGATGGAAATTTGGGAAAGTGCTGTATTGAGTACGCATGATTTTCTTAAAGAGGAAGATTTTATATATTACAAGGGACAACTTCCGGTATATTTCCAGTATGTCAATCTATTCGGATTTGAACAAGAAGGAACCTTAATCGGGTTTATGGGAATTGCAGAAGGAAATCTCGAAATGCTATTTATTGACAACAATTATCGAGGCACAGGAGTAGGGAAAAAATTAATTACTTATGCCATCGATAATTTACAAGTAACAAAAGTCGATGTGAATGAGCAGAATATTCAAGCTGTCGGCTTTTATAAACATATAGGATTTAACATATATAAAAGGTCAGATTTGGATGGAGAAGGTAAAGCATATCCTATTTTACACATGCAATTGTAACACCCGAATAAAATTCACCGTAATGAAAGAACCTCAAAATGGCAAAGTTTAAGGTAACAACAGCCAACGGTTTCAACCGGGAATTTACTTAAACCCTCATCTATCATATATCATGTTACAGGTGTAAGATTATATATCTTCCGGCTGCAACATGATATATCCTTCAGCCTATACATCCGTATGTGTTCACACTTCACAACAGGAAACTTCAAAACATCTGCCCCTTTTTTAAAAACAACAGGACATATTAAAAAACATCAAGAGCTTTTATTAATACGTCCCGTTGTTTCTCCTGTTTCTTTATATACACATAGCAAAACACTTATTTTTCCTTCAGAAGTTTCAGCCTCTCCGCAAACGCTTTGTTCATCGGCATTCCGGCTGAAGAATTGATACCTCGAAATCTTTCAGACTGAAAAAAAATCCTTCAGCGTGCCCAATGGCCGGAAGGTGAAAAGCACGCAGGTACATAGGGAAAACTCCGAAGATGCCGGAAAGTACACAGCCATAGCTGAAAAAACGTATATGCCGGCTGAAAGAATAAATACCCGGCTGAAGAATTTTAAAAGCCAATCCTTCAGCCGGAAAGCCCATGAACAGGGAGTTTGCGGAGAGGCTGAAACTTCTGAAGGATTTTTGGAGCAATTCTTCGGGAGGGGCATATTTTCTACCGGAAGAGGAATATGCCCACAGAAAAGAACATAAAAAGACGCAAGAAACCGGGATGCCTGATATCTTGTTACAAGATGCGGCAAATCTTGTGAGAAGTTTCTCCCAATCTTGTGGGAAGTTCCGCTGATTCTTGTTATACAAAAAAGCCTGCCATTAATATAATGTTTATCAATGGCAGGCGACTTATTTCGTTTGGAGAAATCAAAACATCCTGCTGACGCGCTCAATGCCGGCAGCCAGCATATCTATCTCCTCCTTGGTATTATACAAACCGAAAGAAGCACGCACGGTTCCTTCAATCCCCATACGAATCATCAAAGGCTGAGCACAATGATGCCCGGTACGTACGGCAATGCCCAGACGGTCAAGCAACGTACCCATATCCAAATGATGAATATTTCCTACCAAGAAAGAAATGACACTGCTCTTATGCTCAGCCTCTCCGAAGATACGCATTCCGTTTATTTCTTTCAGACGCTGCATGGCATATAGGGTCAGTTCATGCTCATGGGCGGCAATGTTCTCCATACCAATGGCAGATACATAATCCAACGCTTTTGCCAAGGCGGTAGTGCCGATATAATCGGGAGTTCCCGCTTCAAACTTAAACGGCAATTCATTAAAAGTCGTTTTCTCGAAGCTGACACTTTGTATCATCTCGCCTCCCCCCTGGTAAGGTGGAAGCTTATCCAGCCACTCTTCCTTTCCATAAAGCACCCCCACACCGGTAGGACCATATATCTTATGTCCGCTGAAAGCAAAAAAGTCGGCATCCAAATCCTGAACATCCACTTTCATGTGAGGAACACTCTGCGCCCCGTCAATCAAAACGGGAACACCGTGTGCATGGGCAGTCGCAATCATCTCTTTCGCCGGATTGACAGTGCCCAACACATTACTTACATGAGCGAAACTCACCAGCTTGGTCCGTTCCGAAAAGAGTTTCTCATATTCATCCAACAACAGTTCTCCCCTGTCATTCATGGGAATCACTTTCAGCACGATTCCTTTACGCGCAGCCTGTAACTGCCAAGGTACAATATTGCTGTGATGCTCCATGACAGAAACAATCACTTCATCACCTTCCTTCATCTGACTGTCGGCAAAAGAAGAAGCCAACAGGTTGATACTCTCCGTCGTGCCCCGTGTAAACACGATTTCATTGCTACTGCGTGCATTGATAAAACGACGTACAGTCTCACGAGAAGCTTCATGCAACTCGGTAGCCTGCTGAGACAGGAAATGCACACCACGATGCACATTGGCATTGACCGAATAATATTCATCGGTTATGGCTTCAACCACTTGGCGCGGTTTCTGAGTGGTAGCCCCATTATCCAGATAAATAAGCGGCTTTCCATACACCTCCCGATCTAATATCGGAAAATCTTCTCTTATTTTTTGTATATCGTACATGGCGTCTTATTTACATATCGCACATCCCTGACATTTATTCAACTCACCACGGAAACGTTTTTTCCACCAACAGATGCAAACGGTCTTTCAATGCATCCAGGCGGATCGTATCTATTACTTCATTGACAAAAGCAAACATAAGCAATAAACGTGCTTCCTTCAGACTGATACCACGCTGTTGCATATAGAACAACGCATTTTCATCCAGCTGACCGACAGTAGCTCCGTGAGAGCACTTTACGTCATCCGCATAAATTTCCAGTTGCGGCTGAGTGTACATATGGGCATCACGAGTAGCACAGAGGTTGCGGTTGGTTTGTTGGGAATTAGTATGTTGTGCTCCTTCACGTACCAATACTTTTCCGGCAAACGCACCTGTCGCCTGATCATCCAATACATATTTAAACAGCTCATTACTAGTGCAATCAGCAACCTTGTGGTCAATGAAAGTATGATTGTCCACCTGTTCATTCTTATCGGCAATGACCATACCACACAAATTGATCTCAGCTCCACGTCCGGCCAAAGTTACTTCAGTTGTATTACGCGTAGTACCGTTATGCAAAGTCATACCATTCAAAAGCACATTACTGTCTGCCTCCTGGTTCACATAGAGGTTACTGAAACGCACTGTGCTGGTATGGGTTTCTTCCAGTTCATAAAGATCGAAAGTAGCATTTTCTTTTGCAAAGACCTCAATAACCTGAGTAGAAAGGAAATTTACATTATCCATGGCATGATCACAAATCAACAGACGAGCCTGCGCACCTTCTTCCAGCACAACCAGCACACGGCGGTTCACCATAAAATTAACATCAGCACGCAATATGTTCACCAGTTGAATGGGTTTGTCCACCACCACGCCTTTCGGCACATACAGCATAAAGCCATCCTGGGCAAAAGTAGTATTGAAGGCGGTCACACCATCCTTGGAAGTATCTGCCAACTTGCCATAATACTGCTTGACCAAAGCCGGATATTGTTCAGACAGCTCTTTCAAGCTGCCAAGCAACACTCCTTCCGGCAATTGTGCCTTCGGCAAAGCCTTACGATAAAAAGCATCGTTTACTACAAAATAAAGAGCGGTACTCATATTAGGTACATCGCACTTGAACACTTCATACGGATTCACCGGAATGTCGAGTCTGTTCAAATTCAAACCATAATCCGGCTCGAACAACTTGCTCACATCCGTATATTTATACTTCTCCTGTTTGCGGGTAGGGAAACCTAATTTTTCGAAATCTGCGAAAGCTTGCGCACGGGGAGCGTTCAGCACCTCGGCACTATGCCGGCAAATCATCGCCTCACATTGAGAAAAGAGATCAATATATTGTTGTTCTGCTCTCATAATCACTTTCTTCTTTAGGCATCAAATTATTATTCTCCCAACTCGGCTTTTATCCAGTCGTAACCACGCTCTTCCAGTTCCAAAGCCAATTCAGGACCCGCAGTCTTCACAATACGTCCTTTATACAATACATGTACAATATCGGGTTTGATATAATCCAGCAACCGTTGATAGTGCGTAATGACGATACAACTTGTTTCGGGAGTCTTCAGTTTGTTCACACCCTCGGCTACAATACGCAACGCATCAATATCAAGACCGGAATCCGTTTCATCCAAAATGCTCAACTTAGGTTCCAGCATAGCCATCTGGAAGATCTCATTGCGCTTCTTCTCACCACCGCTGAATCCCTCGTTTACCGAACGGTTTGCCAATTTATTATCCAATTCCACCACAGCCCGCTTCTCGCGCATCAGCTTCAAGAACTCACTGGCTGTCAATGCAGGGAGGCCTTTATATTTACGCTGCTCGTTTACCGCCGCACGCATAAAGTTCACCATACTGACTCCGGGAATCTCCACCGGATATTGGAAAGACAAAAACAGACCTTCATGACTGCGATCCTCAGGACTCAAAGCCAACAAATCTTTTCCTTCAAAAGTCACCGAACCTTTCGTTACCTCAAAAGCCGGATTGCCTACCAACACAGACGAAAGGGTACTCTTTCCGGAACCGTTGGGTCCCATAATAGCATGAACTTCACCTTTCTTTATGCTTAGATTAATACCTTTCAATATTTCTTTGCCATTGACACTGGCATGTAAGTCTTTTATCTCTAACATAATTCTATTAAATTCTTAGTTCTTCATTTATCCTACACTTCCCTCTAGAGAAATAGCCAGCAGTTTCTGTGCCTCCACCGCAAACTCCATTGGAAGTTTATTCAGTACTTCTTTTGCATATCCATTGACAATCAACCCAATAGCATCTTCTGTAGGAATACCGCGCTGATTGCAATAAAACAACTGGTCTTCGCTGATCTTGCTGGTTGTCGCCTCATGTTCCACCACAGCTGTCTCGTTATGAATATCCATATATGGGAATGTATGAGCACCACACTGGCTCCCCAGCAACAAAGAATCACACTGACTGTAATTACGGGCATTGTCTGCTTTCTGAGCCACACGTACCAGACCACGATAAGAGTTCTGGCTCTTTCCGGCACTGATTCCTTTACTAACAATGGTACTACGGGTATTTCTGCCTAAATGAATCATTTTAGTCCCCGTATCAGCCTGCTGATAGTTATTCGTTACTGCCACCGAATAGAATTCAGCAGTAGAATTATCTCCACTCAGGATACAACTGGGATATTTCCAAGTAATGGCCGATCCGGTTTCCACCTGTGTCCAGCTTAATTTGCTATCCACTCCTTTGCAATGACCGCGTTTTGTCACAAAGTTATATACTCCTCCTTTCCTTCGGCATCTCCCGGATACCAGTTCTGTACGGTAGAATATTTCACTTCCGCACGGTCGTGCACCACAATCTCCACTATGGCCGCATGTAATTGGTTCTCATCCCGCATAGGGGCCGTACATCCTTCCAGATAAGAAACATAACTATCATCATCCGCAACAATCAGTGTACGCTCAAACTGACCGGTATTGGCTGCATTGATACGGAAATAAGTGGAGAGTTCCATAGGACAACGCACTCCTTTCGGAATATATACAAACGATCCGTCACTGAATACTGCCGAGTTCAAGGCTGCAAAGAAATTATCCCGCGGCCCGACCACCGAACCCAGATATTTCTTCACCAAATCGGGATGCTCACGCACCGCTTCACTGAACGAACAAAAAATAATCCCTTTTTCCAACAAGGTTTCTTTAAATGTAGTCTTGACGGATACAGAGTCCATGACAGCATCTACTGCCATACCGCTCAACGCCATTTGCTCCTCCAAAGGAATACCTAATTTATTGAAAGTTTTAATCAACTCAGGATCTACCTCATCCATACTTTTCGGTCCTTCTTTTTTCTTTGTAGGGTCCGCATAATAGGATATAGCCTGATAATCTATTTCAGGGATAGTGAGGTGTGCCCATGCAGGCATCTCCATGGTCAACCAGTAGCGGTATGCTTTCAGGCGAAACTCCAGCAACCACTCCGGCTCGTTCTTCTTTGCAGAAATCAAGCGGATAACATCCTCATTCAATCCCCTTTCTATAATATCTGTGTGAACTTCTGTGGTGAAGCCATATTTGTACTTCTCCTGCGTCAGTTCTTTCACATATTTATTGGGTTCTTCTTGCATATCTATCTTATATTTCTATTAATTGTTCTGTTACATTCTTAAATACCGGAAAAAAGATACCGGACAAGTCCCTCATAGAATAATATAACACTGATTCCTTCTTTTTTGTTGCACTGATCATCTCATTGTTCGGATCTATATATTCTATCACATGAATAGCTAACCCTATCAGTATCATATACTTCAATGCTCCCAATCCGCTGCCTAACCAACGGTTCAGCCATCCCAGGTGCACAGCATCCAATGCTTTTGTCAACAAAGAGGCGACGAACGCAAAACCTAAAGGTACAGCTATCCAGATCAATATAAAAGCCAAGACCTGTGCTACAGTCGTCGAAGTACCTAGAACCGGCGCCAACCTTTCGGCAACAATGCCAAACAAGGCACGAGCCATCAGCAATCCGGCTATCAACCCTACAATAGACGCCATCTGCTTCACAAATCCTTTTATTAATCCCATAATGACACCCACACCAATCATAGCCAATATAATAATATCTATTGTCGCCATCTTTATCGTTATTACAAAAAGCAGTAATGCCATTCTGAACAAAGCGAAGAATCTGCCAGCCCACGCGCTGGGCGAGGTGCCAGATCCTTCGCTATGCTCAGGATGACATTACCATCTATATTCTCAGACTTCAGTGTATTACAAAGTCTGTTTAACCTCTACTTCTTCGTAAGCTTCAATAATATCACCGACCTTGATATCGTTACAGTTTGTCAGACTGATACCACATTCAAAGTTAGTACCTACTTCTTTCACATCATCCTTGAAACGCTTCAAAGCATTGATAGCACCGGTAAAGACTACAATACCATCACGAATCAAGCGTGCCTTATCAGAACGTTTCACCTTACCTGTCTTCACCATAGCACCGGCAACCAAACCGACCTTGGTAATATTGAAGACTTCACGCACTTCGATGGTTGCAGTAATCTGTTCCTTCAAAGTAGGTGCCAGCATACCTTCCATAGCAGCCTTCACTTCTTCAATCGCATCATAGATAACAGAATATTTGCGGATATCCACACCCTCCTGCTCAGCCAGTTTGCCGGCAGAACTTGAAGGACGAACCTGGAAACCTACAATAATAGCATCTGATGCAGCAGCCAAAGTCACATCCGACTCGGAAATCTGACCGACACCTTTGTGGATCACATTAACCTGTACCTGTTCTGTAGACAGTTTTATCAATGAGTCGCTCAACGCTTCGACAGAACCGTCCACGTCACCTTTAACAATCACATTCAGCTCATGGAAATCACCCAAAGCCAAACGACGGCCCACTTCATCCAATGTCAGCAGTTTCTGAGTACGCAAGCCCTGCTCACGCTGCAACTGTTCACGCTTGTTGGCAATGTCACGAGCCTCTTGTTCCGTATCAATCACATGGAAAGTATCACCTGCCGCAGGAGCACCGTTCAGTCCCAGAATCAATACCGGTTCGGAAGGACCGGCCTCCTTGATGCGCTGGTTACGTTCATTAAACATGGCTTTCACCTTACCATAACTAGTACCAGCCAAGACTATATCGCCCATTTTCAGCGTACCGTTTGCCACCAACATAGTAGCCACATAACCGCGTCCCTTATCCAACGACGATTCAATGATAGAACCGGTTGCCTTGCGGTCGGGATTAGCCTTCAAATCCAACATTTCAGCTTCCAGCAATACTTTTTCCAACAAATCGTGTACACCTGTACCTTTCTTTGCCGAAATATCTTGCGACTGATACTTACCACCCCACTCTTCCACCAGGAAGTTCATGGCAGCCAGTTCTTCCTTAATCTTATCCGGATTGGCGTGCGGCTTATCCACCTTATTAATAGCAAATACGATAGGCACACCGGCAGCCATAGCATGATTAATCGCCTCTTTGGTCTGCGGCATCACATTATCATCGGCAGCTACAATAATAATAGCAATATCCGTCACTTTCGCACCACGGGCACGCATGGCGGTAAATGCCTCGTGACCAGGAGTATCCAAGAATGTAATATGACGTCCGTCTTCCAATTTCACATTGTAAGCACCGATATGCTGGGTGATACCACCTGCCTCACCGGCAATTACATTTGCTTTACGAATATAGTCCAGTAATGAAGTCTTACCATGGTCAACATGTCCCATTACTGTCACAATCGGAGCACGCGGCTGCAAATCTTCTTCGTTATCTTCCTCTTCTGTAATAGCCTGTGCTACCTCAGCACTTACATATTCTGTCTTGTATCCGAATTCTTCCGCTACCAGGTTGATTGTCTCGGCATCCAGACGCTGATTGATAGAGACCATGATACCGATACTCATACAAGTAGCGATAACCTGAGTAACAGGAATATCCATCATACTTGCCAATTCGTTCGCAGTAACGAACTCGGTCAGTTTCAATATTTTGCTATCTTCCTGTTCCATCTCCTCCTGTTCCATCAGGCGGTTCTGAACATTTTCACGTTTCTCCTTACGATACTTGGCAGCCTTGTTCTTAGTCTTGTTAGTCAGACGTGCCAATGTTTCCTTAACCTGCTTTGCCACATCTTCATCACTAACTTCCGCTTTTACAACAGGTTTCTTGAAACGGTCTTTATTAAATTTGCCTCCACCCTGATTGTTATTGCCATTAGGTTTGGAGTTATTGTTCCTATTCGGTCTGTTAGCGTTATCGTTACGTTGGTTATTATTAGATGCTCCTCCAGCATTTGTTGTACCGGCAGCATTTATATCCACACGTTCCTTATTTATTCTATTGCGTTTTTTCTTCTTTGCGGCATCATCGTTAACCGAGTTTTTAGAAATCTTATCGTCTCCCTTACGGATTTCTTTGATAATAGCATCCTTCATCAGTTTACGCTGTTCCTGACGCTGCTTATCTTTCTCTTCTCTCTCTTTCCGTTTTTCTTCCTTCGATTTCTTTTTCGGACGGGTAGACTGATTCAATGCAGCCAGATCAATCTGACCTACTACATTAATTTTCGATTTAAATTCAGTAGGACGAATTTTAAATACATCGTCTTCTTCTTTTTCCTGAACGGGTGCTGCTTCGGGTGTTTCTTTTTCCATCTCTTTCACCTGGGGTGTCTTTTCTTCCGTCTTTTCAATTTTAGGCTCTTTCTTCTCTTCCAGAACTGGAGCAGGAGCAGGTTGAGGAGCAGGTTCCGGTTTCTTTTCCTCTACCACCACAGGCTTCGGCGTTTCCTTCTCGGGTTGGGGAGTTTCCTTCCTCTCAACCACCTTTTCCACCACGGGTTCTGCTTTCGGAGTTTGTTCAATAACTTTCGCAGCTGGTTCTACAACCTTTGGCGCAGTTTTCTTGTTCAAATTGTCCAGATCTATTTTACCCACTTGCTTCAGTTTGGGGCGTGCCTCTTCAGGAATAACAGTTTTCACCACCTCTTCTTTCTCTTTCTTAGATTCAAAACCTTCGATAGAGATAGAAGCTTTGTTGCGGTCCTTGTTCTGTCTTTCCTGACTAAATTTTTCAGACTCTATTTTTAAATTTTTATCTGTGCTGAACTCTTTCACAAGTACAGCATATTGTTCTTCGGTAATTTTCGCATTAGGACTAGCCTCAATGGTATAGCCCTTCTTCTGCAAGAATTCAACTACCGTCGTTATTCCTACATTTAAATCTCTTGTTACTTTGTTCAGTCTAATCGTCATACTCGTTTTTTAATTATTAACTACGAGCCGGGACTGAAGAGTTACTCTTCAAATTCAGCTCTTAAAACTCTCAACACGTCATCAACCGTGTTTTCTTCCAGGTCCGCTTTTTCTATCAACATCTCGCGCGGAGCATTCAATACAGCCTTGGCTGTATCCAATCCAATATTCTTGATGGCTGTGATAACCCACTCATCAATTTCATCCTTGAATTCATCAAGGTAGATATCCTCATCCATCGCGCTCTCATCCAATTCGCGGTACACATCAATCGTATATTCGGTAAGCATACTGGCGAGTTTGATATTCATTCCCCCCTTACCGATTGCCAAAGACACTTCTTCCGGTTTCAGATATACTTCTGCTTTTTTCTCCTCTTCGTGCAACACAATAGAAGAAATCTTAGCCGGACTCAACGCACGCTGAATGAACAACTGAATGTTAGAAGTATAGTTGATCACGTCGATATTTTCATTACGCAACTCACGCACAATACCGTGGATACGTGATCCTTTTACACCTACGCAGGCACCTACCGGGTCTATACGGTCGTCATACGACTCAACTGCTATCTTAGCACGTTCTCCGGGAATGCGCGCAATCTTCTTGATAGTGATCAACCCATCATTGATTTCGGGTACTTCCATTTCAAACAGGCGTTGCAAGAACACAGGTGAAGTACGGCTCAGAATAATCTTCGGATTATTATTTTTATTATCTACACGGGCCACTACGGCACGGGCAGTTTCGCCTTTACGGTAGAAGTCACTCGGAATCTGTTCAGTCTTGGGCAAAAGCAGTTCGTTGCCTTCATCATCCAGCAACAACATTTCTTTCTTCCATATCTGATAGACTTCCGCACTGATTACAGTACCCACCCTATCAATATATTTATTATACAAGCTATCTTTCTCCAGTTCTAAAATCTTCGATGCCAGTGTCTGACGCAAGTTCAGAATGGCACGGCGGCCAAACTTGGCAAAGATTACTTCATCGGTCACTTCCTCACCCACCTCATAAGACGCATCAATTTTCTGTGCCTCGGTCAATGAGATCTGCATATTGGGATTCGTCAAATCCTCATCTGCTACAACTTCACGGTTACGCCATATTTCAAAATCTCCCTTGTCAGGGTTCACAATAACGTCGTAATTTTCATCAGTGCCAAACATTTTCGCGATCACACTACGGAAAGACTCTTCGAGTACACTCACCATAGTTGTTCTATCAATATTCTTTAATTCCTTAAATTCCGAAAATGTATCAATCAAGCTGATTGTTTCTTCTTTTTTGGCCATAATTATTTAAAACTAATTAAGTATTTAGTGTATTTTATCTCATCATATGCAAAAGTAATATCCTCCTCTACCAGTTTGGGGCGTTTGGCTCCTTCCGGTTTCACTTTCTTTTCAATGGTTACGGTAAAGTTCTCTTCATTTGCATCCTTCAATACACCTTCCAGCTTCTTTCCCTCTTTAGTCAGGATTTCCACCTCCTTACCAATGTGTATCAAGTACTGTTGCAATACCTTGAAAGGTTGTCCTATACCGGCCGAACCCACTTCCAGTTCATAATCCTCTTCTTCACGGTCCAGTTTAGACTCAATATAGCGGCTAAGTTCTACACAATCGTCAATCCATACTCCCTCGGCATGGTCAATTTCTACCACAATTTTGTCATCCGGGCTCACCGTGACATCTACCAAAAAGTAATCTTTACCTTCCAGCCACTCGTCAACAATCCGGGTTACTACATTTTTATCTATCATTTATTCACTATTAAGAACAAAAAAAGGGCTTAATCAAGCCCCACCATTCATCCATTTCGGTGCAAAGATACAAATTATCTACCAGTGCTACAAAATATTCTAATTAAAAAATTGTAGTTTTGCAGAAACTTATAACACTATGGATAAAAACAGTTTAAATACGAACAAGCAGTTCATGATAGGTAACGGTATGCTGGCTTTTGGAGTCTTTGCCGTTATTATCATTTTTTTGTATATGTCCTTCCGTTTCCAACGCAAGGCTGACAAAGTACAGACTTATGAAGGAGTCTACAACATAGAACTGACTAACAGTTTTGCCGGAGACAGTATAGCGGTATATCTAAATGACAGTCTGCTACTGGACCAAACCATGCCCGACGCCAACCTGAAAGTGGAGATAAAACGCTTTGCCGAAGATAATGTACTGATGGTCGTAGATAACAAAACAGACAAGACCACACCTTTCAACCTGAATCCGGAAGGTAGCCGGGTAGAGGTTAAAAAGAGTGGAGATGTAATTTATATCTTGGAAAGAGAAGCCGATTCCCTTTTGGAATAAAGGGAAACAGCGACAAAGCCGATCAATACGATAAAGACACCCACCAAAGCCGGATACCGATAACCCAATCCGGCATCTATGGGTAGCCCACCGGCATAAGCACCAATGGCATTGCCCAAATTAAAAGCGACTTGCACACAGGCCGCTCCCATCATTTCTCCTCCGCGTGAATTCCGGAGTAACAATAATTGTTGTGGAGCCGAAACAGCAAACAATCCTGCCGTACATATACACATCAATATTACTGCCAACCAAGAAACAGAAGCCGCAAAGAAAATGGCAAGCAAACCGGAAGCCATAATAACCTGTGTATATTTTACCACACGGGCAGCCCCATACTGATCAGAAAACTTTCCACCCATCAAGTTTCCTACAGTCATGCTAAGACCTGCCAACACCATAATGAAAGTCATACTGTTTTCACTGAAACCTGCCACGTGCGTCATCAAAGGAGTGACATAGCTATACCAACAAAAGATGCCTCCGTTTCCGAACATGGTCGTAATTATCAACAACCATGGAGCCAGATTCTTCAAAAAACGGAACTGCCCTTTCAAACCTGTATCTGGCAAAGCAGGCAGTGAAGGAACCCATTTCCAAATATAGAACAAAGTAATCAGTCCCCATACTCCATTAAAGAGAAAAGGAATACGCCAGGACATTATATTACTCATAAATGTGCCTAAGGGGACACCAAAAAGATTGGCAATCGTCATACCCGACACCATCAATGCCACTGCCTGCGAACTTTTTCCTTTATCAGCCACTCTTTCCGCCACAATGGAACCAACCCCAAAGAAGGCGCCATGAGGCAATCCGGAAATAAAACGCATCATCAACATCATCCAATAATTCACTGAAGCGGCAGCACACAAATTACCACAAATATAAATAACCATCAAACCTAACAGAATATGTTTCAGCGGACGGGTACGAGCCACCAAAACCATCCCCGGTGCTCCTACGCACACACCTAGTGCATAAGCCGAAATAAAATGTCCTGCTTGCGGAATACTTATATGCAAATCCTTCGCTACATCGGGCAAAATGCCCATCATTACAAACTCGGCAATGCCCAATCCCAATGTGCCGAACGCCAAAGCCGTCAAACTCTTCTTCATACCTGAATAAAAACAATCCATTAATTAAAAAACGTACAAAAATAATTGTTATGTTTTCAGATATAAGTGTTTTTAGCACACTTTTATAAGAAAAGGAATGATTACTTGCTTTATGTCAATTTATTGTTGCCACATGCAAAAGAGGTCAAACATTTTAGCTTCACGTTCAGAAGTTAAAAAGAACAAACAAACTTCCCTACAAAGCCATGCTTACTAATCAACATTCACACTAAACAAACCTTTGCTTCCTGCTCCATTATCAACATCCCGTAAACTCTGATTGATTTTACATTCAGCACTTTTCAGCTTAGTACTTTTATACGAAAACAAGCCTTTGCTTCCTGCTCCGCTAGCGACAGCATTTGAACTTTTCGTTATTATACACCTATCACTCAATTCATAACCGTAATCCGGCTGAGTGCTTTCACCCACCCGAACATCTACAATTTCTTGTGTCTTCATAATTATAAACATTTAGTATATTAAGATAATTCTTTGTCTAAATAACACAAAATAAATTCGTTTCTCGCTTGCAATATTTCTGCAAAACTGTTTTTTACTATATTCACGTTCGGTAAAGCGATCTTATCAAGATACTTATAATGAATATCATCTGCACAGGATATAATGTAACCATCATGAGTAACGACCAATTCATTAAGGAATGGAATGCTGAGTAAAGGATAACTAAACTCCAACACCTTATTTCCCCTCTGATATTTCATTTTATTGCCTCTGTATACATATTCCTCTATTTTTCCGGTTAATATATTTTCTTTCAGAAACAGTTCATACGCCATTGCTTTCGTCATACAAATCCTTATATCAATAGCATCCGGACTGTTATCATTATTCATAAAATCAAGACAGAGTGAAACAAAACCAAGCAAGGATTCACACGACAAACTTTTCAATGGTTTCATTTCAAATGGTGAATAATACATGATAGGAGCAAAATTAAATTTATCAACTCCTAATTTCCAATATGCAAGCAACATGGATAATAAATCAGCTCCATTATCATCAAAAATAGTAGAAGTAATGTTTATTTTATCTCGATGCTCCACATTTTCAATCAACTCATAAACCGTATTGTATCCATTCTCACCCCTTATCAAATCATTGTATTTTCCAGAGCCCTCAAGACTAATTTCAAGGTATGAGATGTTGGTTGCAAGAACTTCGTCATACCCCTGAATATCCATACTCATTCCATTTGAAACAACTCCATAAAATATTCTCCTATCTTCTTTATATTCCGCTAAAAGATTCAGGATATCAAAGATTCTATTATCCAAAAAAGATTCTTTACCCGAAAAATGAAAATGTTTCATACCCATTCCAATAGCTTCATCAAGAAAACTTCTCCATCTTGCCAAAGAAACCGACTCTGATATGGGCCGGGCATCTCCAAAATAACAATGCCTACATTTCAGATTACATTTATTACTGACGAATGAATCTATAATCATAGGTTCATTCTGCCGCAGCTTGGCATCTATATGTTCCATAAAAGATGCCTTATCTATATATTTTTTCAGATTTCCAATCATCTGGCAACTTCGTAATACAATATATAAGTAGAATTCATTAACGGATTATCTTCTTCATAAGATATCGTATCTGTGATTTCGGACATATCAACGTCCAAAATCAACTGGGCCTTATCCATACCGACTTTATATTTATATATACTTGCCGATTTAAAACCTATATCTTCTTTACATTCCAAAGACATTTTCAGATGTTTCACCGTACCAGCCAAAAAATTAGGCAATGTAGTATAGTCGCAATCTGTAACATTCAACATATTAGGCCAGCACCATTCAATCATCAAATCAACAATACTACCGGGACTTTTTACTTTGCCATAAGAAACAACAACCTGCTTCAACAAAGAATCCTGTCCGTTATCAGCAATTCTTGCACATAATTTTTTCTGCTTCCCACCAACACGCTCGAACGCTTGTATGTTTATATCTTCAAAGTTAACAATGGTATCACCTGCCACCAGCAGTTGGAATGTACTGATTTTATGCGAAACAACACCTCTTATATTTAATCGGACAAAGGAATCTCTCTTGTTTCCCATACCTCTTTTTTCTATTGTATTCTTTATCTCTATTGAATCAATATCAATGTTATTCTGTATATATTCCCCCAATTCATTGTATAAATACTCTGTGGTCAAGAAAAAGCGTCCTTTGAATGGCACAATTTTCATCATTTCCTGCAATGAACGAATCATTGCATCTTGCTCGTTCAATTTAACATTCAATACTTCCACCCTTTGACTCATCGATTTGTACCGTTCCCTCAACATAGCAAAAATAATAGTCAGGCATACAAATACATATACTACCCACGCAGGAAACGAAAGCAAAATTGATTTAATATCAAGATCAGGCTGCGTAAATAGTTGCAAAGCCTGTATAACCCCACCCAGTGTTGCAAAGCCGCCAAATGTCTTTATACCTAAGTTGTACAAGTATAATCTATTTTCCATATTGTGGTTTGTCTGTTTCTAGTTGCTTTAACTCATTATTCAAAATGTCTATTTCTCTCTGTATATCGTTCCATTCCAAACGCCCAGTTGTCATCTTCTGCTTTAACTTCAAATCCCTGATTTTTTTCTTTATCTCTTCTATTTTATTCATGGTATATACAATTTATTGATTACAAATTCAATGAACAGACTCTAAGCGGGAAAGAAACAAACTATTCTTCAGAGTCATTTCCTTTAAAAAAAGCGGGGAAAGAAACGCCCGTTGCCGGATACGTATGCTTTCCCCGCTTGAAAGAGATAGTGTCACCTTTTTCAAATATCAATCATCAAGGTGAATGATTACTGAACCGGGTATGCTTTTACTGTTACTGTGAATGAAGCGTATACAGTTGCATTTGTGCCATCTGCATTAGTTACAGTCAACTTAACAGGAACAACGACATTTGTATCTACTGTGATTCTCTTCTGAGCTGTAACTACAATATCATTCTTCTCAGAAACTTCAACCTTAATCAAGTCAGAAGCAAATGTCTTGTCAGTACCATCTACCAATGCATCAAATCCTACAACAACCACTTTATCATCAGCAACAAATTTACCTCCTGCATTAGTTACCTTATAGAAGTTGACAATTCCTGCTTTAGAATCAGCTTTTTCTGCATAGAATACTTTATCGCTGTTAGCATCTTCGGCATTACCTGAAACAAGTGAGAAACTTGCCTTTGCCATATCAGCAATATAAGTCTTAGAATCCACAAACTTAACCTTGAATGCTGGCATATCATATGAACGACCACCCAAGTAAGTAACTTTCAAGCCTTTCACATCATAAGCTGTATTAGCCTTAGCGTCAGCACCCATTGTCAAGACTGTTCCGCTAACAGTCAATTCCTTAGCAGCCTTCAAGCCTGTATAGTCAATAGCAGCACCGTCCTTAACAGAAATCATAGTGCTCAAATCGATTGATGTTCCATCAATTACAGTCAAAACACCATTTGCATAGAATGCTGGATCGAATGTATACTGACTAGTGATTTCAGCAGTAGTCGGGTTAGCGATAGTGAACGGAATAACAATAGTCTGAGTTTCTTTTGTTCCATTTTCACCATTGATCTCTACGGTAATCTTAGCAGTATACACACCATTGCCCAACATAATTTCACCATAGTTATTAACAAAGTTGATTCCTAATTTTGCGATGTCTGCATTATTAGTAGCTTCCGTCTTACCATCTTTCTTCAGTTTTGTAAACCCAGCAATCAAACCAGATACAACATCGACAGTTTCTTCCTTACCGGTAGATTCATCTGTATAAACAAACGAAACATTGGCATTATTAAGAAGCATTCTAGCATCAGCATTCCAAAGAATACGGTCAGCTTCAGACATCTTATCGAAATAAGCAGCAAGATCTACTACCAACTTCTGATCTTCAACCTTAGCTGTTGCAATATGAGCTTGTTCTGCCAATGTAATAGTTGATTCAGCAGCTTCTTCACTAAATTGAACATAAACGCCTTCAGTTTCATAATCTTACCAGTCACATCCAGTGTATGTACAACAAACGGAAGAGAATACTTAGCATTTGCACTACAAGAGATAGTCAAACCATCAGTTTTAATACCATATTTAATAGAGTCTGCCTTGGCATTAGCATATGTTTTAGTATCCATAGTCAAGAAAGCATCATACAGTTTATCCGCATTTTCTCCATTAACTTTCAATGTACCAGTCTTACCTGGTTCAATACGGTTATTGGGGGTATTATTCTTCTTGTTAATATAGAAAGACCAAGAATCTATAGATTCAGGTTTCTCTATAATCAATGAGGTTTCATAAGTAGAACGTACTTTATCACTTGCTACCAGTGCCAAAGCAGGACGTTTTCCATCTACTTCACTGTATGCTTTTACGATTTCATCAGTAATTGTTTCAATAGAGAAAGGAATTTGGTACAAGCCATTTGCTGAAACAGCAGCTCTAGTGTACAAACCTTCGTATGCAACCGCAGCACCTAAAGTTACAGGAGCTTCCTCATTCTTAGAATTAACCAATTTCAATGCAGTTTTAGAAAGATCATAGTTGTTAGGAGCAACCTGGACCATCAAAGAGTCATCAGAATAAGTGATCATATAATCACCTTTAGCAGGAGCACCTTTAGGACCTTCCCATGCCTGAAGAGCTTTATCAGCAGTAGCGATAGAATAGTAGATAGTCAAATCTTTATTACTTAGCATAGCAATCTGAGCCAAACCTTCAGTCATCGGCAAACGGACAGTCTGTTCATCCTTTCCATTTGCATCGAAAATGTGCATAACAATATAATTAGGATCTGTTGCATCTTCTTGATAGTAAGGTACACCTACAACAGCAGGAGTATCAACCGTTACTTTTTCAAATGCAGTACCATTCCACAGATACCAACCATCTTCCCTCTTTTCAACTTCTTTCTGACCGTCTTTACCGTCAACAGCTTCAGCCTTTACTGTGGTTTTTTCACCGTTGCAAGCCCAATAGCCATCAATGATTGTCCATTCAGCACCATCTTTACCGGCTTCACCCTTATCACCTTTGATACCAGTAATAGTAGTAGAAGAACCGTCACTCATTGTCACAGTAAAACCATCGGCAGTAGGAGTTATTGATTTTACAAAAGCACCATCACCAATCTTCTTCTGAAGGTCTGCGACAGTTGCTTCAACACCGTCCAATTTCTGATTAATCTGGTCAATGTCATCATCATAGTCTTTACAAGACACAAATGTTCCCGTTGACGAAACCATCAAGGCTCCGAACAGGATTGCACTTAAAAACTTTTTTGTTCATAATAGAAAACTTTAAATTTATAAATTTAAAAAACTAAAATTGATTATACATATTAATCTCATTATTAATATCTTAGTTCGTTTATTACCTGTAGTTCCCGTTTCCTCCTTTCCCGTGACTGATAAGACAAAGGTGACACACCCGCAACCTTACTGAAAGCTGAATAGAAAGCGCTTTTAGAAGCGAAACCGCAACTACGAGGCAAGTCATTCAATGCACAACGACCGAAACTAAGAAGCTCCTTGGCATATTCCACACGATAGCCGTTCACAAGCTCCTTCAAGTTACAGCCAAAGTATTTGTTTACTACATTACTCAGGTAGGTCTGGTTTGTTTCAAGCAAATCGCTCAGTTTTTTCAGCGAAAGCGAAGTGTCAAGGAATATCTGACGTATCTCAAGCTGGTACAATATAGCTTTATATATACGGCAGTCCACTTTACGAATATTCGCTTCCTTGCCGACAAACTCCTCCTCCCAATGCCGCTGGGCGGCCTTGAAAAGCAAGTTCTTCTGCCGCTCGGAAACGGCGCTACTTCGTTTACGTCTTAGAAATAGATATTCCATCTGCTCTATGTTAATTTCATTCATTCTCATCGCTTCAAAGACATACTTTATCATATAATAAAGGAACTTAAAAACGACATTTTCTATAGATCTCTTACCAAGAGATCTATAGAAAGTAACTAATGAACAATATATCAACATATTATATCCTATTTCAAATAGGATAAAGGAGTATAAAAATGGACTTGGAAGCTTATTTTTTATATAAATTCCTATTTTTTTTGCCAAAAATGTATTAGTTCTCAAAACTTTGCTTATTTTTGCACAGAAAATGTATATCTCTTGGTAAGAGATATACAAATAAGCATATATAAAAGAAGGAAACAATCAATTGTTAATCAATTGATTACTATCACAAAAAAGAGATTCTCTCCTTAAAAAAGATTCACCGAAATAATTTGAACAAACTCTTTGAACGGAAATCGGTCAACAAGTTTCAAGCATCAAGCCAACTTAATCACTTTACGAAGTCAATTTCTCCAGAAAAGAACTTAAAGAAACATTATTTCCTGAGCCGATAAACCGGTAACTTGGGCAATTTACATCAAATGCAATACCGACCTGTTTCATTTTTAGCATTCTTCCTTACGACCTGTTTCAAATCCTTCCTAAAGACCTGTTTCGAGTCCCTCTTTAAGGTCCTCCTCACGTCCTTTCTTCAATTGGGTAGACATTACGCTATACCAATCACGGAAGCTCTTCAAATTTTCCCAATGTTCACCAAACTCCCTAGAGGTGAATTTCGCAATCTCGGCAGCCTCGAAAAAACGATCGAATACACGGCTCTGCAACGCACACAGACGCTCAAGAAGGGAAGATAGATTACGCAGAACGAACAGGCATTTGTCAAACATGCCCTCCATCTTATCTTCCTTCTTGTTGAACTTCAGGATTTCAAGAAGCAAGGACTTAAAGATAAGAAAAAAAATCCTTAAGAGAAAAAGGATTTAGCATAAGTATAAACACAAATAAAGTTGCTTTGAACCATACATCAAAGCAACTTTCATAAAAGCCGGAACGAATGAAAACATTCCTTATTTTTTCTCTTCTTCGACAGAAGACAGTGGCGTACTGTTCTCTTTATAAGCAGCAAATCCTTTCACCTTTGTCCGTTCCTTATTAACACTTTCCGAAGCGGCACTACCCAGTTGCTGCAAATTTTGCTTGATAGCATCGTGAGTAACAAAGAAATGATCGAGCATAGCTTTCAGATATTCGTCCAATTGGCCTTCTTTGAGAGTAAAGACCGTATGACATTTGGAATGAAGCCCCACGTTTTTCTCATCCTCATCCGCCGTAAAGACAGTGGTCACCAACGAATCCACATTGACCAGATTGACAATCTCTTTTAAGTAAGGTAAAGCCGGATTATCCATACTGATAGACGCCCACCACGGATTCCATATCATGATGAACCGGGCCTCATCTTCCACCGCAATATAAAAATCATCACCTTGATATTTAAAGACAATATGTCCTTCCTCATTGGTTTCCGGCTGACAGCCTATCTTTTTGAGCACAGCTATAACCAGCTCTTCCGTACCGATATCCTCCAAGTCTTCCTTTGTCATACGGTCCAAACGGTCTCTACGTTTTTTACGCTCATGACGGATGCGAAGAACTAAAAATGCAAGCGGCCACAATGCCAATGCAATAACAGCGATTAGAATGGTGAGGTCGGTCATATCTGTTTGCGATTTAAGGGTTCAACATCAAAATACAGATAGTTGCTACACTATGCTAAACAAATATAGCAATTATAATCTTAAAAACATCTATTTCCATCGATTTATTTCAAGTGTTTCTTTATCCAAAGCAAATGCCCGTATTCTGTGTCTTCAGAAGTCCAGTGCTCGTTGACTGGAGTAATCAACGCCTCTTTCGGACAGTTCAGTACATTATAGACAATGTAACTGGTAGTAGGAGGACAAGTATTGTCATTGAATCCCCATGTCATATAAACAGGAACAGTAATCTGTTTGGCAAAATTCACCACATCATAATATGCAAGGGTCTTCATCTTGGCAGGTGTATCCATATCTACCGTATTCTTAAAAAGATGAGGATATCCCCCGGCACGACCGGCTTTGTAACCTGCCATATCACTTAAAGCGGGATGGTTTGCCACACATGCCGTAACACGCTTGTCAAGTCCTGCCGTAATCAAAGCCAAAGCTCCCCCTTGGCTCCCCCCTTGCACAATAACATTTTTACCATCCCATTCAGGTAATGAAGTCAGCAAATCAATGCTGCGGACACAAGCCAGATAAACCCGTTTCATATAATAATTTTCACGGCTATCCAAGCCGTTTACCAAATAACCGTTTTCCCGACTACTGAAAGCGCGGCTTATTTCGCCGAAAGTGTCCTCATCCAGCTCCGGATTCAAGCCGTGGATTTCTATCTCAAAGCGGATACAGCCTTCTTCCGCATAATATTTATGCCTCATAGGCCCTTTGATCGTCTTGATACCTGCTCCCGGAGGACACAGTACTACCGGATACTTTCCTTCCGCCTTAGGATAGAACAGATAACCATAAATACACTGGCTCTGCTTATTCAGCTGAAGTCTGATCAAGTAACAGTCTATTTTGTCCGTAGAATATTTCTCTACGTACTCTTTGGTATAAGTCAGAGGGAACCGGGCTGCTTCCGCCTTAGTCTTATTCCAGAATTCATTAAAATCAGAAGGCAACTGGGTATAGGGTTGAAGCTTCTCAGGAGAGAAGCCGACTTTGATATGGTGGGAATAAGTTTTACCTCCTAGTTTAGCCGTCAGACGACAATCACGAAAACCGGGCTCTTTCATTGTCCCCATAGAAATAACCGCTTTTCCATTCTTCAGTTTTACAGTTCCCTTGGTATCCGAAGGCATCATGTCGCCTCCCAACTCATATAAAACCTCCACACCATCTTGCGGAATACCATATTTATAGAACTGAACCTCGATCTTCGCTTTCTCGCCTGTCTTGTACAACCAGTCGGCATGATCGGGTACAGTTACCCAAAGCACATCACTCCGATAAGGATAATTTTCGGCCGCTGCTGAAAGAACGAACAAGACAGCCCCAATAAGCATGCTTAAAAATCTGTTTTTCATTGTAATTCTATTTAATGGTTCTAAAAATCAGTATTAAATCTGCGTAACTCCGCACGCAAGGCACGAGCTCTCCCTCCTGTCATACTATCCAGCAATTCCCAAAAACGAGGACCGTGATTCATTTCCTTGGTATGAGACAATTCGTGTAACAGTACATAGTCCATCAAATGGGGAGGCAACAACATCAAATAACAGGAAAGATTGATACTGCCTGTCCCCGAACAACTTCCCCATCTTCCCCTGCTGCCGGTAATCTTCACACGTTTAAATGGCAAATGATACTGTTCGGACAAGGCAGATAAAAGAGGTGGCAGATACTCTTGTGCATTTTTCTTCATGGCACGGATGATGGCATTACGTACCAGCCTTTGTACTTCAGGTAAAGAAAAATCCACATTCCGCGGACAGATAATCTTGACTCCCTCCTCGGTAAAACGTACGGAAAAGCAAGTAAAGTTACCTTGCTCCAGCCATAAACGGAAACAGGGAGTGTGAATACGAAAATTTAGATCAATCGGTTTCTTGCTCACTTTCCTCCAGTCCTCCAACAGACGTTGCCTGTATTGCTCCACCACCTCCAGCACTTTGCTGCTTAAACTATAAGGAGGAACAGTAACATGCAGTCCATCGGGCTTTACCCGCATAGTAACATTACGCGCCAGCTTGTGTGTACGCACTATAATACGGTCAAAATCTTTATCCGGAAGTACTCTTTTAGTTGCCATACGGATACAAAGATACAGCTTTCCAATAAAAAAAGGCAGAGATTTGCAACTTTCCAGGAATCTTCACCGTCTAATTAACAGAAACCAATTAAATATATATATTACCATGAGAACAAAAACTATTTATTTTTTCAGTCTTTTTCTGACAATCACAATGATGACAGGCTGTTTCCACATATCATCAGGCCCGAAACCCAGCAAGAGTAAAATGACCAAAAAATATAGCGTAACTCCTTTCAATAAGATAGAGAACAAAGCACCTGCCAACATTGTCTTTACTCAAGGGAATGTGACCAAAGTAGAAGCCGACGGTCCGGATAATTACATCCCCCAACTCATTGTCATGGTCAAAGACAGTACGCTGAGTATCAGTATGGATAAAGACAAATTCAAAAACTTCAAAAGTTCAAAAATCAATATCTCAATTACCAGTCCGGTTTTATGCAATATCAAGCAAAGAGGTGTAGGAAGTATTTATCTGAAAGACAGCGTGAAAGTAACAGATCTTTCTATCAGTGCCGAAGGTGTGGGGAGTATTGAAGCAAATGCATTAATGGCACGTTGCATCAAAGTATCCCAAGAAGGAGTAGGCAGTATCAATTTAAAGGGACAGGCCGGTCATGCGACATATTATTTGGAAGGAGTAGGCAGCCTGAAAGCAAAAGACATGATTGTTTCTGATGTTGTAGTTGAACAAAACGGTGTGGGAAGTGTTTCTTGTTATGCATCCGGGACGATAAATATCAGTGCCCAGGGAGTAGGAAGTGTAAACTACTACGGTGACCCTCGGGTTACCGGACTAAAAAAATCCGGAATCGGAAGCGTTAAGAGCAAATAACTCATTTCATAACTCTCTCTTTACATTAAATTATCTACCAAGCAAAAAAGGATTACTGCTCACGCGGTAATCCTTTTTAAAATTATTTAGTTAGTTAATTTAAAATTTGAGAGAATTGAAACTTCACAGCCTCGAATTAAAAAGTTGTTTTAATAAGCACTAACTATCATATTTATATAAAAGCAAATGAAAATGTTCTAATTTGTTTTCCCTGTCCCTGTACCGGTATCATCAGCGGTAATCTTTGTCACCGTATCTGTAGGCAATACAGGTTCGTATGCCACTTGGGGATCGGTAGTAGAATCCTGATACTCATCGTGTACCGATACCGTATCACTATCACCGCCTTCCATAGCGTGTTGCATCACTGTACCCATAAGAAACAACACGGCAATCATTGCAGCCGCTTTAAACAGAGGCATAAAGCGCGTACGCATAGTCAGACGTTGCGCTTTTACCACCGGTCTTTCTATCCGGGTCAGGATTCTGGTATCAAAATCATCGCCCAAACCTTTCTCCTTCTCCACATCCTGATAAGCAAACAACTGCTTGTAACGGAGTAAATGAGCAGGCACTTCCTTCTGACGAAAGAATGAACGTAGTATTTGCTCTTCTTCCAATGAAGTTTCGCAATTCCAATAACGTTCCAAAAGCTGTTCAATATATTTATAATCCATAATCCTCTATTTCAGTGTATCTTTGTTTTATCTTCTGCCGGGCACGGAAAAGGGTTACTTTCACCTGTTCTTCCGTAATCTGCAGAATATCTGCAATCTCTTTATAACTCTTTCCTTCCACATCCCTCAACTGCATAGTTGTACGCTGTCTTTCGGGAAGCTCATTGACCAGACGGTGAACCAACTGTATTTGTTCGTTCTGCGCCAACCGGTCATAAGGCGTCAATGTATCAGGCATCTCCCGCACTTCAGAGGTCAGTTGCAAATTCTGCGCTTCCATCTTCTGGCTGCGGTCAATTGCCAAGTTACGAGCAATGGTCAGGCAATATGCCTCGATGGATTCAAACTGCGGCCATTCATCCCGCTTGTTCCATACCCTGATCATCGTATCCTGCACCACATCCTCCGCTTCAGCACTATTCAGCGTAATACGAAGCGCCAACCTGTAGAGCTTGTCTTTCAGGGGCAGAATATCGTTTCGGAAACTGATCTCTCGCATTGCTCTGTAATAATGACGGGTGAGTTACACTAAAGTTACACTCACCCGCCTGTTTTTTTGAATTATTTTTTGATTACGGTTCCACTTCCTTCATTAATGGCTGATGCTAAGGTTATTACCACCTGACTGACTCCTGCATCAATAGCAGAAAAAGAATTTTCCAGCTTGGGAATCATCCCTCCTTGAATAATGCCTTGCGCTACAAATTCTTTAAACTCTTCAGGAGTAATGACAGGAATTACACTGTCATCATCATTTTCGTCACGCAATACGCCCTTTTTCTCAAAGCAATAAACCAATGTCACATCAAACAAGGACGCCAATGCTTTGGCGGTTTCTCCGGCAATGGTATCAGCATTGGTATTCAGCATGCTTCCTTTACCGTCATGGGTCAATGGAGCCATAACAGGCACAATGCCCTGACGGATCAATGCCGCCAGGAAACCGGCATTTACTTTCTCCACATCACCAACAAAGCCATAGTCCACGTCTTTTACCGGACGCTTTACCGAACGGATCACATTCATATCGGCTCCGGTCAGTCCAATGGCATTCACACCTTTTGCCTGAAGGCCGGCTACAATATTCTTGTTCACCAGTCCGCCATATACCATGGTTACCACTTTCAGCGTTTCTGCATCCGTAATGCGGCGGCCATTCACCATCTTGCTTTCAATCCCTAGTTGTGCCGCCAGTCTGGTAGCAGAGCGCCCGCCACCGTGTACCAACAACTTATAACCTTCTATAGCAGAGAAATCAGCCAACAACTGATTAAGTGTAGACTCTTCCTCTACAATTTTTCCACCTACTTTTATGATAGTCAGTTTCTCTTTCATGCTATTATTCCAAATAAGTATATCCGTACAACCCGGAACGATAATTAGAGAGGAATTCTTTTCCTTCCTCTACAGAAATTCTTCCTTCCTTCACTGATTTGGTCACCCAGGTTTCCAGTGTACGCACCAATTTCTTCGGGTTATATTGTACATAATCCAAAACCTCGGCCACCGTTTCACCATCAATTACCTGATCAATAGAATACCCTTTGTCATCCACCGTAACATGCACCGCTTGGTATCTCCAAACAAATTGTGCATATCACCCAGAATCTCCTGATAAGCACCAACCAAAAATACACCTATATAATAAGCGTCTTTTCCCTTCAACGAATGTACCGGCAGGTCATGCGATACATAACGGGTAGAGATAAAATTGGCAATTTTTCCATCCGAATCACAAGTGATATCCTGCAAGGTAGCATTTCTGTCGGGCTTCTCATCCAGACGCTGGATAGGCATGATAGGGAATATCTGATCTATCGCCCACGAGTCCGGCAACGACTGGAACAACGAGAAATTACAAAAATATTTATCAGCCAGCAGTTTGTCCAGTTTGCGGAACTCATCGGGCGCATGTTTCAGCCCCGAAGCAATCTGATTGATCTCACGGGTCACCGACCAGTACAGACGCTCTATCTGGGCACGGGTCTTCAAATCCACAATACCGTGGCTGAATAAATCAAGTGCTTCCTCACGTATCTGCTGTGCATCGTGCCAAGCCTCCACCATACGGCTCTGATTCAGATTATCCCAAATCTCATAAAGTTCATGTACCAGTTCATGATCATTTTCACCCACTTCGAAATCCTCATCCATTTCGGGCAAAGTCGCCGTTTCCAGCACCTCGAAAATCAGCACGGAGTGATGGGCGGTCAGTGAACGTCCGCTTTCGGTAATAATATTCGGATGAGGAATTCCATTCTTGTCACTGGCATCCACCAGCGTAGAGATAGAGTCATTCACATACTCCTGAATAGAGTAGTTCACACTGCTTTCACTATTGGCAGAACGAGTTCCGTCGTAATCCACACCCAAACCGCCGCCGATATCCACAAATTCCACATTAAATCCCATCACATGCAACTGCACATAGAATTGCGATGCCTCACGCAGAGCTGTCTTGATACGGCGTATTTTAGTCACCTGGCTGCCTATATGAAAATGAATCAGTTTCAGACAGTCCTTCATGTCTTTCTTTTCCAGAAAATCAAGCGCTTCCAGCAATTCACTGGATGTCAAGCCAAACTTACTGGCATCTCCTCCGCTATCTTCCCATTTACCACTTCCCGAAGAAGCCAGCTTAATGCGGATACCTATGTTAGGACGCACATTCAGCTGCTTTGCCATTTTGGCTATCAGGCGTAATTCATTCATTTTCTCCACCACCAAGAAAATACGTTTCCCCATCTTCTGTGCCAGCAGAGCCAGCTCGATATAACTTTCGTCCTTATATCCGTTGCAGATAATCAATGAATCCGAATCTGTATTCACAGCTATCACCGCATGAAGTTCAGGTTTGGAACCGGCTTCCAGTCCCAAATTGAATTTCTTTCCATGACTGATGATTTCTTCCACTACAGGACGCATCTGATTTACCTTGATAGGATAAATGATAAAATTCTGGGCCTTATACCCATACTCATCAGATGCCTGCTTAAAGCAGTTCGCGATTTTTTCAATACGATTATCCAGAATATCCGGAAAACGGACCAGCATAGGAGCTGCCACATCCCGCAATTGCAACTCATCGACCAATTCTTTCAAATCGACCTCAACGCCGTCCTTACGAGGAGTTACCACTACATGACCTTTGTCATTGATACCAAAGTACGAAGTTCCCCACCCTGTTATGTTGTAGAGTTCTTCCGAATCTTCAATACGCCATTTTCTCATTTCTTCTTCTGTACAAAGAGTGTGTATTTTACTATATATAATTATTTATTCAATTTCTTTCTCAAGCTGTCAACAGAGGCTTGAATTTGTCTTTTATCCTCCAGCTCATCAGCCTTAAACAGATGTTTCGCCTTTGAATAAAACGGATGTCTTTTCTGTAACGCCTCACAGATAAAATCCATCAGTTCCTCATCACTTTTATTTGCTAACAATGGACGTTGCTGCTTGGCCACTCTCAGACGGCGGAACAATACGGCAGGTTCCACATCCAGAAACACCGTATCACCGCAATCATTCATATACTCCATGTTATCAAAAAAACAAGGTGTTCCTCCACCGGTCGAAACAACCACATCTTCAAACTCGGCCACTTCGTGCAACATTTTCCGTTCCAGTTCCCGGAATCCGTCTTCTCCGCGTTCCAAGAACAGCTGTTGAACGGTTTTATGGAAACGTTCCTCGATAAACCAGTCCAAATCAATGAAATTCAGACTCATTTCACGGGCAAACGCCTTACCTAGAGTCGTTTTGCCCGCGCCCATATATCCTATTAAAAATATACGTGTCATTTTTTTGCTTTTGCAGTGCCCTTTACCTTGGAAGCCGCCTTACTTTTTGCGGATTCTTCGGGCTTTTCGGACTCCTCTTCCATATTCACGGTTCCCCTGTTTCTTGAAGCCGCTTTCGTTTTACGCGTTTCCGCCTTGCTTTTCTGCAATTCAATCACCTTAAAACAAGCCTCCAGACTTAAATCTGCCGGTTCTACATTCTCAGGAATCTTATAATTCTTTTTCTGATAACTGATGTATGGGCCGTAACGTCCGTTCAAGACCTGCATATCAGGGTCAGCATCGAATACTTTAATAAACTTCTTTTCCTGCGCTTCTATCTTATTCTTGATCAACTCTACCGCCTCATCCAAAGAAATCTCCATCGGATCCGTTCCTTTAGGAATAGAAACAAACAGTTTGTCATAGCGCACGTATGGTCCGAAACGCCCTACTCCTACCGTTACCGTATGGCCGTCATAATCCCCCAACGTACGGGGAAGCTTGAACGCATCCAATGCTTCTTCCAACGTAATGGTTTCCATCGACAATCCCTTTGCCAACTGCGCAAAACGCGGTTTTTCCTCATCATCGGCAGTACCAATCTGAATAACCGGACCGAAACGACCGATCTTAACCGATACCGGCTTACCGCTTACAGGATCTGTTCCCAATACCCTTTCACCCACCTTATGCTCAGTCTTAGAGTGAATGGTCTTATCTACCAACGGATGGAAGCCTTTATAGAAACTGTCCATCATGCCAGTCCATTCCTTTTCTCCTTCCGCCACTTCATCGAACTCTTTCTCCACATTCGCTGTAAAGTTAAAATCCATGATTTCAGGAAAGTATTCCATCAGGAAATCGTTTACCACATACCGGTATCAGTAGGCAACAACTTGGCCTTTTCATTTCCCGTCATCTCTGTCTTGGTAGTTTCCGTAATCTTGCCGCCTTTCAGTTTCAAGATATCATACGGGCGTTTCACACCTTCACTGTTTCCTTTTTCTACATAACCGCGTTGCTGCACAGTAGAATGGTAGGTGCATATGTAGATGGACGACCGATGCCCAACTCTTCCAGTTTGCGTACCAGGCTGGCTTCCGTATAACGGGGCGGACATTGGGTAAAGCGCTGAGTCGCCAGGATTTCTTTTCTTATCAGTTTTTCCCCTTTGCTCAGAGGCGGCAACAGACGGCCCTCGTCTTCCTGCTCATTGTCATCATCGTATGATTCCTTGTATACACGCAGGAAACCGTCAAAAGTAATCACCTCGCCGGTAGCGATAAATTTCTCGCTACTGTTGCTGATTACAATAGTAGCCGTTGTTTTCTCCAGCTCCGCATCTGCCATCTGTGAAGCGATGGTACGTTTCCAGATCAGTTCATACAATTTCTGTTCCTGACCGGTTCCGTTCACCGTTTCATTCTCCATATAGGTAGGACGGATAGCCTCATGCGCTTCCTGTGCTCCTTTAGTCTTGGTGGCAAACTTACGGACTTTGACGTATCTTTCTCCCATCAGGGACAAGATAGTCTGCTTGCTGGTATTCAAAGCCAGGTCCGAAAGGTTCACCGAATCCGTACGCATATAGGTAATTTGTCCGTTTTCATACAGACGCTGTGCCACCATCATGGTCTGCGCTACTGTAAATCCCAACTTACGGGCAGCTTCCTGCTGCAACGTAGAAGTAGTAAACGGTGCCGCCGGCGATTTCTTCACAGGGCGGGTTGTTATATCTTCAATAGAGAACTGCGCATCCTTACAAGTTTCAAGGAAAGCCTGTGCTTCTTCCTTGGTCTTGAAACGGTTGGACAATTCCGCTTTCACTTCAACTTCATTTCCATCGACATCAGGTACTTCAAACACTGCTGTAACGCGATAAGACGGCTCACTGACAAAAGCATGCACCTCACGTTCACGTTCCACAATCAAACGAACGGCAACAGATTGCACACGTCCGGCAGAAAGAGCAGGCTTTACCTTCTTCCACAATACCGGTGAGAGTTCAAAACCTACAATTCTATCCAGAATACGGCGTGCCTGCTGGGCATTTACCAGATTCACATCAATGTCACGCGGATTTTCGATGGCCTTTAGTATCGCTGTTTTGGTTATCTCGTGGAATACAATGCGCTTGGTCTTCTCAGGGTCCAGCCCCAAGACTTCAAACAAGTGCCATGAAATAGCTTCTCCTTCACGGTCCTCATCGGATGCAAGCCATACCATATCAGCTTTCTTTGCCTCCGCTTTCAATTCGGCTACCAATTTCTTTTTATCTGCCGGTATCTCGTAAGTCGGCTCAAACCCATTCTCTACATCGATACTAAACTCCTTCTTTTTCAAATCCCGGATATGCCCGTAACTGGAAAGGACTTTATAATCATTGCCCAAGAATTTCTCAATGGTTTTAGCCTTGGCGGGTGACTCAACTATTACTAGATTTTTTTGCATAATACTATGTATTCCATTTTATTTTGGGGCAAAAGTAGAAAAAAAGCAGAAGCACACCTATATAATAAGGTATGTTTCTGCTTTTTTTTCTTAAAAAAGTCCTTTCCGAGTGCCTATTTAACTAAAAAGCCAAAGAAAGCCCGGCTAGAACATTCAGTTTTTCAGCAGGATAGCCGTACTCATAATAATATTGTTTATTCAACAGATTATTCACACGCCCAAAAACAGACAGATCTTTCAGGAAAGTATAACTGGCTCCCACACTCAAATTGCTGATATTGCCCAAACCAAAATCCTTGCTGCTATTCCCTTCTTCTATCACATATTCTTTCCGCTGTACATATTCATAGCCCAAATTAACCTTCAATCCTTCAAAAACCTTAGCCTCAGCATAGAAATTCAATTCAAACTTGGGCTTGGTCACTAAATACAGCTCTTCATTTTCATTGTCTGTCTTCCAGCTATAAAATGTACCTTTCAATGAAGCGTCAAACCAGTCCTTATAACCGTATTTCAATTCAGCACCTCCATACGCGGTTTTCGCTTTATCCTGCAAGAAATGAGTAAAATAATACCCGTCCGCATCCACCAGATTGCAAAACAACTCATCTTTACTGATCCGATATCCACCAAAGACATTAAACCACAAACCATTTACCGGAGATGCTTTAAAACCCAATGTAGCATTCAGTGGCACATAGGTAGAAGGCATCCGGGCGTTTAAAGACCAATAAGGTGAAAAAGCATTCAACCGGCGATAATCATTCAGTTCACGCCCTCCCAGCGCATGTAAATAAAGCACATAACTCTCCGAGAACAAGTATTCGGCTTTCACGTCAGGAGACACATCAATACCACTGTCCTCTCCCGACTGCCAATCCACATGAGCACCGACACGGACCCGCCAGTCATCACTTTCCAACATATAATAAGGATTCAAACCCAGTGAAGTATAGTTGCCCATTAAACTGTCCGAAGAATAAAACAGGTTATCCATCTCGAAACGGATGCCTACCCGTTGCTCATTATCCAGCTTGCCCCATACATCTCCTTCGGTGTGGACAATCTTCTCCTTACCTGTAGATGCATTGCCTGAATAATCCAGCGGATATTTGATACCAAAATACTTCAATCCGGTCTGCAAAGTGAATTGCAAAGGAAGCGATTCATCTCTGGAAGAAACACCTATGTGAAAATCGCCTAAAGTATGATGCTGTTTATCAGTAGCTCTGGCAGAAGCCGTATGCATTTCGGAATCAGGCATATAGTTAAACACTTGTGATTGCAGGCCGCCACCTAAATTCAAAGTTACCTTGCTGAAATCATGAGAATAGTCCAAACGGAACTCAGTAGAATAAAAACGTGATTTCCAATCCTCAGCATTCCAATGCTTCAGCTTTCCGTTCATGCCATCCAGAGATACCCCGACTTTCAGACGGTCCTTTCCGGTGATATCCCACAGATACCCAGCCTTAAAATCCACATTCCCATAATTTCCATATCCGGCACGAACATATCCACGTTTCGCGCGGTTCATAGCCATTCACGGGTTATAGGAGACATACTTTCATACGTCCAGGCCGAAACAGGGCGCAAGGCTGTAGCATATTCTATGCCTTTCTTCATTACAGCCGGCTCCTCCACCCTAGGCAGGACATTAATCTTTGAGGCATCCATGATATTGGGATTATACTCATTCTCTACCACCACAGTGCGGTTCAACGTACTATCTTGCTGCGCATATGCAACAGACAGAGGCAAAAAAGCCAATATAATGGACAATTGACAATGGACAATTGACAATTTCTTACTTATCATATTCAGCACTTATTTTTTAATTTTTAATTCTCTGTTTTCAATTTCTCCAGTCTGCTTTCAATCATTCCGGCAATATCATCATCGGCCTGATAGTTCTGCTTCAATGAAAGCAAATATTGTTTAGCATCCAAGTTACGCCCCAACTTCATATACACATCAGCCAATAACACAAAGCTGCGTGCCAGCCAATAGGTATGCGGTGTACTTACCTCAATGTAATTCAGCACCTCCTGCTCCGCCTTATCCGTTTGTCCGCCGTCAAAGTAAATCTGGGCGACTTTATATTTGGCCTCCGCTCCATATACATTACGGGTGTCTTTCGCCAAGACCTTCAAATCTTCCATAGCTCCATCCGTCTTGCCGGCATCCAAATAAGCTTTTGCACGGTAATAATGTGCCTCGTTAGACAATTCCGGCGCCAGTTTAGTATCGGCCAGCAAATCTGTTGCGGCAAAGATAATCTCTTCCTCATTTCCCAGCATATGCGCACTGCGTAACATTCCGGTTTTTGCAAGCCGGCGACGCTCCATAGAAGCGGCTTTATCTTTCAATTGCTTGTAAATATGCAAGGCTTTTTCATAATCCTTCGCCGTATAAGCCATTTCGGCCCCCATCAACATGGCATCTTCAGAATATTTGTTGTTGGGATATTCCAATACTTTATCCAAATGCCGGGCTGCACTTTCATAAGCTTTCTGATTATAGTCTATCAAACCGATATAATAGTTGGCATTCAGACTGAAAGCACCTTCGGGGAAAGTCTGTAAATAACGGGTAAAGCTGTTGCGGGCCTCGGCGACCTCACCCCGCATATATACCCTTTCGGCAGCCACATAGGTCAATGAGTCACGCTCATTCACATCAAAGTTGGCACCGCCGGGGATAGTTGAAGCAAAATTGGCATACTCATCCACCTTATTCAAATCAATATAGATCGATTTCAAGTCACGCTGCGCCAAACGCGCCTCCTCACTGCCCGGATAACCGGCTATGACCTGCTTATAAGCCTGGATGGCTTCAGGATACTTGTCATCCTGATAGTATAGCAAACCGATCTCGTTAGCCGCCCGCCGTGCGACATTGCTCTCCGGAAATTTCTTCACCAGAATATTGAAACGGGCAATGGCATTGGCATTATCCTCCATCTGCACAAAAGCACGTCCCTGCTCGTAAAGGGCATCATCCATGTATTGTGATTCCGGATAATCCGAAATCAAGCGGTTCAACGTCTGCACTTTTCCATTGTAATCACGTTGCAAACCACGCACAAACGCCTCCTGATACAAAGAGTAATCCCCCAGTGACGGATCAATCTCCACCGCACGGGCATAATCCTGACGAGCCTGTTCAAAACGGCGGTCATAGAAGTTGCAGTCACCTATGCGGTTATAGGCATCTGCCTGCATGGTGCGTTCATTGATACTTCCCCTGTCCACAAAACGGGTAAACCAAGTGCCCGCATTTCCATAATTTTTCTGTTTGAAATAAGTATATCCCAAGTTATAGAGCGCCAAACCATATTCCTGTCCGTTCTTGCTGGTGGCAAATTCCAGATACAAGCGGTAATCGTTACCCGCCTGCGGAAAACGGTCCAGACGACTAATTGGATTCCCCCTCCAGAAATAAGCGTCCGCCTTTGTCGCCTGATTGTATTGCCCCACAGCAAGCGATTGGTTGAAGAACTCCAGAGCCTCCTGGAAACGGGCATTCGCAAATGCCTGTGTGCCCAGCCGGAACAAAATCTTCTGCTTGGCCTCCATAATGCGTGTGCCCGGATGCTCAATCTTTGCTATAGATTTTAAAGCAGCTTCATAACTGCGGGTATTCATATACACCTCTATCAAATAATCATTGACACGCTCCGTATAAGGTGAATTCGGGAACTCATTCAGAAAACGCTCAAACACGGTTACCGATTCGGCAAATGGAGAATAAGAGGTTTCATGAATACACAAAGCATAATTATAAAGAGCCTGTTCCTTTACTTTCGGATCAAAACTGAAATTGGCAGCCTGCTCGAATGCCATGCGTGCCCTGTTCCTCTCCTTCAAGTTCAAATAAGCCAGCCCCATGTGTAGATAAGCATTCTGTGACAAGGCATCATGTACCGAAGCCATTTCCCCCAAAGTAGCGGCAGCCTTGGAATAAACACCAGTATAATAATAACTCATACCGAGTTCATACAAAGGCTTACGCTGCGGGTGGGAAACACTTTCACGGTATCTTTCCAAAGGAGGTATCGCCGCTTGGTAATCATTCAATCCGAAACAAGCCTCTCCCCAAATCCGTTCCATCTGAGGAACATCCTTTTTAGCCGGATATTGCTCCAGATACGCTTTTGCCACAGTACGGGCCTGCTGATAATTTCCTTTCACCAAATAAATCTCTCCTATATAATAAGGAACCAATGCTGCATATACGGCATCATTCTGCAAAGACTGGAAACTTTTCAGCGCCTTGTCATAGCGTTTCTCCACATAATCAATATAAGCCAGATTATAGACAGCGTCATCCTGATACAATGGGCTTACCTCTTTCAGCAAGGTAAACCATACAGCCGCTTCACGCAGATTGTCTTCTTTCAGATAAGAGGTGGCCAGACGCATGGCACAATCATCTCTTTCCTTATCAGGCAAAGCCTCCAGATCACACGACCGGAACAGGGCAATGGCCTCCTTGTATTTTCCCTCCATAAAATAAGCAGAGGCAATCAGTGACAGCACCCTGTTTTTATGGCGGGAATCAGGATATTTGTCCAAATAAGCCTGTAACAGCTCCATGCTGTCCCCGCCTTTCAACTCATATTCCCGGCATACCCGGTTATATTCCTTGTCACCTGCCACATCCTTGGGAGTGATCTGCTGCGCCATTCCCTGCAAGGAACAGCCTCCCATCAATGCGGCCATCAATAAGGTTTTTCTTTTCATATCTTATCATTAAAGTTTATGTTCTTTCAAAAAACGCCGGACTCCTTCACGCACAGAATCCAGCCCGAATTCTTCGGGATTCACTTCATCCAAGGGAAGCCAGAAAGACTCCGCCACATCATCCATCGCCTTTATCCGGCTGGTATCTTTCACCTTACAAAGAAAGAACTGATCCAATGTATGTACCAGAAATCCTGAATAAAGATAAGTGTTGGGCAATGAGAACTGATAAACAGCCTCCTCCACCTGCAAACCGGTTTCTTCCAACACCTCGCGTGCCACACCTTCCTCGCCGGTCTCATGCATATCAATAAACCCGCCGGACAGGTCCAATGTTCCCTTCGCCGGTTCTTTTCCCCTGCGGCACACCAACAACTCATTCTTATCATTCAAGATAAAAGCTACAGTAGCGGCACTGGAATTAAAATAATACACAAAGCCACAATCGGCACAACGCTTTGATTTCTCATTGTTCACTTCAAAGTGCGGCGAACCACACTTCGGACAATATTTGAATAGTTCCAACGGATGCATAATTACTCCTTTCTAAGTATAGACACCGCAAAGATAGCGCAAATGACAGATAATTCATTAATTAAATCTAAAAGAAGAAAGAGAAAACACAATTCTTAGTACATTTGTTAGCAAAACAAAACGTAAATTCTTACATGGAAATTGCCATTATTATCGCACTTATCTTATTAAACGGGGTATTCGCCATGTCCGAAATCGCCCTGATCTCAGCGCGTAAAAGTAGTTTGTCCAATGATATCCGTCATGGAAGCTCTACAGCGCGTATCGCTTTAAAGCTTGCCAATGACCCGGACAAGTTTTTATCCACCATCCAAATCGGAATCACCCTGATTGGTATATTGACCGGTATTTACTCCGGCGACGTGCTGGCCACCGATTTTGGGAACATACTGACTGACGCCGGCGTACCCGCCACATATGCCTATTTATTGGCTCAAACCCTGATTGTCATCCTGGTCACTTACCTCACTATTATCTTTGGCGAGCTGGTGCCCAAACGCATTGGCATGAGTGCCTCCACCCGTGCTGCCAAGCTATTGGCACGTCCCATGTACTGGCTGTCCGTCATCGCCTCTCCTTTTGTATGGATACTTGCCAAAAGCACTTCACTTATCTTCAACCTGCTGCATATCAACACAGCGGAAGAAAAAGTGACTGAAGAGGAAATCAAATCCATGATAGACGAAGGAACCGAGAACGGTGAAGTGCAGGAAGTGGAACAGGATATTGTGGACCGCGTCTTCTCCCTGGGCGACCGCAGTATCAACACCATCATGACCTATCGCAGCGACATCGTATCCATTGACATAGACATGAACAACAAGCAGCTGTATGACATCGTATGCCAACACCTGTACCAAGTTTACCCTGTAACTCAAGGAAACACCCTGGACAACATCATCGGAGTAGTTTACCTGAAAGACCTCTTCGGGAAGCTGAACAGTTGCGAATTCAATCTGCGTGATGTAATCCGTCCGGCACAATACTTCCACGAAAACATGGATGTATATAAAGTATTGGAACAAATACGCCAGCACAACATCAAATACGGATTAATCTGTGATGAATTCGGCAGTCTGCAAGGCATCATCACCATGAAGGACATTCTGGAAGCCCTGGTAGGCACCTTGCCCAGTGACTCGGAAGACCCCGATATCGTTCCCCGCAAGGACGGAAGCTGGTTGATAGACGGCCAATGTTCTTTCTATGACTTTCTGAGTCATTTCGAAATGGAGGATTTATACCCCGATTATAATTACAACACGTTGAGCGGCCTCATCCTGCAACAACTAGGCCACATTCCCAAGACCGGTGAATCCATGGAATGGAATGACTTCACACTGGAAATAGTCGACATGGACGGAGCCCGGATAGATAAAGTATTAGTAACACTAACCCATAAAAACGAAGAGGACAATTAACATGCTGCAAAGAGATTACATTATGCGGTTGCTTCAACAATTTTTCGAAGCATTGGAAAAGTTGGTAGAAGAAAGAGATAAAAAGGACGGTCCCGAGCTGCAATTGCAACTTCAAAGCATTTATCGTGCCTACTTCAATCATCCTTCCACCTTCTATTATGATCAGGATGCGGAATATATACTGAACGAGATGGGACAGAACTATGGTGGCGAGGAATTGCTCACGCGCATCGACATGTTATCCGAACTGCTCTATCAGGATGCTTTGTTGAAAGAGTCCGAAGAACAAAAATATTTGTTAAGAAAATCGCTATTCCTGTTGAACTATTTAGATACACATAGCGATACCTTCTCATTTGAAAGAAGAGGGAAAATCGGCGAAATAGAGAAGAAAATAGGTGATTAGCTCCTCTTATTGCACTTTTTTTCAAAGAAATCCTGTTTTTTCTTGCAAAATAGTAGATAAATTAAAAAGTATTCCTATATTTGCTTACAGATTGATAACATTAAAATCGGTATATTATGGAGAAAATTGATAGTCTCGACAGACAAATTCTAGAAATTATATCCCAAAATGCCCGCATCCCGTTTAAAGATGTCGCAGCAGAATGTGGAGTTTCACGCGCAGCCATTCACCAGCGTGTGCAAAGATTAATTGATTTGGGAGTTATTATCGGTTCAGGATATCATGTGAACCCTAAGAGTTTAGGGTATAGAACCTGTACATACGTAGGAATCAAGCTGGAAAAAGGTTCCATGTACAAAAACGTAGTGGCAGAACTGAAGAAGATTCCCGAAATTGTGGAGTGCCACTTCACTACAGGTCCCTATACCATGCTGACCAAACTTTATTCACGCGATAACGAGCATTTGATGGACTTGCTGAACTCAAAGATTCAGGAAATTCCCGGCGTTACGGCTACCGAGACCCTGATCTCTCTGGAGCAGAGCATCAAAAAAGAAATACCCATTCAAAGCTAAGAAAGAATGGAATGGCTGAATGAATACCATTTAGGCGGTATTGCCATCGGCATTTGTACCTTTTTAATAATCGGTCTTTTCCACCCCATCGTGGTCAAGGCCGAATATTATTGGGGTACACGGTGCTGGTGGATATTTTTGGTACTGGGCATAGCAGGCATTATAGGGACTGTGCTTATCAGTGACATCCTGATTTCCTCTTTATTGGGTGTCTTCTCCTTCTCTTCTTTCTGGACTATCAAGGAGATATTCGAGCAACGCGAACGCGTGCTGAAAGGCTGGTTTCCGATGAATCCGAAACGGAAACACGAATACGAATAGAAACTATTCTTTCCGGCCAAACCCTTTGCAATTCAATTAAAGGGCTTTTATTTCTTCTTCAGGAAGCCCTGTAGCCTGTACTATGACATCAGATGACACTCTCAAGTTTCGCGCATTCCTCATGCGCTCTTCGTAAACGTTTCCGCGATTCTAATATCATACGCATCCCGTGCCTGCAACATATCAAACAAAAATTATTTCACAACTTTATCCCCTGCTCCGTACTCTGCAAACTCTTCTTATTCCTATATTTGAAATTCTTTCCTTGCATATAATAATTGAATCCTAATGAAAAGCAGAAACTTCGGTCCTTCATCCTGCCGGATGAGAAATTGTAATAAGTTCCTTCGTGCGTAGTGGAATCATACCCCAAAGTGCCCAACAAATACCTCATATTTCCAGTAATTCCCAAATGTTTGTTCACACGCCAAGTTACCGTCAGTTCCGATTCAGACCCATAATGTTTCCGTTTGTTATTCACACCATAGCTGAAAGGCCGATAATTCCCATAAAGATTCCATGACAATCTTTTATAATGTCCATACGTATTAAGATTAACATAAAGAGAGCCCTTTCCATGCTGATGAGTATAGAAATGAGTATCATACCCTATATTTCCACCAAATGCAGATGGCGGAGGCAATGGTTCACCCTCTTTGCTAGGAGAGATGAGAAAAAGAAATAGTCATTGGGAACGTTTGGGCCTTCCATTAAGCTTCGGCTTGGGAAATGGAACTTTTACAACAATCTGGTCCTTTCTAATGCAGGAGATCCTTACATCACGGAAAATATAACCCATAACAGCCACCAGAATATCCATATTGTAAATCAAAATATAGACCGTAAAAATATAAGAAGAATCAATGAAACATTCAGCATGTTATATGATATAACTACCCTGCAAAGCATCGGACTGAACTGTATGGTAAAACAGGCTGGAAGCACACTAAAATCTTCTTCTTTTTCCGAAACACAAGAAACAGAAAAGGAATATACCTCTTCCTACCATAGTAAAGGGAAAGGGGATGACAAAATATATCAGGCTAGTTTGAACTATAATTGGAAATCAAAAAACGGAAAGAATACTTTGCAAACAGTTCTTGATTATTTGAGAAGTGATGAAACGAAAGAACTGAATCACCATTATCTTTATCAGTATCCGGAGAAAAACGAAGAGGATAATAAATGTAGCAACACCGGAACTGTTTCTGATTTATGGAAAGCAGAAATAAATTATATCTTCTTGCTCAACAAACATTCCAGGTTGAAATGGGGTGGCGACTATTATAATAACCATACCAACAACCAAATGTATTACGCATATCAGAGTGGAGAAGGATGGCAGAAAGAAGAACACGTAGAAGCGAAACAATATATCACAGTGTATACAATATGAATGCCGGCCTTTACAAATATTTCCTGGATCAAAAGTTCTGCATAAATTTATCAGTTTACGCTATTTTGAATAAAAGAAGAAATCTGACCACAATTACCAATAACAATCTAAGCAGAATAGAAGAAAATAATAAAACCCCTTATCAAGGAGCGTGCTTAAACCTTATATATAAGTTTGACTTTGGCAAGAAAGTAAAAGTAAAACGTGCGAAAAGCATACAGACAACAAGCGATAGTTATTTGCGCAAATAGTGATCAGGAAATTGTCAATTCTAGTACATTGATCTATTTATCCGACAGATAGTTTTAGCACCCATCTCAACCACACGTCAAGATACAATGAAGGAATTATTTCCTTCAAATCCTTCATCAGCGCATTACTTGCTGAATATAAATAAGTTGCAATGAAGGATCGCTATAGATATCCTTCATCTATTCTTCATGACAGTCTACTTTTAATACTTCAAGGAAACGTTCCCAGGTTTTTCTAAATCTATTTTCTGCCAAATCCATAATGATTCGTTTTTATACCCAAGATATAAGAACAAAAAAAGAGAGACAATATAGAAGCGCGGAGACGCTTACATATTCCTTCAGCCCCGTTCCATCTCCAAAAACGCATCCCAAGGTGATGACTGTCTGGCAAAACACTCACATTTCATCAAATGACAACAACCGGACGAATAAGGTGTATCATCCGGTCGAAGTCGTTGTATCTTCCCTTCAAGTAAATTGTTTCACTTAAGTGATGATATTATATCACCTTAGTGATGAACTTTCATCACTAGAGTGCTCAAACTTCATCACTTAAGTGAAACAACTGAATCAAAAGGAAGATATCGTGTAATCAACCGGACGAAACAGCTTGTTATTCAGGATGTTTACGCTTAGTCACTTTTCTCTAAAACCCCACGAAAAACACTTGCAAAACGCTATTTTACACAGTATCTTTGTTCCAACGGAAACCTAAAACAACAAATAATGAATAAAAAGTTATTGAACAAAGTAATGAAGAAGCTTGCTTCCTCGAATGTAGTGATAAGTCCGACAGTGAAGAGTTCATCTACCTCATTATCAATGCAGAAGAAACCGGAAACGGAACAAGTACAGCAAAAACTGGAACAATATTTGCTGAGCCGCTACCACTTCCGCTTCAACCTACTGACGGAACAAACGGAATGTTGCAAAAAAGACGCTGACACACCTATATATAAGGTAATAAGCCAGCGCACCCTGAACAGCCTGTGCCTGGAAGCACGTGCACGTCACATCAACTGCTGGGACAAGGATGTAAGCCGGTTCGTGAACTCGGAGCAGATGCCGGACTATCATCCGTTACTTTCCTATATGAACACCCTTCCCGAATGGGACGGCAAGGACCGCGTGACTCCGCTGGCACAACGCATATCTACGAAAGATTTCTGGGTGAACAGTTTCCACCGCTGGATGCTGGGCGTAACTGCCCAGTGGAGCGGACGCATGGACCGGTGCGCCAACGCTGTGGCCCCCATGCTGGTGAGCAGCGAGCAAGGGAGATGCAAATCCACTTTCTGCGAATTGCTGATGCCCGATTCGTTGAAAGACTACTATACGGACAGCTTCGAACTGACCGGACAGGCAGGATGCGAGCAGAAGCTGGCTTTCTTCGGACTGATTAATCTGGATGAGTACGACCGTCTTTCACCACAGAAACTGCCATTGCTGAAAAATCTGATGCAGATGAAAAAACTGGATTTCCGCAAGTCGCACCGCTCGTCCTACAGCCATCTGCCCCGGATGGCCTCGTTCATCGGCACCAGTAACCGGAAAGCGCTGCTCACCGACCCCAGCGGAAGCCGCCGTTATTTCTTTGCCGAGGTAAAGGAGAAGATAGACTGCTCGCCACTGGAGCACAAACAGCTTTTCGCCCAGCTGAAAGCAGAACTGGACGAGGGAAAGCGTTACTGGTTCTCGGCGGCGGAGGAATCCGAGCTGAAACTGCGCAACCAGGCCTATTATGCCTTGCCTACCGAAGCGGAAATGATTCTCCATTGTTTCAGACTGCCGGAGAAAGGGGAAGACTTCAAACTTTACTCGGCAGTATGCTTGTTCAATATCCTGCTGAAACGATATCCGGCAGCCATGCGCGGCATCACGATAAACAAAATGGGAAGAATCATGAATTCCCTGGGAGCGGAACGCATGCATACCACAACAGGAAATATGTATAAACTGGTAGCACTGGCCGGGTAAAAACATCCCTGAAGCTATTATGAAGGAATTTATAATGATTCCTTCATAATAGCCTTCTGTATATCAACACATTACCCTTCCATGAAGGATTTGAACAATTTTATCGCTTATTTTAATTCCGATGTACCACCATCTTCTTATTCCGGCCGGTAAACCTGCAAAGGCAGCTCACCTTTCAAGGCTCCCAACGCATTATAAGCCAGCGAGCCCATCTCGTCTTCACCGGGCATCAGCACAACCGGCGCCAGATAATCAATCTGTTCCTTGAGAATCCCTACACAGTAATCACTATGGGCAATGCCTCCCGTCAGAATAATGGCATCCACCTGCCCACGGAGCGTGACATACATGGCCCCTGCCTGTTTCGCCACCGTATAGAGCATCGCATCCAATACCCCTTTATAAGGCTCCTCGCCTTCGGAAGCTTTCCGGGCAATAGTCACCACATCATTCATACCCAGATGGGCAGTCAGCCCCCCTTTGCCATTCAGCATCTTCTTGATCTGCTTTAACGTATACTTACCGCTGAAGCACAATTCCGCTAACTGGTCGGCAGGAATGGTTCCCGCACGTTCGGGAGAAAACGGCCCCTCACCGTTCAAGGCATTGTTAACATCAATCACCCGTCCTTTGCAATGGGCACCCACCGATATGCCACCCCCCAGATGCACCACAATCAGATTCAACTCTTCATAATGTTTCCCGATGGAAGCGGCATATTTACGCGATACCGCCTTACTGTTCAAGGCATGGAAGATGGAAATGCGCTCTATCTCCGGTATTCCCGTCAGGCGGGCGGCCGGTTGCAGCTCGTCTACCACTTCGGGATCGGCAATGTAGGCGGGACAATGGCATTCCCGGGCTATTTCATCGGCAATCAGCGCGCCCAAATTACAGGCGTGCTCCATCCGGGCGTTGAGCAAATCGTGTTTCATCTGTTCGTTAATGGCATACACCCCGCCGGGCGTAGGCTTCAGCAGACCGCCACGGGCAATGACGGCATCAAAATCCAACGGAATATCCGCCTCGGCAAGCAATCGCAATACAAAGTCCTTACGGTACGCATACTGTTCGTTGACGTGGTGAAACTCCGACAAGTCATCCGCAGTATGATGGGCCCCTGCCGCCCACACCGGCTTTTCATCGATGAAAAGGGCTATTTTGGTAGAAGTAGAGCCCGGATTAATCACAAATATTTTCATAGTTTCAATAATTTATCAATTTGCGAATGAGCCAAAACCATGCGGCAACACAGCACAGCCAATTGACACACCGGCAAATTGGCACATTGCCACATTATTTATCCGGCCACACAGGCCAATGCCAGACTGTAATATTTCGAATTACCGGAATCGGCACGCGACGGAACCACTACGGGAGAGGCCGTACCTCGCAACATACCTGCCATGTTGGCGTCACCAAACAATGACACCGTTTTATAGAATGTATTTCCCGACTCGATATTGGGAAAGATCAACAAATCCGCATGTCCCACCACCGGCGAGCTGATTCCTTTCACCTCACCGCTATGCGCATCACATGCCGTCTTCACATCCATGGGCCCGTCCAAGTACATGTTTCCGTAAGCACCGGCGGCGGCACGTTCCTTTAAAGTCACATAATCCAGTGTATGAGGGAATTTCTCGTTTACTTTTTCCGTACAATGAATCAAGGCCACACGGGGAGCTTCTATTCCCATGCGGCGGCATACCTCCAGATCATACCGCAGCATCGCCTCGAATTGTTCCAAGGTAGGACGGGGAATGACCGCCGCATCCGAGAAGAACAGCAATTTCTTGTACATCGGGATCTGTGCCACCGTGATATGGCTCAGCACATTCCCTTTCGGCAGGATACCATGTTCCTTATTAAGCACGGCCCGCAATAAATTATCCGTATTGATAATCCCTTTCATCAACACGTCCGCATGTCCCTCACGTATCAGCGAAACAGCTTCCTGGGCTGCTTTATCGGGACTTGTCGCCTCGTATACTTTCACATGATCCGGATATTGAAGGCGGATATATTCCGAGTTCAGCAAATGGGGCGTATCCGCCACCAATAAGAAATCGGCAAAGCCTTCGTGCAAACTGCGGGTTATAACGTATTCGGTATGAGGGTCATTGGGGCAAACAACCACCACACGTTTCCGCTCCTTCAACGAACGCAAACGGCATATCAGGCCGGCGAAGTCTTGTATAGGTTCCATGGTCATTAGATTTTTAGCAAATATGAAAAATAAATCTGAATTTATCCCTATCTTTGCTTAGTTTCTACGAATAATTTAACTTATGAAAACGTTTCAAACATTTGACATTTCAGCCGAGTACGATGCCATACACCGCACCTTTCCCTGCCACAAAGATGCTCCAGTCATAGGGCTTACCGGAAACTTCCAGGAAGGCGCATGTACTTTGCTGGAAGGATATTTCACTTCCATTCTGAAAGCAGGAGGTATTCCTTTCATTATTCCTCCTGTTGACGAAACTAACAGTTTGATAAACTCACTGAATGCATTGGATGGCTTGCTACTGACCGGCGGTGCGGATATCAATCCCTTGTTCCTTGGAGAAGAACCGATAAAGGAATTACACAGCATAAATCCCCGGAGGGATCGTCAGGAGTTATTGCTTGCCAAACTGGCCGCCGACCGGCAGATACCGATTCTGGGAATATGCCGCGGCATACAGGTGATGAACGCCGCTTTTGGAGGCAGCCTGTATCAGGATATCCACGTACAGATGGAAGGGGAACGGATCAAACACGATCAGGATTTGGGACGGGGATATGCCTCGCATACGGTCCGGATAGAGAAAGATTCCTTACTCTATAAATTGTTTGAAACAGAAATATTGCCGGTCAATTCGTTTCACCATCAGGCGGTAAAGGAGGTTGCGCCGGGTTTCAGGGTAACTGCCCGCTCATCCGACGGAGTCATTGAAGCGATGGAATCTACCGAATGCAAGTCCATGATGGGAGTGCAATGGCATCCGGAATGTTTCATTCTGGAAAACAATACCTGTATGATGCCGGTATTCCACTGGCTTATACAGGAATCCACTTCTTTCAGAGAAGCCAAAAAACTTCACAACCGCATGATAACGCTGGATTCACATTGCGACACTCCCATGTTCTTCGATCAAGGAATAAACTTCGCCACCCGTGACAAGAAAATCCTGGTAGACCTGCATAAGATGACGGAAGGACATCTGGACGCAACCATCATGGTGGCTTACCTGAAGCAATTGGAACGTACCGATGAAGCCTTATCGGCCGCTACTGCCAAAGCAGACCGCATCCTGAACGAAATAGAGGAGATGGTTGCCAAGAACTGTACAGCCGTAGATATAGCATATACTCCCGCTGATCTGTGCCGTTTGAAAAAAGCAGGGAAAAAGGCTGTCATGCTGGGCATTGAAAACGGATATGCCATTGGCAAGGATATCACGAATGTAGAACGTTTCCGCCATCGTGGCGTGGTGTACATGACACTTTGCCACAACGGAAATAATGATATCTGCGGCTCTGCCCGTTATAATGAGGAAGGACTGGGCGTAAGCACATTCGGTGAACAGGTGATAAAAGAAATGAACCGTGTGGGAATGATGGTAGATGTTTCTCATGCCGGAGAGAAAAGTTTCTATGATGCACTGGCAATCAGCGGCAAACCGATCGTAGCCTCTCATTCTTCGGCCCGTGCCCTTTGCGACCATCCGCGCAATCTGACGGATGACCAATTGAAAGCATTGGCAGCCAAGGGGGGGGTGGCACAGGTATGTATGTATGGCGGATTCCTGCGCAAGAACGGAGAAGCTACCATCAAGGATGCCATCGAGCATCTGAACCACATGGTAAATGTCATGGGCATAGAACATGTAGGGATAGGAACCGATTTTGACGGTGACGGCGGCATCACAGGCTGCGCTTCGGCATCAGAATTGATAAACTTTACACGCCGGCTGCTGTTGGAAAGATACAGTGAAGAAAATATCCGCCTCATTTGGGGTGGAAACTTCCTGCGCGTTATGGAAGAAGTACAAAGAAAATAACGTAACTTTGCGGCGCAGCCCCCTTCCATATAAAGGATAATGCACAAATAAATAACAGAAGAATAAGTATGAAGATAAGAAATGTTTTAGTAATCCCGTTCTTGCTGCTTGTATTGACAGCCGTTTCGTGCGGAAACAGTAAAAGCAGAAACGACCGGACAGAAACCGTAGACAAAGAAGTGATCAAGGCTCCCGAATTCGATGCAGACAGCGCCTACCAGTACATTCAGGTACAAGCAGACTTCGGTCCCCGTGTTCCCAACACACAGGCGCACAAAGAATGTGGGGAATATCTGGCAGGACAATTGGAAAAATTCGGCGCCAAGGTATACAATCAATATGCCGATCTGATAGCATACGACGGTACGATACTGAAATCACGCAACATTATCGGTGCTTACAAGCCCGAAAGTAAAAAACGTATCCTGCTTTGCGCCCATTGGGACAGCCGCCCGTATGCCGACAATGATCCCGACCCGAAGAATCACCATACTCCTATACTGGGAGTGAATGATGGTGCCAGCGGGTGTGGGGGTGCTGCTGGAAATCGCCCGTCAGATACAGAAGGAACAACCTGCCCTAGGTATAGATATCGTATTTTTCGATTCGGAGGATTATGGAATTCCCGAATTTTATGACGGCAAGTACAAACAGGACACTTGGTGTCTTGGATCACAATACTGGGCACGTACCCCACATGTTCAGAACTATAATGCACGCTATGGAATCTTGCTGGATATGGTAGGAGGAAAAGATGCCACGTTCTATTATGAAGGTTACTCGGCCCGCACCGCCCGTTCCGAAATGAAGAAAATCTGGAAAAAGGCACATGAGTTGGGATATGGCAAATATTTTGTAAAAGAAGACGGCGGTGAGACGGTGGACGACCATATCTATGTCAACAAGTTGGCGCGTATCCCGTGTGTGGACATCATTAACTATGATGCCGGTAATCCGCAAAGTTCTTTCGGCTCTTTCTGGCATACGGTAAACGATACGATGGAAAACATTGACCGTAACACGCTGAAAGCGGTAGGACAAACAGTGATGGATGTGATTTATAATGAGAAATAAATGATAAAATAATGAAAACAATAAACGAACTTCAGAACGAAGTGATAGAAGAGTTCAGTGATTTTGATGACTGGATGGACAAGTATCAATTGCTCATAGATTTGGGTAACGAGCAGGAACCACTCGCCCCCGAATATAAAACAGAACAAAACCTGATAGACGGTTGCCAGAGCCGCGTATGGCTGCAAGCCGATATGGAAGACGGCAAAGTGGTGTTCCAGGCGGAAAGTGACGCCTTGATTGTAAAAGGTATCATTGCCCTGCTTATCAAAGTAGTCAGCGGACATACTCCGGATGAAATATTAAGCAGTGATTTATACTTTATAGAGAAGATAGGTTTGAAAGAACATCTGTCGCCCACCCGCAGCAATGGCTTGCTGGCAATGGTAAAACAGATGCGTATGTATGCGCTGGCTTTCAAGGCAAAAATGGCGAACTAGTGATTAGTGGTTAGTGATTACTAACCACTAAAAAATCATCGTCCCAGCCGCTTGGTATCGACATCGGTACGTTTCTTCTCTTTGTATCCGCCGAATTTATAGAGGAATGAAAATGTAAAGCTACGATTGTCCCAATTCATTTCTGTCCGGTTCCGTTGCTGCCCCCACGCCAGCCGGGTGGTCATATTCGATGTATTAAGAATATCATTTCCTTTCAATATCACCTTCGTCTTTCCATCCGGAGAAGCCCACTGAAGTGAAGTCGAAACATTACAAATAGGACTTAAGTTATACACCCCTTGTATGGCACGTGATTGGTAAAAACCAGCCAACGTACCTATGATATTCGGTTTCTTCGATAAGATGAATGTGTTTGTGGTATTCAGAATGACGCTGAATTTATGCCGGTTGAATGCAATATCATGGAAATGGCTGTTCTTGTCATGAGAGAACAGGCCGAAAGCAAAAATGCGCCCGTTCCACCATGTACTCACTTTATAAGAAGCCATAGTCTGTATGGTCCATCTTTTCTGAAAATCATAATTCACAAACTGATTCACCTCCGCCAGACGGTCGGGCAATTGATAAGGGAGCTGCACAAAGTAATCGGGTGTGTAATTGTAATTCACCCCTATCATATATCTATTCTTATACAGATAATTCAAGTCGAGCGAATAATTGGAACTTGGCTTCAGGTCGGGATTTCCATGAGCCTCGGTATAGCTGTCCACATACTGTATAATAGGTTGCAACTGCCAGTAAGCGGGATATTTACGATTACTGGTGAAAGACATTTGCAAGGTATGGCCATCTGCCGGAGTATAAGTTGTGTTTACAGTGGGATACAGCATCCAGCTATGACGTTCCCCGGCATGATAAAGCTCTGCGGCCAAGGAAACTTCGGCAGAGAACTTCTTCCCAAAACTATGTGAAGCGCCGGTGTACATATTCAGAGTATATTCTTTTCGAAGCAGTTTCTCGGAATTATCGGGAATCAAGGCTCCTGTTTCACCATCCCGATAGAACTGGTAGCTGTTATCGTGTGTGGCAGTGTACTTTACACCATAATTTATCTCGGTTCCACCTTGCAAGGAATGAAGCTGGTTGGCATAGAATAACCAGCGGTTGATACGTTGGTTGCTGTCATAATTCAATGTCCGGCTGACATCCTGCATATCTTTCTCCAGAAAGGTCTGTGACGGATTGGAGAAAAAAAGGAAATCCATTCCTGCCGAAAGGCCGAAAGAAGATTGATAATCGGCCGCCACATTATGTAACTGGCGGTCACCGTCATCCGTTTTATCACTGTGGGCTGTTCCACGCATTTTTGTACAGTCCTGCCCATAGCGGTATTGTGTATTGTAAACCACACTCAACAAGTTCTTCTTCCCGAAATCATAATCCGCCCCCAAGCGGAGGTTATGCCGGCCGCCATACCCCTTAGCCTCTGTTTTCAAATCCAACTCGTGTACGTCCCCCGCCATAGTGTGCCATGACTGTTTGTCCAATCCGAAAGTGGTATGTTTGAACCCGTATGAATACATCACATCCGCCGAAAAGCGCCGGGAAGTGTAGAGCAAATTTCCACGGCCTGCAATGTCTTCCCTGCGGGACTGTTCATACATAGCCGCCACTTCACCGGACCAAGAAGGCTTCTGCCCTATATTCGATTTTAGAATAACATTCACCATGGCTCCACGAATGCGGTAACGTGCCGGAGCAGCATACATGATTTCTGCTTTCTCCAGACGACTGACAGGGGTATTCTGAAGCACGGACTTCAAATCGTCCTTGTCCAGTGTACTTACTTTTCCATTTACTACCAAAGTAATACTGCGCCCCCCCAAAGTGAGATTGCCATCTTGTTCCACGATGCCGGGCAGTTCCTTTACCGCCTCGTAGGCGTTATTCACCGGAAGCCGCTCTACCATACGGGGTAAGTCATAGACCAGCTTTCCCCGCTCGGCCTTTACCACCGGACGCTCCCCTTTGACCAACACCTCCGGCAATTGTTGGAAAAGGCTGTCCATATAGGTATAATTCACATCATTCTGCGCTTGTGCCGCAAATGCCGACAAGCATAAACAAAAGATAATCACTGTCCTCATCATCGTTTTATTTTTAGTGTCCATGCAAAGTAAAGGTGAAAAATGTGCCGTATGTGTTACCACCGGCTTACGAAGTCTTATTTAGTGTTATCAAAAGAAAGAAAATACTTATTTTGTGCCTATTTTTGCCAAACCATGAAGATACCGTTTAAAGCCATAGCCGCATTGATTATCCTTTCGCTGATAGGCGTCTTTGCCTATCAGGCATATTGGTTGACAGGATTATACACCTCGATGAAGAAGGATATGGACAATTGCCTGATAGAAACATTACAGGTGAGTGACTACAATGAAATGATGGAACGGTGCGATTCCGTGAAACGAAGCAACGAAACCATAAATGGCTATATCGAATCCAGTATCAATCTGGACAGCAGTGCTTTGATTACCAAAGTTATAGAAACCGAGCCTTTCAAACAGCAAAAAAGATTTGGTCTGGAAATCAATGAACCGGTATCTACTACCATCGACAAAAACGGTACACTGGAACTGCTCACCAAATACTTCCAACGGGGTATCCACAGCCAGCTGGACCTTTTCACGGAAATCAACCTGCACACTTTCGACAGCCTTTTTACAAGGACACTTGCCATGCGCGGAATCATCTACCTGCCTCACCGCATCGAAATAGTGAATTTACGTCAAGACAGCACGGTCGTACAAGGACTCAGCTCACCTCAAAAATACAGGCCGGGCAAAGAAGCAGTGAGCTACTATTACAATTATGACTTGTACAACAAAATGGCATACCGGTTATGGGTGGAACCGACAAATACCATCGTCTTGCAACAAATGAAGGGGATACTTTATACCTCTTTCTTTATCATTATTATATTGGGGGTATCATTCTGGTTTCTTATCCGTATCATCTTAAGGCAGAAAAGTGTAGAAGAAATGAAAGAGGACTTCACGCATAACATTACTCACGAACTGAAAACTCCGATAGCCGTAGCCTACGCCGCCAACGATGCATTACTGAACTTCAACGGAGCAGAAAACCTGACGAAACGACAGAACTATCTTCAGATTATCCAAACCCAGCTGAAACAGCTCAGCGGACTGGTGGAACAGATCCTTTCCATGAGTATGGAGCAACGGAAGAACTTCCGTCTGAACTATGAACCTGTCGAACTGAGGCCTATGTTGGAAAATCTGATCAGCCAACATAGATTGAAAGCTGATAAGCCGACTGAGTTCAAACTCATTATGGAAGAAAACATAACCCTACGTGCAGACCGCTTGCACCTGTATAACGTGATCAGCAATCTGATAGACAATGCTATAAAATATTCCGATGAAAAGGCATATATTTACATTTCTGCAATACGCTGCAACAATCCATGCAACGGTGACTGTAACGCTTATGTGATGCTAAAGATACAAGACAAAGGAATAGGTATTCCTGCCGACAGACAAAAACATCTGTTTGATAAGTTTTATCGGGTTCCGACCGGTAATCTGCATAATGTAAAAGGATATGGATTAGGACTTTATTATGTAAAAACAATGATAGAACAGCATAAAGGAACTGTTTCCGTGGAAAGTAGCACAGGAAAAGGCAGTACCTTTACACTTAAAATTCCCGAATAAGCAAATGGAAAAGATACACGTTTTATTAGTAGAGGATGAACAGACTCTTGCCATGATTATCAAGGACACACTGGAAGAACAGGATTTTATCATTACTACCGCCGGAGATGGTGAAGAAGGCTTAAGAAAGTTTTTCGAACAGAAACCGGACGTATTGGTAGCCGATGTCATGATGCCCCGTATGGATGGCTTTGAAATGGTACGCCGCATCCGCCAATCGGATAAAGCAACCCCGGTATTATTCCTCACCGCCCGGTCTGCCATCAATGATGTAGTAAAAGGATTTGAACTGGGAGCTAATGACTATCTGAAAAAACCATTCGGTATGCAGGAGCTTATTGTACGCCTCAAAGCCTTGATGCACAAAGCTTTTGTGGAAAAAGAAATAACCAATACCTACACCATCGGAGGATATCAGTTCAACTCCGTCACCCAACAACTGGATTTTGCAGGGAACATACAAGAACTCTCCCACCGGGAATCGGAAATCCTAAAACGCCTGTGTAAGAACCGGAATGAAGTGGTGAACAGCCAAAGCATCTTGTTGGAGCTATGGGGAGATGACAGCTTCTTCAATTCACGCAGCCTGCATGTATTTATTACGAAATTACGCCATAAACTGTCCAAAGACCAAAGCATACGGATTGTGAATGTAAGGGGAATAGGTTACAAACTGATTATAAACTAACACTTCTTCCCTCTAATCAAGACTTTCTGCCCGCCGGACAAGGTAGTGGCAAAGATATAATCATCTCCTCCCTCTTTCAGTTTCAAACGTTTGCGAAGTTCCGCAACCGATAATGGAAAGTTGCGGATCGTAATATTCGCCTTATCCATATCCATCAAGAACGCTTTCAGTTCCTTTTTTCCAAAACCCGATACGGCCTCAACCCGGAAACGACGTCCCGGAAAATCCGGAACCAAAGAAACAGAGGTATATAAATGGCTGTTGAGGTGAAGTTTCGCCACAGGATAGGTTTGTGTGAGAGAACGAAAAGCACCGGCTTTCAGTATAGCGGCATTCGGTTCATACAAATAAGTTCCGACTTCATCGGCCAAAAGACAGGGCGATGTTTTTTCCTGCTTCAAGGTAAAGGTGTAATGCCGGCTCTCCCCGTTGCCTGCAATATGTTCGCAATGGATGCTTACCTCCGATGAAACGGACTCTTTTTGCAGTATCAGCAATAACTCCTTGCACTCGTTATTCACAGCGACAATGTGTACCGCACGAACTGTTTTCAACTCGTTCAATGCCAATGACAGATCCAGCATAGGCGATAATTTCACCATCACTTTCTTTGCCTTATCAACCAGCAAAGGCTCCAAAACAGTAACATCCGGCTCGCAATCAGAGATGGCAACCGTCTTTCCACCGTGTCCGTCTCTTCTGGCAGGGTCTAAAAACAAGCAATCTACCGGAAGCATTTCCTGCAAATAGGATATCCCGTCCCGGTTGTGTATCCGAATGTGCCCCAACCCCAACAAAGGGAAATTATGCAAAGCCAGTTCACAAAGTCCTGACTGCCTTTCCACATAATCAGCCTGCTTGAAATTCCGGGAGATAAAGCTGCAATCAATACCGAAACCTCCGGTTAAATCGGCAAAAGTATCGCCTTCCAACAAAGAGGCCTTATACAAAGCAGTTGCTTCGGAAGAACATTGCTCCATAGACAAATGAGGGGGATACCATAATGCAGAAACCGGATACCATGAAGGTATCTTGCGGGCCGCCACCTGCCGTCCGGCAATTTGTGTGACAGCTGCCGCCATGTCTACATCGGGATATTTCTTACTTTGCAAAGCAAGTGTACGCGTATCGTCCTCTCTGTGTTCTTCGATGAAATGGAGTGTTTTTGTTGATATTTCCATCCTTTATCTAATTACTTTATAGTTCCGTTTTGCCTCTTCACGACTGCGGAAGTTGAAATGCCACCACTCACTGCGCAAAGGTTTATAACCCGCATCCGTCATGACCCGGCGCAGCAGCAAACGGTTTTTCCGTTCCTGCGCTGTAATGATTCCCTGCTGTACCATTGCCGCTTCGGTATCTATGTGTGCTTCCTTGCCCAAATGATCCACCTTGGTCCCCATAGGCAAAGGATTTCCTTTTTCATCTGCAATACTCACATCCACCGCCAAACCATAATTATGCAACCCTCCTCCCCGGGCCGGATTGGATACATATATATTTTGGGAAGTACCTTTTACCACATTCCACATTTTCTGCTGCACGGACATGGGACGGGCGGCATCATAAATAATCAGAGAATAACCGGGATACAACTCTTTCAACCGCTTTTGCGCTTGCAACAAGGCTTTGGCAGCCTCAGGATGAAGATAGGCCTCCTGCAAATCCTCATAAAGGACTTTCCCGGTAAAATTGTCGGCACGGGTATACATCAAATCTATTTTCAATGTCGGGTCCATCCGGCCTACATTCACCAATCCCAAAGAATCAAGATAATGCTCCATCCTGCTTTGCGAGAAAGCGGGACAGAGCATTATCAGCAATGATATAAAAATAAAAACAGACTTCATCTACGGCGGTATCTTTCTTACTATTATAATACAGACCTCAGTAACTCAGGAATCTCAATATTACAGCATTCCATCTCCTTCAGTATTTTCTTTCCTTCCGCCGTAAGCGAGAAATACATCTGGCGTTTGTCACAATCTCCCAAATTACGCTCTATATAGCCTTTATCCTCTACAGATCTGATAACCTTAGAAGTATTCGAATTAGAAAGCCCCAATTGCTCTGCTATCTCTCCCGAGGACAGGCGTTTCTTTCTGGAGAGACAGCACAGCAACATTCCTTCGTTCAGACAAAGGTGGTGCGCCTTTTCAAACCGTGTTTCAAATTCTGCAATAGCGCGATAGAGATCTCTTATTTTACATAAAGTTTCCATATTGCTCTTTCTTCTTGATGCTATTGCACAAAAGTACTTATTTTTTCAATAAAAACTCATCAATAGCCTTTTTAAATGACGCTTTGGGCATAGCCCCCTGTGCCATCTCCGGCTTTCCTTCCATGGGGATGAACAGAATGGACGGAATACTCCGTATACCAAACGCGCCTGCCAGTTCCTGTTCTTTCTCCGTGTCCACTTTATAAATCACAATCTGGCCATCGTATTCTTTTGCCAATTCGTCCAAAATAGGAGCTACCATTTTGCAAGGACCACACCAGTCAGCATAGAAATCCACAATAGCCGGTTTGTCACCTTCATATTTCCACTCTTCCGGGTTTTTCTCGAAATTATATACTTTCGCCAAAAATTCAGCTTTAGTCAAATGTATGACCTTTCCATTTCCTTCTGTTGCCATAGTTTCTTCTTTTACAGGGTTATTATTACTGCTTCCTCTGCCGCAAGCTGTTGTGGCAGCCAGCACAAGGGCTAAAAAAAATAAAATCGTTTTATTCATACTTATTCCTCCTTCTTTATCTTTTTATGCTCCGGCATAAATGAACTGAGCAACAATCCCCCCATTGCCGCCCCCCAAATGGAACTGTTGACAGGAGAAGAAGTGATAGGGCAAGTCCCAGTGGTGCAACCTACATACCGCCAATACAAATATCCTCCTACCATTCCTGCCACAATACCAAGCAATGTCCATCCATACCTTTTTATAAACTCTTTTTTCATACTCTTCTTCATAATTAAAACCGGACTCTGTTATGTTATCTCCTTTAATTATTTCCTCAGGAAACTTTTTCCAAATATATTCCATACTTTCCTATATAACAAATTTCCTTAGGAAAATATTTAAATAATAACTTTCCTTCACGATTCGGCACCTACATTTACACAATATTCAGCAACACAAAAGGTCAAATCATTATACAACAACTATTTCCCGGCCCAAGACAGCACCACAGGACTCTCTACACGCACTCCGTATTCAGCCGCTTTTTCCAGTATATTCCTCGCCAACTCAGGCTTCTGATCATCACTAGCATAACGGAAATAGGCTTCCGCCGCCCGCACATGTGCCGCATCGGGCATCGGGAAAGCACGCTCTTCAGGAATTCCGAAATCAGAACTGCTCAGTTCTCTACGCTCTTCGGCATCCAACCGGTCTGATTCTACTGGTTTCATAAACTATAAGGTTTTAAAGTGAATAATCTTCATAAGAAAACAGAATGAATGGAATAAAGATGGCAGGAAAGTGTTAATCTATCACATTTTTCACGGATTACTTAAAATAAGAAAACTATTAATGCTGTTATTTCCAATGATTTATTATTTTTGTACCCACCTAGATAAACACAATGACCATGAAAAACAAACTATATTTTATTATAGTAGCCACGCTGCTGTGTCCAACATCGCTATATGCACAATCCGGCACTGACAAACGATCCGTTCTATCCTTTCAGACAGGTCCTACCCTCTACACCGGAAAGCTGATAGGAATAGCAGGATATTCCTCGAATTTGCGCAACGGCATAGGTTGGTCAGGAAGTTATACTTACCTGGTAGGAAACAAGCCTGCCATTAGAGCCGGATTCGGAATACTTTATCAAGGCAGCCGATATACAGGCAACACGACAAATACCACAGACAAGATTCAAACACATTATTTTGCTCCACAGTTCTCCCTGCATTGGCTGAAACAACAATTCGATTGGTATTTTACTACCGGAACCGGATACCAGTTATATAAAGACGACAGTATGGTATATGATAAACCACGAAAAGTATCCATGAACAAATGGGCGGCAAACTTTGGAGTAGGCGGAGAATACCACCTTTTCACCCATTGGGGGATCAGTGCAAGGATAAGCTATATCCTGGCGTATTCCGGTGAATATTCCGTCCGCTATCATCATAAAGAATGGATGGTACAACCACATTATCCGATGAACGGTTCGGATGACATTTCTCAATTATCTTTCTCGGCAGGTATTAACTATCACTTTTAAAAGATTCAGACTATGATTAAATATCTTATTACAATAATATTAACTGTCGCGTTATGCTGTGCCTGCGATGGAGAAGACTTTTCAGCAGATCCTACTCTCATGCCGCCTGCCACTCAGACAGGTGCCAATACCTTTGGCTGTCTGATAGACGGCTGGATATATACAGGACAACGCTATGGGCCGGACCATAAAGCATCCTACTATCCTGCTTATAATGAAGATGAAAAAGCAACAGTCCATGTATACGTTTGGGTAGATGACAATACGTCTATTTCTTTCAATATCATTGACCCGAAAGAAAAAAATATCACTGTTTACAGTGCTCTTGAAAGGATGAATAATGATCAGACCATCTATACCGACGCCGTATTCAAAGATGGTAATAAACAAGAAGAAAGACTGGAAGACGGCATTGTCAATATTACCCGCTTTGATTTGAAAAACAGAATAATCAGCGGAACTTTTGAAGGAGGAAGAGTGACAGAAGGGCGTTTTGATTTAACATTCTAACATATACCCGTTGACAAATTAGACCCAGCTTGCCAACGGGTAAATTAATCTCTTTCTTATTTTATCTTATCATACTGATCATTCGCACTAATCTCCGTGTATTTAGGCGCATCAATCATTTCCACCAAAGCGCGTAACACAGGCCCTTCACCCATCGGATCATTTTCCTGAGTGGGACGATTATAATAAAATACGGTGGAAGGCATAATACCTGTACCGACACAAATAGCCGTCACATCACCATTCTCTGAAATTTTTGACAACATTCCTTTGAATCCCTGCCATGCTACATAAATGAAATCCGGATGCAACCATCCTTCCTTCACACCTTTAGCTATGCCAAATACAAACATAGAACTACCGGTAATTTCTTCATAAGAATCTTCTTTATCCAACAACTGATGCCACAAACCGTTTTTCCCTTGATACCGCGCTACCCCACTAGCCTGCATCTGGAAATTCTTTATCACATCCCCACGCATAGGATGATTTTCCGGCATTCTTGCCAACAGATCGGCTGTCGCCATAAAAATCCATCCATTGGCCCGGGACCAATGCGCCACTCCATGTTCCTTATTATCTGTATGATAGCAATGATAATAAATCTGTTTTTCAGGACACCACAAATATCGTGTATAATTCAATATCTGATTGGCAGCATCATCAAAATACTTCTTTTCACCAGTAACCTCTCCCATGCGGGAAATAAAAGACACCGCCATAAACGCATCATCTGCCCAAATTGTATTTTCATGAGGCCATAAACGGGCTATGGTTCCATCGGCCAAACGAGGTTCTGAAACCATAATATGATGATTGGTTGTTTCAATATATTTTTGGAAAGCATCATCCGGATGACGCTGGTTCAAAGTTATCAAACTAGCCCCCATAGGACCGTTGTCATCCAAACGCTTGTTTCTATAAATCATATGCCAAGTAAGACGGGGAACCGCTCTCCATCCTCCTTCACGGAAAGTCTTATCATACAAACGATGAAAATAGGACTGGTTAGTCTTATCAAAAATGAACTTCATATTCTTCAGCACATAATCCTCATATTTCCGGTTCTGTATTTTATCACCCAACTCCATCAAAGCCATATTTGTTACTCCGTTTGTGTAATGCCAATTCAAATATTTACTATTGACACGCATATCCGGGTTTAAAGAAACATTATCCAAAGAAGTGTATACTTTACCTGTTTTTACATCCTTGAATTCATAAACCGTAGAAGCAACAATACGATCGGCTATCTTTATAGCCATCTCTTTAGCCACAGCATTGTCCTGTGCCAATAAAGGAAATAATCCCATTGCAAACAATAAAATGCCTGCACAACCATAACGTTTAACCATACAACCTAAATTTAATTTTTTATTTTTATACTAACAACCTCTATATTCCACCGAAATAAAAAAAAGTCCGGCTATCTTTAATATTCTTCAAAGATAAAGCCATCTTCCCGTTTCGTACAAATTTTCATCCTACTTTTTAAGGGTAATATCCACATTTTCAGTTTTAGAGTATATAATGTGCTCATGATTTTATACTAAGAGAAAGAAATTCTGTTCATGATTCCTGTAACAAGAGTAACAAATGTAAATCTAACTCATTATCAACACGCTAATTATTTCTGTGTAAGTTCTGAGATCAACACTGAATTTATTATGTAAATTTACTAAAATGTTTGCATGAAAGGTTTAGCTCCACACACGCTGCAAGTTTTTGAAGCTGTTTCTAAGTTGGACTGCATCAAATCCTATCTCTTGGTAGGTGGCACTGCCTTGTCATTGCAAATGGGAACTCGGCAAAGTGAAGACTTGGACTTTATGAAATGGCGTACCTCTAAAACAGAGAAAATGGAAGTGGCATGGTATCAGATAGAGAAACAATAGTGAAACAACAGCTATATATTAGGAGTAAATCAACCAAGAGCAACAGATTTATATCTGGAGGGTCTGCAAACAAAAAAGGCTGTATTCCGTTAGGATCAGCCTTTTAGTTTGTGGACCAGCCTGGGCTTGAACCAGGGACCTCCAGATTATGAGAACGATAAGATGATATTCTGCGATAGCTTGTTATCGCAATTTTTATTGAAATTCAACCAGTTACGTATTTCTCTATTTCCTATGGAACTCACTAAATCCCCCTAACTGAAACCGTTTGTTTACGCATTGTTTACGCAGAATTAGGGAGTGAATGTTGCCATCAAATCCATTTGACTATAGCATCTCAGCATGTAATGTTAATTAATACCTCATATTTTACCCAAGCCTTGGAGTTGTCGCAAATAATTTATAATTTTGCGACAAACAGAACGTGATGGCAAGCATAGAAGAGAATATTTTGACAGCTATTAAAGCCAAAGGAAGAGGAAGCATCTTCTTTCCTTCTGATTTTACGTCATACGGTGAAGTAAAGGCTATTGGCAAAAGTCTTGAACGACTGACTGCAAAAGGTGATATCATCCGTTTGGCAAGAGGTATATATTTATATCCTGAGATTGATACGGTCTTGGGACTTGGCATATTGATGCCATCCATAGAACAGATTGCTGAGATGATAGCCCGCAGGGATAAGGCACGTATTGTGCCGACTGGTATTTATGCGCTGAACAAATTGGGTATATCTACTCAAGTGCCTATGAATATTGTTTATCTGACAGACGGTGCACCACGCAAGGTAAGCCTTGGAAATGGTCGTTCGATACAGTTCAAATACACGACTCCCAAGAATCTTTCATTCACAAATTCACTTGCAATGCTGGTTACGTTTGCCCTAAAAGAAGTAGGGAAAGATAATATAACCGACGATATAGCCAAGCAAATTAAGAATGTGCTTCAGAAAGAGCAAAAAGAGAACGTGCTGGCAGATGAGGCACTTATGCCAGCATGGATAAGAACCTTTACAAGACAAGCGTATGAATAATTATTTCCAACTATCCAAGGAACAACAGCAAATGGTGTTTACCCAAACAGCCAATAAAACAGGCTTGCCTGTACAAGCTGTAGAAAAGGACTTATGGGTAACGGCAGTATTACAAATGGTATTCTCATTACCTATAGCAGACCATCTTGTATTCAAGGGCGGAACATCTCTTAGTAAGGTATGGAAAGTGATACGACGTTTTTCCGAAGACATAGACTTGGCCATTGACCCGTCCATTTGGGGATTTGAGGGAGATTTGACGAAAAAGCAAATCAAACGGCTACGTAAGGCTTCTTCCATCTTTGTGCGTGACGAACTTTGCCAGTCATTACAAAGGGCGGTTACTGAAACAGGTATGGAGAAATGGCTGTTAGTGGAAGCTGACCCTGACGGTGAAGGTGATGGGACATACCCGGAGCCAAGAGTGATACACATTCGTTACAGGTCTCTTTTCGATGAAGATTTACCTTATTTGCATTCAGAGGTAAAACTGGAGGTTGGTGCTCGTTCCTTGCTCGAACCCACAGCAGAAGCAACGGTAACAAGCATTGTAGAAGACGCATTACCTATTAGCACGATAGTTAAGCAGGTTGTGATACCCACAGCCTTGGCAGAGAAAACATTCTTAGAAAAGGCATTTTTGTTGCATGAACTTTTTTCATCTCAAACTTCAAGAGAAGCCAATCGCAAATCCCGCCATCTGTATGACTTGGCACAAATGATGAGCACTGACATTGCGACACGGGCGATTGCCAACGATGAACTTTGGAATACAATCCACCATCATCGTGAATTATTCACAAGCATGAGTGGGGTGGATTATACTCCCGACATTCGCAAACGCATAAGGTTGCTACCTCCCGATGATGTTATGGACGATTGGTACAACGATTACAAGGACATGCAATCGTCTATGATATATGGAGAGAAACCATCGTTCGAGATTGTTAGAAAAAATGAGAGAATTAGAAAATCTATTTCATAATACTAAACACTAAAAATATTGATAAAATGAGATATTGTTTTTCTGGTCACGAATCATTTCCTTGTAAGTCTATGTGGCTAAAGAAGGGATATGATTATTTGGTTGACCGTAATAGATTTACAGACCCTGATGCTGTCGTAAAACTCGGTGTCGGCAAAAACATGGTTCAATCAATTAGATTTTGGCTGAGGGCATTTGGTCTTTTGAATGATGACGAGGCAACGGAGATTGCTCATTATCTCTTTGATGATAGAGATGGAAGAGATCCTTATGCCGAAGATAACGCCACCCTATGGATTCTTCACTATATGTTAGTAGTGACAGCGGTTTCAAGTATTTATCGTCTGTTTTTTGTTGACTTGCAACGTGAGAAGAAAGAGTTTGATAAAGAACAAGTTCTTTCATTTATCAAAAGAAAGTGCAATGTACCTGAACAAAAAAACGTGTTTAATGAAAATACTGTAAAGAAGGACATAAGAGTGCTTTTGCAGAACTATCTTGCACCGACAAGTCCGAAAGGATACGAAGAATATGCGAGTATTTTGTTAGCATTAGGTCTTCTCCGTGAGAACGAAGGAAAGTATTCATTCAATGAAATTTCTATAGAGCAAGTTAATCCTTTGATTATTCTATTTGCATTGGTTCATATAGCCGGAGAGGACAAAACAGTTTCTTTTGATAAGTTACAAGAACTATCATTGATATTCTGCATTCCCACTTCTTCTTTCTTGATGGTAGTACGCTCGCTAAGTGAACAATACCCCAAAGAAATTAGCTACACAGATAATAGCGGAATTAGAAATGTACAATTTCTCCAGAAATTAAATATACTTGAAGTGCTGAATAGATATTATAACAACGATGAAATTTAATTTATCTATAAACATAAGCCAAGGCGTGAGCGATAATTTCAATTACATCGTTACGCCCAATGCACAAAAGGTGTATGGCAATATAGTCGATAGCTTCCAATCAGGAATTCACTCATTCTTGATAATTGGAACATACGGAACAGGAAAATCTAGTTTCCTAATGGCTTTAGAACAAGACCTACTCAACAATAAATCAAAATTGGTATCGGAAAGAAGCGTTTTTGCAGATGCCAAGAGTTTTGAGTTTATGAATATCGTAGGAGACTATTCATCTCTTTCGACGTTGTTATCAAAGGAGCTGTCAATTGCTCCTTCCGATGATAGCAAAAACGTTTTTTTAGTACACTGACAAGGTATTTGATAAAATTAAAGGATCAGAATAAATTCTTGTTTATTTTCATTGATGAATTTGGCAAGATACTTGAACATGCAGCCAACAATAATCCAGAAAAAGAACTATATTTTTTACAGACATTAGCAGAGTTTGTTAATGTTTCATCTCGAAATGTAATACTTATTACCACACTTCACCAAAATTTTGGATCCTATGCTCACAAACTTACAGAAACTCAAAGAAATGAGTGGTTAAAGGTAAAGGGGCGTTTTAAAGAATTGGTTTTCGCAGAGCCAGTAGAACAACTATTGTTTTTGGCAGCCGAAAGTCTAACCAAATCAAAGACAATGACAGATAATGCCAAAGAGAATTTCCTTGAAATATTTTCGTTGGCAAAGAAAAATAAAATCATATCAGAGTCGCTGACAGTCAGAACGTCTAAGATGCTATATCCATTGGATGCGGTAGCTGCTTCATGCTTGACACTGGCTATTCAACGGTATGGGCAGAATGAGAGAACACTATTTTCTTTCTTGCATGACACTGCATCCAACTCAATAAACAGTTTTCTCCCAAATGACACAACGACTTATAACTTGGCTGTTGTCTATGATTATGTCATATATAACTTCTACACAGCTTTGGCGGAAACAAATCTTGACTCTACCAACTGGCGTGCTATTCGTGTTGCCATAGAACGAGTAGAAAGCGGAATCATTAATAAGAACAACATCGATGATGCACTTAAAATTGTTAAGTCTATCGGTTTGCTTAACTTGTTCTATAATGGTGTGGTCGTTGATTTAGCATTCTTGGAGACTTACGCTTTAAAGGCATTGGGCATAAAGAATCCAAGAGGTATTATTGAGAAATTGACCGCGAACAAGATTATTCGTTTTGCTGCATATAAATCTCAATTCATTTTATTTGAGGGTACAGATATAAATATTGAAGATGAACTATATAAGGCAGCTACAATTGTACCTGTACCAAAGTTGGTCGCAGCAGAAATTGCTCCTTATGTAAAGAAAACCGTTGTCGTAGCATCTGCCTCATACTATAGGACTGGAACTCCTCGTTATTTCCAGTATGTAGTTTCTAATGAACCATATGATGTAGAACCAACAGGTGACGATGATGGCTTTATAAACCTGATTTTCCCTTTAGAGGATATTAAAGATTGCATATTGAAGTTGTCTGCGAGTTCAGGCAAAGCCATAGTCTATGCCTACTTTAATGATACAGAAAAAATTGTCAGACACCTATATGAAATAAAGAAGCTGCAATATCTCCTTGATAATGTGGTGTTGGAAGACCGAATCGCAAAAGGAGAGATACTTAAGCAACAGTCCTTTGAGGCGCAATTACTTAATGAAGCTATTAATAGTTGCGTTGAAATGCCCAATGGTCAGGTTGAATGGTTTTTCAATGGAGAACAACAGATAATAAAGAGTCGAAAAGATTTCAATAAACTTCTGTCTACTGTTTGCGATGTAGTATATAATGAAACACCTATCATCAGAAATGAATTATTTAACAAGCAGAAAATAAGCTCGGCAATTTCTTTGGCAAGAGTGAACCTGTTAGATGCAATGATTGAGCATTGGCAAGAAGAAGATTTTGGATTTTCTCCAACCCAATATCCGCCTGAGCGTACTATATACAATACATTGTTTAAGAGTTCCGGAATCCATCGCCAAAACGAAGATGGATTGTGGATCTTAGGAGAGCCAATTACTCCAAATCTTCAATCGCTATGGACTGTTTGCTCTGATTTTTTAGCAAAAAGTACAGAGAAAGCCTTTAAACTGTCAGATTTAGTAAAGACATTAAAAATGCGTCCATACAAATTGAAACAAGGTGTCATAGACTTCTGGTTGCCCATCTTTTTATTTGTAAGGCAACAGGAGTTTGCGCTTTATAATGGCGAAACATTTGTTCTGAATATTAATAAAGAATTGTTTGAGCTATTGCAGAAACGCTTGAATGACTTTACGATAAAAGCTTTTGATGTTAACGGTATCAAATTGGAGTTATTCAATAAATACAGAGAATTCCTGAATAAAGAGCGTGGAGAAACCATAACATCCAATTCTCTTATGGATACAATCCGCCCATTCTTCAACTTTTATAACGGCTTGAACAAATATGCCAAGACTACTCGTAAATTTGATTACGATGTGACCGCAAAATTTAGAGATGTTTTAGCAACAGCAAAAGACCCATGCAAAGCATTTCTTGAAGATATACCAGCAGCTTTGGGCTACAATGATTTTCATAATGAAGAATTTGCTGCTCAGTATTTGCAGCTTATCAAAACCGCTGTTCACGAATTGGTTATCTGTTATGATTTGTTTATAGATCGTATTGAAGATGCTGTGGTAGGATATTTAGGACTGCCTCACGACTATATAAAATATAAAGAGATTTTGGTTCAGCGTTATTCAAGTATAAACAAAGGATTGTTAACAACTAAGTCTAAATCATTTTTGGATAGAGTCCTTGCTCCATCTGATAATAAGCGTGAGTTTTATGAGAAAATAGGTTTGGTGGTATTCGACCGTAAAATAGAATCTATAGAAGATAAAGAAGAAGCTTTGTTTTTATCGAATCTTACACACTTGTTTGGAGAACTAGAACGATATACAGCGTTCAATGAAGTTAATAATGAAACTGACGAAGTGGCATTTAACTTTGAATTGGCGACTAGCAAAGGTGATTTCAAATCAAGTAGGACTTATCGTCTTCCTAAAGTAAAACTTGCAGAAGTTGCAGAAATTGAAAATAGGATACAAACACTATTATCTGGTAACGATGAGCTAGATGTTTGTATATTGCTCAAAATGTTGAACGAAAAATTGCGATAAATATGGTACGACACATATTGGGTATATCAGGAGGCAAAGACAGTGCAGCATTAGCCATTTACCTCAAGAACAAATATCCACAAATGAAATTGGAGTATTATAATACTGATACAGGCTGTGAACTGGCAGAGACAGAACTATTGATAAGTCGTCTTGAAACATACCTTGGTGGTATAACGATGTTGAGAGCCGCTGCTGGTAGTCCAGAGCCAACACCATTTGAACATTTTTTAAAAGCGTCTGGTAACTACTTACCTTCGCCTCAAGCTCGTTGGTGCACTCAGAAAATGAAATTAGCCGAAATGGAGAAGTTTGTGGGAGATGCACCTACAATTTCCTATGTTGGTATTCGTGGAGATGAAGACCGGGAAGGGTATGTTTCCACTAAACCTAACATTCAAGCTATATTCCCTTTTCGCAAGAATATTTGGAGTGTGGATGTTGTAAACAAGGTACTTAGCAACAATAACATTGCTCAACTCTTAGAAATATATACTTCATTGTGTGATGAAGAAACTTTGAGCGAAGCGAAGAAGATTATTGAGAAGCCTCTCACAAAAGATTTCTATTATAGTAAAAAGACCAATTCGCTACTAGATTTGGATACAAAACTATTTAATAAAGCTGTATTTAAGTTCCTCAAAACTACGGATTATCCTGTAGGTAAACTTGACGATTTCCCATTAGTTGATAATGACGATATTCTCGTGAGGGATGACATATTCCGAATCCTTGAAGAAAGTGGTGTCGGTATACCTGATTACTACAAACCCATTAAGTTTGAAGTTGACGGAAAGATTGGTACGTACAATCGTAGTCGTTCTGGTTGCTATTTCTGCTTTTTCCAACAAAAAATAGAATGGATATGGCTTTACGAGCAACATCCTGATCTCTATCAAAAAGCAATGGATTTTGAGAAAGGTGGTTATACTTGGAATCAAAATGAGAGTTTGGCAGACCTTATCAAGCCAGAGCGTATCCGTCAAATTAAATTGGATGCTATCAAGAAACAAGAGGCTAAGCGTCAAGCAGGCTCATGCCGATTAGCAGACAATATTGGTGATGTTGATGAAGATAACTTTTGTGCGAATTGTTTTATATAAAAAATGTAATAATATGAAGTATTCTAATTTAGAGTGGACTATTGGTGAACTGATAAATTTAATAGAATCTCAAAAATCAACCTCCGTCCTCCTTACCAACGAAACTTTATTTGGTCCTCAAAGGATCAGAAATTGTTAATTGACTCTATTCGCAAAGGTTATCCTTTACCCAACTTCTTTATTCTGAAAAATAAGGATAATACATTTGAAATGGTTGATGGTCAGCAACGTGCTATTACAATATATAAGTTTATAAAGAATGAATTTCGTGATTCTTCGAAACGTTACTATAAAGATTATAATGAGAACACATTTATGAACTATAGGATAAATGTTGTTCTGTTGGAGGAGTTCAATGGTAGTACAGAAACGAAGGAAGAGTTCTTTTATTTAGTTAATAAAAGAGGAGTGCAGTTAAATCCTTCTGAAGTAAATCATGCGTATTATCATGATACAGATTTCATGCATCTTGTCAATAGAATGTCCGAATATCAACCCTTAATAGACTTGGATATTTTTACTGATAAGACTGTAATGAGAATGAATGATCGAAGTCTCGTAGAAGAATTAGCAGCATATCTGATAAAAGGTATTACAGATAAAAGAAATGCTGTAGAAGAATTGTTTGAGAGCAAAATAAAATCAGATGTATCAGAATTGAAATTCACACGTTTTTGCAATATTATTGATAGGGTAAATGCTATTCAAGACATAAAGCCAATCAACGAAACAAGATACAAACAGCGTAATGATTTTTATACACTATTTTGTTTTATAGATAAACATATCGATGATTCTATTATCGTATTGAAAGAGCAATATAAAATTCTATTGTATATAAGTGATAATGGTATTATTTATCCATCAAATGACGACTACGAGTTGTTCAAAGAATATGCTATTAATTGTGTAAGTCAATCTAATTCAAAGCGAGCTAGGGAGAAAAGGCTGCTATTCTTTGAGAATATGCTCGCAAATGAGTCAAATACACCGAGCGAGGAACAAATACAGTTAATGGATTTTGCCCAAAATGAACTTGAGGAAAATCTTTCTACTAAAAAATACGACAAGTATTTACTTGTAAATTGTATAAAGTAATTATGACTATGATAGTAAATACACCATTTATCTATGATCGCAATTGTATTCGTATATACGAAGAAATCACTAATAATGCAATTACGATTGATGGTATTGACTATTTTGTTGATTCTATCAGCCCAGGATACAAGAATAGCAAAGGTGCCAATTCTTATGTATTCGCTTTATATCAAGCACAAAATTATATAGACGATGGTAGTTCTGTTCCTGATAGAGTTATTAAGATCTCTAATAAAAGAGATAATAATAATTCAGTATCTGAAGGCAATAAACGTTTCTATAGAGAGATTGAAGCTTTAATTGAATGTAAAAAACGCCATATTCATAATGTAGTTACAATTGCTTCTTTTGGTCAATTGTCTTGCAAAGTAAAAAAAGAAGGCGGCAAGGGTCCTACATATCTGTTCCCTTTCTACACAATGGATTATGCTTCTGGAGATTTAAAAAACTATTTAGAGAATAATGATATTCCATTTGGGAATAGAATAGATTTATGCCTACAAATAGCTAATGGTCTGAAAGAATTGAAAGATATAGGATATTATCATAGAGATCTAAAACCTGATAATATACTCATGTTTGATGATACATGGAAGATTGGTGATCTTGGGCTTATAGCATTTCGTGATAAAGACAACATATATGATAAGAAAAATGATTTTATTGGTCCTAAAGGATGGCTTTCACCAGAAGCTATGAATAAGTATCTTCAGTCAGATAATAATAAATACAAATTTGACTGTAATATAGATCACCAGTCAGATGTCTTTCAATTAGGAAAGGTCTTTTGGTATATACTTCAAGGAAATGCACCTATTGGAAACATTCGCCGATCTGATTTCTTTGATGGGCATGATGACATATATAGTGTATTGAAATATATGCTCAATCATTCTAAAAAGAAACGACCTATATCTATTGATTATGTGATTAATGAGTTAAGTCGCATCATGCAGAAATATAAATTTGTATGTTGAAAACTGATGTAATATGGCCGGACAGTAGGCGTTTCATGTCGCGAACAGAGTGGGAGCCACTAGGCTTCTTCTCTGAGGCATTGTGTAACGCTACAACATTCGATATTAAACTGGGATTCTTCTCATCATCAGCGATCAATGTGTTAGCTGATGGTTTTGCCGCATTTCTTTATAACGGTGGTAGAATGAGGTTGATTATCAACGATGTTTTGTCCGAAGAAGATCGCAATGCTATTGTGGTTGGTGAATCGGAAGTAAACACACCGTACTTTGACCTTAATGCAATAGACTGTATATCATATACTCTTTCTAAGCGTGATAAACATTTTTTTGAGTGCTTGTCTTGGCTTATCAAAAATGAGCGTATTGAAATAAAGATTATTACACCCAAGGTTGGTAATGGTATAGCACACTCTAAATGTGGTATGTTCTCTGACGGTATTAGTAAAGTGGCATTTGATGGTTCATGTAACTTCTCAAGAATGGCTCTTGTAGAAAACATTGAGAGCATCAATGCATTTTGTGATTGGGATGGAGAGCGAGACAAGAACCGTATTAACGATATTGTCAACGATTTCAATCGTACATTCTCTGGTGAAGATGATACGGTCAAGTATCTTAAAGCTGACCAAATTATCACGCATATCACAAAGACCTATAAACATAAGGATATAAAGGAGCTTCTAGAAGATGAACAACGTATTCTTTATAGTAGGACAGAGAATAGCACGTCGGATTCAATCCGCAGGATTTTAGAACGTGCAAAAGCCAAAGTCACAGTAATAGTTGATACCTTGAATAAAGGGAAAGAGAATATTAAAGAAGAGCGGTCTGTACCACTATCTCCTCAATTTCCATTTCCTGAACCAAGGCCATATCAAAAAGAGGCTTTCAATAACTGGAAGGCATCACAAAAGGGATTATTTGCAATGGCTACTGGTACAGGAAAGACTTTGACCTCACTGAACTGCTTATTGCAGATTTACAATAAATTTAAGTTCTATCAAGCTTTGATACTTGTGCCTACGATTACCCTTGTTGAACAGTGGGAGGATGAATGTAAACGATTCAATTTTAGCCACATTATCAAAGTGAGTTCTAAAAACCAAGGATGGAGATCAGAGATTGATGACATAAAACTAAAAGAGAGTCTTGCCGAGAGCGATGAATCATCTTTGTCGTTTATTATCATTACCACGTATGCATCTTTCTCAAGAGAATCTACATTTAAGCAGCTCATGTCATTGAGTAAGAAAATACAGCGACAGATGTTATTAATTGCAGATGAAGCTCACAATATTGGTGCACCAAATATCATGTCAAAGTTAGATAGGGTGAAGATTCTACGCCGTATTGGTTTATCTGCCACCCCCGAACGTCAATTTGACGATAAAGGAAACAAGGCTGTTATGCAATTCTTTGGGTGCGATGCCCAATATACATTTGAGTATTCTATGAAGGAAGCTATCGACAATGGATTTCTTTGTCGATATAGATACTTTCCACATGTTGTACGCTTGAATGAGGATGAAATGGCTGAATACAAGAAGATTTCTTTGCAGCTTGCCAAGTTCTATAATATAGATGAAGGTTCTTTCTCTGGTGTGGATGATATTCTAATGCGCCTATTACTCAAACGTAAGAGAATCATTCATAAAGCCCAGAATAAGGAAGAAGTATTCCGACAAATCGTAAGGCAACGCTTTGAAGAACGCGGAAGTCTCAAATATACACTTGTTTATGTTCCTGAGGGTATGCAACTTGACAGTTCCACTCAATATGCTACAACCGACAATCCAACTGATGATATGGATGTAGATAAGTTGATTGACAAATACACTCAAATTGTTCAAGAAGTTAGTCCAACAACTACGGTAAAGAAGTTCATATCTGGTATTCAGAACAGAGACGAAGTGCTGAGTAAATTTTCTACTGGTGATATCGAAGTGCTTACGTCCATGAAATGTTTGGATGAAGGTGTTGATGTTCCAAGAAGCGAACTTGCAATTTTCTGTGCAAGTACAGGAAATCCAAGACAATTTATCCAGCGTCGTGGTCGTATATTGAGAAAACATCCCGATAAGCATATCGCAATCATCCATGACCTTGTAGTAGCACCAGAATTTGATTCAACAGAGGAAAATTACAACATGGAACGTAACTTGCTAAAAGGAGAATTGCAAAGGGTCAAAGACTTTGCTAGATTATCCGAAAATCCAGCCTTTGCATACACTGAATTAGAAGAAATAACAAATTATTATAACCTGTCAATATTCTAACAAAATGGCATCAATGACAAACAACGAAAAGATACTTCAGGCTGTACTACTTGATGATAAGCTGATGGAGTTTGGTGGTTACACTGCGGAAGACATTGGCAATATATACCAAGCAATAGACTCCGACAATTGTGTTATCAGTGCAGTTGCACAAATTATTAGTCGTACAAATGAAGGAGCTACAGAAAGAGAACTTTGGAAAGAGATTAACGATTATCTAAAACGTAACGTATGAGAATCAAATCAATCGATATCAAAAACTTCAGAAGCTATTATGGTGAGAATAACCATTTTGAGTTTTCTGATGGCCTCACGCTAATTCTTGGTGACAACGGAGATGGTAAAACCACCTTTTTTGAGGCCTTGGAATGGCTATTTGACACAACATCAGAGCGTGCCAACCTTTCCAACGTTTCGGAAATGAGAAAGTCTAAGCTGGAAATTGGCGAACATGACGAGGTTTATGTGGCAATGACTTTTGACCATGATGGAGAGAAGATGGTTGAAAAATCTTTTTCAATCGTAAAGACAGGTCATGATACCTATAGTGTAAGTAATGCTTCTTATCATGGGTACGAGACTAATGGAATTGAACGTGAGTCTGTGGATGGCAAGCAGTTGATAACACGATGCTATGATTCTTTCATTCGTAGATTTAGTATGTTCAAAGGTGAATCTGATCTAAGCGTATTCGATAACGCAGCCTCCTTGAAGACATTGGTCGACAAATTCTCTGATATTCATAAGTTTGATGGGCTTGTTGCTAATACAGACTCATTTGAGCAAAAGGCAAATAAGGCTTTGTTACAAGAGATGAAATCTGATGACAAGATTTCAAAAGAGACAAAATCTCTTGAATTGCAAATGACGCGTCTAAGTGGCGAAATCCAACAAAATAAAGAGGATATCAAGGACAAGAAAGATGCAATCGCCACTTTCTCATCTAATCTCAACAAACTTGAACAAAACCAAGAGACTTCAGAAAAATATCGTGATATCCAAGAACGCCTTAAAACTAAGACTTCAAAGAAAACTCAGCTCATGGCAACAATCAAGAAGAAAGACTACAATCATTGTCTTCTTGACGAATATTGGATATTAGCACCATTTGGAGATGTCCTAACGGAATTTAAACAAAAGTGTGCTGCTCTTAGTAAAGAAAGACGTGTTCAAGAGAAGAATTTCGACAAGCAACAAGCCGCTGCCAAAGCAAAACTTGAGACTATCAAGGAAATTCAAGGTGCATTGGTAAATGGTGCAACAGAACTCCCATGGTATTTGCCTAACCAAGAAACTATGGAAGATATGATAAATGACCACATCTGTAAAGTATGTGGTCGTGAAGCTTCTGAGGGATCTGATGCATATAACTTTATGGTTCATCGTCTCGAAGAATACCGTGCGCATGTTGAAGCCAAGTGTAAGCGTGACGCTGCAATAAAATCCATTGATGAAGAATCTTTATTTAAAAATGACTATATTACCGAATTACATTCACTCAGTATTTCACTCAGCGGTCCCGAAGAATCTAAAATTTTCGGCATATCAGGAGAAATTGACGACTGGCTAAATCTTGTCGCATTGCGAAAAAATGAGTTGAAAGACGTTGAAGAGGATATTCAGGATTTGCAAGACGAAAAGGCTCGTATCCTTATTCAAGCTGGTAATGTTTCTGAGAGCCTCCTTGAGAGTCAGTTCAATGATATTAAGGGCTGGTATGAACAGAAAGAACGAGCATCCGTCAGACTGAGTCAGTTGGAAGATGAATTGGAGAACAATATATCAAAAATGGACGAGTTGAAGGAACAGATGAATAATCTTAATCCTGCAAATTCTCAGGTTAAAATTCTAAAGAAAGTTCACAAGGTTCTAGAGGAAATAAACAAGGCCTTTTTCCGTGCACAAAAGGATAATTTGCGAAGATTCCTCACAGAGTTGGAGAAAAGAGCTAATGAATATTTAGATAAACTTAGTGCAAATGACTTCCATGGAACAGTGCGCTTAGTGCAGACTGCTAACGATTCAACAGAGATTCATCTCTATAGCTCCAATGGCACAGAAATCACCAATCCTTCTGGCTCTCAGAAAACAGTGATGTATATCTCTGTTCTCTTTGCTATTTCTGATTTTACTCAAGAAAAGAGGGATGAGGATTATCCTTTGTTTTTTGATGCAGCGACATCGTCATTTGGCGATTCAAAGGAAAGTGATTTCTATAACGTCATTGATAAGATTGACAAACAGTGCATAATTGTGACCAAGGATTTTATCACTCGTGGTAAAGTTCGTGAAGAAGATATAAACAAGCTGACTTGTTCAGTTTACCGTATAAAAAAGGTGGATGGCTTCGATCAGACTAATATGGCGACTATACGTACGATAATCAATAAAATCAAATAGACAATGGAATCATTATATGAATCATGGGCTAAACGTAATCCCTCTTGGGAACGACGTTACCAATCGACTGTCGTAGATGTATTCTGCGATTATGGAAAAGGTGTGAGTAGCTTCTTGGAAGCTCGTGGTAAAATTTTTGGAGCAGGTTATGAGATTTTCATTATCGCGTTCTTTATCGGATTATATCACAATAGGACAAAGCCATTGATTGAAGACAGAGACAAGAAGAAAGTATTCGGTCAAGCTATCCAATATTGGGGAAATATTGAGAATCGTATCGGCAGAACCTCATATGGGAATATACGTCGCTATATTTTTGCTGCATTAATTGCAAGAACTGATATTGACTTCATTGCATTAGACAAAGGTGAAATTACATTGAGAACTGTAGTTGATAAGATGATGGAGAAAATGGAAGAGTATGCCAACTATGGCTTTGATTACATTGAAGACAAGTTGGCCAACGATCCAAACTATTATTTTAGTGACGTTGCGTTCTTAACGGAAATAACCAATATGCTGGTGGCTTCCAAAACAACAGAAAGTGATAATGACCTTGATGATGAACTGCCAGAATCTCTTGATTAATAAAGTCTAATAAAGAGAACGAAAACAGAACTATATCATGATGCCGTGTTGATGAAATAATATCAGGCTGGGTTCAATACCCAGCCTGTACACATAGGATAAGGCTCAGGATTACCTGTCAACTATCCTCTAAATAATCCATGACACATTCAGGTAGCAGTCTGTTACATTGCACATGATGTTTCATGTAACACAATATGCAACCAGCACTAATGTCACTGTGTAAACGAACAAAAATATCCCCAAGACTTTCATCCAAAAGTCAGAGAACCAAATACCCTCGTTCCGTCTGAGGATTTTGCGCATATTGAACTCATGCTCAGTTAGCATCTTTGCCTGTTTGGAACAATGATTTTCCAACATGGTCTTCCATGTCTCGATAGCTTTATCTAAAAGTTGTTGAATCTGAGCAAGATGCTCAGATTTTATAGTAGCCTTGAACTGTGTGTTTCGTTCTGCTTTTACAATCGCATTGCAAATGCCGTTGATGATATTGTCGGAACTATCAATAGCAGCCTTTAATGCCACTGTGACATCATCCTCTGCTTTGATAACATTCTGAAGGTCTTGCTGGATTTTCAATAAAGTCTCTTTCGCCTCACGTATTTCTACAAGTAGCTTGTCGACATCTTGTTTCTCTGCCTCTATTTCATGGCTTATTTCAGCCGACTTAAGCATATCATCAACGTTTATTGATGGAGTGATGTTTGATTTTCTAATTCCCATGATTCTTGCTTTTTAATGGTTCATTTATCTGTGAAGTCCTTTTCTGCGTTTACACATGCTGTTTGCCATTCTTGCACAACGACGCGCCCATTCAAGTTCATCCTCGTCCTTATCTCTTCCCCAACCTCCTGTATCAGAGCCACCACCACTTGATGTCGCCATACTTGTAGCAGCATCCAAATATCCTGCAAAGAGCAAAAGAGCCGTGTGCTGTATTTCTTCCAGTTTAGCTAATGGATGTGCTTCCTCCAAAGAACAATTCTGTCGGATGATATTGTCTGCCGCTTCGGGTATCTCCACATGGTAACTGTGATATTCGTCTGTCGCTATATTGTAGTGCTTTATCACAGGCTGTGAAATAGGAGTAATATCTGCTGTCCGTGTTTGTTGGGAAATAGGTTTTGTCGGTTCGGACTTCCTCTCCTGCGGATGGAGTTTCGCCCAAGTAGCCTCTATCTTTGATGGGGTAAGGCTTCGTCCTATACCTAGCACCGATGATTTATAAATGGAGTTGCCGCGTTTGATGGAATAACCGTAAACACCGCCACTTTCTTTCTCTTGCAAATGTACTTTGTAGCCCCGTTTTGTCAGTTCTGCTTCATACTGTTTCCAACTGAATTTGTCCATCTTGCGAAGTATCTCCATACAACAGACTGAGATTTCTTGCCTATGCCGTATGCCTATTTCTTCAGATTGCATCCAGCCGCGTCTTTCGTTGATGATATTCGCAGCCATGACAGCCCTCTCACCAATCTTATGGCTGTCGTTTATTCTGCCTTCCATGTCCACACGGTTGGCATCAATGTGCAGATGGAGAATGCCACTTTTGGAATCACGATGCAGGGCGGCTATGTATTGCGAACCTTTGAGGTTAGTCTGCTTTGAGGAAGCCCGTTTGGTCTTGCCGGAGAGGTCAATGGAATCAAACACACGGATGAACTCATTTGACAAACTTGCCCAATCATTCATTGTCCATCCTCGGCTTTCTTCTTCGGATGGGGAAATCTCAATTCTTATTACATTCCTGCCAAGCGGTCTGCCCTTGTTGATATTCTCGGCAAACTTTCTCTGTACGAGCATCATCCGTCCGTACATTGCTTCCGGTGAGATATTATCGGGCAAGAGATTGGCTTTGACTATATCTGCTTTCTCCTTGTTGACGGAATATCTTATGGCATTTGCGCCATGCGATATGGTGGAGGCTTTTGCTATCATAATAGGTGAGGGAATTTATTCAGTAAGGTAATTTTCTATCTGGCTCCAGCGATTGATAAGCTGAGTAGCAGCTCTCATCCATTGCTCCACAAACCGGGTATCGCTGAAATAGATTGCCCGTTTATCCGCTTGAATGGATTTCACAGCTGCCGCAATACGGATAAGGTCACCCCTTGCATCCGTCAGGCTGCACAGAGCTTCCACTTCACGGTTAGTCAACCGTTGCCGTGGGTGTTGCCCCAAAGCAGTACGCCGTATATAACCGCTCATAGACAAACCACAGGTCTTAGCAAGTTCCGCCACTTGGGTGTATTCTTGTTCCGTTACTCTGGCTTCAAGCCGCAGGGTGCGCCTTGTGATTTTCTTGTCTGTATTCTTTTTTTTCTTCATACTCTGTTATGCTATGAGTAAAACATCAATTAAAAAGGGACAGCACGGTGGGAGCTTGCGACTGCCGGCATATGCCTATGTGGTACGAATAAGCGGAGCGAATTTGTGCGACATAGGAACTTCTTGCAATACTATATACAACAACTTCGGACACATAGCTTCCCCGATATGGTTATGCCATATTATCTGTCGGAATACCCTCATCAGATTCTTCCTCTGCCGCAGGCTGTGGAGGAACTGAAACAGAAGGGAAAGAAGAAAGGGAAAGCAGTTCGCCTTCTTCTGGTATAACAGGCACATTCTCTCTTTCATCTTGTCAGTCTTTCAGCCGGACATAGAAAGGATTGTCTATGCGGTTGCCCTCTTGCATCCATGCTGATATACATTTCAGCGTGTGGACGCTTGTTCGGTTACTCTGCGTGGTTGCGACAATTCCCAACTGGTTCATCTTGTCAAGCACACGGGATATGGTCTTTTTGTCATAGCCCAACTTGCTGGACAAATCCACCTCAGAAAGGATGGCTTGCCCCACTTGCAAGGTCGTGGAAAAACCTTTGATGGCATACTTTGTTTCTTTCAATACAGCCGCTTCAATAAGTCGGTGCAAAATCTTCATGCGGTCAATGCCGTACTTGCTTCCTGCCAAATACGAAAGTTGCTCTGACGAAAGCACGATACAATAATTCAAGTTTGTTTTCATCGTCTGTCTGTTTGAAGGTGTTTTATAAATGGTGCAGCCAAAAGAGAAAATCAACGGTGCATTCCGCAACCTCTCTCCGGCATATAATACTCCCTATCGTATGCGATATGGTCAAGCACGTTTTGCAGCCTGTCAAGTTGTCGGCTGTCCAATATGCGGATAGCGGCAATGGTGATATTCTGTGAGGCGATACGGCGGTGTTCGCAATTCTTTTCTGACATACTACCGTCTCCATCAGCATGTACACTGTGCAGGTAGTCGTTCACAGCTTCGGTCTGTTCTTTGCTCGGATATGCCGCAGGGCAACGGTCTTGAATATACTCTACCATGTGGCTGACCGCATTTGCAAGTAGCGGAGCACATTCTTGCAGTTGTTTGATAAGTTCTTCCTTTCTCATGTTTTCAATTATTTTGTCCCATGTCCCAAAGCATATCCTGTAACTTTCTCTTTTCTCTGTTTTTTTGTTTTTATTCTTTTTCAAAGGAAAGAGGGACAAAGGGACATGATATTTTTCTTTTCCCTTATTTTGAAATTTAGAATGGTAAATCCGGTTCACTTGGTAATGTGGTACAGGCTTTTTCACTAGGTGTACCCACTCTCACCCACGGGTGTTTTGTCCGCCCCGTCTTGTCGCAATAGGCAGGATGCAAGCCCTTGACCTTCTCCTGAGTGCTCCGTTTCCAGTTTGGAATCATTGACATCAGGCGGTTGATATATAGCGAAGTGTATTTGGACGGATTGCGTCTGACCAAATCATTAGGCATTTCCTCGATAATCTGCCGGGCGCAAACCATGTTGAGTGAAGTCATTGTTGAGTTTGGCTCTGAGTATGCCCCTTTTTGATAAGCCAGTCGGGTAGGAATGGTCCAACTTGCATACTGCATGGGTACCTCACGCTCCAAGAACATCTCCAAATCTTCCATGATGGGGTCAACAAGGATGCTGGAATGTTGCACCTGTATCTCGTTGGCTTTAAATTCCATGTCTGTTGTCAAGTAAAGTTTCATCCCTTGCCGATAATAGGCGTATGCTTCTGCCCAAAGTTGGGGAACAGCGCATTGTAGAGTATCCAGCCATTCGGATACATGACCATTGCCTTTGACTGGAATTATCCACCAGCGGCGGTTTCCATTGTCTCCTTGCAGGAAGTTTGTCTCATTGGTAGTAGCCGCAAAGACATTATGTCGCATAAACTCCACCACTTTATGTCCGTAGGCAGGACGCATATAGTCGCTGCAACGGCTCAGAAAAGCCTTGGCTGCCTCTGCATCATTCGCCCGTTTCAAACCATTCAACTCACTGATTTCAATAATCCAGCCATTGGTTATGGTTTCTACTTTCTCCTTATCGCCACTGGCGAAAGAGAACGAGTCGTTAAACCACTTTCCACTGATGGTCTTGAAAAAGGTGCTTTTCCCGATACCCTGCGGACCGGGCAAGGTCAGTACGTTGTCAAACTTGCAACCGGGACAGAATACACGTGCCACAGCCGCCACAAACCACAGTTTTGTCTGTTCCCTGACAAGCGGATTGTTCTCAGCTCCGAGATAATCTATGATGGTTGTAGCTATACGAGGCTGTCTGTCCCATGTCTCTTGCGTGATGAATTCCTGTACAGGATTAAACTTCGTTCTGAAGAAGTGGTCTTCAGTATCTCAAAGACTTTATTCTGTGTCAGACGCAGTCTATATGTCCTTTCCAAATAGTCTTGTATCTTTCCTGCTGATTCCTCATCAACCTTATTCCCATTAACATTTCGGAACAAAGGGCTGAAACATACATCGTCTTGACAAAAGGTATCGTACTTTATCAACCTCAAATTTTCGTCCGATGTAAAAATGAGTCTAAGGTTACTGATGGAACGGACAGGATTCCCGTAGCTGTCTGTTGTCAGCTGCTGTTTCCAAATTCCATCCATACTACTGCTCTTTAATACGGATTCCACCTGATTCCTTTGCCAAAGACAGCGCAAGGTCTGCGTCCACCACAATCTTTCGTCCTATCTGTGTGATAGCCTTGTCTATGATGCCGCTCTTTTTGATGCGGTTGGCAGTGGGGACACTACATCCGAAAATACGGGCAATCCCCTCTATCCCATAGTAATTGCCTTTGGATGCTGTTTGGATAGTGGGCTTTTCGCTGGCTTCCACACTCTTGGTGATAAGAAAACAAAGTTCTTCGCCCGTCATCATGGCGATGGGCTTCTGAAGTAGCTGGTTGAGATTGAAGTTTTCTTCCATGTCTTTACTTGTTTGATTATTGAATAATTTAAGCCTCGGTTCAACTCTGTGAAACCGATTTCACAAGCAAAGGTGGTGTATGAAACTCTGCGTATCGGTCGGTTTATTTACACTTTAATTTTACCGACCGTATTTCAACAGATGTTTGCGGACAAAATACGGATAGCTGGATTTTCCAACTACCCGTTATTGATAAAATACTCCGACCATCGGTCTATTATTCGTTTTGCCTTGGTATAACTGCTTCCTCTCTGAGGCGAGTTCAAAGTCATATCCTTGATTTCACCATATCGTTTCTGTGGTATATCGTGTCCGTAATGTCGTTGGGAGAACTGCTCTATGGCACGATGGAATGTCATGTATCTTATAGAGGCTTTCACCATTCCTGCTTTTACCAATGCTTTCAACAGGTAGGCAAGGCTTATGTCCTCAGTGTTCTCTTCAAGAAAAAGACGGATTCCCTGCTTGATATGCACCTTATCTCCTGTAAGAATATCATCCAGTGATTGTACTACCTTTCGATTTCCCCGTCTGCCTTTTACTTTTCGCAAGGCAAACATCACTTCTTTCCATATTTCTGGATTACAGGTTTCCACAGCATCTTCCCATCCGGCTTTGCTTTCAGTCCCCATTTCGATGCTTTGAGTTACAAGAGCAGCAACGCATGATTTAATCAAAATCATGTCGCCATTATCAACCTCACCATTGTTCAACAGGCAGTCAAGTAACTTGGCCATACGTGAAAGACCATGGTCAAATACCACGAAATAATACATACAATAAGCCAATGTTTCTTTCTTTTCCATCACATAATCATACAGATTAGCCATTAGCCCACCAACAAAAACAGCATGAGAAAGGATAATGATTCGTAAGATGTACGTCAGGGATTGGTACACCATCTTTCTTTCCAGTTTGCTCATCAGATAGCATCCTTTACTATTCCTTATGAGTACATCCAACTGTCCTGTCAAATAGGCTCTCGTTTCCTGTGGCAGACGGTTCCAAATTTCAATAGGTGTTTCAGAACGAACCATCAGTAGTTCTGACTTTGGAGATGTGAGTAACTCTACTGTGCCCGTTTTTACATTGATACCTATCCACAGCCGTTTGTTAGTGATACATTGGGCTATAATATCTGTATATCTACCAGCCCACTGTTGATCGGCTATATTCTGTACATCTTTGCCATTCATGAAATCAGAAAGCCAGTTATACAGCATTAAGGCTTCGGACGGTGTACAATCCCGCATCATCTGGTATATATCCATCAAAACAGATAAGTTCCCCTTGCCTACAGCGTCCATGCGTTTACAGAAATCGGCATACGACTCTTCATGAGCTGATTTCCATGCATGAATAGCCATATCTGCGTGATCTTTCCTCTTGAAGTAGTCACTTATTTTCTCTATGAAATTTATCATCTTCAAAGTCGTATTATCGTGTAAACAATTTGGCCAATTCTTCCGTGGACATACTTGCCAGTTTCGCCAACAACACATCCCTTGCAGAAGATTCTTCCAAGTTTAACAGCTTTGAGTTATTCTCCATCTGAATTTCCAGAGGGTAATGTTCAATGTATATTTGGGTGATTGCATGCTCGGAAGATGAATGCCCCATACTTTCAGAGATATAATCCATATCTACCCCTGCATTATGCAGGTTGGTGGCAAACGAGTGACGACACCATGTACCGGACGGACGGATGGACTTGTCCCAGTGCAGTGCTTCATGGCATATCTTGATGATGCGGTCTTTTACATTTGAGTTTTCTTGCATGGTGTATTTACGGCGCAGTTCTTCTGTTTCCGCACCTTTTAATATATGGGGAAAAACCAGACCGCCCCGAGTCGGAGGTGCCGCCACTTCGTCTAACACATATTGTAAAGGAGGGATGATGGGAACTATTACCTCGGAACCGTCAGCACTTCTTCGGGAAGTTTTCTTTCGGTTGAAGCGAAAAGCCTTGCCATCTGTCTGATAATAGTAATTATCGTAAGTCAATCGTCCGGCATCAGCCATATTGAAGCCATTGCACAGGTACTGGGCAAGGAAAAGTCCCAATGAATAATGTGCGCGTTTCACATAGTCTTCCGACCAGTGTTCGGGGTATTTCTTCGAGACAAAAAGATTGTAGAGTTCCGTCATCTGACTAACGTTCAAGAAACTCTGTTTGCGCTTCGCACTCTTGGGTATGCTTACAAGCCCCTTCTCCTTCTTATTAGAGAAAGGGTAAGGAACATCTTTAAGGAAGCCCTCGTGTATGCACCGATTCCATACAGCACGGCAACAGCGCAGATAGATTCCTGCCGTAGTATCGCTGATTTTTCCAATGATTGCCCCATTTTCATCTTTCACTCCAGTGTGCATCCCCTCTTTCCATTTCTGGATTTCTGCGGCACTGATACAGAATCCCTTGACCACATCTGTTCCGAGTATCTTTCTGAATGATTTGAGCGAACACTCATAGCTCTCTGCTGTGGTAAAACGCACTCCACCGTCGTCTGTGCGTAGTTCGTGAATGACTTGCTCCCATACACTAACAAAGGATTGAGCCTTTGTTGTGTCCTCATTAAAAAGCACCACTCCTTCGCCCATGATACATTGACGTACCATTTCAAATGTCAGGATACCGCCCTTGTTCAGGTTCGTCAGAATATCCTTGTATTTGGGAGTAATGGTATCTTTCCATTCCTTTTGAAGTTTGTAGTTCTCGCTCTTGCATTTAGTCGCATTGCAGATGTCCGAAAACTTTTTCTCAGTAAAAGAACTTCCAACTGTAAGATAAAAGAACTTGCGGTCAATTGTGAAACGTAGGGATAAAGGGAACTCATACGCATTCTTTCTGCGAGTGCGTGAATCCAACACGATAGAGACAGAACAATTCCGTTCTTTGAAAAGGGACATGGACTTTGTCAGTTTTTCCATTGCATTCATTGTTTATGTTCAACATAACCTCTGAACACAGACGCTTTGCAATGTGAGGCATACATACACAAAACGCTGCATATAACCACTAAGTCCCTATCCTTAGGTGGATAAAACATTGTTGTTATATGCAGCGGTGCAATCTCGTTGTCTTCTGTCGCTGACTGGTAGCCGGGCTTATGCTTATCGGTCTCAACCCCTGAAGCAACTCTCGCGTTTCGTTTGTCGTAGAACACCCTCCGACTGGCATTCCCTCTACGCATTGATTCATCGGAATGGGATAACCCTCCCACGATGGTTAGGCAAACTCACTTTCCTTTTTCAAGAAAGAGCACTATAATGGTCATGGCTTGCCACAAATGCATTATGCAGTACAAAACTACAATATTATTCTATAAATTAGATGCAAATAGGATATATTTGAATTTATTTAACCGTCATGTATGAGCACATTGACTACCTGCCTTGATAAACATGATATAGGATTGCATGGAGTTTCACAGAAGTTCTATGCGTAAACATAACCAACTCAAACAGTTTGTTTACGCATTGTTTACGCAAGAGCAAGAAAAAAGCAGCTACGAAATTCGTAACTGCTTGATTTTTAATGTGGACCAGCCTGGGCTTGAACCAGGGACCTCCAGATTATGAGTCTGTTGCTCTAACCAACTGAGCTACAAGTCCGTGCCACAATTTCCTGTTAGCAGGTGCAAAAGTAGTATATTCCCTTGAAACTTGCAAGATTTATCGCCCAAATTTTGATAAAAAGATTTAATTCCCTTATTCGTAAGGATATAAATTGTATTTTTGTGCACCATTAATTAATTTTGCTAAGCCGTATGGCACAAAAAAACAGGAAACAGCCCTAACAGGGCTTTCGGACAAAGAAGTCCTTATCAGTAGAGAGAAGTATGGGAATAACCTCTTGACACCTCCCAAACGTCCTTCCATGTGGAAACTTTATCTGGAAAAGTTCCGCGACCCGGTTATACGTATTCTTTTAGTCGCAGCATTCTTTTCCTTAGTGATTGCCATTATTGAAAATGAGTATGCGGAAACAATCGGCATTTTCTTTGCTATTTTTCTGGCAACCGGTATCGGATTCTACTTTGAATACGATGCGAATAAGAAGTTTGACTTACTGAACGCTGTAGGCGAAGAAACACCAGTTACAGTAATCAGAAATGGGAAAGTACGGGAAATTCCCCGTAAGGAGATTGTAGTAGGTGATATCGTAGTTTTGAATACCGGTGAGGAGATTCCTGCCGACGGAATCTTGCTGGAAGCTATTTCCCTGCAAGTGAATGAATCCAACTTGACAGGAGAATTAATGGTCAATAAAACCATCCATGAAGAACTATTTGATGAAGAAGCCACTTATCCCAGCAATGAAGTGATGCGTGGCACCACAGTAGTTGACGGACATGGAATAATGAAGGTAGAACGTGTGGGTGATTCCACCGAAATAGGTAAGGTAGCACGTCAGGCCACCGAACAAAGTGAAGAAGAGACTCCATTGAATATCCAATTGACAAAATTGGCGGGTTTCATCGGAAAAATAGGTTTTACCATTGCCACGCTTACCTTTATCGTTTTCACAGCTAAAGACCTTTACTCCTACCTCAGCGTAAATGAAATAACAGACTGGCATGGGTGGATGGCAATAGCCCGCATTGTATTGAAATATTTCATGATGGCTGTCACTTTAATTGTAGTAGCCGTTCCTGAAGGCTTACCGATGAGTGTCACCTTAAGTCTTGCACTAAATATGCGCCGTATGCTGAAAACCAATAATCTGGTACGTAAAATGCATGCTTGTGAAACAATGGGGGCCATTACTGTGATCTGCACCGACAAAACAGGTACATTGACACAAAACCTGATGCAGGTACATGAAGCGAAACTTGATGCCACCAAAGCAGATTTAATAGCTGAAGGGATCAGTGCCAACTCCACAGCTTTCCTTGAAGAAACAGGAGAAAACAAGAAACCATCCGGAGTAGGTAATCCTACTGAAATAGCCTTATTGCTTTGGCTAAATGAACAGGGCAAGAACTATTTGGAATTACGTGAAAATGCAAAAGTTATCAATCAACTTACTTTCTCTACAGAACGTAAGTATATGGCTACATTAGTAGATTCACCTATCCAGCAGAAAAAGGTACTCTATATAAAAGGAGCTCCCGAAATTGTGATGAGAAAATGCAACCTCTCTTCCGAGGAACAGGCTCATTACAATGCCGATCTGCTGGCCTATCAGAACAAGGCAATGCGTACTTTAGGATTAGCTTATAAATTTATCCCCGAAGACTCCGGTAACGATTGTGCCGAACTAGTCAATGAAGGGAATATGATTTTCCTAGGTATCGTAGCTATCAGCGACCCTATTCGTCCGGATGTACCGGAAGCCGTACAGAAATGTCAGTCGGCAGGTATCGGTGTGAAAATTGTTACAGGCGACACCCCGGGAACAGCTACCGAAATTGCCCGCCAAATAGGGCTATGGAAACCTGAAGATACAGACCGGAACCGCATAACAGGGGTAGAGTTTGCTGCATTAAGCGATGAAGAAGCTCTGGACCGCGTACTTGACTTGAAAGTAATGAGTCGTGCGCGTCCTATGGACAAGCAACGTCTGGTCCAACTGTTACAGCAAAAAGGAGCCGTAGTAGCAGTAACCGGAGACGGAACAAACGATGCTCCTGCACTGAATCACGCTCAAGTAGGTCTTTCTATGGGAACCGGTACGTCAGTAGCCAAGGAAGCAAGTGACATAACCCTATTGGATGACTCGTTCCACAGTATCGCTACCGCAGTAATGTGGGGACGCTCTCTTTACAAAAACATTCAGCGTTTCATCGTATTCCAGCTGACTATCAACGTAGTCGCATTAGCCAGTGTTTTATTAGGGGCTTTCTTTGGTACAGAACTACCACTGACCGTAACACAAATGCTTTGGGTAAATCTTATTATGGACACTTTTGCCGCCATGGCCTTAGCATCTATTCCCCCCAGTGCAGACGTCATGAATGAAAAGCCACGCAAGACCGATGATTTCATCATCACTAAAGCCATGCGTAAAAATATACTAGGTGTAGGCTTCTGCTTCCTTGCCATACTGATGACATTAATTGTCATTATCAAACAGATGCCAGCAGATTTAGTAGGACAAGCTTTGACGCAATTCTTCACGATCTTCGTGATGCTGCAATTCTGGAATCTATTTAATGCCAGTGTTTTCGGGACCAACCATTCTGTATTCAAGGATTCCCGTCATGCATTAGGCATGCTAAGTGTGGCTATCATTATTTTAGTCGGACAAATTCTGATTGTCGAGTTCGGAGGTAAAGTGTTCCGTACCGAACCTATGAATTTCATGACTTGGGTTTATATTATCGCAGGAACGTCATTCGTATTGTGGATTGGTGAAATCTACCGTTGGATAAAACGAATACAGAAAAAAGACTAAAAAAGAGAATAAAGCACATAAAGAGTTATGGACAGTAAGATTAAAAATGTCGTTTTTGATTTAGGAGGAGTATTAATAAATCTGGATTTTGACAATTGCCTGAATGCTTTTCGTAAAGCAGGATTTCGAGATATAGAGAAACAGGCATGCCAGTTCAGGGGAAAAGGTTTCTTTTCCCAATTTGAATTGGGTGAAATCAGCCCGGAAGAATTCCGGAAAGCCATTCGTAAGGAGGTCAGCGAAGCCCTGTCCGACCATGAAATTGATGATATGTGGAACCTGATGCTACTTGATATTCCTCGTGAAAAGCTGGACTTATTGCTAAAGTTACGCGAACATTATATGGTTTACCTGCTTAGTAATACCAACCGGATACATTGGGATTATGCCTGTGAGCAAATGTTCTGTTATCGGGGATTCCGTGTAAATGACTTTTTTGAAGATATTTTTCTGTCTTTTGAAATGCACAAGGCCAAACCGGAAAAAGACATTTATGAGCAAATGATGAAAGAAGCAAACATCTTGCCCGAAGAAACGTTTTTTATAGATGACTCGGCAATCAATTGCCAGGCAGCAATATCGCTTGGCATACAGTCCTATCATTACCATATTGGAGAAGATTTAAGTTCACTTTTTGAATAATGAAAATAATATCAGATATAAACCATCAAACATTGCCTCCTTCAGTTGCCACTATCGGCTTCTTCGATGGAGTGCATCGCGGACACCGCTTTCTTATTAATCAAGTAAAAGAGGTCGCTGCCAAGGATGGGTTATATTCTGCATTGATCACTTTTCCTGTACATCCCAGACAAGTGATACAAACCGCTTATCGTCCGCAATTACTTTCTTCACCAACAGAGAAACTCGAATTATTGGAAACGATGCAAGTAGATTACTGCTTTCTTCTCCCTTTTACACAGGAACTTTCACTGTTTTCGGCTCGAGAGTTTATGCAGTTGCTACGTAACAAGTTCAATATCCATACATTAGTTATAGGCTACGACCATCGTTTCGGTCACAACCGCAGTGAAAATTTTGAAGATTATTGCCGTTATGGTGAGGAACTGAACATATATATAGTACGCGCGCGAGCTTACACAGACAAAGAGGGCAAAATCAGCTCTTCAGTCATCCGCCAACTATTAAAAGAAGGTGAAGTAAGTCAGGCTGCCAAATTCCTGGGGTATAACTACTATCTGGATGGAACAGTGGTAGATGGCTACAAAGTAGGCAGAAAAATAGGATTCCCTACAGCTAACCTGCAAGTGGATTGTAGCGACAAGTTAATTCCCTCGGAAGGAGTTTATGCAGTATATGTATATGTGGAAGGAAAAAAATGGGCAGGAATGTTGAACATAGGACACCGCCCTACTATCAATAACGGCAACAATTTAAGTATTGAAGTGAACATCCTCAATTTTTCGGAGAATATCTACCACAAAGAAATGCGCATTGAGTTCGTAAAGTATCTTCGCCCTGAAGAAAAATATGACACTATAGATGCACTCATTGCCCAAATGCATAAAGACCGGGAAAAAACGGCCAGAATTCTTCTCTAAATACAAGGGAGCATTGTACAGCCTTCCCCCTTTCAAACTACTCTTTCTACACATCTTCGTTTACAGTCAGTTTTGCCTGCTCGAAAACAGTTCATTCCATGTATTAGGGCAGACAAAATCGCCCCTGCCAGTGAACGCAAACGCTATCGGAAGAATTAATTCACCGATACCAGTCACTTCTTGCATAAAATCTGTTTCTTCATACACTTCCATCCTACAAAGCACGAAAAAAGATATATTTTTATCGTTTTTCGATATTTTTTTTCGTTTTTCTTTTGTAGTATCAAAATAAGATATACATTTGCATATCGATAAACGATAAATGAATATCGAGAAACAAGAAAGAATAAACACAAACATTAAAACACGAAGTAAAAATGAAAAAGTCAGTATTAAAATCAGTTTTAGCAGCAATTGCAGTAGTAATGATGAGTTGTACAACAACAGCAAACGCACAAACAGGAAACACAAAGTACATCTACGGTCAGAATGACACAAACACAACCGTGTACACACTGAATGAAGACGGCAAAACATTGACACGCAAACTGAAGTATGAGTACAAACACGATGAAAATGGTCAGGTAATTGAGAAAAAAGCTTATCGCTGGGATGCTTACCGGGAACTGTGGAAGCCGGCCTATCTGCTTACCGTAACTCCCGGAGTCTATGAAATCAAACTCAACTACGCTGAATGGAACGCCAAAGAGAGCACTTTCAACCATAACAAACAAGAAAGTATTTACCGTGAAGGCAACAACGCAAACTTGTTGGCCGACACACAAAACAAAAAGTAATGGAAACTTTGAATGAAACACAAACCCAAAATAAGAATGCGACCAGCCTGTGGCAAACCATAGGAATGTACATAGGAATGATGGTCGGATTTTTATATCCGCAAATAGGATTAGGCTTGGGTATGCTTTTGGGAATAGCTTTGGGAAGACTGGTCCTGACCAAGATTCCTGTCAACACCCCACTGGCCCAAAGAGCACAACAAAAAAGCGCAATTATCCTTATTTTAGCATTTCTTATCCTATTCATGAACCATTGGTACGTTCCATGCAAACATGCCATTGCTCACTTGATGAGCTAAAAACAAATCAACCAAATTTAAAAGACAACCAGATGAAAACAACCATGATTTTGATCGCACCAAGGAGAAACCCAAGGATGCTTACTTAAAGAAACAGATACCCTCAGGACGGATACGGAAGTCCGTCCTACCCCTTAATTCAAATCCATTTTAAACCAATAAACATTCTATTATGGGACGCGCAATTAAATTAGTACTTTATTACTTCGCTTATCAGTTAGCTTTCACCTTCCTGGTAGGACTTCCGGCGGGAATTATTAAAGTGATGAACGAAATTTCAGAAAATGATAATCTGGCTTATGCCGTAGGTAAGAATACAGCCTCTATGACAGGACTCGTTATGGTACTGGCAGGAATAGCCATGATCTGGCACCTGATCTACTTTAAATACGTTCAATTCAACAAGACAAGCTGGACTGAAGTACCTGCAAAAACCATTTTATTGAGTATTCCCTTCATTATAGCAGCCATGTTCATCTGCAATGTAGCCAGCGAATTCATAGAACTGCCCAACCTAGTGGAAGACACATTCATAGGAATGAGCCGCAATGTATTCGGCATCATCGCCATTGCCGTCATGGCACCTCTGGTAGAAGAGTTGCTGTTCCGTGGAGCCATTGAAGGGCATTTCCTGCAAACCGGAAAAAAGACCCGGTATGGCAATCCTCCTGTCAGCACTCATTTTCGGTCTCATCCATGTCAATCCGGCGCAAGTACCTTTCGCCTTCTGTCTGGGATTGGTATTCGGATGGCTTTATTACCGCACAGGAAGCATTATACCGGGAATGATAGGGCATTTTCTAAATAACTCCCTGGCTACCATTGCCATGGCTACATCAACCCAAGAAGAGTTGAATGAAAAAACGGTTGATATGATTGGCGCCACACCTACTTACATCCTTTTGGCAGCCGCCATAATCATCCTAGTCGGCATGTATTTCTATCTGAACAAACATTTGCCACAGCCGGGAACACCCTCTGAAATTACTAACACACAAGCATAAATGTAACAATGAAAACAAAACTCAACCTCTTTTGCGTCTGCGTACTTATCGCCTTGCTCCTTTCCACCTCAACGACAGTGAGCATCATGTTCCATTCTTTCACAAGTGCCTTTAAAGCCGGATACGAAAGTGTAGAAAAAGGAAAGGATATCCACATTTCCGATTATAAGATGATTTGCACCCTTCCTACCGATCTACTTGAAAAGACAGGAAGTGTAACCAATGTCAGGACAGGAGAACAGGCATCTATCATACCGATTATAAGCATGGTAGAGGCGCCAACGAAAGAAAATGATACCTTCCATGCACTAAACAGGATTGCCTCATTCATTTCGGTGATAGCGGGAATTTTCTGCCTGTTGCAGTTCTTTTATTTGATCAGAAATATCAATCGCGGTGATATCTTCAGCTGGAAGAATGTGAAGTTTCTGCGCAAGTTAGGATGGGCATTGATACTTTTGTTTATCTGCACGCTGGCTACCATCGTGATTGGAAATTATGAAGCTTCGCAAGTGTTGCAACTCAACGGATGCGAGTTCTCCTATACCTTTGCTTTTTCCGATGCGACTCTCATTCTGGGATTCATTTCATTGCTGGTAGCCGAAGTATTTGCCATCGGACTGAAGATGAAAGAAGAACAAGATTTAACCATTTAAAAAAACAGAGCAGACTATGAACAAGTTCAGAATATTAGGTGTCATAGCCATTATAGCCATCATTGCAAACTTCTTTGGAGGATTGGATGAAAATTGGAGAGATTTCAAGAAAGGATTTGAAGATGGACATAACAGTGCAATGGAAATATATGAGCCTGGACGCCACATTATACCCCATCATGCAACCTCAGTCAAACTGAATGTAGAGCCGTTACCTGAAACTACTGTCGATTCACTGAGCAACAACCGCGTGGACTGGACACTCCCCTACACAGTGACTGAAATAGAAACGTATGCCAAGCCATCGGCCTGGCACATCCTTGTCATGGGACTTGCCATACCCGGAATATTCCTTTTTCTCATCGGTTTCTGCTCATTGATCCGGTTGCTCATTTCCATCTCACGCCGCGAAGTATTTACATCTGCCAATGTACGGCGCCTCCGTTGGTTTGCATACACCAGTGCAAGCTTGGAAATCCTCATAGCTGTTGACGAATGGATTGTAGGAAACGCAGCAGTTGAGCAAATCAGTCTGCCGGGCTACAAAATCATCAGCTACGCCGGTTATTCTCCCGACTGGGTAGCTGTGATAATTCCCATTCTTTTTGCCGAGATATTTGCTATCGGGGCAAAAATGAAAGAAGAACAGGATTTAACCATTTAAGAAAAATGCCATGAAAGAAAAAAATACTTTCCCCTCAAAAAGAAAAAGCATCTTTTATTTGATACTTTGCCTGATAGCTACTCTGTTTGTAAGTTCATTCATCTATTTCCTTGTGTTACATCCATTGTTGGACAACAAAATAGTGAGGATATCGATCAACATTGGATGGACTTGCTTCTGTCTGTATGCCTTTAAGAAACTGACGCAACGCCACACCCTTTGGTGGCGCGCAGTAGATGAGAACCCGAATAAACCCAAAATGAATTGATCTATGCCAATTATAGTAAATTTAGACGTAATGATGGCGAAACGAAAAATTTCGCTGGGAGATTTAGCCGAGAAGATAGACCTGACTCCTGCTAACCTTTCCATATTGAAAACCGGGAAAGCGAAAGCCATCCGTTTCTCTACCCTTGAGGCTATTTGCAGGGAACTAAATTGCCAGCCCGGAGATATTTTAGAATATAGAGAAGAAGGTGAATAATATAAACAGCCACATATACAAACACTCTGATACCATAAAATTCTCATATCTTTAATCCGGATACTCTGACCGATAAAGCATTTCAATTGCCATACCGGCAGAGTATTTTCACCTTATACCTAAAATTTTCTTATCACTTCCCGACACGCTTTAGCCAATATTCCCTAAAAATACACTACTGATAAAAACAAATATTGCATAAGCACCATATAATCCCATGATTATCCGTATCTTTGCAGCGAATTAGATATTTGAAAATAAATGAAGACATTTGAAGAGTTAGGCGTTTCCCCGGAAATACTAAAAGCGATTAAAGAAATGGGATATGAGAATCCCATGCCGGTACAAGAAGAAGTAATACCGTATTTATTGGGAAACGGCAACGATGTAGTAGCCCTAGCACAAACAGGGACTGGAAAAACAGCCGCATTTGGTCTGCCGCTTATCCAAAAAGTTGACGTAAAACACCGTGCACCTCAAGCACTAATTTTATGCCCCACACGCGAATTGTGCTTGCAGATTGCAGGCGATCTGAACGATTACTCCAAGTACATTGACGGGCTGAAAATCCTTCCCGTATATGGTGGTTCATCCATCGAAAGCCAAATACGCATGTTGAAAACAGGCGTACATATTATTGTGGCTACTCCCGGACGACTGATTGATCTAATAGAAAGAAAGGTTGCCAAACTAGAAACAATTACAGATGTAGTAATGGACGAAGCCGATGAAATGCTGAATATGGGATTTACTGATAGCATAAATGCTATCCTTGAAAAAGTTCCTGAAGATCGGAATACCTTGATGTTCTCGGCTACCATGAGTCCGGAAATCTCACGCATCGCCAAAAAATATCTGCATGACGCAAAAGAAATCACTATCGGTACCAAAAATGAGGGCAGTAAAAACGTCAATCACATAGCCTATTTAGTACACGCTAAAGACAAATATGCCGCATTGAAACGTATCGCGGATTATTATCCACAGATTTATGGCATCATTTTCTGTCGTACCCGTAAAGAAACTCAGGAAATTGCAGATAAATTAATACAAGACGGTTATAACGCAGACTCTTTGCACGGTGAGCTCTCACAAGCCCAGCGCGACTTAGTGATGCAAAAATTCCGCCAACGCCATTTACAGCTTTTAGTTGCTACCGACGTAGCAGCCCGTGGCCTAGATGTAAATGACCTTACTCATGTCATTAATTATGGCTTGCCCGATGATATAGAAAGCTATACTCATCGTAGTGGTCGTACAGGACGTGCCGGAAAAACAGGTATTTCTATTGCCATCATCAACCTGCGCGAAAAAGGCAAGATGCGTGAGATAGAACGAATCATCAACAAAAAATTTATCATGGGTGAGATGCCCAGTGGTAAACAAATTTGCGAGCAGCAATTGATTAAATTGATAGATGACATAGAAAAGGTAAAAGTAAACGATGAAGAAATTGAATCCTTCCTACCCGGAATCTATCGTAAACTGGAATGGCTTTCAAAGGAAGATCTGATAAAGCGCGTGGTGTCAATGGAATTTAACCGCTTCTTGGAATACTATAGTAACGCTCCGGAAATAGAAATTCCCAGCACAAATGACCGTCGCAGCGAACGTGGCTCCAAAGAACGCAAGGATCATGGCAGTGCTCGTGAAAAGACAGAGCGTAAAGCAGAAAAAGGATACACCCGTCTATTCCTGAATGTAGGAAAGACAGACGGTTTCTATGCCAACCAAATCATAGAACTGATTAACCGCAACATGAAGAAGCAACGTACTACCATCGGACGAATAGACCTGATGCAGAATTTCTCTTTCTTCGAAGTAGCAGAAAATCAGGCACAGGACGTGATTAAAGCATTGAACAAGGTTAATCTGAATGGCGGCCGGAAAATTGTAGTAGAAGTTGCCGGTGACAATAATGGCAAAAACGACAATGGCGAACGCAGAAGCAGTGCAGCAAGGAATGCTTCATTCGGCAAAAAAAGTGACAGGTCCAATAAAAAAAAAAAACGACCTCAAAAGAAGGAAGACCCAGCCGTGCGGAACGTGGCTACATTGAAGAACGCGGTCCCAAAACGAAAGACGACTGGAAACAATTCTTTAACAGCGATAACAATAAGAAAAAGAAATCCAAGAAATGAGGAAGCCAACTTCATGAAAGAGAATTGAGCATAGTAGAAATATGCAAATAACATCCACTTCTCTCGAATAATAGCGGAGCAGGCAGAATTGAAACAACCTGTCATTTCAAGGACATTCCGCAAATAATACGATAAATCCAACTGACTCATAATGAATCAGTTGGATTTATCGTATTATTCAAAAAAGATTTGCCGAATATCCTTGTTTACATCGAATTAATATTAACAGTTTTTTTGCCATCTTTCCGGATGAAAGATTATATGACAAACTATCGGAACTTTGACATACCCAAGCTTCCTGTCATTTCATATTTTTCTTTTAGTCTGTCAATTTCAGTTCATCGACCAAACGGGAAGCTTTCCCATATTTTTCAATCATGTAAAGAACATAGCGGATATCCACCCCGATACAACGCTGCAAATTAGGTTCAAAAACAATATCTCCACTCATTGCTTCCCAATTCCCGTCAAAAGCAAGACCTATTAATTCCCCTTTTCCATTAAACATTCCACTACCGGAATTCCCTCCCGTAATATCATTATCCGAAATAAAGCAAACATTCATATTACCATCTCCGGTAGCATAACGTCCGAAATCCTTCCTTCTCAAGCATTCGACTACAGAAGGAAGCACATCGAAATCACTATCTCCCTTATACTGCCTTATCTTGTCAAAAATACCTTTTGTCGTCGTAAAGTAAGAATATTCAATAGCATCTTTCGGTGAGTAACCACCCACCATGCCAAAACTCAGACGCATAGTAGAATTAGCATCCGGATAAAACACCCTATCTGCCTCCATCTCACGCATTGCTTCATTCAGCAAACGTTCATTTTTCTCAATATTCATACTAGCTTCTTCCACCGACTGATTGAATTCATAAAATTTCACCAACATATCAATAGCAAAAGAAGCCGCAGGGTCATCAAACAAGACATAAGTGGTATCTCCCTTCACCACCTGTTCAAACCCATGCGGTGTCTTTAAAGAGGAACGAGCATACAAATCATCTACATAAGCTTGGTAATCACCTTTAAAATCTTTCTCTATCAATGGATAAACATCAGGTAAAAACTCCTTGCCTACCTCAGCCGCATATTCTTTCAACATAGCCACAAAGACTTGTTTATCCACACTTATATCCATATTGGCATAAATCTCCAACAATTGCCGCATATTACGCTCCAAATCACTCTCCTCTGCCTCAAAATCAAAATTCAGTACAGCCAAGGCTGCCGTAATCAACTCCGGTCCATTAGCAAATGTTTCTCCAAAATATGCCATAGCCCGCGCCGCATTTCTACGATTACGATAATTCAGCTCCAGTTCAGTCAGAACCCTTGCATATTTGCTTCGCTTATCAGGTTCCCGACGGATCCATTCTTGCAACTGGCGCTCCAAAGCTTGTTTTTTCTCTATCACTTTCAACTCTTTTACCGCTTGATTCATGCCTATACTATTCTTCCAATAGTTAGAGCTTTGTGCATACTTGGAAGCATATTTAATGCGGATATCATCACTTTTTTCCATTGCACTTTTCCAGATAGCCTGCTTGATGGTACGGACATTAATCATAGCGGCATTATCCGTATTAATCCTTTCGTCTATCCCAAATGAAGACAAATACCTGCTGGTAGAACCGGGATATCCCATAGTCATGCAAAATGAACCTTGTTCATACCCGCCCAAAGAAACAGGAGCAAAATAATCCGGATGATAAGGCACATTCTCCGGAGAATAAGCTGCCGGTTGATTATTCTGATCAGCATAAATACGAAAAACAGAGAAATCCCCGGTATGGCGGGGCCATACCCAATTATCTGTATCCCCGCCAAACTTGCCTACAGAAGAGGGAGGAGCAAACACCAGACGAACATCATAATAATCTTTATACACAGACAGATAAAACTCATTACCACCATAAAAAGGAGTTATCTCAGCACGCAGCAACGTATCATTCGCCACAGCTTCCTGAGCAAGCAATGTGGAAATAGAATCCACAATCAGCGCACGGTCATTTTCCTTTGTCCCGACTGGAATAGCTTGCAACACACGCTCCGTCACATCCTCTGTGCGTATCAGGAAACTGACAAATAAATCCGGATTAGGAAGCTCCTTACTTAAGGAGTCGGCTACAAAACCATCTCGCAAATAATCATGCTCCACAGAACTATGCTGCTGAATGGCATCATACCCACAATGGTGGTTAGTAAAAACCAAGCCATCCGGAGATACAACAACCCCCGAGCAAAAACCTCCAAAACTAACAACAGCATTAGCCAATGCTTTTCCTCCGGGATTATACAATTGTTCAGATGAAAGTTCCAATCCCATTTCTTTCATCACTTGTTGAGTTTGTTTGCTAAGGCAACAAGGAAGCCACATTCCCTCATTACCCCATATACATAAAGGCAGGAAAGACAGCAGCAATAGTAGTTTTTTCATGGTTTTACTCTACAATTAATTTAAGTTTTTTCGCCCCGACACGTGCCTTCAACCATTCGGAAATCTTTTCCTGTTCTTTTCCTACAGGTTTTTTACTGAATTTCATCAAGACTATTGTCAATGTGTCCGTTTGGGTTGAGTCTACCTGCAATTCCACAGTCTTCGCCATGGCTATAGCTTCTGCTGCAGGATAAAGTACTTTAAGTTCGGGAATTATCTTTTTATCTACGGTATTGTATGCGGCATATACATTAAGTTCGTTTTCCAAAGACTTAATCTTTTCCTGCTGCTCCAGCAAACGTTTCTCACTATTCTTATAAAAGTCCTCCATCACTTGCGCCTTTATACTGCCAATATCCATCGCATCATTATTCATTCCTTGAAGAACAACCAGTTTGGTTCCTGCCAGATTAAAAAGTTTCAAGTTATCCCTTGCGGTTGCTATTTCTGTTTCCGAAACCTCATTGCCTATTAGCACAACACGTATTTCCTTCTTCTCGAAAGAAATCTTCCGGTCTATTACTTGGGTATTATTAAAATTCAGCTCCTCGTTGATAAAGTTGTTGGCAGAAGCTTCATAAATAGTACTTTTTACAATGCCATAAGTCAGATAAACAGCAGGACACATCGTAGCCAAAGTAATAAAAATAATATATTTCTTTACCAATTTCTCACGCTCCTTATCCACAAACTCCTTACGTTGGAAATGCATGACACGCACCCCGATAAAAGTAGCCAGACTGATAAATACTGAATTGATAAAATACAAATAGAACGCACCTAAAAAATAAAGTAAATTTCCGGTAGCAAGCCCGAATCCGGCAGTACACAAAGGCGGCATCAAAGCCGTAGCAATAGCTACCCCCGGAATAACATTCCCCTTCTCCTTTGTAGACAAGGCGATAATACCGGCCAAGCCACCGCATAAAGCTATAAGCACATCATATATAGTAGGAGAAGTACGTGCCAGCAACTCCGATTGCACTTCATCCAACGGAGTCAGCGAAAAATAAATCGTGGATGTAATCACACTAAATACAGTCGCCACCAAATAACTTTTCAGAGAACGTTTCAACAGTTCAAAATCATTCTGTCCGATAGCCAGCCCCACTCCCATAATCGGCCCCATCAGCGGAGATATCAACATAGCACCGATAATCACTGCCGTAGAATTCACATTCAAGCCCAATGAAGCAATAAAAATTGCGAATATAAGAATCCACAAATTAGTTCCTTTGAACTCAACACCGTTACGAATACTTTCTACAATCAAGGCTTCATTATCCTTATCCTTGCGCAAATCAAGATATTCACCAAAGAACTGCTTTATATAAGGCACATTCTTCAAATCATTCTTCAGGTCACTCATAGCTATTTCTTTATGTATCGGTTTATAACAGGTATCTGCTGCAAGGGGAAGTCCGTTTTCACAATATATGCCACAAACAATAACAACAGTAATGTACGAACACCCAACAACAAGAATATATTTTGAATAGGAAGATAAACTGAAACAATGTAAAGTACCAGCGCTAACGCCACATAGTTACCTATCGCTTTCAAATCATAATTAATAGGATATTTTTTCTGCCCTACAAAATAAGAGAGAAGCATAGCTACTCCATATCCGGCAAAACCTGCCCACGCACACGCCATATAGCCAAATACCGGAATAAGGAAAATATTTATCAGGATAATGATACTGCATCCCACCAATGAAAAATAAGCTCCCCATTTTGTTTCATCAATCAGCTTATACCAAAAAGAAAGATTGAAATAAATACCCATAAACATTTCGGCAGCCATGACAATAGGTACAACTTTAAGCCCTACCCAATAATCACGTCCTAAAATATAACGCAATATATCAAGGTAAAACATAACAGCCAAAAAGGCCAGCAAAGTGAAGATAATGAAAAACTTCATCGCTTTGGCATACATTTCCCGACTATCCTTTTCTTTACTCTTACTAAAAACAAACGGCTCGTATGCAAACCGGAAAGCCTGTGTCAGCATGGCCATTATCATAGCTATTTTACTGGCAGCCCCATAAATACCCAACTGGATGGTCGCCTCCGCCTTATCAGGATAAACAAACGGAAAAATAATTTTATCGGCTACCTGATTTAAGATTCCGGCAATACCCAGAATCAATATCGGGAAAGAATAATGCAGCATACGCCGCAACAACTCCCTGTCCAGCACATACCTGAAGCCCACCAATTCTTTCCACATACACAGCATCACCAAAGAAGTACAAGCCAGATTTATAGCAAAAGCCACTCCGACATTCTCTCCTTTCATACCTACAAAATAAGCGATATTCAAGGCAATGCTGGCAAAAATGAACAACAATTTCAATGCAGCGAACTTAACAGGGCGTTTCTTATATCGCAAATAAGCAAAAGGAATAGCTTGGAAAGCGTCCATTGCGACTACAATCAGCATCATCCCCATATACCACGGATGCTCTCCATATCCCAAGAAACCTGCTATGGGATGCAGAAAAGAAAGACAAACGATTAAAAACAAGAGCGCAGTCGCCCCTACCGAAAGCAAAGTAGTGGAATAGACGCGCATCGGATCATCCACCCCCTTATTGGCAAACCGGAAAAATCCGGTTTCCATACCATATGTTAAAAGCACCATCAGCAAGGCAGTTATAGCATACATATTGGTAATGATACCATAGCCCCCCGATTCCACAGGCAAAGCGTTGGTATATATCGGTACTAACAAATAATTCAGGAACCGCCCGATGATACTACTCATCCCATATATGGCTGTTTCCTTGGCTAATGCTTTTAATCCTGCCATCTTTTAATCATCAAATAATGTCTTCTGACTATTATAAATGCTCCGTCCCAGGTGCATATAGGCCAGTTCCGTGACCTCACGTCCACGCGGAGTACGTTTTAAGAAACCTTCTTTAATCAAAAAAGGTTCATAAACCTCCTCTATTGTTCCGGCGTCTTCACCCAAAGCGGTTGCAATAGTAGTCAGCCCCACAGGGCCTCCCTTAAACTTATCTATAATAGTACATAAAATCTTGTTATCTATCTCATCCAGTCCATACCTGTCAATGTTCAAGGCTTCTAAAGCAAACCGGGCAATTTCCACATCAATCCTTCCGGAACCTTTCACCTGGGCAAAATCACGGACGCGCCTCAACAGCGCATTTGCAATACGGGGCGTTCCACGGCTGCGCGAAGCAATCTCACCCGCCGCTTTCACGTCACAAGGCACATTCAATATAGTAGCTGAACGACGGATAATGCTTGTCAATACATCATCGTCATAATACTCCAAATGAAGATTAATTCCAAAACGGGCACGCAAAGGCGCAGTCAGCAACCCACTCCGGGTAGTGGCTCCAACCAAAGTAAACGGGCTCAACTCCAACTGGATACTACGCGCCGAAGGTCCCTTGTCTATCATTATATCGATACGATAATCCTCCATGGCAGAATACAGATATTCTTCTACCACAGGGCTCAACCGATGTATTTCATCAATAAAAAGCACATCATTGGGTTCCAGGCTGGTCAGTACTCCCGCCAAATCACCCGGTTTATCCAGCACCGGTCCTGAGGTCACTTTAAAACCTACTCCCAGTTCATTGGCAATGATATTACTTAAGGTCGTCTTGCCCAAGCCGGGAGGTCCGTGCAAAAGAACATGGTCTAACGCCTCGGCCCGCAGACGCGCCGCCTTGACAAAGATGCGCAGATTATCCACTACCTTATCCTGCCCGCTGAAATCTTCAAAATTCAGCGGACGTAAGGCATTCTCAAAATCGCGTTCTTTAGTTGTGAGCTGTTGCTCGCGTATATCAAAATTTTCTTCCATTTTTTTGTTTATGACACAAAGGTACAAAAGATATTATTATTATAGAAAGAAAGATGGAGGAATTCATTTTCAGTCCCTCTCTGGTCCTTCTTTTCAACATTATTATTGTATTAATTATTATTCATTATGGGAATTACATTAGGAAAGAAACAATTGAACAAAGGAAGAGTTTCGCTTTATTTGAATTACAGTTATAACGGGAAACGCCGCAAAGAGTATTTGGGCATCATCCTGGACGCTCCTACCAGTGCAGAGCGAAGAGCGGAAAACAGAAACAAGGTACTAATTGCCAGGCAGATAAAAGCAAAGAAGGAACTAGAATTCTTATCTGTTGAATATCATCTGAACGATATAGAAAATACATTCGATGATATACTTCCAACAGATAAAAGCAATGTTCCCGATTTCTATATTCTGATAGGACAATACCTGGATACCTATCACAAAAAAGACAAGAAAATGGTCAGGGCATGTATCACCCATCTGCGACTGTTTACAAGAAAGAAAAGCTTACCTATAACCCTTCTCACAAAAGATTTTTGTATAAATTTTCTTGAGTATCTCAGGGATCATCTCCGAGGTAACACTCCCATCGGATATTTCAAGAAATTCAAAATGTGCATCAATAAATGTATAGAAAAAAAGTTAATGACCTCTAACCCTACAGATGGTATCCGCCTGATGCAGTTTGATGAGGTAACCAAAGCAATCCTCAGCTTAAAAGAGATTCAGAAACTTGCTATCACTCCATGCCCCAACAACGAAGTAAAAAGGGCATTCTTGTTCTCTTGCTATTGCGGGCTGCGCTGGTGTGATGTGCACCAACTGCAATATAAAGACATAGATTTCTCATCAAACCGCCTTACTATTCTACAACAGAAAGTACAGTCACACTCCAAAAACGCAATCTTGCATCTAAACTTAAACCACACTGCCATCAAGCTCCTGCAAAGACATAAAGGCATTAACGAGGAGTTGGTATTCGGGCTCCCCTCCTATTCTTACACACTAAGAATTTTAAACAAATGGGTCAAAAGGGCTAATATACACAAGCACATCACCTTCCACTGTGCCCGGCACTCATTTATCACCAACATTATGGCAAATGGAGCTAATATCAAGACCGCCGCCAGCCTTGCAGGACATTCTACTACCCGGCACACTGAAAAATATGTTCATATCATAGATGAACTCAAACAAAAAGCAGTAGATAGTTTACCGGATATTATTGTCAATTATAAATAAAAAAGGACCTGAAACGGCCCTTGCATCATTAAAGTTGTCACACATATAACTGGTGTTCAAACAATTAGTATTACTGTATAGTATCCGGCACGAATACGACCTACCTGAGTAATGCGGTGAACAACTACTTCGGATGCAATTTCAAGCGGTTAATAAATTCTTACAGGGTGGTTCGCGCGAAGGAGTTGCTGGACGGTAAAGATTGCCCGGTGAATGAGCTTTTCAGCCGTTGCGGGTTCGCCTCCAAGAGCGTGTTCTATGTGGCGTTCAGAAAAGTGGTTGGCATGACTCCCCTGCAATATATATCGCAGAGTCGGAATCCTTTTATGGTTCAACGCAATTAAGTCCTTTTATAACAATAAACATTTTTGAGTTTTTAAATTTATAAATTTAAAGTTTTTCTATTATGAACAAAAAATTTTTTAAGTGCAATCCTGTTCGGAGCCTTGATGGTTTCTTCGACAGGAACATTTGTATCTTGTAAAGACTATGATGATGACATAGACAATTTGCAGGAACAAATTAACAAACTGGCGACTAAGGAGGACATGACTTCTCAGATCGCTACTTTGCAAGCTGCTTTAACTACTGCTGCAAAAGATGCAAGCGATGCTCTTGCTAAAGCAACTGCCGCTGAAACCGCTGCAAAAGCTGCTGGTGATGCTGCCGCTGCTGCAAAAGCCGCTGCAGACAAAGCTGTTGCAGATGCAAAGGCAGAAGCAATCAAAGCTGTACAAGCAGAAATTGAGACATTGAAAAAAGAAGTAGAAGAATCCACTGACGCAGCATTGAAAGAAATGGCAGAAAAAGTTGATGCTGCCACTAAGAAAGTAGAAGACATTGTAGGCAAGATTGCTGATATGGTTACTAGTGTAGAACTGGTGGCTTCGTATTCTGCTAATCCTACAGGCGATGAATTGATTTTCTCCACTGCTATTGAAAAAGAAAACGTATTTAGTGAAGGTATTACAAATGCTATAACATTTACTAAGGGTAAACAAGTTCAGACTGGTGACAAGTTTGTAGTACGTGTATCTCCGACAAATGCGGTTCTTACTCCTGATATGATTTCTTTGACTAATAGCCAAGGACAGAACTTGAATGAATTTTTATCTGTTCAGAAAGTTGAGAAATATAATGGATTATTAAGCCGTGCGGCAGGAAACAACGGATTGTGGGAAGTTACAGTTGCTTTGAAGAATTATGATGAAAAGCTTTTTCTGCTGTAACAGAAACCAAAGTTGGCAATGATACTGAATCTATTCTCTTTGCTGTACAGGTAAATAACACCTTGTCTACTGCTGAAACAAGAGAAGTTATTTCATCTTATGACTTAACTTTGGATTGGACTGAATATGTAGGTGAAAAGTCTTTAAACTATTTTGTTGATGCAACAAACGTCAAGGATATTCATAATCGTTTCACTAAAGCAGAAGATGGTACTAATGTAACATATCAAGAATTAGCTTGGAAGAGTGATGCGGCTACTACCATTATTCCTTTAGATAAGGTTAATACAAATGTTAAAGTAGATAACGGAGACGACCGTCAAACTCAAAAATTATATCCTGCAGTACAAGGAGAGGCTATCAAATTGCTTTGTCTACAGCCGATGATAAAGTAACAGCTCCGGTAAATATCCGTGGTATTTATGTAGTTTTAGATAAGGCTAATGCGGTAGAATCTGCACCGTCTGAATTGAATGCATGGAATAGCTATACTTATTCTGGTTTGAATACAGTGGTTGAAGGTACTTCTACAGAAATTACCATCAACAGCACTACGGCTATTAATGATGTTATTGGTTTCCGTGTATATGCTGTAAACTTTGATGGTACTTTAGTTGATCCTGATGGTAAAGCGTTTTATGTGCAGTTAGGTAATGCTGCTACAGATTGGAATGCTACTGCCACTACTGTTACTGCACTTAATCCGACTGACAAAGCTGTTACTGACACTCAGTCAGATAAGGTTGCTGTGTCTTTGACTAAGTTAACTGCTCCGACTGCTGCTACTTGGACTACAGACAAGGTTAATAATGTAAATCCTGCATTCAATGCTATCTTTGTTGATGCTAATAATAATGTACTGTACAATACAGCTGCTCCAAATACATTCCCGGCAGATTTCAGCAAGGTTGCCAAAGTTTATACTGTTCCGACTGTTGATGACTGGACCAAGTATGAAGATAACAAAACTTATAATGGAACATTGACTATCAAGAATGCTTCAGGACATGTATTAGCCACTATGAAAGTTTCTATGACTAAGGTATTGCCTACTACTATTCCTGCGGGATTCTCTGTTAAAACTGCACAGGTTACTGATGGCATCTATAATTGTTACATGATTCCTATGAATGACGCCAATGATATCGCTTGGACAGCTGAAACAGCTACAAAGGGTTCTATGAAGATGTCTGAAGTATTCAACTATGGTACAGGTGCTGCCGCTAACTATAACATAACATTCGCTACATCTAAGAAAGATGGAAATAAAGATGTTGCTGTAGTAGTTGCCGGAGACAAAACATTAGAAGTTGCTAAAGATTACATCAACAACTCAGTTAAACATACCACTACAGTGGTTTACAACTATGGTAAGATTTCTTCAGTGAAGAATTCTGAAGGTGGTTATGATGATGTAACTAGAGAAGCTGAAAGATTTGAAACTATCTACAACTGTATTTATAATAGCACTTATACTTGGGCATGGGCTACTCGCGAACAATTAGGCGCTCCGTATACAGATAAGGATAGCGACGGTAATTATACCACTGCAATGCCGTCTACAAAATTAACTTATGGTACAGATCGTCTTGACTTTGCTGCTGACAGCTTCATTTTTGGAACAAGTGCTAAAGATAGCAGATATAGCAAACTGTTAAGTACACCTTATGAATCAAGTCTGATTATTACAGATGCGACTTTGACCAGTGATGCAAATGGTGAAGAAGAATACTTTGATGTAATTATAGATAATAATAAGCATATTACAGGTTTCAAGGCTACTGCTTTGTCTTCTGAAACGAATCCGACTGCTGCTGTTCCTTCTACATTGACTATCAAGTGCAAGGATATGTATGGTCACGATGTAATAATTAAAGTTGCTATGACTGTTAACAAACGATAACATAGAAGAATAGATTATGCTTTAAATGTATATTCTTTCTATTACTCTATAAAGAACGAAGGTGTGTCAAAATGCACACCTTCTGTTTTTTACGCACAAAGCCCCGACTTTCACAAGCTGGGGCTTTGTTATTACCTAAAGACTTTGTATCTTTAAGCATAAGTTCTTTACTATGACAAAGATACATTTTCGTCCTTACAATCCCAACCAAACCGTTCTTTTTCCTCAAAGAATTGATGAGGATATTGCAGAAAACGATCCGGTGCGCATGGTTGACGCCCTGGTTGAGGGCTTGAATCTTGAAAGTTTCAGAAAGCTGTATAAGGAATGCGGCCGCAGCCCTTACCACCCCAGGATGATGCTCAAGGTAATTCTGTATGCCTATATGAACAACATCTACTCCTGCCGGAAAATTGAAAAGCTCCTTCACCGTGACATCCATTATATCTGGCTGGCCGGATATGAGAAACCGGATTTCATTACCATCAACCGTTTCC